>Ga0268262_10001311_pt1 | contig 31117 bp, 32 predicted proteins | sample TergutNc150P3_FD_190354 | JGI IMG/M metagenome (GOLD analysis project Ga0268262, IMG submission 190354) | Nasutitermes corniger P3 segment gut microbial community from laboratory colony in Florida, USA - Nc150 P3 (SPAdes) (version 2) | ecosystem: Host-associated > Arthropoda: Insects >... | reverse complement strand
AGGAAAAGTAGCTGGCGAAGAAGGGTTTGTGGTAGATAAGCCTCCGGTGGATAAGCCTCCCAGACAAACAAAAACCACCCCAAAAGCAGGCAAAGATAGCCGTACTCTGATAAAAATCAGAAATAAACTGCAAAATGTTTTGGAAAACATAAAAAATCAAAAATGACATCCATAACCCGCAAAGCCTGCGAAATGCTAGAAAGGAATGGCGAGCTTGTTCGCATAAAAGAGCCTGTGTCCCCTAATTTGGTTATGCCCTCAATGGCAATCAAGGCTTTTGCAAACAGAGAACCTGCGATTTTTTTTGAAAAAGTGGAAGGAAGCCCTTTTCCAGCGGTGTGCAATTTGTTTGGAAGCGAAAAAAGAGCGAGCCTGCTCCTCAAAGGCTTGCCAGAATTCAATTTGAAAAACGCTACAAGGCTTTTGCACTGCCTGCCCCGCCCTGCTTTGAGCAAACCCGTTATGCACCAAGAAATTTCCCTCTCCGATTTGCCGCAAATAAAATGCTGGCCCCTAGATGGAGGGGCTTTTTTAACCTTGCCACAAGTTTTAACCATTAAACCAGGCAAAAAATCTTGGCGACATTCAAATATGGGAATGTACAGAGTGCAAATAAGCGGCAACGAATACAAACAAAATGAGGAATGTGGCTTGCACTACCAAATTCACAGAGGCATTGGAATCCATCACCAAGAAGCCCTTGCAAGGGGCGAAAAACTCAAAGTGAGCATTTTTATAGGCGGACATCCCGGATATGCTCTTGCTGCGATTATGCCGCTTCCAAACTCAGTTCCAGAGCTTGCATTTGCGGGAATGTTTGCAAAAAGAGCCTTTAGATATGCTTGGTACAAAGACTGGCTTATATCTGCCGAAGCGGATTTTTGTCTGTTGGGAGAAGTGCAAAACGACTTAAAACCCGAAGGTCCTTTTGGAGACCATTTAGGTTATTATTCCAAGCAACACCCCTTTCCATACTTAAAAGTTCACAAAGTTTTTGCAAGAAAAGATGCGGTGTTTCCATTTACCGTTGTTGGCCGCCCTCCCCAAGAAGATACCATTTTTGGGAGTTTGATTCACAAAATGACCGCACCTTTAATCCCCCGAATGCTTCCAGGCGTAAATGAGGTTAATGCGGTGGATGCCGCAGGTGTTCACCCTTTGCTTTTGGCTCTTGGAAGCGAACGTTACTTGCCATACAATAAAAGAGAGCCGCTTGAATTGCTAACTCAGAGCAATGCCATTTTGGGTTTTGGGCAGTTGTCGCTTGCAAAATATTTGTTCATAGCAGCCAAAGAGGATAATCCAAATTTATCCGTGAAAAACATCCCAGAATTTTTTGAGCATATCTTATGCAGAATAAATATTAAAAGAGATATTCACATCCATAAAAGCACAAGCACAGACACGCTTGATTACACAGGAGAAAGTTTGAATCACGGTTCAAAAGCGGTGTTTGCGGCAGCGGGAGAACCGCTCAGAGAATTGGGCAGTGCTTCGCCTATCAAGGGAATTTTTGTTGTTCAGGGAAGTAAATGGGGAAACCAAATAGATGCAGAAAAATTCCCTCTTGTTATTCTGTGCGATGATGCCGAATTCACAAATAAAAACTTGGAGAACTTGCTATGGACAGCCTTTACCCGCTCAAACCCCGCAAGCGATATTTCTTTTAATGAGAACAACCAAGTAGTTATAGATGCTCGCAAAAAACCACAACACTCGGAAACTCTTTTATAGATTAGCCTTTAAACTCCGTTCCCCTGCTCGTGTGCCAAATGCCCCTTATACTTATGAATTTGTCAAATTCTTTGTAATAGATATTGTAGCGAAATTTGCCGAGTTTTATTCTTCTCGTTCCTTTTTTATATGGTCTGCCTATACTAGGTTGTTTCTCTATTTTGCTTAGAGTGCTGTAAAACTGGTCGTGCATTATCTGGGCTTGCTTTGGTGAATTTTCTGCTATATACTCCATAGCCTCATTTAATTGTCTTTCGCATCTTGGTATTACTTTTATTTTTTTCTGCATAGTATTTCTTCTAATTTCTTTGTAGTCCTTTTCTTCATTTCCTCTACAGTTATGAAATTGCCTGCCTTTTCATCTTGCTCGCTTTCCTTTAGCATTAAATCAAGCTCTATTTCGTCAAGCATACCTAGAAGGTCATCGGTTCTTTCTTCAAGACCTATATTTCTCATAGCCTTTTTTATTTTTGGCTCTATTGCTACTGCCGTTTGCGTTGCCATAATCTTACCTCTCTTTGAGAAAAGATAGAAAATTCAAAAGTTATAGATGCTCGCAAAAAACCACAACACTCGGAAGAATTATAACTTCTCCACAACCCCATTAATTTTCAACTGCACAACTTCCGTATTTTCCAAGCCATCGTTATCTACAACCTTAACGGCTATTGAATGAATACCCGTTTTCAACGAAATGCTTTGCTTGCCTTCTTTGTCAATGATTACAGACGGCTTGAACCCCTTTTCTTTATCATAAGCAAAATCCCAGCTATAAAATTCAATTCCAGCAGGGCTTTTGCCAGCAGCGGTGAATTCAATTTTGCGGTTTCCTTTTTCATCTTTTTCAACTTCATTTATTTGCAGGCTGATTGCAGGTTTTACGGCTATGGGAACTATGTCTTCAACTTTTACCAATTTGATGATTATGTTTTCTTCGTTTTTCAAGCGAGATATTTCCTCTATTGCCCCTTTGCCGAAACTGAAAGCAATGATATATCCAACTGGGGTTTTCGCTTTCTGATTTTTAGCGAATATATTTTTGTCATATCGCTGAATTGCTGTTGGGAATTTATCTATTACATCGCGAGGCACATTGTCTGAACGCTTTACCTGTATGGGAGTGCCGTCTGCCGCTTTGCCATCTATGCCTTTGTCACCACCTTTCTTGTTCTGCGGAACGCCGCCGAACTGCTGGATTATCCAGCTTTCAAATTCAAATGCGTCTTTGTAGCGGAGGGTATCGTAGTCGTATTTGTGGAGTTGGATTGTGTATGGCGAAGTGAATAGGCTTGCTTGTTTTTGCAAACGAAATTCCGTTACCTTTACCGCCATAGGCGATTGATCTATGCCGAGCCATTGACGGTTCAATCTATCCGCAACGGCAATAGTCGTACCTCCACCAACAAAGGGGTCAAGTACCACATCGCCCTCGTTGCTTGCCATGTTAATTATTCGTTCTAATAATGCTTCTGGCTTTTGAGTAGGATATCCTATCCGTTCTTTTGATTGGGATTGCACATTTATAATATCTGTCCAGACATTACCTAACAATGAGCCTTTTGCTTCATCAAGATATTTTTTCCTTCTTAACCTTCCGTTTGGATTATCTGGGTAAATTATTTCACCGCGTTTATCAAGCTCTTCCATCATTTCCTTTGAATATCGCCAACCCTTTGGAGGATATGGATAGCCTTTCCATTCATACATCATATTCGGACGTGGGTTTGGACTATCCATAGGAACACTTTGATATGCTCTGCCATTTTCATCTATGAGATTAAAACGTTCCTCATAACTTTCTTGGTTAATAATAGAATATATTGGATTATAGATTATTCTTTTAGTTTTAGAATAATACCAAATAGTATCTGAAAGTACAGCTAGTTTTTTCTTTGCATCGTTATGGGCAAAAGCTCTATTCCAAACAATATCCCCTCTAAAATTATCTTCCCCAAAAATCCTGTCCAAAATATGTACTCTTATATAAGCATCGGCGTGCCAATCGCAGTGCAAAAAAATGCTTCCGGTATTTTTCAGTATGCGGTGCATTTGCTCCACACGTTCTTTTAGCCAGTCTATGTAATGGCTTATACCGCCAGCCCATCTGTCTTGAAAACTGCGTATCTCTCCACTGTCGCCCCAAATAACCTCGTAGTTGCGGTTGCTGAAAAATGGTGGGTCAAGGTATATTAAATCCACGCTCTCGGTTTCAAGCGTTTTTAAGATTTCAAGGTTGTCGCCTAGAATTAGTTTGTTTATGGGCATTAGAGGGTAAGGTAGAAATTCCCTGCCTTGGGTGGTTGGGAAGAGCCAACGGCACAGGCTCATTTTTTTACTATATTATGGATGGAGGTTGCTGTCACGTCCTCGGGGCGTCTGGGGTTGGCGAGCAGTCTCCATTTTTTCTTCATTAAGATATAATGGCAAAGTCCCATTTATCTGTTGTTGCAACTCATTATTGAACCGATTGTTTATTTCTTCGGATTCCATTTTTGGCAAAGGTAGAAAATTCAAAAGCCGCAGGTGGCAGGCTAAGTTATGGTTTTGTATATTCTTTGCAGAGGAAAAGAATGGAAAAGCACATAGAAACCTTGATGGATTTGGTGAAAATACCTTCAATAAGTTTTGAAGGTTTTGATAAAAGCCAAATTAAAAAATGCGCCGATGCAGTTTTTGAATTGTTCAAAAACAGCAATTTTGACACGGTTCGTTTTTTAGGGGAAAAAACAGAGCACCCCGCTATTTTTGCGGAGTTAAAGGGAAACCCAAATTTGCCCTCTGCCCTGCTTTACGCCCATTACGATGTTCAACCGCCGATGCGCGAAAACCTTTGGCACTCCCCTCCTTTTGAACCGCAAATCAGAGATGGCAGGTTATATGGCAGAGGCACAGCAGACGACAAAGCGGGAATTGTGGTTCATTGGGCGGCTGCTTTGATGGCGAAAGAAATTCTCGGCGAAAACTGCCCCACCTTGAAATTTTTAATTGAAGGCGAAGAGGAATGTGGAAGCCCAAATTTAGGGAAATTGATAAAGGAGTGCAAAGACTTAAAAAGCTCTGTTGCCATTATCTGCGATTCCTCAAATTGGAGCGAGACAATTCCCTCCATTGAAACCTCGCTGAGGGGAATGGTGGCACTGGAGATAAATGTGAAATCCATGGAAAAACCCCTGCACAGCGGGGTTTGGAGCGGGCCAATTCCAGATGTCGCCCAAGGGCTTTCTCATATACTCGCATCTTTAACAGACAAAACCGGAAAATTGAAAATTAAATTCCCAAAGATGCCGCCTGTGCCAAAAGATGTTTTAGAAGCATCAAAACTATATGGCTACAAAGAATTGAAAAAGGAATGCGCGCTGCAAAAATCCTTGAAATTGCTCGTAAAAGAAAAAGACATTCTAAAATCGATATGGAGGCAACCCAGCATAACAGTAACCGCAATGGAAGCCGGAAACAGAAAAAACGCTGGCAATGTTCTGCAAAACTGCGCTTGGGCAAGGGTAAGTATAAGGATCCCGCCCGGAATGAATGTGAAAAAAGTTTTGGACTTAACCAAAAAACATATAAAAGCTTCTTGCCCTTGGGGTTTAAACCTCTCTATTAAAACAGAAGGTGGGAGCGCAGAGCCTTGGGAAACAAAAACCGAACATCTGTTTTTCAAAAAAATGCTCCGCGCTTTGGAAAAGGAATATGGCAAAAAACCTATTCTCAAAGGCTGCGGAGCTTCTATACCGATGGTTCCTGCCATAAGCAAGGCTTTTAAGGGAATGCCAATTCTGCTAACAGGAGTGAGCGACCCCAAAACTTATGCGCACGGAGAAAACGAAAGCGTATCGCTTGATGTTTTGAAAAAGGCAATTTTGAGCGAAGCTCTGTTTTTAATGTTTTTGTCTAAATAGAAAATCTGCCACACCTATAAGGCTAACTATCAGATTTGCTAAATAGGCCAAAAGCTGCGTTATAACCGCTTCCATTGAACCAACCCCAACTCTTGCAAAAAGAGACTGAGCCATAAATTCCCTAGGCCCAAATCCGCCTATTGAAATTGGCAAAGCACTCACTATGGCCACAAGGGGTATGTAATAGAAATACCAGCTAACGTCAATATTAACCCCTATGCTTAAAGCGCAAAAATAATGAGATAAAACCCTCAAACCCTGAGTGACCGTAGAGAGCAAAAAAAGCTGTGATAAAAGCTTATTTGTTCTAAAAGCCTGAAACCTTCTATGCAGGTGCAAAACGCGCTCGCCTAAAAAAGAGAGCACTTTGCCAAAAATCAAGTTGCCAAACCTGCGGCTAAAAAGCATGCCTATTGCAAAGGAAAAACCAATAAAAATGAGCAAAGAGGGCAAAAGAAAATATTTGTGGCTAGGGTCCTTCCAAAAAAACGCAAAGCCAACGGCAAGCGCAAAAGCGCACAAAATATAAAGCCCGCAAAGCCTGTCCAAAACCGTGGCAGAAATTGCCGCACCAACAGTTTCCCCTGAATTTTGGTTTATATCGTAAATCTTTTTCAGGTCGCCGCCAACATTGCCGGGCATAAAGTTATTGAAAAAGGAACCAACGAAATAAAACCTGAGCAAATTTATATAAGTCATTTTAACATTTTGAGTTGCGAGAAGCAGCTTCCATTGAAAACAACCTGAAAAATATGATAAAAATATGCAGAACAGGGCAAAAACCAAATACTTATACTCTATGTTTTTCATTATATTCGAAAAATTGGCAGAGTGTATTTCGGGTGTAGAAGTGATGCTTTTCCAAACAAAAAAGCAAAGCACAGCCGAAACCAGCAATTTAATTAGAAATATCGCAAAATTTTTCATAGCACCTATTTTCAATTTAGTAAAGATTGCATCAAAAACAGGGTTTCTTTAGCCGAATTTCCCCAGTCAAAGGAACCGGCATAGCCGCGGGCCTCGCTTTCCAGTTTACCCCTCAAAACAGCGTTATCGCAAAGCATTTCCATTTTTTTTGCGCAATCAGCCGCATTTCCCGCTTTAAAAAGCAAGCCGGTTATGCCATCTTTAACGCTATCGCAAAGCCCAGACACATTGCTCGCTATGCTCGCTGTTCCGCAAGCAGCAGCCTCAATAACGGTTAAACCCCAGCCCTCCTTGAAACTGGTTTGCAAAAGCCCAAGAGCCTTGCCCATAAGCTCCATCTTTTCTTTTGCCTCCACTACGCCCAAAAACTCCACCTTGCTCTCCAAACCCCACTCCTTTGCCTTTCCACGCAGTTTTGCCTCTTCGGGGCCGGAACCCGCAAAGAGAAGTTTAACATCGGGGTGCTTTTCAGAAAAAATCTTGAATGCTTCAAGGGCCACCCACACGCCCTTATACTTTCTAAATCTCCCTAACCATAGGAAATACAATGACTTATCTCTAACCTTCTCTGCATCTAAATACTCGTTTTCTGTGCCGTTGTAAATAATAGAAATTTTTTCCTTTGCTATCCCAAGTTCGCAAAGTTCCTTTTTCGCGCTTGGGCTAACGGCAGCAAAATGGCATTTTTTGTAAACACGAGGGATGAGCCTCTCTCCAAACCACACGGCAAGAGCAACGGGAAAAGAGGCTTCTTTGAATATGCTAGATTTCCATAAGTGGTGAATTTGTATCAACTTAGGGATTTTTGTTATGTAAGGGGAAAATAAAGGCAGCTTGTTCAAATCTTCAACAACAATATCTGGATTAAGCTCTTTTATGAGTTTTGGGACTTTCCGAAGAACATTAAGTTGAAAACGGGCATCCGAACCGCAGCGGACAACTCTAATTCCATCTATGGTTTCAATTTCTGCCGCACCCTTGTAGCAGGTTGTAAACAAAACTACCTCATGGCCTAATTCCGTAAGTTTGCCAAAAATTCTGTGCAAATGCACTTCTGCCCCACCCGCCAAAGGATGCGTTATATCTCGGTAGTTCAAAATCAATATTTTCAATTCTTCCTCCCGATAGCCCCTATGCACACTTGAGTGTAATTGCTTATTTTGCAACCACTTATAAAATCCAGCAGTTTATCTTTCAACTTTTGGTAGATTGTTCCTTGCAGGGGGTATTTTGGCAACTCAATCCTTAATTTAAAGCCAATTTCCCTAAAAATGCGGTAAATCAAATTTGGTCTCATCCAGTCGCCATAGGAGTAAATAACCTCTAAACCTGCGTTTTTCATAAGTTTTTTCAGTTGTGGCATAGTGAATTCTGTTTCCCACCCCGCAAACCATTTATTGCAGGCTATTAAAATATGCTTTAATAGCGTGTAAAGGTGAAAGGTTTGGGGTACATCGCAGAGGCAAAAACCGCCTTTTTTGAGCAAACGGGCGTTTTCCTTTATCAAGGGTAGGGGGTCTCTGAAATGCTCTGCCAAGCCCTGGTGAAAAACAATATCAAAGGTTTCGCTTGGAAAAGGCGAATTAAAGGCATTTCCCTGAACCAAATGCAGATTTCCCTGAGCCTGAGCCACAAGAGAACTTGCTATTTTCAAAGATTCCTCAGAATAATCCAAAATATAAACCTGGGCACCAGCACTGGCTAAAGCCAAGCTATCCCTGCCAGTACCAGCTCCTACTTCCAAAATACGAAGCCCTTTCACAGAACCTTGGCTCAAAATGGCTTTAAGCACGGAAGGAGAAGATGGATACACTTTATCCAAATCTTTCTTCTTGCCCCAAAACTTATTCCAAACTGAAACTGAAGGTTCTTTTATCATTGTAAAGCTAAAAATAAATTTTTTTTTGTCCTTTTGGTTCATTTTTATATATTTTTCTAAATTACTTGCATTTAATTGCTGGGTAGCAGTGCATATAGACTCGACCGATGCCACATTAAAGCGATATCTAGATGATATTCGCAGAACCTCTCCCTTGTCAAGAGAAGAGGAGGCTTGGTTATTTGAAAATAAAAACAACCCCATAGCAAGGCAAAAAATAGTGGATGCCAATATGCGCTTTGTGCTAAAGGTGGCTATTCAGTATAGAGGCTGCCCCATTCCCCTGCCAGATTTGGTCAGCGAAGGCGCAATGGGCTTAATTAGAGCAATAGAGTCTTTTGATAGCACAAGGGGCTTAAAATTCATCAGCTACGGGGTGTGGTGGATTAAAGCCTACATAACAAGGGCTATAAACGAACAGGGAAATTTGGTTCGCTTGCCTGCAAACCAGCATTTGCGCATTCGCAAAGGTTTGAAAAAGCAAGCTAAGGGGCAAGAGGTTAGCGAACAGGTTATGGATTTAATTCAACTGGGGCAAAAAGGAGTTAGCATAGACAGCCCGCTCAACGTGGATAGCAAATCCTCTTACGCAGAATCCCTGCCAGATGCCACCGCCGCAGACCCTGAATCCAGTTCTGAAATTCAAGCCATAGAAGATGGCATTAGAGATATATTAAAAGCCTTGCCTGCAAGGGAGTACAATGTTTTAGCTGGCATCTATGGCATTGGCTTAAATGCCCCGCAAACGCTTAGAGAAGTTGGTGAAACAATGAACATCTCTCACGAAAGGGTGCGGCAGCTTAGGGATCAGGCTCTAAAGCGAATAACCCACACCGTGACAAAAGAATTTTTAAAAGAAAATCTTGAGGCTTTAGCGAAAGCCAAACAGAACCACAAACACTAACCCAAAGGAGAACACTATGAAGAAGGTCATCACATCTCTGTTAATCTCAGCCGCTCTTGCAACAGTGGCTGTTGCCGGCGAATCCGAAACTTTCGGAGGGCTTGGCATATCCGTTTGGACTGGCAAAGCTGGCGTGAAAATCGCCGGAGTTATTCCAAACTCCCCCGCCGAAAGCATTGGGCTGCAAGCCGGAGACTTAATAGTTTCCGCAAACGGAACCGAGCTTTCTGCCATTGAACCCGAAAACCAGATTAGCCACCTGCGCGGCGAGGCTGGAACTTCCATTAACCTGCTTGTAAACAGAGACGGCGAAGTATTTTCTGTTTCCACAAAAAGAGCTGGTTTTTCCATTCAAAGCCTAGATACAAAAGATATCTCAGACTGGTATGGAAAGAACCAAGGCTTAACCGCAGAAGAGCTAAACTTTTTGGCAAGCCAAAAAACAGCAGAGGGCTACCAGCTCCTCGCCGTTATGCAGTACGGAATTCCGGTTTTGAATTCCGCAGAGAATCTGGGCGCAAATGCCGTTCAGCAAATCTCAATCAAAAAGCCAGCAGAGCCTGTATATAAGGAGCAACTAGTTCAAAACTCTGTTCAAAACATTAACCTAAACAGCAAAACCGAAAACGTTTTGCTTGTGAATGCAAAAGGTGCTCATGTCAATAAGCAGGGAAAAATACCAGTTTACAAGTTGAAATAAATTAGTACAAACGCTTCTTGTGCTGTTCCGCAAGTTCTTTTAATAATTTGCGGCGCGCAGAAGTGTGAATGCGTTTCTTTTTTTCGGATGGCTTTTCAAATCTTTGATGTTGCTTGACATCGGAAATAATTCCATTTTTCTCACAAGATTTTGTGAATCTCTTCAAAGCCTTTTCAAAAGGTTCATTTGGCTTTACTACTACTCCTATCACAGATATCCTCTATTCAAAATTTTCTCTAAATATAGAAAAATATTATCGTTTTGTCAAGGTTTTGGTTCTATTCCAATAAAAATGCACATTTATTCCGTGGATTTTCACCAAATTTGAACGTTTTTTGCTTATTTCACATCCAAAAACTCAATAGTTATTTCAGATAATTGACAAATAATCTGGCAGCCAATGCCCCAAATCCTCGCAAATAACAATGGATTCTTTGTGGGAAGAAAACAACTCTTTTTGCGCAAGCGGCACAACCTTGTCTTGCCCCCCGAAAATGAGTTTTGCATTTGAGTGAGGCTCAGAAATATTCGCTTTCTTTTGCATCAAATAATCAAGACCTTCGGCTAGTTGCTTTGGGGAATAACGCATAGCGTTTTCCACCCATTTTTCCCTATCTGCTTTCTCCATATCCCCCATCAAGGCAGAAAAAGACATCAATGTTTGCTCTGTGTTTTGCAAAACCCCTTGCTTTGTGGCTCTAAGGGCAGAAGGCTGCCAGCAGCCTTTTGCGCAGAAATCGGCTATTGGGCAAATCAAAATTAACTTTTGCTCTTTTCTTATTTTATGCAAATTTCTCAAAAGAGCAAGTGTTCCCATACTCCAACCCACAACTACGCCCGCCTCCCCTATTCCTCGTAATTCGTCTGGGTTTGGCAGTAAATCAAAATAATCCACAAAACGGTGGCTGAAATTCGGGAATTGCTCGTAAATGCGGTTTTCCCAAATTGAAATATCGCTTGCCCAGCCACTAACCCAAGCTATTTCGTTTGCGTTCATGAGTTAAATAATTAAACTACAAAAAAATGCAAACACCTGTTGACATTTGTCGCGTTCCACTTATTTTACCTCAATCTTTGAGACAGCGAACGCTAAACAAGTAGTCGTCCTTGCTTGCGCTGCCCATACCGTTTACTATGCCCATACCGTAAATATTGTCATCGTCAGTTATTTCAACGTATTTGGCACTGCTTTCATAGCTCTCTGTGCCACTCCACCAATAGCCATTGGTGCCAACATGAGAGTATCTGCAGCCTTTGTGCACTTCGGCTACCGATGTGGACATCCACTCGTAATGGCAGAAGCCACCCGGCAGAGCTGAAAAACCGTAAATGTCCCTGCCGTTCCAATTATTTGAGTTTTTTAATTTGTTTCCTACTGCTTGCGAGCCAACAAACTTTACTAGCGTAGTCCAATCCTCTTGGCTTGGGAGATGCCAACCGTTAGGGCAAACTGACATAGCCGTATACCAACGATATAACCTACCGTAACCGAAATATGTACAGTTGTTTTCATTGTCATCATAGCATTGGCTGTTATTTGCATTGTAGTTCAAATTCCTCGCCATCCAAGTCTGTGTGCCAATCACAACCGTCTCGTAAATCTCATTCCCATAATCAACAGGTGTGCCGCGAATAATTCCAGTTTGAGTTGACGCAGAGCTTGGGCTTACCTCGCCTCCCCTAAAATTAATGCCCCCTGAATCATAAGGGTTATCGCGCTGCACCTCTGTGCAGGATAAAAAAAACGTAGCGGCAAGCAAAAAAAATCTTAAAACCATATATGAACTCCTATAATTAATCCTTCACACAACGAACGCTAAAATAGTCACGTCCATATTGATCGGCACGGTAGTCGGTTATGCGTTGGACTTCATTGTCGCTGGATGACATACGAAAAATACAACCGGAGGTACTCCACCAATAGCCCTCGTAGCCAACTTTTTGGCAACCATAAGCAGGTGTCCAGTAGCCGCCCGGCATAGCCGCAAATCCAAACACGTCTTGACCAGCACTATTTTGATTCCAATCACTTGTCGCTTTAAAATACCCACCTGCAATTTTTGCACCGCCTGCCTCTCCCATCAATTTATTCCAATCCGTCTCGCTAGGCAAATGCCAGCCCTTGGGGCAGTTATCTCCTGCGGATCCATACAATATGCCATAAGGGCAAGCTAGTTCGCTGCTGGGAGAACCACAGCATTTGCGGTCTCCGGCAGCATAATTCAAATTTTCTGCCATCCAAACTTGCTCGCCTATTTTCACTATCTTGTACACCTTGTCATCACGTGGGTCTGTGAATGTGTTTGGGTCATTCGGCGTTGTGTTTGAAGAGGAACTGGGTTTGTTTCCCTTAAAATTAATGCCCCCCGAATCATAAGGGTTGTCGCGCTGCACCTCTGTGCAGGAGAAAAGAAACGTGGCGGCAAGCAAAAAAAATCTTAGAACCATATATGAACTCCTAATTCTTCACACAACGAACACTATACATACTATAGCCGTCCAAATAGCCACGACCCCTCCACGAGCGAATACCATCACCGGATTCGGAGTCCATAATCCAAGCACTATCATAAGTATCCTCGGAACTCCACCAACCGCCGGATTCGCCGACTTTATCAAACTTTACATCATGTGAGCCATAGTCAGAGCCGGAACCACCCGGCAGAGCCGTAAATCCATACGTGTCTCGGCCATTGCCGCCGCCTTTCCAACCACTTGCCGCTTTCAACTCCCTGCCCGCTATTTGCTTGCCGCCAGCATAATTTATCAGCGACTCCCATTCATAATTGCTAGGCAAACTCCAGCCGGAAGGACATGCAGTCTTTGCTGTTTCCCAATCGTAAAGCCTGCCATAAGTAGCGCAGTTGGTCGCACTGTTGTTATAGCATTTGGCACCACCTATATCGTAGTCAAGGTTTTCTGCCATCCACATTTTGTTACCAATTTGCTTGGTTTTATAATTCGCTATGTTATTGCCTTTGCTGGTAAGTCCCTGAGACACACCTGTATTGCAGCCATCGCAAGTTGTCACATGCTTTCCGGTTTGTTGCACACAATAGGTTAGAGTTAAATTAGCACTTATAGGACCGCAATAACCCTGAAAATTATTCCCTTCATTTGCCACCCAACAACAAAAACCACTATAAACCACCGCAGAACTTGAGCTCTCCTCAGAGCTTGAGCTTGGCTCATCAGGGGGCGTGTCTCCCCTAAAATTAATGCCACCCGAATCATAGGGGTTGTCGCGCTGCACCTCTGTGCAAGCCAAGAGAAATGCAACTGCAAGCATAATGAATCTTAAAACCATATATTTACTCCTATTCCTATCAATAGTTGTTGTTCAAAGTATCCTACTTTTTGTGAAACAACCATTATAATTAATGCTTCCCGAATCATAACAATTGTCACGTTGCACATCTGTGCAAGAGAAAAGGAACGCAACCGTGAGCAAAAACGAACCTCTTTGTTGAAGGGAAATTTTTTTGCTATAATATGGGGGGGGGGGGGGGGGGGGGGGGGGTCAGAATGCCGTATATTGCGGCTCCAATGCCCCTAATTTGGCAAAACTCAGCCTGGGGGTTGTTTTTTGACCCCCCAACATCAACGTGCCTAGAAACGCTTAAAAACGCCCTTTCCAGCGAAACGCATTTTCCAGACCTTGAGCCTGAGGCACAGGGTCTTGGGAATGTTTGTTTGCGGATGGTAGGCATATTGGGGGTAATATAGAAAATTGCATCCTATACATCGTAATGCGAGCCACATTGAACGATTATGAGTTGCTCATTTTCAATTTTATATATAATTCTGTTTACGCTATCTATTCTTCTAGACCAAAAACCGCTCCAATTTTCTTTCAAAGGCTCCGGCTTGCCAAGTCCTTCATAAGGACTTCTGTTAATATCTTTTATCAGGGCATTTATTCGTTTTAAAGTTTTTTTGTCTTGCATTTGCCAATAAGTATATTCTTCCCAAGCGTTGTCCGAAAAAGATTTATTCATTTTCCATAGCCTCTAATTCTTCCATAGTTTTTACAACCATTTTTCCTGCTTTATATTGCTCTATGGACTCTCTTAGTCTAGCTTGGTTTTTTTCGCTGTAAAAAGGGTCGGAAATGCTGAACGGCATTTTGCCGAGACGCAAAGCTTGGCGAATAAAAACATTAACAGCAGTTGATAGGTTCATTCCAAAAGAATTGAACATATCTTCAGCTTGTTCTTTTACATTTCTATCCAAGCGAATAGTGACATTTATACTTTCAGACATAGTGCAATCTCCTTGTATTTAAGTACAAATATAGTAAATTGTACGACTTTATATGAAGTTACTATGCTAATACAACATGCCTAGTTCTGTACGCAACGCACTGAAAATAAACTTGGGAAACGCTCGTAAAATTGCGTTCATGAGTTAAAGGCAAACTTTTCTGTTATGTCTTCGCCTGTGTCTGGGTTTAGGAAGGAGAATTGATGAGAGGCATATTCTTCTGCTTCCAAAATCTCAATATTCAGAGAATGTTTGTGTTCCAAATAGTGGAACATTCGCCCATAGTCATCGGTAAATATTTTGGAAAGCGATTCTGATACCACCAATTGAACATTCCTCATTTTGCTCTTTTTTGCGATTCTTGCGAGATAGCGGTCTATCAAAGAAAGAGTTGCTTCTCTGCTGAACACAGTGCCGGTGCCTCCGCACATGGGGCAATCGCTGTGCTTTTCGCTTGCCAAGTTGGTGCGAACCCTGCGGCGGCTAACTTCCATTAAGCCAAATTGAGAAATTGCGGAAAAATTGAGCGGGGTTCTGTCAAAGCGAATTGCTTTTCTAAACTCGTCAACAACGGCGTTTTTATCCTCTTCCGATTCCATATCTATAAAGTCAATAATCACCAAGCCGCCAACATCGCGCAAACGGAGCTGCTTTGCAATTTCCCTTGCGGCATCTAAATTCGTTTCCAAAAATACCCTGTTTTGGTCGCTGCCGTGAACTCTGGAACCGGTATTCACATCTATAGACATCAAGGCTTCTGTTTGCTCAATAATCAAATATGCGCCACGTGGCAAATAAACTTTTGTTGAAAGGGATTTTTCGTAATCATCTTCTATCCCAAAAGATTCAAAAAGACTTTCGTAGCCTTTCCACAATTTTATTTTTTGCAAATTTTCAGAATTTGCAGCACCCAAATACTCGCGAATATTCTGGTATTCCTTTTCATCGTCAACATATACGTATTCGGTTTGCTCGCTAAAATATTCCCTTATGGATTGCTCAACGGAATTTGATTCTTGATAAATGCAACTCTCTGCTGAAAATTCGTTAAAATTATTTTTTGTTATTTCCCATTTTTCTTCTAGTTTGCGCATTTGCTTGACAATTTCATTTTCAGATTCCAAAAGAGCCTGAGTTCTAACTATATAGCCAACATCTGGTGCTTTGTGCCTGCTAACCAACTGCTTGAAAATTTTGCGCTTGGTAAAATCTCTTTCTTTTTTTGATATGCCTATAAAGTTTGAGTTTGGCATGCAAACCAAAAAACGCTCGGCAAAACTCAGGTGCATCGTGAGCCTTGCACCTTTGGTGTTTATTGGCTCCTTAATCACTTGCACCATAATAACATCGCCTGGTTTCATAATTTTTTCAATGCCGCCGTGAACGGCAGTTGATTGCGAATCGTCTTCGCCATATTCCTTGCGAAGCAGAATATCGCGGTCTATGGCATCGTTTATGTGCAAAAACCCAGCCTTTTCAAGGCCAATTTCCACAAATGCGGCTTGAAGCGCAGGCACCACCCTTTGCACAACGCCCTTGTATATGTTGCCTAGAGTATGAGTAGATGTGCTGTTTTCAACCAACAAATCTGTTAAAACTCCATCGTCTAAAACTGCTATACGAGTATCGTAAGGCGTGGTGCTAACTAAAATACCCCGCTTGCTTGCATAATTTCTTTGCATAAAATCCCTCTTAGGTTGCTTTCCAGTTTTGCAATAAGCGGTTTACTCTTGCTATTTGCAACTTCTCCTTTTCAGTGCCTTTAAATGCCTTGAAAAGGAGATTTCTGTATTCTGTAAGCGAAGTGCGAATTAAAATACGGTCTTCTTTCTTTAACATAATCACTTATCCGTAAGCGCTGCTACCCCCGGAAGTTCTTTGCCTTCCAAAAACTCAAGCGAGGCTCCTCCGCCTGTGGATGTGTGGGTAACTTTTTTGTCTGCTCCATATTTTTTTGCGGCTGTTGCTGTGTCTCCGCCGCCAATAACGGTGATTGCACCGCCCTGAGTGGCTTTCACAATGGCATCTGCCATTTCTTTTGTGGCCTTTTCAAAAGCTGGAAATTCAAACACGCCGGCGGGACCATTCCAAACAATGGTTTTGGAATCCAAAATAGCCTTCACAAAAAGCTCCGAAGATTTTGGGCCAACGTCCAAGCCCATCCAGCCGTCTGGGATTCCGGTGCTATCGTCTGCGGCTTTCACTGCTGCATCTGCTGCAAATTTGTCTGCTATAACATAATCCACGGGCAAAATAATTTCTTTGCCATTCTTTTTTGCTTTTTCAATTAGCTCTGGAACAATTTTTGCACCTTCATCATCATATAAAGAAGCCCCTATTGCAAGGTTGTTGATAACTTTTTTAAATGTGAACGCCATACCGCCGCCAATTATGATTTTATCGGCTTTATCCAAAAGGTTGTTTATCAACTGAATTTTATCTGCAACCTTTGCGCCGCCTAAAATAGCGAGCAAGGGGCGTTTGGGGTTATCTAGCACCGCAGAGAATGCGTCTAGTTCTTTTTTCATAAGATAGCCGCTTGCTCTCTCCGCATATCCTTCGCCAAGCATTGAGGAATGGGCGCGGTGAGCTGTGCCAAAAGCATCGTTTATGTAAACATTGCCGAGTTTTGCAAGAGATGCCCTGAAAGCTTTAACTTTTTCTGGTTCTGCTTTGATTTTTTCTTCTGTGCCATCTGCTTTTTTGATTTTTGCCTTGCCTTCTTCTTCTAAATGGAAACGCAGGTTTTCCAGCAATATAACATCGCCTGGTTTTGCCGCGGCGCATTCTTTTTCAACGCCTTCGCCAACGCAATCGTCTAAAAACTTAACAGGCTTGCCCAGCAATTCTTGCAATTTTGCCGCAACAGGCTTTAAGCTGTATTTGGCAACTGCCTTGCCATCTGGCCTGCCTAGGTGCGAGGCTAAAACAACAGAAGCACCTTTTTCCAGTGCATAGCGTATTGTTGGAAGCGCAGCTTCTATGCGTTTTGTGTTTGTAATTTCGCCCGTGGTTTTATCTTGCGGAACGTTAAAATCCACGCGAATAAAAGCACGCTTACCCTGCAAGCTAAGGTCTTCAATAAAAAGCTTTGACATAATATGTCTCCGTTAAAAAAAATTCTTTGGAGGTAATATAGTAAAAGTAGAGGCGGCAATGGGATAATTCTTGTTATGCAGCTTTGAATTGAGCATTTCGCCCAAAAGCCCAAGAGATATGAACTGAATGCCAGAAACAAAGGCAAATCCAGCCAAAACAAGCAAGGGACGAACTCTAAGCGAGCCTGTTAAAGCCCATTCAAAACCAAAATACCCAAAAACACCTGTGGCAACAAGGCAAAGAAGCAAGCCCACCATTCCAAAAAAATGCAGGGGTTTAACCACGAATTTGCGCAAAAACATCAAAGTCAGCAAATCCAAAAAACCAGATACAAGCCTAGATATTCCATACTTGGAATTTCCATACCGCCTTGCCCTATGCTCAACTATTTTTTCTGCAATTTTAAACCCATTCCAAGAAGCCATAAGGGGAATAAAGCGGTGAAAATCTCCATACAACTGAACGCTCTTTGCAACCTCGGCTTTATATGCCTTTAATCCGCAATTAAAATCGTGCAAACGCTGCCCGCAAACAATGGAAACAGTCAGGTTAAATAGCTTGCTCGGAATTGTCTTGTGCCAAGGGTCGTACCTTTTCTTTTTCCAGCCGCTAACCAAGTCTGAACCGCTTTCCAGCATCTTTAGCATTTCTGGTATTTCGGCAGGATTGTCTTGCAAATCGCCATCCATTGTGGCAATATATTTGCCGCTTGCAAGCTGAAAGCCAAGCGAAAGAGCCGCAGCCTTTCCACAGTTGTATTGAAAACGAACTGCTTTTAAAAAATCATATTCCTTTGACAAATTTTGCAAAACTTCCCAGGAATTATCCCTTGAGCCATCGTCTATGGCAATAACCTCTATACTCTGCACAGCAGGCAAAACAACCGACTTAATCTCGGCAAGCAACTCTGGCAGGCTCTCCGCTTCGTCTTTTACCGGAATAACAATACTTAAATCCATGCCCCTTTATTCTCTATTTTTAAGCATATTCAATTGCTGCCGCAAATGATTCGCACCAGAACCTGTAGCCGCTTTCAAACCCTTTTCCAAATATTCCTCGGCGCGAGTTTTATCATTAACCATAAGCAGCAGCTCAGAAGCAACTGCGTAATTGCGCCATTCGCTTGGGAATTGCTTTATGCCAATATCCAAATAATGAAGTCCGCGCTCAACAGAAGCAACATCTCGTTGCGACATCGCAAGGCGAATATATATTGAATTATAGTTGAACAACAACTGCTCTGTTTCGCTGTTGATAAAAGCAGTGCCATCGCCAAGACCTCTATATTTAAACACGCTATCAACGAGATAAGCCGTTCTCTCTATGTCCATGCTATCTCTGCTCGGAGTTAAATCTCCCTTTATCAAATCCCAAATCATGCCTTTCTGAACCATATATTTATCCAAGCCAACAGCATTGGAAAGCCCCACGGTTGTTGAAACGTGTATGGGTTTGTCTGGATTGTTCATAGTTAAATCAACAACCAGTTTATATTGAGTTTGCATAATGCCATACTTGCGCGGCTCTCCCCATTCTTTCAAAGCGGTGTATGTTTGAAGCCAGAGTTTGCGCTTGAAAAGTTCTTCTGCAACTTTGCCACTTTCTCCAGAATCCAATTTTGCCTCTAAAATTTCTATTTGCCTTGTAAGCGTTGGTATTGCCTGCTCTGCTTTTTTAACCCAATATTCTATTCTCTGCGAAGATTGCTCGTAATTTTTTTCCGAAAGTACTAAATCTCTGTCTATGCCCGCTCTGTCGTAGCTGAGTTTTATAATAGGCTCGTTGTCCAGCATTTGCTTTATATACCAGTCGGTGTTGCCAAGGCTCAAATTAACTACTCTAACATCTCTTCTTATGCCAGCTACCTCTTGGGCAAACCAAAGAGGGAATGTATCGTTATCGCCATTTGTGAAAAGTATGGCATTTGGCTCGCAGCTCATGAGCAGGTTATAAGCATAGTCCCAAGGCACCCAAAGATTTCCTCTATTATGCTCCTTGTAATTTGCAAAAAGCGGAACCGCTCCGCAAAGCACGATTATTGCTATGCTGCTAGGCATCAATAAATTCAACCTTTTTTTCTGAATGTTGAGCAACAGAAATCCTATGCCAAGCCCGTAAATCAAAGACATAAACACAAAAGCCGGTGTGTAAAAATAGTCTCTGTTTCTAACTTCTAAATGCACAGGCTCTGGCAGTGATGGCTTTTGCACACCTGAGCTTTCAAATACTGAGAGTATTTTTTCCCAATTTTGCCAAGCCGAGCTTTGCCTTGCCGCACTGTTTTTTTCTCCTCTATTATAATCGCTGTTCATTTTTCGCCAAGCGTTTAAAAGTTCGTTTGGGTTTGGAACATTGATTTTAGTAGCCATCCCTCGGTTGGATAGTTCGTCAACATAATATTGCATTTCCTTTATCCACACATCGTAGTCGCGGCGTTCTGGTTTGGTGCCGTCTGAAAAATTCAAGTACCACAAAAGACCAAAGGAGCAAAATCCATATAGCAAAGCCAAATATATTCCAATATTTTTATTTGCCTTAAAAGCTATAACCACAGTCCATAGCAGCAAGCCATTAATCAGCAAAAATATAAGAGCCTGAAATGCTTTGTTTTCGCCTATGCTCATCATCAGAGTTGGAAATTCAACCGAGCCGCGAACAACTGGAGCATTTACCTCTGGGTCTATTGAATAAACGCCGCCACGGTAATAGCTCACTTCTCCGGGCTTAAACGGCGTGTATTGCGCTATTTGATAGCCTCCATAACCCATGTGCGGAAACACCAAAAACTGATTTTCAGGTTGGGAACGTCTATAAAAAGACCTGGAAATCATGCTTTCGGAGCCGTATTGCTTGCGCTCCAAATAATCGTAAAAAGCTTGCCAGCTTTCATTATCTCTATATGGAAATAAATTTTTTATTTGCAATTTGCCATCGCCGTCTCTAATGTTTATCTCTGGATCATTTTCGTCTATTGCAGGATTTAGCGAAGAGCGAATTGGAATGTATAGATGTGCGCTAAAGCCTATCAAGGCCATTATGGTTAAAGCAAGAGAAAGGGATATATCTTTATGCAAGGGGCTTTTTTTCGCTGCAAACCAAGCCACTAAAAGAACCACCAAAAGAATCAGAGACCAAGTGAGGAAATTGGAAATTGCATACACAACGGAACAAAGCACAGTGCCAGATACCCAAAGCGGCCAGCGTCCAACAAGGTCTTTGAGCGGATGCCCACCCGCGAGCAAAACCAAAACAAATACAGCTGGCACAACAAGCATTGCAAAAAGATGAAAACCAACACCCAAAAAAGCGAGATAACATATAAGCAACAAATACTGGAACCCGCGTTTTTCGTCTTTACAATCCAAATAGTGCAAACCTAAATAAGAAATTAAAAGCATCACAAGCATTATAAGGTTATATACCTCGGCTTCTACTGCGTTAAACCAAAAAGTATCGGAAAACATCAAAAGCAAGCCAGCAGAGAGGGATGCTGCGGCAAAAACAGGTCTTGAAGCATTTTTGGTTAATCTGGTTAACAAATCCCAAACAAAAATAGCAGTTACATAAACGGCAGCAGCCGAAGCAAAAGCCGATATATAATTTGCTCTTTTGGCTATTTCCTCTACCATTGGCAGGCATATCATTATTGCGCGCACAAATAAAATGAAAAATGGCCTTCCTGGTGGGTGCGGTATGCCTAGGGTATGAGCGCTGGCTATAAATTCGCCGCAATCCCAAAAGCTAACGGTGGGAGCTACTGTTATAAAGTAGGTTATTAAAGCGATTAAGGCTGCAAAGCCGGCTATTAAATGTTTAGCTAATTTGTCGGTCATCAAAATCCTCCGGTGGCTTGAATATAGAAATTTATATATTTACCCTAAGTAGGAGCAATAAGCCTTAACCTTAACAAGGAGGCTTTTATGGCTATTCCAGCGTATATGAAGATAGATGGCATTTCCGGCTCGGTGAATGTCTCTGGTAGAGAGGGCTTTATTGAAGTCCTTGAGTTCAACCACAGGGTTTATGTCCCAACAGACCGCGATGACGGTTCGCTCACAGGCACACGCAAGCACGATTCACTTGTGCTGCACAAGGCTTTTGACAAATCGTCTTCGCTACTTTACCAAAAGGTTTGCACGGGGCAAACAGTCCAAGACATCCTTATTCGGTGGTATAAAATCACAGACAGAGGAGAGGAGGTTGCATATTTTGAGCACAAACTTGAAAATTGCAAAATAGCAAGCGTGCGTTCTTATATGCACAATGTAAAAGATCCCACAAAGGAGCAGTTTGTCCACCAAGAGGAGGTTACAATTCGCTACGAAAAAATAACCTGGAATTTCCTTGACGGCAACTTGCAGCATACCGACCAGTGGAATCAGAGGTAAATGGCTAAGGACCTGCAGTTTTCTACATTCTTTTTGTGCAACCTGCGAGTCCTTCCATTTCCATAATCATCTGCAGCCGCAGCCAAAGCGAAGCTTTGAGCTTGCGGCGAAACTTGCTAGGTACTGCAAAATATCCTAATAGTTTGGAAATTATCGTTTTGGATAACAGAGAAAAAAACGAAGGCTTGTGCGCTGTGTATAATCAAGGCGTGGCAAAAGCGAGCGGCAGGGTTTTGGTGTTTATGCACGAAGATGTGTGGATGATGGAAAAAGATTGGGACACAGTTCTTTTAAAAAAATTCAGAGATTTGAAAGAGATGCAAATTTTGGGCGTGGCGGGCACCGCTTTGCTGGAGCCAGAGCCTTATGCGCATTGGCCTGCGGCAAATATTCCATATACTTTTGGAAAAGTGATTCATTTGAACAAAAAAAGCGAAGAGTTTTTTCTCGCTGTTTACAACGAAAGAGATGGAGACCAAGAAGCTGTGGTTGTTGATGGCTTGTGGTTTGCCGCGAGAAAAACATTATTTGAAAAATGCCGTTTTGATGAACAGAAATTTACCAGATTTCATTTTTACGATTTGGATATTTGCATGCAGGCTCTTGAATTTGGCAAGGTTTATGTAACTGCCGATATTCGTGTTTTGCACAAAAGCGAAGGTTCTTTTGAAGGCGAATGGAAGGAATGGAACCAAATTTTTGTTGAAAAATGGAGAGATAAATTGCCCGCAAAAACTATAGATGAACCTCCACCTCCAAATAAACTCCTTAAAACCGGGCGCATTGATTTGCGAGGCAAAATTAAAGTGCCCAGTTGGTAATTTAAAGCAACAACCAGCCCGATACACTAGAAAGAAAAAAGAACGAACAACTCAAAGCGCAAAGCAGTTGAAAAAACATTGCCAAAATAACAATTATTTTGTTCATTGCTTGAAACGCTACTAATTTGAAAAAAATAATTGAAATGCAAGCCCCGAAAAGACCAGAAAGCGAAAAGGCAAAATAAAGATTTCTGTTGAAATGTTCAAATAAAAAATTATACGGAAACAATAAATTGAACCAAATCAAAAATTGTACCACAATGCTATAAAAGATAGGAATTACTAAAACAAGCCAAGACATCAAAATACCTCTATGCTCAAATTAGAAATTTTCTTTTGCAATATATTTTTTACATCATCTAAAAATTCCCTTGAAAGCGGTTTTACGGAATTTTCCGCAGTTTGGCGAACCACGGAATAAAGTTGAACGCTCAATAGGTTCTGGGGATTGATTTGGTGAATTCTTTGCACAATTCCCGCATAACTTTCAATATTTGTTTCGCTTGGGGCGCAGCCATTTGCCTCGCAGAGCATAGTTTGTATTCGCAAAGGGAATTTTGAAACGGCAAATTTCAAATTATTTTCTATTAATTCCATATCTATCTTTTTTTTTGGACGGTTTATAAAATCGAGCCATTCATCTGTGCCAGCATCCAATTTTCCCCAAATTTCGCCTTTAAAATCCAAAATTTTTTCGGGCTGCATTGCATTTGTTATCAGCACTAATTTTGGAATTTCTGAAATGCTTTTTAGTTGCTCGCATAATTCAGCAAAATATGGATAAAGGGTTGGTTCGCCATCTCCGCTTAAAGCTATGTCTTTTAACTCTCTATTTTTTTCCTCAACACGCGGAAAATGCTCAGATAATTTTGTTTTATGATATATAGACAGCATTTCCTTCAATTCAAAAATAATTTCATCTACAGATGGAATTTTTGCAGATGTATTTTTTTTATTAACTTGGCAATAAACGCAGCTATACGAGCACATTCCATTTGGTGTGCAATTTATGCCAATAGACAGGCCTTTTGCTCGCCTTGAAATAACCGGATACACAAAATGAAAATTCTCAAATTTGCGATTGTGGTCTGCCCAAGCATTCATCAGTTCAGAAGTTGACATACAGCCTCAACTGCACAGTATTCAAACTTTCAAATCTGGCTCCGCCCTTGGCATCTTCCATACCCTCTGCCATGCGGTCGTGAAGCTGTTGTTGATAAGATAGTTCCAAATAGCGAGTGAGGGAAAAACGCAAATCTGCGGAAAGTTCTTCAATTCTGTAACTTTTAATTCTGGCGTTTTGAAAAAATATTTCACCCAATAAATCAAGCGTAAAAAATCTTAGGAAAGAAAGCCTCACGTTAATAGAATTTTCCCAGCCGTAATCATAAGATTCGTTGCTTGCGGTAATAAATCCAGTTTTTACCTTGTTGCTTGGAATTAGAATTCTTCTCCTTATGGTTTGCCTTGCGGCAAAACCAGTTTGAGCGGAAATATCTGTGGCATTTGAAACAATAGGCTGTAAATTCAAACCCACTCCCTCTCCTATGCGAAGCGGGTCAAAAGAGGAACTTATGCGAATTCTCTCACCTTTTAATAGGTTTAAGGTATCGGTCTCATTAAACCAATAATATTCTGGAAAAATGTGAGTTTTTGCATTCACCCTCATATATGGCCCCATCCAATCAAAAATTCTATATACAACAGAGCTTTGAAATTGCAGCAAGTCTTGGGCAATGCTCCATTGAGATTCTTTTTTATCTTCGTTTAACCATTGCATATTTTGTCTGGTGTATAATTCCGTTAGCCAAAATGCTTTTGTGCGATTGTAAAGAGCGCGCAAGCGCAAATCGCCAAGGGCATTCCACGCACTGCTTTTTTGTTCGCTTGCCGTTAGCAAAGTTGTGTAACTGGCAGAACCGCCAAGCCTAAGCCCATAAGTCCAATAGGAATTTTTTCCAGTATTTATGCGCATTTTATGCACTCCGCCTGCAACAAGCCGCCCTGTGCTGTCTTCAAAAACAATTTCAACATTAGTTAATTCACCTGGATTTACCTGCACGGTTATGTAGTTTAAAATAGAGCTTGCATTTTCTCCGCTTCTGGAAATTCTGTATATTTGCGGTGGTAAAATCCAGGTCTTTACATCATTTTGCCTTTCCTGTGTTAAACCAAAGCCCCTGCCATAGCTCTTGCCGCTATAAACTTCAAAAATTTCGTAATTCTCAGATATAAATTCACCATCTTGGTTTATGGTATTTATCACAAGCCCGCCCCAGTTTGGCTGAACAAGGGCTGTTTTTCCCTCTTCTACTTTCACTTCATAAACAAATTTATTATCTGCGTTGCCAGAACCCATAATAACCATATAGGTTCCATAGGGCACAACTAAACGTTGTCCGTGCTTTCCAAGCCATTCCCTGTTTTCGTATTCTTTTGAAAGAGTATCCATTCTTACAGCTTTAAATTCAGGCTCCAAGCGGCTCTCGGTAAAACGGGGAACAAAAATCGCGCCTTGCCCCATACCTATAAATACTTCGTCTTGATTCATCTGCTCTTCTAAATCCGGCGCAGTCCAGCCTCTATTTTCATAAATATCGCCATTCTCGGAATTTAACCTCTGTACAAGCTTTTGGCTTTGCTCCAAGGCAATTTCGGAATTCGTGATTTCTACACCCGGAAGCTCTGGAGGGCGCATAGCAAAAATCATCTGAACCCAGGTTGCAAGGATTGATAGGATTAAAACCTTTTTCACTGAATTTCTCCAGGAGGAGGCAAAGTTTCCAGTTCTACGGGGTCTTTGGTGCGTTCTATAGGTGGTGGTTTTGTAACTGTGTGTCCGGCTATGGAATTCATAACCGAATCTATATCTGCAATGGCCTCGTTGTTTATGTATTCCAAAAGTTCAGACAAACCGCGCACAACATAAATTGTTTCTAAATTGCTGACTTTTTTGCGGTAATCCCATTCCCTGCTCCACAAAACTCTTTTTGTTCTGTTCTCCTGCAAATTCATATTCATTGCCAAATGCGCATACCATTCATCTTGATTATCGTATTCTTCCAGTGCCCTTATGGTTCCGCTTATGGTGAAATCTGGTTCTTCAACATCTATGCTCCTTCTCACATCCGAAAAAATTCTAGCTGCCGAAAAATGACGAAAAAGCATATCAGATACCAAATACTCCGGCTTAACCGCCCATAATTCGTAGTTGTAAAAACGCAACTGAAAAGGAGATTGCCTGTACACAATGTTATTGCGGCGATATGCTTCCGACACATCAAAATCCTTTATTCTAACCGAATATGGATAAGCACCTTCGTTATGCATCTCTTTTGGAGTTGGCACATAGTCAAGCTGGTAATAACTGTTCTCTTTAACACTTCCAAAAAAACTGCAACTCATAAACATCAAAACAATGAGAGCAAGAACTAAGTATTTCATATTTACCTCACCCTCTGCTTTTTTTCCTCGCCGCGAATAAGGAGAGAAGGATTTTCCCTAACTTGGCGGCTAACATCGTTCAAATTTTCCACCGCTTCTTTTAAATAACGAACCACCACAGATAAATCCTCTTGGTTGCGGTAAATAAGCTGGTCTCCCCTTTTTGCCAAAAGCTCCGCAGACTTTGCCGCATCGTTTATGCTTTTTACAGCAGCCTCTATTTGCAGGTTTTGAACTTTCTTGTCTGTGTGCGAAAGGAGGGAATCCAGCTTTGCAATTGCAATTGTAATTTTGTGCGCTGCTACTTTAGATTCCTCTGCTACAGCATTGGAATTTTCCAAGAGTTGTTTTGCATATTTTGGAACTTCATTTATATCATTTGCATTTTTGATTAAAACGGTATCTATCCTAGCGGTTATGTTGTCCAAATTTGTAGCAATATTGGTAAATCGTTTTTGATTATAATCATTTGTAATATTGAGTAAATTGTTCAATATTCCTTCAATTTTTTCTGCTATAAGCTCTGCTTGCCCCGTAATTTGCTTTAACCCGCTAACCGAAGATTGTATAAAAGTGCCTTTTTTAGCATTGGGATCGCCAGGAGCACCGCCGCTAAGTTCAATGCTTTTTAAGCCTGTCAAGGAAATTCCGCCTATTAAGTTGGCAGTCATGGTTGTTTTTATGGGAGTTTCCGAAGATACTTCAAAATGAACTATAACCGCATTCAAGTCTTCTTTATCCACCTCCAAGCCCGTAACCTGCCCCACCACTATTCCATTGAGCTTCACTTTTGCCCCAGGGTTCAATCCGTCAACGGATTCTGTGAAGCGAGTTTTGTATGGAGTGAATTTTTCCGTTATTTTTTTGCCTATTAAAAAAGCCGCCGTCCCCAAAACCAAAAAGGACATAAGCATCACAAAAATGCCAAGCCTTATCCTTTCTGCTTTAGTCGTTTCCATTATATAAGGGAATATAGAAAATAAATCTGCGGTGGACGCTATCTTGCTATAGCCATTCCTATTTCTTTCCTAGTAGCCCCCAGCCCAACCAAAGAACGGACTATGAACTCCATTGAAATAGAACTATGAGCCTTTTCAGCTTTCGCTATTTTCGCTTGGCTTGTACCAATTTTCTGAGCCACCTTTATTTGAGTGGCTTTTGCATTTTTGCGCTTTTCATAAAGAGCCTTTGCCAATGCAAATTTCACATCCACAAAAGCAACTTCCTCTGGCGACAAAAACAAATCTATATCGCCAACCTCCCATCCGGCTTTCTTTATCTTTTTGATTTTTTCCTCGTTCATTTTGAACCTCCTGTTTTTGAATCATAAACCTTGAGCCTTTTTTGGCAAAGTTCAATGGTAGATTTTAAAGTTTGCTGTGTTTTTTTGCAATTCCATTCTGCACAAATGATAAAATCTGTATCTATTCTATAATAAAATCGCCAAGTAACATTTGCATCGTTAATCCTCAATTCATGGCAATTTTTGCCTATATTTGGCATAGGGTAGCTATGTGGCATACTCAATGATGTGCCAGCTTGCACACATCTAAGCAAATAGCCAACTTCTACTCTTGCCGCATTTGAAAGAGGCGGAGTAGTAGGTTTTCCGCTTAACCAAACCACTTGTTTATGCAAAGGGCTCATAGTATGAATATAGAAAATCCCCCCGGCAGATTGCCGAGGGGGAATGTTCCTAAGCTATTTCAATCCGTTTGCTTTGGGCCTGGGGTTTGCGGCTTAGGGCAAGCGTTAGAATTCCGTTTTCGTTTGAGGCTTTTATGTTTGAGCTGTCAACCTCGTCTGAAAGGTGAAATTCACGCTCATATTTGTACTCCTCGTTTTCACGTTTGCGAATAGCGGAAATTTTCAAGAGGTTAGCTTCAACATTGATTTGAATATCCTCTTTTTTAACGCCTGGTAATTCTACTTCCAAAGTATAAACACCATCTTTCTCAGCGAGATAGCTTTTTGGTGCATAAGCTTTGGCTTCTTCACCGCGAGCATAGTCCATTAAGGTATCAAATACGCGGTTCAGGTTGTGCACGGGCGAGTAATTTGTAAGTGTCATAAATCCTCCTTGTTTGTGGCGGTTTTTATGCCGCCGTGGTTCTACGCTATAAATAAAGCAAAACCCGTGCCACAGGCAAAAAACGCTATTTTTACGCCAAAAATGCGGTTTTTTGTGCAAAATTGCACCAAAATGTTTCAAAATTAAAAGAAAAAATGAAACAGCGGTGTTGCATTTTTTACTAATTTTACACCATGACTGGAATCTCTATGCCCGAAGCCCTTATTGTCTGTGTAGCAATGATATGTCTCACTGTTTTCATTACACTTGTTACCCTCAAAGGAATGGATTATAATAAAAAGAAAGAATAAACTTACTGCGATAACAAAAACGCTTTTATAAAAGGTTTTATGTCTCCGTTAAGCACGGCTTCGGTGTTTGAGGTTTCGTGACCGGTGCGGGTATCTTTAACGCGGCGGTCGTCTAGAACGTAGGAGCGGATTTGGCTGCCCCATTCAATTTTGCGTTTTTCTGCGGCTCGCTCATTTCGCTTTGCTTCTTCTTCGTCTTTGTAATATTGAACAAGCTCGGCTCTTAGCATTTTCATTGCGGTGTCGCGGTTTTGAATTTGGCTACGCTCCGTTTGGCAGCTTACCACTATGCCCGTTGGGTTATGCGTTATGCGCACGGCAGAATCGGTTTTGTTTATGTATTGACCGCCCGCTCCGCTGGAGCGGTAGGTATCCACGCGCAAATCTGCGGGGTTAATTTCCACCTCCGCATCTTCGTAAATGGGGGTCATGTAAACGGCGGCAAAGCTGGTGTGGCGGCGGGCGTTTGCGTCAAAGGGGCTAATTCGCACAAGGCGGTGAACGCCTATTTCTGAGCGGAGCATTCCGTAGCTGTAAGGGTCGGGAAGCTCTAAGGTGCAACCTTTTATGCCAGCGGTATCGCCTTCTTGAATGTCTAAAACTTTGAAGGGTATGTTTTCTTTTTCAAAATACATCGTGTACATTCTTAGTAGCATTTGAGTCCAGTCTTGGGATTCTGTGCCTCCTGCGCCGGAGTTTATGAAAAATAGTGCGGGCGCGGCATCGTCTGTGCCGTTGAGCATTTTTCTCAGTTCCATTTCGGAGATTTTTGCTTCTAAGGCAGAAACATCTTTTTCTATGCTTGCAACAAGTTCGTTGTCGTTTTCATTTTTTGAAAGTTCGTAAAGCTCGCCTAAATCATCGCATTGCTTTGAAACGCTTTCCCAAGTTGCTATTAAATCCCTGATGGAAGCAGCGCGTTTTAGCAGGGCTTGTGCTTTTGCGGCATCGTTCCACAAATCTGGATTGCCGGATTGTTTTTCCAAAACGGCAAGTTCTTCTGCCTTGACATCTAAGTCAAAGATACTCCCGGAGCTTGTCTATTCGCTCGCGGATTGAAATTAAGCCTGTGTGTGTGGTGCCTGCCATAAATTACTGCCCAATGGCCTCCGGTGGCATATAATCTTTGTTCAAATATTGAACTTTATATGTTTTTGACAACTGGTCAAGATAGCTTTTTATGGCGAGCTGGCGAGAACGCTCTGCCTCAATGCGCAAAATATAATCTATTTGATATTCATAGCTTTCAAATTTGCCATCGTTTCTTTCCGAGAGCATAAATATTACAATCCTATTTCCGCCTTGCACAAAAGGCTCGCTGATATCCCCTACTTTCAAATTTTTAACGGCATTTACAAATTCAGTTCCTTGGTCTTTGGGCAAAAATCTGGTCATAACTCCGCCGTCTTTTTTGGCACCAGGGTCTTCGCTGAATTGAGCTGCGAGTGCTGCGAAGTTGGCTTTTTTTGTGCGAACTTGTGCGGCATAACCTTTTAATATGTCTTTTTTGTCTTGAATTGCTTGAGCGTTTTCACCTTTGGCTATATTTAAAACTATGCGCGCACCGGCTATGGAATCGCTTAATATAACCTCGCCTTTATGTTTTTCCCAATAATTCTTTTTATCTTGAGGAGTAGGGTCTTTGGGATATGGAACTTTTTTTTCCAGAATTTGGTCTGCGAGCAATTGGTTTTCTATTTTTTGCTTGAATTCGGCCTCGGTTGAACCGCTTTTCTTTAGTTCTTGCTTAAAAACGGCCTCGCTTGGAAACTGCTTTTTGAACAATGCGATGAGGCTATCTGTTTTTTTTGCATCTGCTTTTAAACCCTGCTTTGTTATTTCTGCCTTTAAAAGCTCTTGCCCCACAAGGTTATCTATAACCGCCCAGCGAAGCTGGGTCATTGATTCGGGAGGGATGTTTTGCCCTGGTGCCTGAGCCTGAGCGAGCTGCTTTGTGAGGCTGTCTATTTTACCGGAGCTAATGCCAACGCTGCCAACTTTAATCGCAGGAATATTGCTGCCCGAAAGCAACTGGGCATAAGCGGAAAAGGCTAACAAAAAAATTAATGAGATTATTTTCATGGGTGTTAATATAGTAATTTTCTAAATTCGCTTGAAATGCCTTCCGTTTATACCTTGGCTTCGCAATGCTATCACTGGAGCAACACCCAGCTTCTCAAAGAATGCGGATTAATTCCCTTTATGCTGCACAAGAATTTTGGCTATAAAGCGGTTATGGTTGGAGAAAATACTGGCGATTATCCGTATTTGGAACGTTTGCCAGGGCTTGAAATGGATTTTATTCCAAATTCAAATGGCAATCTAGAAGTCTTTGTTTTAAACTCTGTGAATTATATAAACCAAAATTACCAAAAGATTGATATTCTTATAATGAGAGGGTTATATCCTGCAACTTGCATAATTTTACAAACATACAAGCAAAAACGCCCAGATGGAAAAGTTTATCTTTACCTAGACGCAAACAAGTATTGGATGGACAATATTCAGTGGGAAGAGCCGCTGGTTTTTAATACGCTGGCTTTAAGCGATGTTATTTCCACTTCCTGCTATAAAATGACAGAATATTTGAATAAAAAATGGCCTCCTTTTATTGTTGAGCATATTCCAAACGGATTTTTTAACGCAAGCGGCAAGCCAATTATAAAATACGTAAAGG
>Ga0268262_10001310_pt1 | contig 31145 bp, 27 predicted proteins | sample TergutNc150P3_FD_190354 | JGI IMG/M metagenome (GOLD analysis project Ga0268262, IMG submission 190354) | Nasutitermes corniger P3 segment gut microbial community from laboratory colony in Florida, USA - Nc150 P3 (SPAdes) (version 2) | ecosystem: Host-associated > Arthropoda: Insects >... | reverse complement strand
GTGGCGCTTACAAAGAAAGTTTGCGAATATGCGCATTCCCAAAAAGATTATGTTACTGTAGAAGGAGAGTTGGGAGAACTGGCGGGAGTTGAAGACGACCAAGCTTCCGAACACAGCCATTACACCAAGCCTTCCGAAGTTATTGATTTTGTAGGCAAAACAAAAGTTGACTCGCTTGCGATCTCAATCGGCACAAGCCACGGACGCATGAAATTTAAACCGGAGCAATGCACAAGGAACGCGGACGGCATCCTTATCCCGCCCCCGCTGCGCTTTGATATACTTGAAGAAATTCAAAAACAAATACCGGAATTCCCAATCGTTCTGCACGGTTCTTCATCAGTACCCATTGAATATGTGCATATAATAGAAAAGTACGGCGGTAAATTGACTGACTCTGTAGGCATCCCCGAAGAACAGCTTCGTAAAGCCGCGGCAAGCGCAGTCTGTAAAATCAACATTGACTCGGACGGACGGCTCGCGATGACGGCTATGATCCGCAAGGTTTTTATGGAAAAACCTGAGGAGTTCGATCCCCGCAATTATCTGGGACCGGCGCGTGATGAACTTAAAAAACTTTATATGCATAAGAACCAAAACGTACTTGGCTCTGCAGGAAAGGCGTGAAACAAAATACATCAATGATACCTATGCTGCTGACTAGAAATTGCAGTCTGGCGGCAAAGATATCCAACAGTTTATTCAGAATCGGCAAAACAAGACATTATCTGAATCGGAATTACAAGTACAATCATTTTAAAAATCTGGCTCTCGTTTACTTTAAAGTAACGGGAGCCTGCAACCTTCGCTGTAAAATGTGCGGTCAATACGGCGACAAGGGAGTAATGAACGACTGCGCGGCTGAAGAAAATAAAAATCTCCTTCCGCTTGAAACCTGGAAAAAATTTATTGATGAAGTCGCGCCCAGAAAACCTGTTTCCTACATTTGGGGCGGGGAACCGTTCCTTTACCGCGACCTTTTCCCCCTGACAAGATATATGGTTGAGAAGGGAATGTATGTCAGCGTCAATACCAACGGCACTTTAATGGAACGGCACGCGGAACAAATTGTCCGCGACGGATGGAGCACAATTTTTGTTTCTCTGGACGCTTTCCGCGACGTGAACGACGAATTGCGCGGCAAAGGCACTTACGACAAGGTAGTAGCGGGGTTAAAAGCCATCAACAATGAAAAGAAAAAACAAAAGAAGAAATATCCCCTTTTAAGCATTGTAACTGTCGTTACAAATAAAAATTACATGGATCTTGCAAACCTTTCCGAAGCGAGCAAAGAATACAACATAGATTTGCACATCTACAACCTGGGCACTTACACAAATGACAATATTGTTGCCACCCAGAAACGCTTTATGAAGGAAAAATTGGACACGGATATTGACTGTCTTGAAGCGTACAACACGGGTTACAACCTGGGAATAGACGGACAGAAACTGCACAAGATTCTGCATGACATTCAGGAAAAGAATTTCGGGCATACCATACTTACGGTTCCCACTTTAAATCCCGAAAAAACCCACACATACTACGCCGAGCTTGAAACGCCCGTGCGCAATCACTGCGTTGTCCCCTGGTGCCAGTTAAACGTAAACTACAACGGAGACGTGCATTTCTGCGCCGATTATCCCGACTACATTTTAGGCAATATAAAGAATCAGTCAATTAAAGAGATATATAACGGGGATCGCGCAAATTTGTTCAGAAAAACTTTACATGAGTGCGAGGGCGGAATGTTCCCGGGCTGTCTGCGCTGTTACCAAAATATGCTTTTTGGGAAAAAGATTAAAAGCTTTTGAATTAGTTCACAAATAGTAAAAAATAACAAATAACAAATAATAAATAACAAAGGGGAAGAAAGCGAACTTAGCAAACTTCGAACTTTCGGTTTGGGCGTGTTGTCGACGTAAAACTTGCTAACCAATATCTTTCTTTGTTATTTGTTACCTGTTACCTGTTATTTGTTATTTACTCTCTAGACACTAATTACTAACCACTATACACTAGTGTAACTATGGAACAAATAAAGTGGGTCTGGAATTACATGAAGGGGAAAAGAGCCGTTTTTATGGGCGGGCTTTTTCTTACGGTTGTTACGTCGGCAATGCGCGTTATTAACCCAATGTTAGGCATAAAAATAATTGACGTTGTTATCATAAAGCACGATACAAGCCCTTTAATAAGGCTTCTTGTAATTATGATGATCGTCCAACTGGCGCGCCTTTTGCTTAACTATCTTCAAATAATATTGATGGAGATTGCAAGCACCGACGTGATGACGCGCCTTCGCCGCGATATGTACCAGACTGTCCAATGGCAGGACTATAAATTTTTAAACCGCTTCCCTACGGGAAACCTTATGACAAGGATGACGCAGGACCTTGACCGCCTGCGGCATACCGTCGCGTGGGTTTCCTATCAGTTCATAGGCGCTATCGCACTGTTTGCCGCGACTTTTATTTTTTATCTGTTTTTAAATTGGAAGCTCGCCTTTTGCCTTGTCGGGATTACGCCTTTTATTCTGTATATAAGCAGCAGGTTTGTAAAAAAAATCAGGCCGCGTTTTTTATTGCTGCGGCAGAAACTTACAGACCTTGGAACGGCCGTTACGGAAAATATTGACGGCAACCGCGTGGTAAAAGCTTTCGCGCGTGAAGAACATGAAAAAGAAAAAGTTGAAAAACAAAACGCCGAATTCCGCGACATAAGCTGTGAAAACGCCCTCCTTTCCGCGAAATACCAGCCGTTCCTTGAAACAGCAAGCCAACTGCTCATGGTAATAATGCTTGTCGTAGGCGGTTTCTTCCTGATTAAGCAATGGATGACGCCAGGCGAATACATGGCGTTCTCCTCTCTGACATGGGCATTGTCCATGCCTATGTGGATGTTAGGCCCCCTTCTTGCAGACCTTGAGCGCTACACCTCAGCAGGACAGATGATACGCGAAGTGGTGGAAACGCCCAAGGGAATAAGCGATATGTCGGGGGCTATGCAGCTAACGAAAAGGCCAAAGGGAAGAATTGAGTTCAGGGACATAAAACTTACCATTAACGGAAATACAATTCTTGAAGACATAAACTTTACCGCGGAGGCGGGTTCCACTATCGGCATACTTGGAAGCACGGGATCGGGAAAAACTTCGCTGATAAACCTGCTTGTTCGTTTTTATGAGCCAGATTACGGCGCTGTTCTTTTGGACGGCGAAGATGTCAGGCGTTACACGTTATCGTCGCTGAGACGGCAAATAGGGCTTGCGATGCAGGACGTGTTTTTATTTTCCGATTCCGTAAAAGGGAATATCTCCTACGGCAGGCCGGAACTGGACGATACAAGCATAAAAAAACGCGCTATACAGTCCGACGCGGATAATTTTATCAATGAAATGGCAGACGGCTATAACACATTGGTAGGAGAACGCGGAGTCGGGATTTCAGGCGGACAGAGGCAGAGGATCGCGTTGGCAAGGGCGCTTGCAATAGAGCCCGCGGTCCTTGTGTTAGACGACACTACTTCGTCCGTGGACAGCGAGACTGAACAGTATATTCAGGAACATCTTGAAAAACTTGAGTTTCCCTGCACAAAGATAATTATCGCGCAGAGGATATCGTCGTTTAGAAAGGCGGATTTAATTCTTGTCATGGACAAGGGGCGGATCATCGAAAGAGGGACTCACGAGGAATTGCTCGCGATGCGCGGATTTTATCATCATATCTGGTCGCTTCAATATAACGCGGGTCTTTCCGCTTTGGAGGGGAAATGAGCTTCTTCAGTAAAAAACAAGAGCAAAAAACCGCCAAAGAGAAAAACCGCTACGACATGGACGAATACCTTGACGAAAAGGTAAGCCTGTTTAACGTAAAGCGCGTTCTTGGCTATCTTATAAAAGCAAAGGGCCATTTAAGGCTTTCGCTGATTTTCAGCATCCTTGCCTCAATTTCCGGCCTTGTAGGCCCGCTATTTATAAAAACTGCGCTTGACGAAGCCGTCCCGAATAAAGACATGCGCCAGCTTCTTTTAATGGGTGTATATCTTACAGCGTCGATTATTGTAAGCGTTGCGTTAAGCGCCGTACGGAACATACTTGTCGCAAAGGCGGGAGCGGGCATCATCCACGACATAAGGCAGGATCTGTTTTCTCATCTTCAAAAATTATCTTTTAGTTTTTTTGACTCCCGCCCGCACGGAAAAATATTTGTGCGCGTAGTCCCCTATGTAAACAGCGTATCCGACGCGCTTTCCAACGGAATTATCAACTTTGTAATAGAAGTTTTGAATATCTTCTTTATTATATTCTTTATGTACAAGGTAGACCCACATCTTGCGACGGTTACGGTCATCGGCCTTCCCCTCCTTGCCATTTTTATCTGGACAATAAAACCCGCCCAGCGCAGGGCATGGCAGGCCGTATCAAACAAAAACTCCAACATAAACGCCTATATTCAGGAATCAATAGACGGGGTAAGAATAACTCAGGGCTTTGACAGACAGGAAAAAAATCTTAATATAATGAACGATCTTGCGGACGAGCGAAACAACGCATGGATGAAAGCGATTTACATTTCCAATACCGTATGGTTTTCCACGGAATCAATAAGCCAGTTAGTCTGGTCATTTGTTTACATCATGGGTGTTTTCTGGATGAACCCGATGGCAAGCTTTGGAATGCTGCTCGTTATGGGAAACTACGCGTGGCGCTTTTGGCAGCCGATTATCAATCTTGCCAACATTTACAACACGTTTATAACCGCGATGGCGTATCTTGACAGAATTTTCGACACGATAGCCGAGCCCGTAACAATTAAAGACATTCCCAACGCCGTGGAGTTTCCTTTTGTGCGCGGACACGTCGAGTTTAAAAACGTATGTTTCAGCTATGACGGAGTCCGTAAGGTACTGAACAATATCAGTTTTAACGCGCATCCCGGACAGAGCATCGCCATTGTAGGGCCCACGGGAGCGGGAAAAACCACCATTGTAAATTTGCTTTCGCGTTTTTACAATATTGAGGAAGGACAGGTTTTTATTGACGGTCAGGATATAATGAAAGTTACCCTGCACTCCCTAAGAAGCCAGATGGGAATAATGCTTCAGGACAGTTTTTTATTCACGGGAACAATCGCCGACAACATCCGTTACGGGAAATTGGACGCGACTGACGAAGAAATCCGAAACGCCGCCGGCCTGATTGGCGCAAATCACTTTATTGAAAAATTGCCTAACGGCTACGATACCCACATCACTGAACGCGGAAGCGGCATCTCCGCGGGAGAGCGGCAGCTTCTGGCTTTTACCCGCACCCTTATTTCCAATCCGCGAATATTGATTCTTGACGAAGCCACAAGCAGTATCGACACAGGCACTGAACAGCTTGTACAGGAGGGGATACAGACACTGATGAAGGGCCGCACTTCTTTTATCATCGCCCACAGGCTTTCCACAATACGGAATTGCACGCGGATAATGTTTGTAAACGAAGGAGAAATTGTAGAAAGCGGCACCCATGAAGAATTAATGGCCAAGCGCGGAAGGTATTATGAACTTTGTTTGGCTCAGTATCAGCAATAACAGATAACAGGTAACAGGTAACAAAGTAAGAAAGCGGACTTAGTAAGCTGAGCGTGTTGTTAACCTGCAAAGCTTGCTAACCAATATCTTCCTTTGTTATCTGTTACCTGTATTTATAAATGACAATCCAAAAGGAATATGCGTAACAATTAACAGAAGAAACCCCAGTATTGCTTGCTGTGAAAAAAACGCCCAATAGGCGGCGGCGGCTGATATGGGTAAAATGATAATGCATAGAAGTGAGATAATGGCAAAAAAAGGATTAAGGCTTGTTGTCATCCAGTTGATAAAAAAGGAAATGCCGACGGCAAGAGCAGTCCATAAAAGAGGCGCCATTACAAGTAAAATGGGATCGTTCATTGAACTCCAGCTTAATGCCCTTAGGGCGCCGACGGGAATCAGCCAAAGTAAGGAAAAATTTGCAAAATCCGCGTCTGAGGAAAAACCCCGGAAAACGAACATTAATAAATACGCTAATAACGGAATAAGAACGGGCAAGCTCACAATTTCGAAAAAACCAAAAAGCCAGCGGGAAAAACCAAATCCTCCGGGGTTAAGAATATAACCAAGGAGGAATTGAGTTATTGCGGTAATGCTGCCTAAAAGCAGCGCCCATACGCCGCCTGAAGAGCCTCCGCCGTTTAAGGAGCGGCGGAGGAGATAAAACAATGGAACCCATAGCAGGCAAAAAAATGTCATATCAGGAAAATTTTGCTATCGGAATAAACGTGTCCGTTTTAAGCGAAGCGCCGCCTACAAGAGCGCCGTCTATGTTTTCCATAGCCATCAACTGCGCGGCATTATCTGGTTTTACGGAACCGCCGTACTGAATAACTATCTTCGCGGCGGCATCCTTTCCGTACAGACGCGCGATTACTTTGCGCACAAAGGAATGAACCGCTTCTGCGTCCTGCGGCGTCGCCGTCTTTCCCGTACCGATTGCCCAAACAGGCTCATAAGCGATGACGACATTTCCTAATTCAACCGCGCTTACACCTTCCAGGCCCTTGACTGTCTGCCTTTCACAGACTTCTTCAACTTTGCCCGCCTCGCGTTCTTCCAAAAGCTCTCCTATGCAAAGGATAACTTCAAATCCGTGCTTCAGGGCGAGTTTTACTTTTTTGTTGATAAGCGCGTCGTCTTCCTTGTAAATATGACGCCTTTCGCTGTGCCCTAAAATTATCGTCTGCACGCCAAGGTCTTTAAGCTGCAATACCGATACTTCCCCGGTATGCGCGCCCTGTTCTTCGCTCGCGCAATTCTGCGCTCCAAGGCGGATGTTGGTGCCTTCGATCACTCCCGATACGGTTTCGAGTAACGTAAAGGAAGGCGCGACAAGATATTCATGCGCCCCGTCCCTTAAAGATGTCACAAGGCCCTGAGCCAACTGCAACGCTTCCATGCGGGTTAAATGCATTTTCCAATTACCCGCTATATAATAATTTCTGCTCATTTTAACTCCCTTATCCGCGGCAAACTTCAATGCCGGGAAGTTTTTTGCCTTCAAGCAATTCCAATGACGCGCCGCCGCCTGTGCTTACATGGCTCATTTTATCCGCCAGGGAGAATTTGTTAACCGCCGCGACAGAATCGCCGCCGCCGACTACGGTAATCGTCCCTTTGCCTGTCATTTCAGCGACAAGTTTTGCGACTTCTTCCGTGCCTTTGGCAAAAGCGTCAAATTCAAATACGCCGACAGGTCCGTTCCAAACAATTGTTTTGGCGACCGCGAGAACTTCCTTGTATTTGGCAATTGTCTTTGGTCCTACGTCCAGTCCAAGCAAATTGTCGGGAAGATCAAGACCGTCAACCGGAATCGGAGCCGAAGTGGCGTCAAAGCTTGTGGCGGCGACCTGGTCAAGCGGCAGAACAATCTGCACATTCGCATCTTTCGCCGCGTCAAGGATTTTTTGCGCAGTGCCAAGCTGATCGTCTTCAACTAACGATTTGCCAATCTTGTGCCCTTGCGCTTTCAGGAACGTATACGCCATGCCTCCGCCGATTACAAGAGCGCTTGAGTTTTTAAGCAGGCTTTCAAGCACGGCGATTTTTGACGAAACTTTCGCGCCGCCGATAATCGCGACTAACGGTTTTTTGGGGTTTGTAACAATCGGCTCAAGGTAGTTGACTTCTTTCTCCATTAAAAAGCCCGCCACGGACACAGGCACAAACTTCGCGATAGACGCCGTAGAAGCGTGATCGCGGTGGGCGGTTCCAAACGCGTCGTTTACAAATATGTCGCCGTAGGTGGCAAGTTCTTTTGCCAGCTTGTCCAACTCCGCCGGTTCTTTGGCGGTTTCCTCTTTATGAAAGCGCGTATTTTCCAGCATGATAACGGAACCGTCGCTCTGGCTTTCGATAAAAGCCTTTTTCCCGTAACAGCCGTCTTCTCCCGCGAAAATAACGGGCTTTCCAAGTTTCTTTTCAAGATATGCGGCGACAGGAGCCATGCGGTGCTTGCCTTTGATATACGCATCCTTGTCAAATGTTTTGCCGTCCTTCTCGGCCTTTTCCTGCGCTTTTTTCGCGTCTTTGGAAGGATCGCCCAAGTGCGACATTAACGTTAGGGTTTTTACTCCCTGCTCCAGGATATATTTAATGGTAGGAATTGCAGCGACAATTCGCGTATCATCCTGCACTACCCCGTCCTTCATGGGAACGTTAAAATCCACGCGCATTATTATACGCTTACCTTTCAGATCAACTGATTTTACGGTCTTGATCATGATTTACCCCCTAAAATAAATAACAAATAACAAGTAACAATGAACAAAGAGTAATATATAAGCCATCTATCCGTGAAAGTTTCACGCCTAGCATAGTTACATTTCTCTTCTTCCTTTGTTACCTGTTACCTGTTCTCTGTTATTTGTTCCTTATTTCTTACTTATATAAACTAACAAATCGACGATTTTATTCGAGTAACCCCATTCGTTATCGTACCATGAAATTACCTTAAAGAAGCGTTTTTCGCCTTTGAGGTTGTTTTCAAGGGTGGCAAGGCTGTCATAGATTGAAGTGTTGATATTGTGAATGATGTCGGTTGAAACGATTTCCTCATTGCAATAAGCCAGAATCCCTTTCATGTAGGTTTCTGAAGCTTTTTTCATAGCGGCGTCAATTTCCTGAATAGAAGTATCTTTCTCCGCGCGGAAGGTCAGGTCTACTACAGAGCCGGTGGGTGTGGGAACGCGGAAGCTCATGCCGGTGAGTTTGCCCTTGGTGGTGGGAAGCACTTCGCCGACGGCTTTTGCCGCGCCGGTTGTGGAGGGAATAATATTGATAGCGGCAGCCCGTCCGCCCCGCCAGTCCTTCTGGGAAACGCCGTCCACGGTTTTCTGAGTGGCGGTATATGAATGGATTGTGGTCATAAGGCCGGTTTCGATACCAAAGCCTTCTTTGAGAATTACATGAACCACCGGCGCAAGACAGTTGGTTGTGCAGCTTGCGTTGGACAGTACATGATGCTTTGCCGGATCGTATTCATTCTGGTTAACGCCCATAACGATGGTTTTAATAGGTTTGGAATCATCGTTTGATTTGCCAGGCGCGGAAATAATGACTTTTTTTGCTCCGGCGGTAATGTGGCCGTAAGCCTTCTCGTTGGTATAAATACCGGTGGATTCTAACACATAGTCTATCCCCAAGTCCTTCCAGGGAAGCTGTTCCGGAGTAAGCCCTTTGCCGGACAAACATTTAATTTTGTGGCCGTTGACTACCAAAACATCATCGCCGTCGGTGCCGATGTCGGCTTCCATCTTGCCCTGCGTTGAGTCGTATTTTAACTGATAGGCGAAGTATTTTGCATCGGTCATAATATCAACAACCGCTACCACGTCAAGCTTGTCTTTTCCCAGTAAATCCTGTTCTACCAGGGCTTGAAATACCAAGCGTCCGATGCGCCCGAAACCATTAATTGCAACTTTCATAAAAGTCCTCCTAAATTACTCAATTTTTAACATGGTACATCAAATCATAATTTTAGTCAATTGATATCGTAAAGGTTCTCACCCGGAGTACAAAGTAACAAAGAACACAAAAAAGAGAGGCTGAGCCTGTCGAGCGGTCAAATTTTAATCAACCTTTGTACAAAGTTTGTTCTATTAATCTTTTTCTCATTTCACCATCCAAGCCGCTTAATGTTTCGCAGAGCTTTTCCATACTCCTCCTTATTGGCAAATGAATATATATTTTATTCTCTTGACACTTAAAAATATATATTCATATAATAAATATTATTTTTTATTTTTTCGTCATTTTTGACGAAAGCAGGAGGCGGCAAATGAATCTTACCTTAGGTATCATTATGGATGGATTTTCCGGATTTAAGCCTGTTTTACAAAAAATAACCAATACAAAGGCTCAAATTCACGGGTTTCACTACTATTCTGCTGAATTTTCTGAAACTGACCCCGATTATATGTACGTCGTCAATTCTGACAAATTTACAAGGAGTATTTGTGAGAATTGCCCAAAACACATTATAATTTGCGGCAATATACCCAAAGGTCTTCCTGATAAAGCCGATACGATTATTCAAATTCAAAAGAATGTTCCGGTTGAGACGATCATTCAAACAGGAAACGCGTTTCTTGCCTCCGTAGATGTCTGGTATAACTCGCTTCTTATGGCAGTGATTAACCATAAGCCTATTGATACTTTTTTAAATATTGCGGCGCAGAAGATGGTCAACCCAATAATCGTTTTTAATAATAATATAAGCATTATAGGCACTGCAGGCGTTATAAAAGGTCCTACCGAAGGAACCTTTTGGGAAAAGGTCAACATGCCAGGATTTGTACTGAATAGTTTTTATACCCCTGAAGAAATACGCACTATTTCCCAAAATATCGCACAGAAGAATGAAGAAATCGTAAAAATTAACCCAAAAAATGACCCAACCCATTCCACTTTAGGAATGAATATCTGGATAGACGGCAAACTCTACGGCGGTATAGGGACTGTGGATATGAACGAACCGTTTACCGACGGACAGAAAGAAACCCTATTAATTATTTCTAAAGTTTTAAAGATGTATTTTCAGAACCACAGTATCTATATGCGAATTGCGGAAGATAAAGCTAACTGGGTGGACAGCCTGCTGGACGGCGTTGATATTTCCGCGGATATAATTTCCAATTATCTTTACAGGTTTCAATGGAAACTTGACGACCATTTCTGCATAGTCACCTTTACCGCTTCCGCCGACATAAAGATTCCCATTGTATCCATTTTGGATCTCAAACAAATAAACGAAATTTTTCCCGACGCGCTTGTTTCCGTTTATGAAGAACATATTGTCATGATTATACAATGTCCAGACAAACAACAACCGCACGGAAAGAAAAAACAGCAGTTGGAACAGTTCCTGAAAAAAGACATTATGCTGCGCTGCGGAGTCAGCATGGTTTTCAATAATTTTATGCACTTACGCTATTATTACACCCAGAGCAAATTTGCCGCCGCCCAATTTAAACCGTCGCTGAGCCCCGTAATCTGTTTATATGAAGATTATCAGGCGGATCATGTGTTAAAAACTTTGTCGCAGGGAACCGATCTGCGCTGTTTCTGTTATCCCGGCATTCTTTCGCTCTGGGAAAGCGGAAATGAATCTCAGCGGGACTTGATCCACTGCCTGTATCATTATTTTTTAAACGGCAGAAATATCAGCGCGACGGCGGACGCAATTCACATTCACCGTAACACCCTTATTTACCGTTTAAGCAAGGCTGAGGAAGTTTTAAATATTGATATAAAACAGACTACTCCCAAACAGGCATTTTTGTTTATTATCTCTTGTTTGATTGTTCAGGGGTTGTGATGGATACGCAAGAATTTTCACACCAAGATCACAAAGGTACAAAGATCACGAAGGGGGAAGAGGGTTATTGTCCGAGGGCTTTGCGTGGGCTTCACGATAAGATGCGGACAAAAACCCTTTAATTCCTCTTTGTGATCTTTGTACCTTTGTGCTCTTTGTGTGAACTCTTTTCGAAAAAATTCACCTCTCATCCTCAATAGTAGTCGCTTCCCCGTGACCGGGGTAAACTTTAATATTCCCGTCCATTTCAGAAAGGCGGCGCAAGCTCGCCAGCATGTCTTTTTCGCTGCCGCCGGGAAGATCGGTGCGGCCGCATGCGCCGGCAAATAAAGTGTCTCCGGAAAAAAGAACTCCCTCTCCCTTGTCCCAAAAAGCGGCGCTTCCGGGCGAGTGACCGGGAAGGTGAAGAACGGTAAAAGGTCCGATACCGGAGCCCTCTTCAAGGAGAATATCCGCAGGAGGCATCTCGCTCCAATACGCGTCCATTAACGACGTATCACCAAGTGCGGCTTTCATGCTTATCTTGTGAACATTAAACGATTCGGGTCCAAGATATTCACTGTCCATACTATGAATGGCTATTTTCAGTTTACCGGGGAACGCCGCGACCAGATATGGTACGGCGCAGATATGGTCAAAATGTCCGTGTGTGAGTAAAATATACTTTGGGACAAGGCGCGATTTCAGTAAAGCGGAGATAATTTTATCCGCTTCATCTCCGGGATCGATAATCGCGGCGCAGTTGCCGTTAAACCGGTATATCCAGCAATTGGTCGCGATTGGCCCCACGGTTAAATTAATTATTTTTTCTTCTGGCATGGAGGGATAATAACACGATATTATCAATTTTTCTAGTCATTATTCTGGTTGTTATTTTTTGGTACGCTCTGGTTCCAATTACAGGCGGTTTTATAAACCGCTATAAATGGAAAAGATTCAGAAACCGTTTTAATATGCTGCGTTTAAGCCGGCTTTTGGATTACCGCCAGTACCGTCAACCGGAATGGGAAGGCGGCATTTTCCGTTTTTCAGGGGGCATTGAATCAATAACGGACGGGCAGACCCTTTGGGTAAAGGGCGACGATCTTACCATACCGATTTCTATTACAAAAACCAAATGCTACCTTTTGCCTATATATGAGGGAGAGGGATTCCCCGAAGCGCCGCAGCAGATACGGTGGAACCGCGTTTCCACAATAACGGAGGGGGCAAAAGTATTTATAGGAGGCAAAGTTAAAAATCAGGAAGACAGGCTGAGTTTTGTATCGACAAAGGAACAGCCGTTAATGGTTATTTTTTATGACTGCCCCGACGATGCTCTTGCGGAAACTATTATCCGGGCGGCAAGAACGCGCAATGAATACTGGAATAACATTACTCCGATATCGCTTGCAATAGGCGCATTGGCCCTTATTTACATTGCCGCCTCTTACCTTGGAAGGCCCGCTTTCCGCCTGATCGTAATCAGCGCGTTAGCTGCCGTTTTTATACCAATCCTTCCCGTTTTGCCGCCCGGTATTTTGCTAACCGCCCTTTACCGCCGCCTTTCATGGAATTCAAGGAAACTAAGGGCAAATTACGATCTTGCCCGTTACGGGCTGCTCCCTAATTCAACGCCAAAGCTCGCAAAATATTTTGCGTTACGCGCATACACCCTTGAAGTCTTCGCGTGGATTTTAATTCTGGCGGGAATTTGCATCAATATTATTTTTATTTTTTTGGTTCTGTATCTTTTCCGGCTTATATCATTTTGAGACGTCGCTGTCGGCGCTCTTGGGTTTGGCATAGTTGACCGTCAAAGTTCTGCCGCGAAACTTAAGTCCTGAAAGAGCGGCGATAATTTCATCGGCTTTTGTATCTCTTACCTGCACAAAGGAATAATTATCTAAAATGCGGATAACGCCGATATCTTCTCTTGCGGCTGAACTTTTCGACATTATAAGCGTGATAACTTCCCGTGGAAACAGCCGGCGGTTTTTACCGATGCTTATAAAAAGCATTTTTGACTCTTCTTCAGGCAAGAGCTGCTCGACTGCCGCTGACGTTTTTTTTATTTCGGAATTATCTTCCTTTTTTACTTTTGCTTTTTCCTGCTTTTCCGCAGTTCGCGTGCTGTCCGCAGAATGCGGGCTGCCCGCTTGCCTTGGGCTGTCCACAGGACGCGGGCTTGGCGTCTCTCTTTTGTCATAATACATAAAAAGCCAGGCAGCCGCCCAGGAACGCTTGAAAAGTGAAACTTCTTTTTTATACAGTTTATGGTATTCATGCAGAAGCGCTATATCGGTATCGGTATTGAATTTTTCAAGAATTCCTTCAAGGTTTCGCTTTGCTTTTTCCTTGTCAAACGGCATCTCAACCTCCGCTGCCATTTATAGTCTGTATTGTTCCGTCAGGATTGTATTTTAGTTCCGTTACTTTTAAACTGCGAAGCCATGTTATACCGCCCGAAGGACCGCTGTCGTGGTGGAAAAGATACCACTTGCCTTTGTACTCCGCAATCGCATGATGACTGGTCCAGCCGACTACGGGAGTCAGAATCACTCCCTGATATGTAAACGGCCCATAGGGATTATCGCCTGTGGCATAGCATAAAAAGTGAGTGTCGCCCGTCGAATAAGAGAAGTAATATTTACCGTCGTATTTGTGCATCCATGAAGCTTCAAAAAAACGCTTTTCATTTTCACCGGCGGTAAGAGGCTTTCCGTCTTTACCCAGAATGACGACAGGACGCGGCTCTTCGGCAAACTGGAGCATGTCCGCGCTTAACTTTGCCACCCTCGCGCAAATCGCGGGCTCGTTATTTGCGGGAAATGTTCCGCCGCTTTCCAAAGCTTTATTGTCCTTGTAGCGTTGAAGCTGACCGCCCCACAGACCGCCAAAGTATATGTAATATTCGCCTTTTTCTTCAAATACGCAAGGATCGATGCTGTAACTGCCGCGAATCGGGTCGCCCTGCGCTTTAAACGGGCCTTCGGGACGGTCTGCGATTGCGACACCAAGGCGGAAACTGTCATTTTTATCTTTTAACGAGAAATACAGGTAATACTTGCCGTTTTTACACGCCACATCGCTGTCCCATAATTGGCGGCCTGCCCAGGGAATATCCTTAACGTCTAAAATAACTCCGTGATCCGTCACTTTTCCATTATCCGCGTCTTCCAAAGAAAAGGCATGGTAATCTTTCATATCGAAGTGATCGCCGTTGTCATTTTCGCTAATGCCGCTTTCCCGGTCGTGAGAAGGGTAAATAAACAATTTACCGTTAAAAACATGAACGGCAGGGTCAGCCATGTAGTCGTCAGGAAATAAATATCTCATTCTTATAAAATATCAGGAAACCTCAATTTTTGCAAGTGTTGAATTGTTTTAATTAAAAAAGTATATTTCAAATTATGAATTCAATTGAACTTGCAAAAGCCTATGATCCAAAATCCTTTGAGGATCGCATTTACGCCTTATGGAAAAACTCAGGAGCTTTTACGCCCGAGTCAGCCTCTGACAGTAACGGAAAACCGTTTGTCGTGGTAATTCCGCCTCCGAATGTTACGGGCGTTCTCCATGCGGGGCATGGGTTGAATAACAGTTTACAGGACATTATTATCCGTTTCCACCGCATGACAGGAGTCCCCGCCCTTTGGGTTCCCGGAACAGACCACGCCGGTATTGCGACTCAAAACGTAGTGGAACGCAAGTTAAAAGAACAGGGAAAAAGCCGCCGTGAAATCGGGCGCGAGAAATTTCTTGAAGAGACATGGAAGGTAAAAAAAGATCATCACGCGATTATTACAAAACAGCTTGAAAAAATTGGGGCAAGCCTTGACTGGAAACGCGAGCGCTTTACCATGGACGAGGGGCTCTCCCGCGCCGTGCGCGAAGTTTTTGTCACCCTTTACGAGCGCAATCTTTTGTACAAGGGGAACTATCTTGTAAACTGGTGCACCTCCTGCGGCACAGCCCTGGCTGACGACGAAGTTGATCATGAAGATGTCAAGGGAAAAATGTACCATATCCGCTATTATTTCTCAGGCGATAAAGAGAAATATATCGAGATTGCCACAACGCGCCCCGAAACACTGTTAGGTGACACCGCTGTAGCCGTTCATCCTGAAGACGGGCGTTATGCCGAGTTGAAAGGAAAAACCCTGCGCCTTCCGCTGACGGAGCGGGATATTCCGCTGATTTTTGATTCTTATGTAGAGCGCGGCTTTGGAACGGGAGCGTTAAAGGTAACGCCCGCGCACGATCCAAACGACTGGGAACTCGCAAAGCGGCACAATCTTGCTATTATTAACATACTCAATACCGACGGCACTCTTAATGGCGAAGTACCCGAAAAATACAGGGGACTTTCAGTATCAAAGGCAAGGGCGGCCGTGATTGAAGACCTCAAAGCCGGAGGCTGGTATGTGAAAGATGAGCCGCTTAATCACTCGGTCGGGCATTGTTACCGCTGCCATACGGTAATAGAGCCGTTCCTCTCCGAACAGTGGTTTGTCCGCATGAAGCCGTTAGCTGAAAAGGCGTTAGCCTCCTGGCAAAAAGGCGAAATTATTTTTTATCCCAAGAAATGGGAAAACACCTATAAACACTGGATGGAGAACATAAGGGACTGGTGCGTCAGCCGCCAACTGTGGTGGGGGCATAGAATCCCCGCCTGGACATGCGCCGACTGCGGCAAAATGACTGTTTCACGTAACGACATTGATACTTGCCCCCACTGCAAGAGCAAAAAAATAGAACAGGACCCCGACGTGCTTGACACCTGGTTCTCAAGCTGGCTGTGGCCGTTCAGCACATTAGGCTGGGAGAACGCTGATTGTAATACCAATGATTTTAAGAAGTATTACCCGACAAGCGCTCTTATCACAGCTTACGACATCATCTTTTTCTGGGTATCAAGAATGATCATGGCGGGCCTTGAGTTTACGGGCAAAGCGCCGTTCCGCGACATCTACATTCACGGGCTAGTGCGCGACAAACAGGGACGCAAGATGAGCAAATCCCTGGGCAACGGGCTTGATCCTCTGGAACTTGTGGACGAGTTCGGCGCGGACGCTATGAAGTTCACGCTTGCCTTTATGTGCGCCCAGGGACAGGACGTTCTTGTTGACAAAGAGTCATTCAAGATGGGGACAAAATTCGCGAACAAGGTGTGGAACGCAAGCCGTTACATTTTGATGAATCTTGAAGGGCGTAACCTGCAGAAAAATCCCGTCTTGACCCCCGCGGATAAATGGATCTATTCGCGTTTAAACAGCGCGGCAAAGTCAATGAGGGAAGCGTTTCTTTCCTACCGTTACAATGACGCAGCCCTTACCGCATACGAATTTTTCTGGAATGATTTTTGCGACTGGTATGTTGAAGCGACAAAACTTTCCACGAAGGGCGGCGACGACGCAGAGAAAGACCGCTCTACAACTGTGCTATTGGACGTGCTGTCCCAGTCTCTGCGCCTGCTCCACCCTCTGCTGCCGTTTGTAACTGAGGAAATCTACCAAAAATTACCGGAAAATTCCAAGTCACAAGGCGCGAAAGCATTGCTAATAAACGCCCAATATCCTATATATGATGAAAAGCGGAATGACCAGACGCAAGAGAAAAATTTTGCCGCGCTTCAATCGTTGGTTGGAATGGCGCGTACTTTAAGGAGCGAATGCGGCATAACGCCTGAAAAAAAATTGCGCCTGTTAATAAGATCGGGCGCGGAATTGGAAAGCGTATTCAGGGAGAACGAAGGGCTGATAAAACTTTTAGCCGGCGCGGGCGAATTACAGATTGAAGGCGGCGCGTCAAGCGAAAGACCGGCGGGCTCTATCGGCCTTGCAGGGACGGGCTTTGAAATTTTTGTGTTTGTAGCCGAGGCTGTGGATACCGCCGCGCTAAAGAAAAAATTATCAGGCGACCTTGAGCGCGACCGCAAATATATAGAAAGCATCCGCGCAAAACTTGCCAACGAACAATTTATTAAGAATGCGCCGAGTGAGCTTGTGGAAGAGCAGAGAAACAAACTGGAAGAGTCCGTCAGGCGCACAGAAAAACTTGCAGGATATTTAAGGGATTTATAAATGACAACAGAACAAATGCTGCAGATCAGCGGTATGCACCTTGCACCGTATATTCAGGTTGCCACGCATTTAATCGGCAAATCGCGCGAAGGCGGCGGTAATATGTTCCGTCATCAGCTTGATACCCTGGGTATTCTTATCGACTACGGTTATGTTAATTCGGTACTTCTTAAAGCTTCGCTTGTCCATGACATTCTTGAGGACATTCCGGATTTTAATCATAATATTTTACTTTCAATCGACACCGACAGCGCCGCCGTTTATAACCTTGTTCTTGAAGTTACGCGCAAACAAGGCGAGACAAAACCTGATTTTCTTACGCGCATAATTGAAACAGGTTCTTTTGACGCTAAAACTTTAAAAGTCGCGGATCGCATATCCAATATGATTTCCCTCGGATTTGTAAACAACCTTGCATTTGTAGATCGCTATTTAAATGAAACGGAAAAATATCTTCTCCCCCTTGCCGCGCAGGTTAACAATTATATGCTGATAGAGCTTACAGACCTTGTAAAAACAAAACGTAAATATTTGGAAGATATTAACTACAAATGACAAAACAACCCGTATTACTCCCTGAAATACATTCTCCCGCCGATTTAAAAAAATTAACCGTCCGAGAGTTAAACGCTCTGGCGCAGGAAATCAGGGAACAGATTGTTTCTACAGTTTCGAGTAACGGAGGGCATTTATCCGCCAATCTTGGAATAGTGGAACTGACAATTGCCCTTCACCGCGTATTTGACTCCCCATCCGATAAAATTGTCTGGGATGTGGGGCACCAGTGTTACGCGCATAAACTTATTACAGGCCGTTTTAACTCGTTTTCATCGCTTCGCAAAAAAGGGGGAATCGCGGGTTTTCCCAAGCGCACTGAAAACATTCATGACGCGTTTAATACCGGGCACGCCTCAACGTCAATCTCCGCCGCTTTGGGGCTTTTGGCGGCTGACAGAATACAGGGCGGCAATTCCCGCTCCATTGCCGTAATCGGCGACGGCGCTCTCACGGGGGGAATGGCCTACGAAGCTCTGTCTCACTGCGGACATCTCGGGCTTCCGTTAATCGTAATTTTAAATGACAATAAAATGTCGATTAGCCGCAATGTCGGAGGGCTGTCAAAATATTTAAGCCGCCTTTCCATGAAGGAGAAATATCAGACTTTCCGCCGCAATTTTGACGCGATGGCAAAAAAAATTCCGTTTGTCGGCAGCGCTTTTTTTAATTTGGTAGTCAGATTAAAACGCGCCGTTAAAGCTGTTTTTTATATAGACAATTTTTTTGTAGACCTGGGCTTTGAGTATGTGGGACCGATAGGCGGACACAACATTCAAACGCTTATCGGCATTTTAGAAGACGTGCGAAAATTAAACCGACCCGTTGTAATTCACATAATTACGCGAAAAGGCAAGGGGTACGGTTATGCGGAAGACGACCCTGACAGTTACCACGGCGTAGGCTCCTTTTCAGTTGACGGCGGAATTGAACAGGGTAATAAGAGTAAAAAGAGTTTTACTGAAAGTTTTTCAGGCTGCCTCCTTGAAGCGGCGACGAAGGACAAACGAATTGCCGCCGTTACCGCCGCCATGAAAACAGGCACGGGACTCTCCGCATTCGCTCAAAATTTTCCAAACCGCTTTTACGATGTTGGAATTGCCGAGGAACACATGGTAACTTTTGCAGCAGCTCTCGCCGCCCGCGGCCTTTGCCCTGTGGTGGCGGTTTATTCCACATTTATTCAGCGCGCGGTGGATCAGGCGCTTCATGACGTTGCTCTTCAAAAATTGCCCGTAGTTTTTGCGCTGGACAGATCGGGGTTTGTAGGCGTGGACGGCGAGACACATCAGGGACTTTTTGACATTACGCTCTTTCGCAGCGCGCCAAATATGACCCTGCTCTGCCCCGCAAGCGACAGCGAAATGAAACTTATGCTGGATTACGGAATAAACCTTGAAACAGGTCCCGTCATGATTCGTTATCCAAAAGCGTTATGCCCTCAGGAAACAGAAGCTTTTTCAAAGCCGCTTGAAAAAGGGCGCGGGACTTGGATCTTAAAAAACGGAAACGCTCAAGTCTGCCTTGCTTTCACGGGAAGCCTTTACAGGGAAGCTGCTGAAGCGGCCAAAATATTAAAAGAACAGGGAATAGAAGCGGATCTGTATAACCTGCGTTTTTTAAAACCTGTTGACGAAGACTATTTAGCGGATTTGATGAACAAATACAAACTGGTGACATTTATTGAAGAAGGCATGAGGGAAGGCGGTTTCGGCGAGTACGCGGCCTCCCTCGCGCTCAAACGTTCTTGTACCGCAAGAACTGCGGTTATTGCCGTGGAAAGCGTTTTTTTTGAGGAAGACAGGGCGCTGGGAACAAGAGAAGAATTGCTTGCGGAAAATGGGCTTGACGGAAAGGGAATAGCGGGAAAGATTAATTGGTAAAGACCTCACGCAAAGGCGCAGAGGACGCAAAGTTTTTGTTTGAAATATTAGCTTGAAATAATAGAATAATCGCAGTCCTTTATTTTGATCTTCATCTTCGTGTTCTTCTCTTCCTTCGTGCTCTTTGTGATAAATCTTTCGTATATATCCGATTGTCGAATTCCCCAAATTGTTGTATAAATAAAGATAACAATGACTTGGTTTCAATGGCTTCATTCTATATATGAATATATCCGCCCCGTACTGGACATAGTGCTTCTGGCCTTCATTCTGTATAAGGGCTACGAGCTTCTGGAAAAAACCCAGGCCCTTCCCCTTGTCAAGGGGACAGGTTTTCTCTTTCTTATTTACGGCATTGCCTGGTTTCTTAACCTTACAACTTTGCGTTGGGTACTCACAATAATAGCCCCGGGTCTTTTTATTGCGATTGCAATTGTTTTCCAGCCTGAACTTAGAAAAATAGTATTGCGCCTCGGGCAGACTGAATTCTTCAAACCTAACGCTATCGCAAAAAGCGGAAAACTTGACGCCGTTGTAACCGCGGCGGAGCTTCTCTCTGAAAAAAGAAGGGGAATGTTAGTTGTTTTTCCGCGAAAAATAAATTTAAAAAATATTATCGACACAGGCACAAAAATCAACGCTGAGATTTCATCAAGCTTAATCGTGGCTATTTTTGAATTTGACGGGCCCCTGCACGACGGAGCGTTGGTTATCTACGGCGGAAAAATAATTTCCGCGGGATGTTTTCTGCCTCTTTCGGAAAGGCAGGATATACGAAAAAATTTCGGCACGCGGCACAGGGCAAGCCTTGGCATGGCGGAACAATCAGACGCGGTCGTGCTTATCGTTTCCGAGGAAACAGGCGCAATCTCCCTCGCCTACGATTCAAAGCTTTATTACGATTTATCTTCCGCGGAAGTTACGCGCAAATTAATGGAACTGCTGGACAAGGGAAGCAGAAAAGAAGCGGTGCAAAAAAACGATCCTAAAGAGGAAATGGAGGTTCTTGTTGAATAGAGCCAGGCTTTTCGCAAAAATAACGGAAAAATGGCCTGTTAAGGTTCTCTCTTTGGCCGCGGCGGTCATTATTTCAATTTTTTACAGAACGAACAATCTGGAAACCCGTTTTTTTACGGTTCCGCTGTCAGTTGAATCAAATGATTCTCTAATATCGGTAAATTCTTTTGCGTCCTCGGTAAGAGTATCCATTCGCGGAGAAGCCGAAGGGATTCAGCCGATACTTGCGGAAGACATAGAGGCCTATATCGATCTTGAAAGATACGTTAACGAAGGAAATTACAGAGTGCCTGTTCAAATTCGCAAAAAAGGCGGCGCTCTTGGAGTCGAACCTTTGGAAATATCCGTTCTTCCGATAGAAATCCCTATTATTCTTGAACAAAAAGTGACACGTAACGTCAGCGTATTTCCCGTATTAAGCGGAACAGTCGCGGAAGGCTACGAATTAACAAACCAGTCCCTAATTCCCTCAAGCGTAATTGTCGCAGGCCCCCGATCAATACTTGACGGTCATATTGAATTTAATACTGAAACAATTAACCTTGACAGGCGGTATAACGACTTTACCGTCATGGTTAACATAAAAAATGATAACCCTATGCTGTCTATTTACGGAAGCAGCCTGCTGGAATTCCGCGGATCAATAAGCCGCATTGCGCGCGGAAGAGGAGTTGAAATTCCGGTAGAACCTGCAAACAGCGCCGTTATGGGCGGTGAAGAATGATTACGGGAATCGGCGTCGATATAGTTGAAGTAAAACGCATGGAACGCTGGCTTGGCAATTCGGCGCTCCTTAACAGGTATTTTCATCAGGAGGAGCTTTCTCTCGCGCTTTCCCGAAAAAACAGCGCGGCTCAAACATTAGCCGCAAGATTTGCCGCAAAAGAGGCGTTCGGCAAGGCCCTTGGAAGCGGACTTGCGAAAATTGAATTAAAAGATATTATTATAATTAACAACGATAAGGGAAAACCGGATATTAAATTAACGGGTACCGCGCAAAAAGCGTTTGAAAAATCAGGCGCGGATAAGGCGCATATTTCCCTTACCCATGAGAGGGAGAACGCAGTTGCCATGATCGTTTTGGAGGGGGCGTAAAAATGGTAAGAAAAAAGAAAGTTGAAGAAGAAGATAAAGAGTTAAAATTAACTTATCTGTCAAAAAAAGAATATACCTGTCCAGCGTGCGGCGCGATATTCCGCAAGGAAGAACTTTTCTCGGGCGGCGGCAGGCTGATAGCGGGAAAACTCACGGAGGAACTTCACAGGCTTTACGATCCTTCAAAAAAATACGGGGTGATTTTTCCGCTTGTATACGAGTCAATTGTCTGCCCTGAATGCTGGTTTTCATCCATGGAAGCGGATTTTATGTCACTGCCAAAGGAAAACGCGAGAAAGGTCAAAGACGATGCGGACAAACGAATGAAAGAAACTCAGCTTGTTTTTCCAAATGTCGAATTCCATGAAAACAGAACGTTGATGGACGGAGCGGCTTCTTTATACCTTACATTGCGCTGTTATGACTATTACAACAAACCGACTTCCCCTACAATTAAACAGGGGCTTGCGGCGATTCGATGCGCCTGGCTTGTAGACGAACTTGATAAAAAATTCCCCGGCCAGCATTATGATTGGCTTGGAACCCTTTTCAGAAAAAAAGCGCAGTACCTTTACAACGAGGCCCTTTCCCGCGAGCAGAGCGGCAGGGAAACGCTTTCCGGAATGAAAGCATTCGGTCCTGACACGGATAAAAATTACGCTTACGAAGGAATGTTGTACATGTGCGCCTACCTTCGTTATAAATTCGGCCCCGCCCATAACGATGAAGAGAGAAAAACGTCTCTTGAAGACGCGCGCCGCACAATCGCAAAACTATTCGGCATGGGCAAAGCGTCCAAAGACAAACCGGGCGCGTTTCTTGAACTGGCAAGAAAACTCTACGACACAATCAATAAGGATCTTTCCGAAAACGAACAATAACGAATAATATGGAAAGGAATATAAAGCTTGCCATCGCCTATGACGGAACGGATTTTTGCGGATGGCAGAGGCAGGAAAGCGAAAGAACAGTACAGGGAGTCATAGAAGACGCGTTGGAACAAATGCACGGTCATCCTGTAAATCTTACAGGCTCAGGCAGGACTGATTCAGGCGTTCACGCGGTTGGGCAGGCGGCAAATTTTTATACGGATATTAAAAACATTCCCGCGGATCGCTTCACTCCCGCGCTGAACTCTTCCCTGCCGCATGATGTAAGAGTTCTTGAATCCAGCGAAACAGACAGAGAATTTCACGCCCGCTTCAGCGCAAAGGCGCGGATTTATCGTTATCAATTTATTCTCCGCCCGCTGTTGCCGCATGAAAGCCGTTATAATCTGCAATTACGCCGTTTCCCGCGCCTTGAACTCCTTAACGCATACGGAAGGCTGCTTATGGGAGAAACAGACTGCTCAATTTTTGCGGGCGCGGGAGACACAAGCTCTTCCAAAAACCGCTATGTTTACAGGGCGTATTTTTATGCGGAAAGAGACAGCCTTATTTTTGAAATCTGCGCCAACGCCTTCCTCCGCAATATGGTACGCTCCGTAGCCGGCACATTCCTTCACTACGAAGAAACAGCCACGCCTCCTGAAAAACTGCGGGAAATCATCGCCTCAGGAGAACGCTCCCTCGCCGGTCCCACCCTTCCCCCACAAGGGCTATTCCTTTGGCAGGTTGAATATTAAATCGCAAAATACTCACACAGAGCAAATAAAAAATAACAAATAAAAAATAACAAAGGAAGAAAGATTCTCTTCCCTTTATTATTTGTTATTTTTTATTTATTATTTATTAAAAACCTATTGACAAGTTTTAAAAAAATCCCCATTGTTCACATAGACGAAAAATCTGGACGGCTCGGGAAGATGCCGCGCCGTGAAGCCCGGCGCATTGCTCCTGAAGGGAGGCTGGAAGGAAGATATTGATAGGTAGCAATGTTGTCATCAACGGGATTTGTAAATCCTTTGATGATTTCGCAGTGCTCAATAATGTGAGCCTTGAAATTAATAAGGGAGAATTTTTCTCTCTGCTGGGACCGTCAGGGTGCGGAAAGACTACGTTACTGCGCATCATTGCCGGTTTTGAACATCCCGATGAAGGAACGCTTACCCTGGACGGAAACAACGTGCTTTCCCTGCCCCCAAACAAGCGCCATACAAATACCGTATTCCAAAATTACGCATTATTTCCCCATCTGTCAGTGTTTGAAAACGTCGCTTTTTCTCCGCGGCTTAAAAAATTTTCTGAATCGGAAATTAATTCTAAAGTTGAACAATACTTAAACCTTGTGCGCCTTGAAGGACACGCCGATAAAAAGCCCAACCAGCTTTCAGGCGGACAAAAGCAAAGGGTGGCTATCGCCCGCGCGTTAATAAATGAGCCGCGAGTTCTGCTTCTTGACGAACCTCTTTCCGCCCTTGACGCAAAACTGCGCCAGCACATGCTGATAGAGCTTGACCGCATACACGATGAAATCGGCATAACGTTCATCTATGTAACGCATGATCAGCAGGAAGCGCTTTCAGTATCAGACAGGCTTGCGGTTATGAACAAAGGCGATATTTTACAAATCGGCACGCCTCATGAAATTTACGAAAGCCCCTCCAAGGATTTTGTCGCCCATTTTATCGGGGAAACAAATCTTTTTGACGGCATTATTACAAGCGTGGAAAAAGTAAGAATTAGCGAGAGCAGCGATGAAACGGAGTATTTGGCGGAAGTAGAAATCCCCGAGTTAGGCAAAATTAAAGTTACTGACGTAGACGAAGTAAAAGTCGGGCAGCATGTAAGTTTTACCATAAGGCCGGAAAAAATTGTCATAACCAAAGAAATGCCGACTACAAAACGTTCCTATATAAATCATCTGCAGGGAATAGTAGACGAACCTATTTATTCCGGTTTTCAGACAAAGTTCTATGTTAAGGTGCAGGATAAAACCCTTATCCGCGTGATAAAGCAGCACGCCAATTATTCAGACGAAGGACCGGATATCCGCTGGAAGGATTCCGTCTTTCTTTCATGGAGCGCCGTTGACGGTTATATAGTCGAGGTGAAAAGTTGAACCTGAAGGCCAAGAATTACGGCCCGCTCTACTCCGCCCCAATGGCGATTTGGTTCACTATCTTCTTCCTCGCGCCTATCATCATCATCGTCCTTTACAGTTTCTTAAAAAAAGGATTATACGGCGGCGTAGAAAGAGTATTGTCTCTTGAAGCTTACCGCTATCTTACAGACCCTGTATTTTTAAGTATCACTCTGCGCACTATAATAACTTCATTAATCGCGACGGTAATTACAATTTTTATCGCTCTTCCCTGCGGTTACTGCATGGCAAGAAGCAAACATCAAACCTTACTTCTGCTCCTTATCATAATCCCCTTCTGGACAAACTTTCTTATCAGGGTATTTGCGTGGATGACTATTCTTGGAAATAACGGTTTCCTTAATGAAATGCTGGCGCGGTTTGGATTAGTTAAAGATTATATACCGTTCCTTTACAACCAAAAAGCCGTTATCCTTGTTTTAGTTTACATGTACCTGCCATACGCCATTCTGCCTTTGTTTTCTACCATAGACAAATTTGATTTTTCGCTTCTGGAAGCGGCGCGTGATCTTGGCGCGAACAAACTTACGTCAATGATAAAAATACTGCTTCCAAATATCAGAGGCGGCATTTTTACCGCGGTGCTTTTTACGTTCATCCCTATTTTTGGCGCCTACGCCGTTCCGCTCCTTGTAGGCGGCATGGATTCGTACATGCTTGGAAATATAATCGCAGACCAGCTTTTAAAATCGCGTAACTGGCCGCGCGCCGCCGCGATTTCCATGGTGTTAACAATAGTAACGACAATCGGCGTCGTGTGGATGATGTATATACAGAAGAAAGACGCTTCAAAAATTGCCGAAGCTAAAGCGCATAAAACAGCCGCAGAGGGGGTGTAATTTGGGTCAAAGCATAGCGGCAAAAATTATCACCTCTTTAAGGCCGCCTAAAAATCAGGGAGAAGCAGCAAGGCACGCCAGACGCGCGTATAGAAAGCGTTTTTCAATGTCGCAGACCGTATTTTTGGTTACTATTATTTTTCTGTTTCTGCCTCTTGTCGTCCTTGTAGTTTACTCATTTAACGCCTCTACAAGCATGAATTGGACGGGATTTTCCCTGCGGTGGTACGAAAAACTTATAGGTTCGCGTGAATTGTGGCGCGCTTTAAGAAACAGCCTTATTATCGCCGTATCATCCGCGGCCACCGCGACAGTGATAGGAACCATAGGCGCGATAGGAATTAACTGGTACAGATTTAAAATGCGCGGCTATGTTCAGACAATCTCATTCCTTCCAATGATACTGCCGGAAATAATTATCGGCGTTTCACTTTCAATTTTCTTTGCAGGCATCGGAGTCCCTCTTGGGCTTTTTACCATTTTTGTCGCGCACACGACATTTAACCTTCCGTTTGTGTTTTTAATGGTTATGGCGCGGCTTGATGAATTTGACTTTTCAATAATTGAAGCCGCCGCCGATCTTGGCGCAAACGAAAAACAAACACTGTTTAAAGTAACCCTTCCTATATGTATGCCGGGCATTATTTCCGGTCTTCTTACGGCAATTACATTATCGCTGGAAGACTTTGTAATTACGTTCTTTGTCGCGGGTCCCGGATCTTCCACTCTGCCGATTTTTATATATTCGGCAATTACAAGAAAGGGAGGCGTTACGCCATTAATAAGCGCCCTTTCCGTTGTGATGATATTAGGCACTGTCCTTCTTTGCGTTATGCTTAGAAAATTCTTAAAGTACATTGCCGCCAAATAATGAAATAAGCCTCGTTGAGGCTTAATAATATTTTTTTGTGGAGGATTTTATGGAGGAAAAGATGGAACTACCCAATTCGGACGCGGTCTCTAAACAGACTCAAGGAGGCTTACGTTCAAAACAAGAGAAACATGCTGCGCGCAGATTAGCTGTCGTTTGTATATTGGGTCTGATTGTTTTTTTGGCGGGAAGCTGCGATAACAAGCAAAAACTTTACATTTACAACTGGACTTACTACACACCGGATTCCGTGATTGAAAAGTTTGAAAAAGAGTTCAATGTCAGGGTTATTTATGACGAATTTGCGTCTAACGAAGACATGTATGCGAAACTTAAATCAGGAGGCAGCGGTTACGACATTGTTTTCCCGTCGGCGGATTATACGTCAATAATGATACAGCAGAATATGCTAGAAAAAATAGATAAATCATTGATTCCGAATCTTGTGAACATAGATCCGTTTGTTCTTAAAAACGCCAGATATGATCCAAATATGGAATACTCCGTTCCCTATTATTTTGGGGCGGCGGGCATATGCGTTAATACGGAAAAAGTTCCCAAGTATGAAAGAAGCTGGTCAATCTTTGCAAGGGAAGATCTTCGCGGACGCATGACAATGTTAGACGACATGCGGGAAGTAATGGGAGACGCCTTGGCCTTTTTTGGCTATTCGGTGAACACGATTGACATGGCGCAGATAGCGAGAGCCAGAGACCTTATCAACTATTCATGGAAACCGAATCTTGTAAAATTCGACGCGGACGCGTTCGGCAAAGGTTATGCAAACGGGGAATTCTGGGTAGTTCAGGGGTATCCTGAAGTAGTATTTGAAGAAATTGCAGAAGATGAAAAAATGCTGGCAAACACTGTTTTCTTCTTTCCAAGGGAAGGAGGTCCCGCATATATCGACAGCATGTGTATTTTGAAGGGAGCAAAGAACATAAAACTTGCGCATCAATTTATAAACTTTATTCACAGACCGGAAATTTACGCCGAGTTTGCGGATGAGTTTGGTTTTCCGGCAACGGCAAACGTACCCGCCCGGAAATTTATAAGAAGGACTCCGATGTACGAGGCGGAGGAACTGCTAAATGTGGAAATCAAGTTTGATCTTGGTTCCAATTTAGACCTCTACAATGACGCATGGTTTAACTCCATAAGGGCGGGCGAATAGCGCAAACCCGATTTTGGAGACACCATAGATTTACACGCACAAACCCTGTCAGAAATGGCAGGGTTTGTTAATAGGGGGTTTTTGATGGGAAAAAAGAACATCATTTATCTTTCGGTTTTGGCGGTGCTTATGCTTGCCATTGTATCCTGTAATTCAAAAGAAAAATTGTATATTTACAATTGGACGTATTATACGCCGGACTCGGTAGTTGAAAAGTTTGAGAGCGAGTACAACTGCAGAGTCATTTATGATGAATTTGCCTCTAACGAAGATATGTACGCCAAACTAAGGGCGAACAAAGGCAAACGCGGCGGTTATGATGTAGTATTTCCTTCAAAAGATTACGTTCCAATAATGATCCGGCAGGGAATGCTGGAAAAACTTGATCATTCAAAATTATTTAATCTTGGAAATATCGATCCGGAAGTGCTTAAAAGGGCAAGTTACGATCCGGACATGGAATATTCTGTTCCTTATTTTTACGGCGCGGGCGGCATTGTAGTCAACACGTCGAGAGTTCCCGAATATGAACAAAGCTGGTCAATATTTGCCCGGGAAGATTTAAAAGGCCGCATGACAATGTTAGACGACATGAGGGAAGTTATAGGCGGCGCTCTTGCTTTTCTTGGGTACTCCGTCAATTCAATAAATCCGGCTCAGGTAGACGCGGCAAGGGATCTTGTAAACAATTCATGGAAGCCCAACCTTGTAAAATTCGACGCTGAATCTTTTGCCAAAGGTTACGCAAACGGAGATTTTTGGGTAGTCCACGCCTTTCCCGAAGCGGTCTATGAAGAAATCGCCGACTTTCCCCAGTTAATGGAAGCGACAGTTTTCTTCATCCCAAAAGAGGGCGGCCCGTCCTATATCGACAATATGTGCATTTTAAAAGGCGCCAGAAACATCGAACTTGCCCATAAATTTATCGACTTTATCCACAGACCGGAAATTTACGCTGAATTTGCCGATACTTTCGGCCTTCCCGCTACGGTAAATGTCCCGGCGCGTAAGTTTAAAAAGGGCGTTTCCCTGTACTCCGAGACTGATCTGCTCTATACGCAGCTTGTGGAAGATTTGGGGGAGTCTTTGGAGCTTTATACGGAGGCGTGGTTTAATTCGATTCGTATTGGGGATTAAGGGGTTTACATTATTTTCAATTTTTGGTATATTTTCGGTATCTGCCCTAAAACGGCGGATACCGGCAAAATGCGGCGTTTATAGCCGCTTATTCACGCCCTTTATGGGCTTTTTAAGGAAGGATAATATGTCACGGACTTGTGATATTTGCGGAAAACATACAGTCACCGGCAATAAAGTGAGCCACGCCAAAAACCGCACCCGCAGAACATGGAAACCCAATTTGGTAAATGTAAAGACCGATTTAGGCGGCACTACAGCAAAACTGAAAATCTGCACAAGGTGCCTAAAAAGCGATTATATCACTAAAAAAGTCTAGACCTGTCCATGACGGATTCCGGACTGGTACAAGCGCTTGATTATATTCTCAATAAAAGCGACACCGCTTCAATTGAAGTGCTGGCGGAAGCAGTAGTCCGCCGCCGCCGCGATTTAATGATTTTTGACACAGTAGGCAATATACCCGACCCGCAAAGAATGTCCAAAGAAATTACTGAAAAAATTAACGCAGGGATCAGCGGCGGCGTTGAGACTATGAAAAAGTCAGTTCAAGAAATGATTTTAAAAATACTGAAGGAACACGCCCCCGAACTTAACGAAAAGCAGAGAGACGAACTGTGCAAGGCATGGATGCCAGACAAAATAGGAAAAAACAGTCCTGTCAGCGCATTACCGCCCGACGTGCTCCTTTCCATGATTGAACAATTTGTCGCCTTCTCCCACGGCGAAATGAAGGAATCGGTAGACAAGAGCCTTCGCGATGAAATGGGCGCATGGCCTGAGCGCTACTGGAACAGCTTTCCGCCTGTTGTGCGGCAGATAGTTACGGAGTACTTAAAAAATAAAATAACTGATAAAGATTTTAAAAGTAAAATTTGCATCGCTTTGGGGCTTTGATACATTACAAAGAATTCTATCACGAACAGGGTGAAATTAGGAAAGCCGCTTGATTATTTTCTTTGCTAAAAGTACTTTGATCTCTCTGTGACGAGGAACGGACTCAGCGATACCAGTATTTGGGTTTTTGTACCAATCAATGGTCGCCGCCGTGTCTGATAAAAACTGCTCCGTTTTGCTCAATTATCCTAACTAAATCAATACGCTTCATATCGGAATGGCAACTAAACCTGTACGTTCAGGAACAGCAGGTTGAATATCATCAAATTGCATAATATCGCCATAAAGAGAAACAAGCATTTTTTCCAATTCTTCTATGCTATCACCTTGTGTCCAATAATCAGGATATTGGTTAAGAAAGCCGATGTATCCGCCTTCTTTTACCTCCCAACTTGTATATGACAACTGCATTTATTACCTCTCTCCTATTTGTATCACGATAATAATATTAAGAAAAGTAGGCCTATCCCCTTACAACTATCTACAAACATTTACTATAACAACACTATCTAATACCCGACCAAATAATATTATGTACGTTGAAAAGCGCCCGCGAGAACCAGCCTTCTTTTGCGAACGGTACAATCCACGCCGCAACAAGCTCTTCTTTAGGATCAACGTATAACGAACACGCTCCCGAACCTTCGTGCATGAAAGTGCCGTCAGAGAAAGTAAAGGCGGGACCGTTTCGCATATCAAAACCTACGCCGTAGTACCGATTTTTTTCATAAGCATTCCATGTATAATTCGGCAGGGAGGTTGCAATATTTGTCATTTTTTCCATAGCCTTTCTGCCGAGAATACGCACGCCGTTTAACGTTCCTCCGAAAAGCGCCATATTCCCAAAACGGATAAGGTCGTAAACTGTCGAATTCAAACCGCCTCCTGTTGAGGGAATCTTTAGTATTTCTCCAATCCATTGAGGTTTATAAGTTCCGTTTATCTTGTCATTTACATATTTTTCAAGTTCCTCATCTGTAACGATATACCGTTTTGCCATATCCGCTGTTACGTCAAAAGACGTGTCTGTCATGCCCAACGGTTTAGTGATATTGTCTTCAATATATTGATGGGCGGACATTCCCGTCAATTTTTCGATAATAACGCCGAGAACCACAAAACCAAAACTGCAATAAGCCCACTCGGTATCGGGCTTGACACGTAAG
>Ga0268262_10001309_pt1 | contig 31149 bp, 31 predicted proteins | sample TergutNc150P3_FD_190354 | JGI IMG/M metagenome (GOLD analysis project Ga0268262, IMG submission 190354) | Nasutitermes corniger P3 segment gut microbial community from laboratory colony in Florida, USA - Nc150 P3 (SPAdes) (version 2) | ecosystem: Host-associated > Arthropoda: Insects >... | reverse complement strand
TTCGCATTTGCTCGCTCATGGCAAGGCCTGCGGCATCGTCCTGCGCTCGGTTTATTTTCAAGCCGGTGGAGAGTTTTTCCAAACTCTTTGACATAGCACTGTTGTTGTTGTGCAACGCGTGCTGCGTTATCATCGCATTAATGTTGTGATTGATTTGCATAACAAACTCCTTTGTTTAGAAAAGCCTCAATCAAAAGCTATTCTGTGTGTTTCTGCAAGATATAGTGCGATAATCGTGCCAGAAACAAGGAATTTGCAGAAAAAAGTCTATTTTTTTTGCAACTTGAAGTTGTACTTTAACTTTAACTTTAAGTTTTAGTAAGTACCTTCGTCTTCGAATACCGGTGGAGGCGAGCCGCCGTAGGGGTCTCCTTCAATTTCTATTAATTTTGAGGCATTTGTCCAGTCTGCGCCCTTATGCTTCATAGGGTCTTTCTCTTCCCACTTCAAACGGGTGATAACCTCGCCTGTTTTATAGTCTATATATTCCCAGACCAGCCCATTTTCCAATTCTTTGTCTGGAGGCCCCCATAGCAGGTTCACCAGGTTTTTGTTCATGCCTTCTGCAATATACCCGGCCAAAAAGACTTTTTTCAGCTTGGTATCTATGCCAAAGCCCTCTTGCACAACATCGTAGTTGCGCTCGTCTGCAGGAATGCCCCTTTCTATTAAAATGGGCGATTGTTGTTTGCTGGCGCACGAAATTAGCGCGCTTGCTGCTAATATGGCTAAAAAAGTTTTCTTCATAATTAAAAAATAGTATTTTTTAAACCCGTGCAGCAAATTTTTTTGATTTTGGCTTTATTTTGCGTTAGTTTTGCCTATAATGTGGCATCTCCGCCGGTGCTTGGTCCAAATATTGAATATGGAGTGCAGGGAGCAGCCGCCCCTGCTGGGTTTAGGGGAGCCTTTGTTCCTCAGGCTAACACCAACGTTGATTTCAGTTGGATTGAGTTTTTAGGCACGGATGGTTATGGAGGCTGGAAGTCAAATAAAACAAATTATATGAGATTTATGGCTGGCGCAGAGCTTTCGCCTTTTTATGGAACCCTCAGAATGGGGCTTGGTTTTGCTCCTTTGCCACCGCCTTTTGCGATTTTGGAGCTTCGCTTTGTTTATTCAAACGAAAATCTATTATGGAGCGATGTGGAGATGCCATTGAAACTTGGCGAAGAGCCTCTGGTGAAAGATGCCTGGAATGCCAAATACATGTTTAACCAATTTTATGCCAATTCAAAGTATTCGCAAATACAGAGCTACGATATGCAGCTTGGCGGGAGATACACTTCGCGAATCTTTGAACTGGTTTTTATGTTCCATTTTACTCTTATAGACATAACATCAGATTACGAAAAAAAGAGCTTTGACTATATGCGAGGCATTCCCCTTTACAGCAGGGATTATGTGGTTGCCGAAGAATTTTCTGCAATTTACAATATTAACAAGAATTTATCATGGAGCGTGGACTATTCGGTTATGTTTTCTGGCAGGCAGTTTACATTCTATTCGCCTTTCAAAGCCTACGATAAAGAACCATTGTCTTATACCAAGGTGTCTAGCGGTCCATTGTGGCGATTCAGCGATGGCAGGTCTTATATTTCGTTTAGCTCTGGTTTTTTCACGAGAAGCGGCAAGGATAATGTTTTTTCGGATTCCGTTAAGGAGAAAATATTATTGTCAATCCAATACAAATATTTTTGGGATTTCAGGTTTGGGAAAGATGAACTTAAACCAGAATAAGCAGACAATTTTAAGCAGAATAGCAAAAGCCTGTGATGCCTGTGGTAGAGACCCTAGTGAGGTTCGTCTTGTTTGGGTTAGCAAAACACATCCCTCTTCTGCGGTGGAAGAAGCCATTGCCTTAGGTGCGCGTGAGTTTGGAGAAAACAGGGTGCAAGAGGCTTTGGAAAAATTTTTGCCACAAAGAGAAGGCGTAGTTTGCCGCATAATAGGCCCGGTGCAAAAAAATAAGCTAAGAAAAGCAGTTCAGGTTGCGCAAGCAATAGATTCCCTTGCCGATTTGGAAAGCGTGCTTAAACTGGAAGCTCTATGCGAAGAAGCAAATAAAAATTTGGATGTTCTTTTTCAAGTGAATGCCTCCGAAGAAAGCACAAAAAGCGGGCTTTCAATGCAAGAAGCCTTTGATTTTTTGAACAGCTTGCCAGAACCAAAGAGGCTTGTTTACAAGGGTTTGATGACCATTGGCAAGAACACGGGAAACCCAGAAGATTCCAAAGATTGTTTTGCTTTTTTGAGAAATTTAAAAGAGAGAATTTTTAATTCTCATCCCAAGTTTGCAAACTTCACCGAACTCTCTATGGGAATGACTTTGGATTTGGAAACTGCCATTGCAGAGGGAGCAACAATGGTAAGGGTGGGAACTGCGCTGTTTGGGGAAAGGTAGGGAATTTTCTAATTTTCCCTTATGATTATACACTTAGTTCTTTGGAAAATGAAGCCTATGGCGGAGGGTCGCACGGGAAAGGAAAATGCTGAAATTCTTGTGCAGAGATTGAAGGCATTGAAAAGCGTGATTCCATGCGTTGTTTCGTTAGAGGCTGGTCTTAATTACAGAGATTTGCCCTCAGCTTACGATGTAGGCTTGTGCACAACTTTCAAAACAAAAGAAGATTTGGAAACTTATCAAAATCATCCCGCGCACGTTCCAATTGCAGAATGGTCAAAATCGGGCATTGCAGAAGCAAGGGCTATGGCAGATTACGAAGTTTAGAGGCTCTGAATGACTCCCGAAATAGAAAATCTGCGGCAGAAGATAGATTCAATAGAGGATAGTCTTATTTCGCTTTTAAATGAACGTGCCAAATATGTGCTTGAAATAGGCAGAATAAAAAAAACACAGGGTTTGCCAATTGCAGATTCAAAAAGAGAAGGGCTTATTTTAAAGCGTGTAGCAGAAAAAAACCCCGGTCCTATGAGCAATGAATTTATGGTTGATGTTTTTAAGAAAATCATAGATGAATCAATTAAGTTGGAGAGTTAATTTTGAGAATTGTTTTGGTAGGTTTTGGTTTGCTTGCGGGTTCGATTGCTTCTGCAATTAAGCTGTCTCGTTTAAAAGCCACAATTTGTGCGGTTAGCTCAAGGGAAACCCTTGCAAAGGCAAAGAAACATTCCTTGGCAGACGAATTTTTTGAATATGGCGAAGTGAAAAAATGGTTACCAGGTTCAGATTTAATTTTGCTATGCGGTCCCATAAAGCATATTTTATCCACAATTGAAGTTCTCAAAAACAATGCTGGTTTGCTCAGAAAAAAAGTTATAGTTAGCGATATTGGCAGCACAAAAGAGCAAATTTGCAGTGCTGGCTTTGCGCTTGGTTCCCCTTTTATTTTTGTTGGCGGGCATCCTATGGCTGGTTCGGAAAAACGTGGTGTTGAACACAGCGACCTTTCTATTTTTGAGAACGCTTATTGGCTTTATTGCTTGCCAAAAAATTTGAAGAAATTGCCCCAGTTACTAGAGGAACTTTTAGATTTTTTAGGAAGCCGCCCAGTTCAAATTTCTCCGCAGGAACACGATTTTGCAATGGCTTGGTTGAGTCACGCACCACAGCTATTGAGCACTTCAATGGCGGCTGGCATTTCGCAAGAAATTGCAAAAAAACATTTGCACTTGGCAGGGCGCGGCTTTAGGGATATGACTCGCATTGCCGGTTCTTCTTGGGGAATGTGGAAAGATATTTTGGAAACAAATAAAAAGAACGTTGAATATGCGCTTGAAGCTTATGCAAAAAAAGCCTTGGAAATAAAAAGAGAATTGACTTCTGGACGGTTTAGCAAACTTGAAAGTAATTTTTTGCAAGGCAACCACATACGACACAGTTTGCAAACGGGAAAAAATTACGCATATCCGCTTCACGAAATTGTGGCTCGCATTCCAGACGAACCAGGTTCAATACTAAGAGCTATAATCCCTATTGCAAAAAAAAATATAGATATCAGGGATATTGAGCTTATGAAAGTGAGGGAAGGCATTGGCGGAACTTTGCTTTTAGCTTTCAAAGCGGAAAGTGATGCAAACAAGGCAATTAAAATTTTGGAGGAAAAAGGGATATATGCCACCAGCCGCTAGAGTTACGGATATGCACGTTTGCCCAATGCAAACACCCGGCACGCCACCAATCCCGCACGTTGGGGGACCTATAACAAAAGGTGTTTCTTCTGTGCTAATAGGGCATTTGCCAGCCGCTACGCTTGGTTCTTCTTGTTTTTGCGCAGGCTCTCCTCCAGACACAATAGTCAAAGGCTCAAGATCTGTTTTAATAGGCAAAAAGCCAGCTGCGAGAATGGGAGATTCCACCATTCACGGTGGAACAATAACCAGCGGCTATCCAACTGTTTTAATAGGGGGATGAACTTGGTTGGCTTAAAGGGTGAATTTGAAATTTACACGGAAAGGGAAGCCTTTTTCAATTGCGCATTTTTGGCAGCCCTTGCTAATGGGAACACAATAATTCACGAAGTAAAGGCTATGCCAGATTTTTTGGATTTTGCTTCTTATTTGAGGAATATCGGAGCGCAAGTTGATGTAAAAGACACTCAATGGGAAATTACAGGAACAAATTTCAAATGCGAAAAAACTTTGAATTTGGAATGGGTAGGGGATGATTTTCCCCATCAAAAAAGAAATAAAAAAATAATAGAATGTTTGCTCAGTGGCATTGCATTCCACTGTGAAGAAAAAATAGCGGTTAAAGATTCTATCATAAGGGAATTGGTTGCTTACGGCGTAGAACTGCTGTGGTATCAAGATGGACCAGACGAAAGCGATGAGTTTGCCAGACGCATGGCAAAATTGCAGGGAATAAAAAACGAAAGAAAATGGATATGCGATATTCCTCCCGTACCAGTTTTGTTAGCAAGGGACAGATTTATAGCAGGTGATGTAACCCAAGCCGCTTTTTTGGCACTATCGGCATCTTTAATCTCAGATTCAGATATTATTGTAAAAGCGGTTAATCTAGATTCAAGCAGAGCGGGAATTTTTGGAGCCTTCAAAAGGCTGGGCGCAGATATTGAAATTGTTGCCCGTCATGAAAGAGGGCGTGATATTTGGGGAGATTTGAGGATTAGGAGGGCAAAAATGCTAGTTGGCAGGCGGCTTGGCACAGATGTTTTGCAAACCTGTTTAGATGAAATTCCCTTGCTCGCTGTTCTAGCGTGTTTTGCCGAAGGCGAAACAATTTTTAAAATTCCCGACTGGGCAGTGGATTTTTGCAAACCCATTTTAACAGCCATTTATGAAAATCTCAAAATTGCAGGCATAGAATGCGGTCTTTACGAAGACGGTTTAATTTTGCGTGGCAAAGCAGAAATTGAAGCAGATGGCTTTGATTGCAAGAACATTCCCATTTTGGGGCTTGCTTTGCATATCTTGAATAAAAAAGCAAAGAGCAAGGAAGCAGTTAAGGGAATTGAATGTGCCCAAAATTTATGGCCGGGGGTGTTGAATTGAAAATAGGTATTGTAATTCGCAAGGGACAGAATCCAAAATTGAAGGAGGCTTTGGATGCTATAAAATCGTGGGGCAGGGGCAAAAGCTCTCAAATTATTTATGGTACCGAATCGCTTTTAAAAAAATGCGATGTTCTAGTTGCCGTTGGCGGAGACGGCACGGTACTTTCTGCATCTCGCATAGCTTGCGGAAAGGAAATTCCCATTGCTGGCATAAATGCAGGTCGCGTTGGTTTTTTGGCGGAATATGGCATAGAGGAAATTTCCACTGTTTTGGATGCTCTTTCAAAAGGGACTTTCAAAATTCAAGATCGCATAATGCTTGACTGTTCTGTTTATTTGAAGAATAAAAAAATTCTGAGCCGCACCGTGCTGAACGAGGTTTTCATTCACGCCCACGCTCCTGCGAGAATGGTAAATTTAGAGGTTAAAATAAACGATAAATTTTTAACCGAATACTGGGCAGACAGCCTAATGCTTGCCACGCCAACAGGTTCCACAGCATATAACCTAGCCGCCGGAGGTCCAATAATATATCCCTCTGCGGAGGCTTTTGTTTTGAATCCCGTTAATCCGATGAGCTTATCTGTTAGGCCAATTATAATTCCCTCTTCTTGCGCTTGCAAAATAAAATGCGTTCAAGGCAGCACCGCAGAAATGGTTTTTGACGGACACTTCACAGAACAGTTAAACGACAAATCCGAACTCCTGATTTGCCGCAGCCGCCACATAACACGCTTTGCCCACACCGATGATTTTGGCTTTGTTCAGGCACTCAGAGAGAAGCTGGGTTGGACAGGGAAAATGAAAAGTGGGCCCAGCAGGACTTGAACCTGCGACCAGCGGATTATGAGTCCGCTGCTCTAACCAACTGAGCTATAGGCCCTAGCTAATTGCTTTTGTTTTCTAAAAGTAGTAAATAATTTTTGGCAGTATTGTCCCAAGATACTTTTACAGATGTGGCATTGTCAATAAGCCTTGACCACAAGCTCTTGTTTTCTTTAAAAATGGATTCTGCCGTGCGTATTAGCTCTAAAACCATATCTGGCGAAGAGTTTTCTGAAATAAAAGCATTTGCCTTTGTGGAATCTTCATTTGCTTTAGCATCAAAGGGTATTGTGAACACAAAACATTCTTGCGCGCGCCTATTGCTTAGAGGTATTGTACCTGCGGCAAAGGATTTTATATAACGCGCTAAAGATGGTTCAGTGGCATTTATTGAAAAAAACATATCAGAAGCAACAATCCTTTGGTAAAAAACTTCTTCATTTTCGGTTAAGGGAAGAATAGCTATTTTATTTTTGTGCTTTTCTTGAATGGTGGAGAAATAAGAATAGTTTGGATTGTTCTCCGGTATGCCTATCACGAGTTGCAAATCCAAATTTAGCAGATTAGCCAAAATGGTGGATATAATTTGAGCAGAATCTTCTGCGGTAGAGTCTATGTGCGAATACATAAGCATACTGGAGTCCAAATCCAAGCCGAGCTTCTCCCTCAGGTTGTCTTTGCATTGCTTTTTGTAGCTATCACGCTCTTTTGGAAGGTTCCAGATGGTGTAATCTATGCCGCTTTGAATGCTGAAGAGCTTGTTCCTCTGGCTCTCCATAAACCCTCTCATTCCACCTTGCAAGTCTGTAGAAAGCAGGTAAGACATATAAGCTACGGAGGTGAATACAATTTTGTCGGAGTAAAGCATAGCGGCTTTTAGCATACTTGCCTTGCCCCAAAATTCATAGCCGTCAATGTCAAAACCATCCTGAGGCAAGCCAACCTTAGGTATATCTTCTGGGCTGAAGAGATAATCATAGCGAATGTTATGAGCCGTTAGCATAACCGGAATGTTTGCAAAATAGTCTTTATATACTGTTTTTGTTAGTGCTCCGGCAATGCCGCCCCATTCATGAACATGTATCCCATCGGGCTTGAATTGCATTTTTTCACAGTAGTTCAGAGCCGCAGATGCTAGAAAGGAAAACCGCAGGTTATTGTCGTAGTAGGGTTTTTCTCCGGGATTGCCATAAATGCCGGCTCTGCCAAAATAATTGTTGTGCTGTATGAACAAGTCGTTTTCATTGCTAGCGCTTTCAAGCACGGAATACTCCCTATTTCCCAGTTTTTCGGTAAATTTCCCGCTTTGCTTGCCTTGTTTATAGTCACTTTTGTTTGTGAATTCGGAAAAAAACGGCGAAAATCCCAGAATTTCTGCCCCTAGCCTGCGGTATGCACGCACAATGCTTCCTACAGTTTTAGCCAGAGGGCTGTCGCCCACGGGGTAGCATTCGGAACAAATTACAAGGATTTTCATAAAAAATACTCTTATTACTATAAAAATATATTTTTTCAAAAAAAAAAGAACTATATTTTTCTGGAGTAGTATTCCAACTTCAACTATGAGGTCAATTATGTTCAAAAAAGTGGTGTTTTTTCTTGTGTCTGTAGCCATATTCTTTGGTTGCAAGGGCAAAAACGAAAGTGACGGCGATTCTTACTTCAAAGACGGAAAGTACAGGAATGCCGTGAATTCCTATACGGCTGCCTTGAGTAAAGGCAAGATTTCCGATGGTTTTTACGATAGTTTTGTTATAGCTTATGCCAGCGCGGCAAAGCAAACAGCTAAAAAGAATGCCAGCGACGATATAATTCGCTCGTATGTGGAGCAGATACACAAAAATTTGCCCAAATCAAAAAAAGCGGCCACAAAAGACTCTGTGGTGCTGGCTTTGTCTGAAATTGGCGTGTCACAGGTGCTGGGTGGTTTTGAATATGAATATACCTTGCAAGGCTTCCGCAATTTAGACAGCGCAATTAGCATAGCCAAGAGAAATGGCGGCTCCAATGCTGGCATTGCCGAATCTTCTCGCAAAAAGGCAGAAGATGCCGTTGTTAAGCAGGCTATTGAGAATTCAGATGGCGCAGAAAACACCATTGCCGCTGAATATGTGCTTTTGGAGGCAGAGGTGGTGGCTCCAAAGAATGCCGCCTTGAAAGAAGCCTTGAACAAAATTCGCCTTAAAAATCGCGGCGACTATTTGCTCTTTGCCGAAGAAATAATTGGGCAGCGCGCAAGCCGCTTGGTGGATAAATATGGTTATGTAATGAGCTTCCCCATACTCAGCATTGGTCCAACAGGCACAACCGGAGAAATAGCTATATGGAACAGCACAGGCAATAACTTGGACTTTGACGTTAGTGCCATTAAAATGGTTTCAACGGATGGCAAGGAATCGCCTGCTAAATACGTAGGTGGCGGCTGGTGCTTTATGAGCGACCATCTTGGCAAAATGAAAAGCCAGTTCAAAGGTTCCGTGGGCAGGCTCCTCTCGGAATTGAGCTGCCAGGCAAAGATATCTTTCACTTATCCTAGCGGTTTTATTCCAGACTATATTGAAGTGAAAGACAAAGACAACAACATTGGAAGAAAATATTTTGGCCATTAGTAAAGCGTGTTCTTATGCAATATAAAATCCTTGTTGTTGAAGACGAAGAATTCATAAGAAACGGCTTGCAAGAATGCCTTGAAATGGAAGATTACGAAGTTGCTGTTGCAGGTGACGGCGAAGAAGCACTAGTCAAAGCAGATGCTTTTATGCCTCACCTAGTTCTTTTAGATGTGATGATGCCCAAGAAAAACGGCTTTGACGTTTGCAGAATTCTGCGGAAAAAATACCCAAGCCTCGTGATAATAATGCTAACCGCAAAAGGCGAGGAATCTTCAAAAGTTATGGGTTTGAACATAGGCGCAGACGATTATGTCACAAAACCTTTTTCCACTTTGGAATTGCTTGCCAGAGTCAATGCGTTTTTTAGAAAACTTGCTGTTCAAATGGAATCACCATCTCTTGTTGGCGAAACAGCCGAATTTTGCGGAATTAAATTGGATTTTAAAAAGTACGAGGCTTCAAAAAATGAATTGCCATTGGATTTGAATGTGAGAGAATTTCAAATTCTCAATTTGTTTTGCAAAAAACGCGGCGAGGTTATATTAAGAGAAGAGTTTGTGCAGCTCATAGATTCCAGCTCAAGCTCAAGAACCATAGACAATTACATAGTGAAACTCAGGCAAAAAATAGAAGAAGACCCAGAAAATCCAAAGCTCATATTGTCTATAAGGGGAATGGGGTATAAGCTAGATGCGTAGCTCGCTTGTATTTATTGGTTTATTATTTTCAATTCCTTGTTTTGCAAGCCTGGCTAACAATAAAATTCAGGAAGCTGCTTATATTTTGAGCATAGACAAAGACACAACAAAAGCCAAGGAATTATTTGATTTTGCCCTTAATTATCCTGGTGCTGCGCTTAGGGAAAAATTAAACGCTCATCTGTATTTGGCAAAAATCGCAGAAGCTCGGAAAGATACGCAGGGTGTTGTGAATCATTATGGTTTTTTGAAAAACAATTCCGAAAATATTTCTCTTGCCTATATGGCTGCTGGCAAGGAAAAACTTTTTGCGGCAAAGAAGGAAAAAGTAAAAATTTCTGGCGAAAAAGTTCTATATGAACAAAAAAACACGTCTTACCCAGAAATAGCATCTGACCAAGTTTCCAACTGTTTTGTGGAAGGTGAATTGCTTGCCAGCCGCATAGTTGTGTATAACTGCCCAAATAAAAATTCACTGCATTTAATTTCAAGAAAAAATGGCTTGGAAATAGGAAGCATTCCATATTCAGATGTGCCTGCAAAAGTGTTTTTGGTTTTTGATGGGCTTTTTCTTTATTGCAAGAATTGGCTTTATTTTCACAGGCTTGGTGAAGATTTAAAAAATTATGCCTGGCGAAGGCCTGATCTTGAAGTGCTGGATATTGAAAGTGTGGGAGATAAAATTTACGTTCTGGACATAAGCGGAAAAATCAGTTTGCTGAACAAGAATTCTGGATATTTGATTTCTGTTGCAAAAAGCGATGGAGAAAATTTTTTTAGTCCTGGAACAGGTCTTATTGGCACATATCAAAAGAACGGCGGAATATCGGTGTTCGATACGCTTTTAAACAATTTATGGAATTATCAGATAGACGGAGAAATTGCCGAACCTCCGATTGTAAAATCAGATTCTGTTATTTTCAATTTGCAAAACAGAAATTCCGAAATTTTAAATACAAAGCATTATCAAAAATTTGCATTTTCTGCCCGTGAAAACATAGATTCTCTGCTCGCTTTAGAGAGCGGAAATGCCTTTGCCTGGTATAGAATTGCAGAACGTGAAAACAGCGATAGTGCATGGAGGCGGGCGGTTGTTTACGGCGCAAGGATACAAGATTTTTCACAATTCGTTTTTTCCAGATATGCAGAAAAAATAGGTGCGAAATGGGTGAGGTATTTGCCGCTTTCCTCAAAAATGCTCTATCCTCAAATGTTCAGCGATGCAAACTGGCTTTTTGTTTCTGACGAGGGTTCTCAAAGCCTGCTGAAATTTTCTTTGGAAACAGGAACTTCTGGCGGAGAAATATTGCTTCCAAAAGACAGGGAATACACAGTGAGAGACAACGAGCCCCCGTGGCTTATACTTAGCTCTGGAGATGGATTATCGCAATTTTCGCTTAGAGAACAAAAAAGCGTTTCTATTGAAACGTATGGCAAGCCATTTTCTTTTTTGCGCAGCAGAGATTCCATTTACATAGGGTTTTGGAATGGTTTTGTGCTGAAATATTTCATACCCAAAATGCGCCTTGAATGGTCTCGCAGGGTGAGTTCTGCTCCGGTACTTTTGTCTGCGGGTGAGAATGGGATTTATTCATTATCGCAGGGAAAAGTTTCTTTGCTATCTAAAACGCGGGTCTTTCAGGATATTAATTTGAACGCCAGTGCGGCGGCTTATTTCAAATACAAAAACGGTATGTTTGCCATAGCCTCAGAAGATGGAGACATTCATATTTTTTCAGAAAAAGAAGGCTTTAAGCAGCAAGGAAATTTTTCTGCCCGTTCCCCAATAGTTTTTTTTGAATTGCTTGAAAACAATGGAAAAACTTATGCGCTTACAGGCAGCGTGAATCAAAGTTTTTCATTATATGAAATTCCAAGCGGTGTGCTTGTTTGGACATTTAAAAGCAAAGGTTCTTCGTACCAGCCAGTTTTTCACGGCTCGCATATTTGGCTGGATCAAGACGGTTCAGTTGCCGCAATAGACATAAATTCTGGCAAGGTTGCAAAAAGATACCATATTTTTGGCAGCGGTGCTTCAATTAGCATTCACGGCAACACGCTTTATTGCGCTACTCCGCAAAAATTGCTTTACGCCTTTCCCTTAGCCACCCATCTATAAGCTTTCGTGCAACCCCGCCTTTAGGGGGCAAATCTGGCAATTCATCGCTATGGGCGTACCAGGAGGCTTGCTCAATTTCAACTCCGTCTGGTTTTAATTCCCCGCTTTCCCATTCTGCGGCAAAGGCTGCCATTAGGGAGTTTGGAAAGGGCCAGGGCTGGCTTTCCAAATATCGCAGGTTTTTAATGCAAATGCTGGTTTCTTCCATAACCTCGCGGTGAACGGCTGCTTCTAGGCTTTCCCCTGGTTCCACAAAGCCTGCCAGCAAACTGTGCCGTTTGGGCGGGAATTTGGCATTGTGAGCCAGTAAAATTTTGTTTTCTTTGGTAATCAAAACTATAATTGCTGGGGAAATGACCGGATAAAAATTCTCATTGCAGGCTTTGCAAGCCATGCAAGGCTCAAAATCGTGCTCTTTTAAGGGTTTTCCGCAGCTTGGGCAGAACCTATAAAGGGCTTTCCACCAGCTAAAATGAGCGGCAAGGGCGGCTATATGCGCAATTTCCGGCTCTGCTTCCGCAAAAAAAGTTCGAAGGGCAATTCCGCCCTCCAAAACCGGCAAATTCAGGCAAACAAGGCGTTTTCCGTTGTAAATTCCAAGGTCTAAAACGGTTGTATCTTTATATTTTTCAATATCTTTCAATGGGAATTCCACATTGCCTTTGCCAAGGGCAATGACAATATCCGAATCTAAAAGCGAGGTGCATTTTCCTGTGGAAGGCGAGAACATACGGAGGTAATATAAATTTTTTTTGCGTTACCCTTGCTTTTTTTGAAAAAAAAAGTTAAATTTATATTATAATTTTTAAACTCTCAAAGGAGATTACTATGAAAAAACCCGACCTGGTTGAAAAGGTTAAAGAGCTCGCAGGGCTAGAGAGCAAAGCAGCGGCAGAACGCGCTGTTAATGCTTTTTTGGAAGGAATCGAAGCCGGTCTTAAAAAAGACGGCGAGGTTCAGTTGATAGGCTTTGGCACTTTCAGAGTCAAAGAACGTCCGGCCCGCGATGGCCGCAATGTCAAAACCGGCGAGAAAATCAGAATCAAAGCTTCTAAAACCGTAACTTTTAAAGTTGGACAGTCACTAAAAGACTCAGCTAAGAAAATCGGCAAAAAGAAATAGTTTCTTTAGCAGTTTTGAAGCGGCAGTACCTAACGGTCTGCCGTTTTTTATATTTGAACGTTTTTATATTTATAGCAAATGTACATTTCAATTGATGAAGCAGCGAGAATTCTAAGAATAGGCGGAATAGTAGCTATTCCAACAGAAACGGTTTATGGGCTTGCCGGCAATGCTTTTAGCGAAACTGCCGTGGCTAAAATCTTTGCGGTAAAGGAAAGACCTTTTTTTGACCCTTTAATTGCGCATATAGCAGAAATTGAAGAACTTGAAAACCTAGCGGCGGCAATTCCAAAAAATGCAAGATTGCTGGCAGAAAAATTTTGGCCAGGTCCCTTAACGCTGGTGCTGCCAAAAAAAGAAAAAGTCCCTAATTTAACCACCGGAGGGCTTTCAACGGTTGCTGTTAGAATGCCCCAAAAACAAATTGCGAGAGATATAATAAAACTAGCTGGATTTCCGCTTGCCGCTCCAAGCGCAAATAAATTTCAGCACCTAAGCCCAACCAGCCCAGAACACGTTCTGGAGCAGCTCGGCGGCAAAATAGATGGCATAGTGAATGGGGGAGTTTGCGAAATAGGCGTTGAAAGCACCGTTGTAGGTTTTGAAAACGATATGCCAGTGATTTACAGACCTGGGGCGGTTACAAAGGAGATGATAGCGGAGAATTTGGGGAAAATCTTAGATTCTAAATCATATACCATACACCCTTCCCCAGGAATGCTTGAAAAGCATTATAGTCCTAGCACACTGTTGTGTTTGGAGTTGCCTAGCGAGGTGCCGCCTAATTGTGGGTTGCTTGCTTTTGGAAAATTGCCAGAAAATGCAGCGCGTTTTGCAAAAGCGTTGAATTTATCTGCAAAGGAAAATTTAACGGAAGCCGCTGCGAATTTATATGGGATGCTGCACGAATTGGATTCCTGCGGGTTGAATAAAATTTATGCGATGTTGCTGCCGCCTGTTGGCATAGGGGTGGCTATTAATGATAGGCTTACAAAGGCGGCGGGATTTTTCTAAATTTTGCCCTGAAATGCCTCAGAATTCAAATAACAATACCACTACTTGGCTTGCGCAAGAAAAGGATTTTGTGTTTCAGGGTGATTTTCCGCTTGAGAACGGAGAGATTTTGCCAGAACTCCGCATTCGCTACGAAACTTATGGGGATTTTAAATCAGGTTTGGCTCATGTTGTATGGATTTGCACCCCTCTAACAATGGATGCCCACGCAGCAGGTTTGCAAAGAGAAGATGACCCAAGATCATTAGGCTGGTGGGACGACCTTATAGGTCCTGGCAAACCCATAAATACCGATATATTTTTTGTGGTTAGCAGCAATATACTGGGCGGCTGCAAGGGAACCACCGGACCCTCTTCCATAGACCCGCGCACAGGCGAACCTTATGGCTCAAAATTCCCACGCATAACCATAACAGATATGGTATATGCGCAAAAAAAACTCGCTGACCATTTGAACATTAAAAAAATTTTTGCCGTTATAGGTGGCTCAATGGGAGGTTTCCAAGCATTTGAATGGGCACTTCAATATCCCGATTTTGTGGAGAGATGTGCCGTTATAGCCAGCGGAACAAAGCTCTCCGCTCAAGCTCTTGCTTTTGAAATAGTTGGCCGCCACATTATTTTAGATGATCTCGTAAAGGGACTTGCCAATGCGAGAAAAATGGCACACATAACATACCTCTCTGCCGAGTCTATGAAAGACCGTTTTGATGCAGCAGAGCATTTGCCAAGCGATCCCGAAAAATTTTACACCGGTTTTGCCCTTGAAAATTATTTGAACAAACAAAGCGAAAGATTCGTGAAACGTTTTGATGCAAATAGTTATTTGATTTTAACCTGGGCAATGGATAATTTCAGTTTGGAAAAGAAATATGGTTCTCTTGAAAAAGCTATATCCCTTGCCAAGTCGGAATTTTTATGCGTTCATTTGAGTAGCGACTGGCTTTTTCCACAAGAGGAATCTCAAAAATTAGCATTTGCACTTTTGAATCAGAAGAAAATAGTTAGTAGCGTGGAAATAAACACCAACTTGGGGCACGATGGTTTTTTGCTTGAAGTTAAAGATTTGGGCAATTTGCTCTCTCGTTTTTTGGATGTGCGCGTGGTTGAAAGCCGCGATGAGCATTATGTCAATTCTGCCTTTGAAACCAAAAGAGATATACGCAAAATTTCTGAATTTATACCAAAAAATGCAAGCGTTTTGGATATAGGATGCGGAAACGGCTATTTGTTGCATTCTTTGTGGCGCGAAAAAAAAGTTGCGGGTTTTGGGCTTGACCGCTCCTTTAACGGAATTCTGCACTGCTTGAACTTTGATGTTCCTGCTATACAATGCGACCTTGATAAAAACGGTCTTTCTGACATTGCAGACGATAGTTTTGATTTTGTGATTTTCAACAGAACCCTGCAAGAAACGCAAAATCCGCGCAATGTTCTGCAAGAAATTCTGCGTATAGGCAAGCAAGCCGTTGTAACTTTCCCAAATTTCGGAAACTGGCAAATTCGCAAAACCCTAGCAGTTACTGGACGTATGCCAATGAGCAAAACTCTGCCTCACAACTGGTACAACACGCCAAACATTCATCTATTCACCTTAGACGATTTTCTAGAACTATGCCAAAAAGAAGATATATGTATAAAATCCCTGAAATTTGAGCAGAACAACATTTTGAGCAAAATTTTTACCACGTTTGGTTTTGAAAATCTCGGCGCAGAACAAGTGATAGCGTTGATTTCCAAACAGCCTTAACTTTTCACTTTCCGCGTTTGGGATTGTAATTGTTGTTTACAATTAAGGATAAAGCTATGCAAAACATAACTGCTCCGCCAACTATAACCTGTTGTTTGTAGTTGTATTCGTGCACGTTATATTTGGGGTTTTCTTCAAATCTCTGCTGGGGACTTAAATTGCTGTTATAATAAGTTTCTTCGGTTGCGGTTGCAGAGTTTGCTTGCGTTTCTTGCAAAAAGGCTTCTGCTTCGGAAATGGGTTCCTCTTCTTTGGTTTTATCTTGAGCATAAACCATTGAGAACGCTAACAAAAAGCACAGAGTTTTTCTTTTATTTTTTCCCAAGTTAAACATCCTTGTTCTCCTGTTGAAAGAATTTTATATTCAAAATAATCATCTTTTGTTTTTTCGCCATCCGCAAAAATAACGCATTTTGCGCCAGCTGCATTTGCCATTTCCAATTGCTTGCTGAACTTAACCGCATTCAATGAATGTGAACAGGCAATGCCCGCTTTGCGGAACTCGCTTGCCGTTTTGAAAAGAATCTTCATATCGCTTTTGAAAGAGGCTATGAATACCGGTAAATCGGCATTGCTTTGAGGAAGCAAGTTTTTTTCTTTTAGCAAATCTGCGAGCACAACATCGCCCATTCCAAAACCAACACCGGAAATCCGCTGACCGCCCAAGGTTTCTGTTAAATTGTCGTAGCGGCCGCCGCCTGCTATTGCCCTCATATTTTTGGCTTTGTCAAAAACCTCAAACACAACGCCTGTGTAATAAGCAAGCCCACGCACAACGGATAAATCCAATTTAACCGAGTTTTCAAAACCTGCAATTTTTATAAGTTCAAACAACTCTTCAAGTTCAGAAAATCCTTGCCATTCAAATAATCCTTTAATTTCTTCAATGCTTGCGCAATTCATAAAAGCGTTTAATTTCTTTGCTTTTTCATCGCTTAAACCAGCATTCAACAACTCCTTTTCAAAATCTTCGGCAGGCATTTTTAAGCGTTTGTCTAAGATAGGGTAGATTAAATTTGGTTCTGCCACTTGCAAGCTTTCCAAAAATGCGGCGAGCAAGCGGCGGCTTGAAATTCCAATTGCAAAATCGCTTTCGGTTAAGCCAAAGTCAATGAGCATGGCACAAATCGCAGAGATTAAATCCGCTTCTGCGCTGATGCTCTCCGTTCCTATTATATCTAAATTGAGCTGAAAAAATTCGCGAAGCCGCCCTTTTTGGGCACGTTCATAGCGAAACAAGCGGGGGATGGAGAACCATTTAAAAGGCTTTTTAAGTTCTGACCCCTTTTGTATAACCAGCCTTGCCAGCGTGGGTGTCATTTCGGGGCGAAGCGCCAAAGCCCTGCCGCCTTTGTCTGTGAAGTTGTAAAGCTGAGAAACTATTTCCTCGCCGCTTTTGCCTGTGTAAAGTTCCAAATGCTCAAAGATAGGACCCTCGTATTCCTCATAACCATATCTTAAAGCTGCTTGCCGCCATATATTGAAAATATGATTTTGCACCCTCATGTCAGCAGGATAAAAATCTCTGGTTCCTTTTGGCAGCGGGGGAGTTTGAACTTTCATTGGGGTAAAGATAGAAAACTCAAAACCCAATCCTAACGCTCAAATTCAGCAATCCATCCATCGGTTGCATACCCTGCGAAAGGGCATAGTAAATTGCAAGGCTGGCATTTGAAATGCCTTGCTCCCAGCCAAAGCCATAAGTCAAAATATGCTCCCAGCCCCTGAACGGTGCTCTGTTTCTGTAAATTCCGTTTTGCCCAAATATGTGCAAGGCGGATTTTTCCATTCCGTGCCATTGAAAATCCATTTCGGTTAGCCCATAAGCTCTTGTTCTTATGCTGCGCGGAGTTAAGCCTATAAAATTATCTTTGCCGCCTATGAGAAACAAATCTTCTCTTTCATAATCCTTTGAAGGCAGCATTCCAAAACCCATTGCAGCCAAAAGCAGTGTCCAGTTTTTTGAAAAAGGTTGGTAATAACCTCCGTTTAATCCCGCAACAACAAACTCCGAAAATTCAGCAGACATCTCTGCAAACAAACCCTTAAAAGCGAGAGGAACTTTATCCCTGTCATCATAGCCGAGCAAAAGCGAAGAAAATAATTTGTCGTTTTTATAGCCCCCGCCAACTCCGTATTGCCATTCCCAATTAAGATTATGAATGTATTTCAAGTCTGCATTTCTTTGTCTAATGGAATCGCACTCCACAAATTCGCCGTGAAGTTTTAAGGAACCTCTGAGGTTAAATATAAAAGGCTCTTTATAAAATATTTCTGCCGTGCGGTAATTTTTTGAATTTTCCCCAGACAAAGAAAAATCCCTAGCACTCCCCGCAATGTTCATAAGCTGCACCCTTGCAAGCCCGTTATATTCTTTGCTGCTACCGTCAAAGGCAACTGAGGCTTCCGCGAAATTCGCTGTTGCATCCGTTAAATTAAATGCCGGAACAAGCCTGTTTCTATTTGCTATGCGATAAAATTTTGTTTCGCCGGTTTTGGAGAAATATCCCATTCTGAGCAAAGAGCGTTCTGCCCTTGGAACTTGCGAAAGAACCACCGGACTGCCAACCTCTATTTGCGCGAGTTTTGCAAATACCGAAGAATCCGTTTTGCCTTTTTTATTTTGAACCGCTGCATTCCAAACCCAGGCATCGCCTCTGTAAATGGTGTCGTTTACAATGTGGGCTGCGGGGAAGCCGGAATTCCAGAAGGATTCTAATTCGCGTTGGGTGTTTGCATTTACTTTTGTCTGAACCCCGATACCCCCGATTAAGAGGATGAACAGGATTTTTGAGTTATTAGCCATTATATTTTAGCAAACTTTGGGCTTTTTCTTTTATCAGTTTATGTATGCGGACATCGGCTTCGTCTCCTCTTTCGGTGTCTTTAACGCTTACTAGGGGGAGCAGGAGTGGGCTGTTGAAGAAAGTTCCTAGTGGGATGGGGTTTTTGCGGCTGAATACGGCTTCTACGTAGTCTCTGGCTTCGTCTTGCAGTTTGTCGCATTTTTCGAATTCTTTTTTGTTGAAGGAGTTGTAAAGCTCAACGAAAATTTTTGCCGCTTCTGGAATGTTTGCAGTTGAGCTTATCAATCCTACGCCACCTAGTTCAAGCATATCTATGAACGCGCCGTCTTCGCCGGAAATTAGGGCAAAGTCTAGGTTTTTGGTATGGTCTGCTATGCTTTTTGTGTCTTCGTGATATTTTTCGCCAATTCTAAATTCAACGGCTTGTTTTAAGCCTATTATGTTTTTGTCTTCGGCTAGTTTTATAATGGTATTGGGATGTATGTAATTTGCGGTGCGCCCTGGCACGTTGTAGAGGATGATTTTTGCGCCTGTTTCGCTGCTCAAAGCCTTGAAATGGGCGTAAATTCCCTCTTGCGGAGGGTTGTTGTAGTAGCCTGTTACGCAGAGCATAGGGACTTCTTTGATTTTTAGAATTTCTTTTATTATTTCAACTGATTCCCTTGTGCTATTGGAGCCAGCTCCCGCTATTATAGGCACCCTGCCATCCACATAATCTAGTACAAATTTTATAAAATCCAAATGCTGCTCAGTGCTAAGAGTTGCGCTTTGCCCCGTTGTTCCAACTGGCACAAAGCCGTGCACACCTGCCTCTATAAGGTCGTCTATCATTTTTTGGGCTTTATTGTAATCTATTGAGTTGCGGAGGCATGCGGGGTCATCGTTTTTCAGGGGAGTGAAGAGAGCGGGGAACACCCCGCGCAGCTGTGAAGAATTGGTAATTTGCATAGGAGAAATTTAGAAAATTTTTCGCAAATTCCTCTTTCTACTTGACAACTTTCCAATTTTTTTCTAAATTTACTTTTCCCAGGGGTTATAGCTCAGTTGGTAGAGCATCACGCTGGCAGCGTGAGGGTCAGGAGTTCGAATCTCCTTAGCTCCATTTTCTACATTATTTGTCAAATGCTCGGTTTAACTCCATTCAAATATTTGCCGCGCCCAATGCAAGCCATATTGCTTGTAAACGTTATTGTTTATTTGCTGTCTTGGGTTCGTTTGGGTTATGATGTTTTCTCGTATGGAGCTTTTATCCCAAGCCAAGCCCTAGGCTCCCTAGAACTTTGGCGTTTTTTAAGCTATGCCTTTATACATATTGATTTTATGCACATCCTCTTTAATATGCTTATGTTTTGGATGTTCGGGGCAGAGGTTTGCAAGAGCTTGGGCGAAAAAAATTTCACCACTCTTTACTTGTTATCTGCCATATTCGCAGGCATATTCAGCATACCTTTCTATGCCTTTGGCATAATTGGAGACAACCCTATTATAGGGGCATCTGGCGCATTGTTTGGAATAATGGCGGCTTATGCCTTTTTGTTTCCCGAGCAAATTATTTTGATGTTCTTCATAATACCCATGAAGATAAAGCACGCTATATGGATATTCATAGCCATAGACCTGTTTATGGCAAACAGCGGGGATGGCATTGCTCATTTCGCGCATTTGGGTGGGGTGCTTTCTGGTTATTTGTTTATGCTGTTTTGGTCTAAAAATATTTCCTTGGAATCCTTTTTCGCAAAACCCAAGCGCCCAGAAACATATTCAAGGGAATTCTTCAAGCAACAAGCAGAACAAATTCCACCGCTAGAAGGCGAGCTATACAGGGGCAATCAAAACGCAAAAGAAGAGCGTTTAAACGAAATTCTAGAAAAAATAAACCGCACAGGCTTGCAATCCTTAAATAAAGAAGAACGGGATTATTTGCAATGGTTCGGAAAACAGAATAGGAAGTGAGTGCTGATTTACTATATTTAGAGCTATGGTAAAACTGGAAGAAGATGAAGATTTTGAGGATTATGAGGATCTTGATGAAGAAAAGCCTATTTCGCAGGTTTACGATTACAAGTCCCGCCGCATTTTAGTTTGGATTGAAGACAAGGAAAACCAGCCTCAAGTGGAGGAAACGCTGGCTTTTCTTTTACCCTATGCTACCATCCGCTATGTGAACAGCGAAGAAAAAGCAACCGAACTGTCTGAAAAAGAGGAGTGGGACACCTATGTTGTTGATTTAACGGAAGAGGGTGTGTCCACAAGCGAATTTATTAAAACTGCAAATAACAATTTGGAAATAATGGTTGTAGCGTTAAACTATTCCCGCCTTAACAGGGACAACGAACAAAATGAAATGTATTTTGAGCCTATTCGCAAACTATTTGTTCTAGATAACTTAAACGTGAGCCAAGTAGAAAACGGGCAGTAGGCAAAAGCTATGGTAAATATATCCTTAAATAGAATTACGCTATATGGAAAGGAACCAGCTAAAGAAGTTCTGCTAAACGATATATCTATAGACATAAAGCCAGGTGAATTTATAACGCTGACTGGTCCCATTAACAGCGGAAAATCTCGCATATTGAGAATTGTGGCAGGTTTAACCGAGCCTGATTCTGGAACCGTGCTTTTCAACGGAAAAAGTTTAATCGAATTTTCTCCCAAATACGAAAACTTGGCAATGGTGTTTCGTTCCCAAGCTCTTTACCCTCATTTAACAGTGCGGAAAAATCTTGAATTTGGGCTTAAATTGGCAAATATCCCCAAAAATATAATAAACACAAGGGTATCAGAAATTGAGGATTTGCTGGACATATCAAACATAATGGATTTAAAGCCGGCAGCGCTGCCTGTTTCTCAAAGGCAGCTTGTGGCACTCGCACGTGCTTTTGTTAAACACCCTCAAGTTCTAATTCTAGACGAACCCATTTCCGAACTGGATTCTCTATCCAAAATAAAAGTACAATCCATAATAAAACGTTTTTGCATAAATTTGCAAGCAACCGTTATGTATGCAACACATAACCCTTCCGAAGCCATGACTCTAAGCAACCGCATAGTTTGTCTGAACAAGGGGAGAACCCAGCAAATTGGCACAAACTATGAACTTTACAATCAACCGGCAAATGAATCTGTGGCGAGCTTTATAGGTTATCCCGAAATGAATTTCATTGAATTCGAAACAACAGAAGAAAATAATCAACGCACTTTAAACTTCATAAATGCAGGCTTTTCCATAGAGGTTCCCAAAATATTGAAAAATGTTTTAGATTCTTATCCAAAGGCAAAAATAGGCATTAGAGCAGAAAATTTAAAACTTACCTCCGAAAAACCAGGCGCAATTCCAATGATAGTGGAAATGCAGGAATATGCAGGCTCGCAGTCCATAATTTATGTTTCGCGGGAGCATCAAACCTTGGCGGTAGAGGTTCCGCTTAACAAACGCTATGAGCTTGGAGAAACGGTGTATGTTGAGCTAGAAGAACGTAAGATTCACCTCTTTTCAAACGGGAAACTTGTACTATGAAATTCTTGCCCCTCAAATTTTCGTTAGTCCTTGCGCTGCTTTTGCCTCTTGGCTCTCTTTGCGGATGCAAAGAAGAAGCGCGCTCTGAAAAAATAATTCATCTGTGGATTTTCAACAATAGCCCCAACCCACTAGATGATATGAATAAAATCTTAAAAGGGTTTCACGTTGAGAACCCAAGCTTGAAAGTTGAAGTTACCATTTTAGATTGGGGTAGCGGCTTTTCAAAAATAACTCTTGCGGCGGCAACTCGCAATGGACCTGATGTTGTACAAGTTCCTTCCACTTGGGCTGCATCACTCACAGATATTGGTGCGCTTATGCCTCTTGATTCAATCACTAACATCTGGGGAAATCCCAGTTTGTTCATAACTGGCTCAAGAGAAACAATGAAACCAAAAAATTCAAACAACATCACATCGCTTCCTTGGTTTTTGGATGTGCGTCCATTTTATTACCGCGCAGATGTTTTAAAGGCACTGGATATAAATCCCAATACAATAACCTCAAGAGAAAAATTCGTGGAAGTTTTGCAAAAAATAAAAAAATCAAATATATCGATAAACGAGAAAATTGTAAGCCCAATGGCATATCCAGCAAAGAACGACTGGAACATTGTCCATAATTTTTCCTCTTGGATTTTCAGCGCTGGAGGCTCTTATTTGAACGAAGATTTTTCAAATAGCAATTTACTAGACAGCAAAACCTTAGATGGAATTTATTTTTACTTGGATTTTGTTAAAAACGGCTATAACGATTATTCTAATTTAGACAAAACAACGGCTGGCGTGAATAGTGATTTTGACCAGGGAAAAACAACCTTTATATGGGAAACAACGCAGAGATACCTTTATCTTGAAAATCAAAATTTTGTGCAAAGCTCAAACGTGCAAATGGTGGAGTATGGCTGCATAATTCCGCCAACTGCAAAAAAAGACCAGCCTGGAAAATATTTTCTGGGTGGCTCAAACTTAGGAATTTTCAAAACCACAAAGGTAAAAAGAGAAGCACTCGCTCTTTTAAGATATTTAACAACTCAGAGCGACATTCAGTTTCAGTTTTCCAAAATATCTGGTATGTTGCCGGCACTTTCGGAAACCTATAATCTGCCTTATTTTTCAGAAAATAAAAATCGCACTATATTTCAAAAAATAGTGGAAAACGGAATAAGTTACCCAGCCGTGCCTTTTTGGAGCGCAATAGAAACCGATGTTTTGGTGAAAAGATTCAACAACATTTTCAACATAATAGCAAGTTCAGAGGGAAAGGGATGGCCTCAACGCAAAATAGAAGCGGAACTTAATGCGGCAGACAAGGAAATAAACGTTATCATAGGCAAGGATGTTCAAAAAAGGCAAAACAAAAAACTATGAAGAAACGGAACAACAGAATAGCGCTGTTTTTTGCTATGCCAACAAGCATTCTGCTTTTGGTGTTTTTAGTATTGCCGGTATTGTGCAATACCATTATAAGCGCATTAGACATAGGTAGCGACCCTGAGCGATGGTTCCATTCTTCCGTATCTTTTGATAACTATATAGCGGCAATTATGCAAGATGGTTTTGTAAGTGCTGTTAAAAATTCCACAATATATACCATACTAACCACTTTCTGCGTAACCATAATAGGCTTGCTTGCGGCTATTTGCCTAAGAGAGCCTTTTAAGGGGAGGGGAATAGTCATAACCTTGATTATGCTTTCGTGGTCAATTCCAAGCTATGTGGTTGGAATTTTTTTTGGCTATGTTTTTCAGCAAGACAACAGCCTTGTGAATTATTTGCTGTTTGACTTATTGAATTTTGATATGTTTTCAACATGGCTTGGGGTGGAATGGAACTATAACCAACTTGGGCAACTCATAACTCCAAGATGGCTAGATAACAAATATTCCGTGCTAACCGTGGCTATTCCTGCTATATGGCACTACTGGCCATATTCAATGCTTTTATTTTTGGCAGGTTTAAGTTCAATTCAAAGCGATATAGCCCAAGCAGCTGTTATGGACGGAGCAGATAAAATTGATAATTTCTTTTACATAACTCTTCCCATACTTCGCCCAGTAGTAGTGGCTGTGCTAATTCAAAATTTCATAATAAACATTTATAATTTCAACATCGTTGTGATGATGTTCGGCACCGGAACCATAATTCCAAGCAAAGACGCAGATATGATTATTCCGTACATATTCCGCACAACATTCCAGTACTGGAATGTTGGAATTGGTGCGGCGCTATCTACAATGCTCATGCTAATGGTTGGGATTTCTGTTTTGTATTATTATAGAAACCTAAACGGAAATTGATATGCGAAATTACAAACGTGAAAAAATAACTGTGGCATGGGTTTTAGCGTTAATGAGCGCCTTGCCAATATTTTTCATAGCTTGGTTATCGATATTGAATACAGAAGATATTCAGCAATCTGCTTTTTTTCCTCAAAAAAGAAATGACAAGGCTACATTTTATGTGCCAGTAGAAAACGATATGCAAGAAATTATTGCCACAAATTTGGGATATATATACAACTCCAAAGGCGAGAATATTTTAAATATAAATTCAGTTTCAACTGTTTATTCGCAAAACCAAACAAGCCTCTGGGCATTCAGCGCAAATAGAGGTTTAATAGAAATAGATATGAACAAAAAATCTGAGAAAAAATCTTACAACTGGGATTTTTTTAAGAATAGCTATCAAAATTTTGACCCATCCAGATTTTTGGCTTCTGGTGATATTTTGCCAGAACATTTTGCATGGCTGGCAAATAACTTGAATTCATCTCCAGCATTGCCAGACGAAGACGAAAGCATAACGGTATCATCTTTGGTTGGGATTAAATTTTACCAATCAGAAGAAATAATAGGGCAGCTCAATTGGATATTAACAAACAGCAAGGCACTTAATTCAATTCTCGATTACTGGAAAAAATGGAATGGCTGGCTTAACCCGCAAATATACAGTTTAAACAAAGCTAAAATTCTCTCTGAAAAAGAAAGCCATTTATTGTTCCGCTTTTGTTTGTCGGAATTGTTTCCTAATAGAATATCGCGTTTAAAATATTTTTCATGGCAAGATGTATGGGTTAGCCAAATTCTCAGCACCGGTCTTACCGTTTTGGCAACCGAAAATAAAGTTGCAATGGGCATACGCGGCGAATATTTTCCAGGAGTTGCCATTTTCGACACAGAAACAAAAAATATAACCTGGATTACAGAAGCAACAGGGCTTCCGAGTGCTTCTATTCGAAGCATAGTTCAATTATCAAATCACGATATTTTAGTTGTGCATGATGTTGGATTTAGCATTGTTCAGCTTGAATCTGGAAAAATAATCCATAATTTTATGTTTGGCGAATATGACCTGCCTCTTTTGGCTGGGCAAAATTTATATATAAAAGCTTTGCCAAAAAATAAAATCTCCATAAACTACGGAACAAAAAGCATAATATTCAATTACAATAAATTCAAAACCGAATACGAGCAAGAACAAACGCTTTCATATTCATCAATGAGTTCTTATTATGAAAACAAAGAGGGATATAAGTGGGTAGGTTACAGCGATGGAAAGCTGGAAATTTTGAACGAATCGGATCTTAATATTAAAACTAGCGCAGTTCCAAAGGGTAAACGCACGCTTCAATGGAGCAATTTTCAAGATATAATAAAAATTATGCCTATATGGCCTTTTTTTAAAAATTCATTGTTGTTAAGCCTATCCATAAGCTTGCTTTGCACCTTTTTGGCAATACTTCCGAGCTATGCTATAGCCCGTCTTAAGTTTTTTGGAAAAGCTGCCTTTGCAAGGATTATGCTGTCTTCACAAGTGCTTTCCAGCCTGCCTTTTTTGATTCCCATTTTTGTGATATTCATAATTTTGCAAATGAAAAATTTTCAGTTGTTCAATAATTTTCCAATTATCATATTGGTGAACACTGCGTTTTTTTTGCCTTTAACCGTGCAATTCATGTTCAATATATTTAAATCAATTCCGCCAAATTTGGAAGAATCTGCTATGATAGATGGCTGCACGCCTTTTGAGACATTTTGGAAGATAATAATTCCGGTAATTTTGCCCTCTCTTGCAATATGCCAAATTTATACATTCCTATTTGCCTGGGATGAGATTTTATTTATATGGGTTCTCTCTACCGATTCCATTACGGCTACGTTGCCTGTTGGAATAAGATTGACCGTTGGCCAGCTCGCAAACCGCCCAGAACTTCTAATGGCTTTTTCGGTTATAGCTTCTCTGCCGCCAATACTGCTATTTGCCTTTATTCAACCCCTTTTGCTAAAAAATTTCACACAAAGCGGAACTAGTTTCTACATTTTCTCTCAATGGAAAACATTTTTAAAACATATTCACAAGTTTTTCTTTCAGAAGGATTGGAAGACGAAGCTCCTTTCTTTTACGCGAAGCGCAGGCAAAGACACTTAAAAAAAATAGACGCCCTGTGCGTTTATGCCTCTGTTCAAAAAGAGGGCGAAGGGCGAATTTGCCAGAATCCAGAATTTTTGTATTTAACGGGAATAAACCAAAGCGGAGCTATTTTGGTTTTAGACCCTAATGCGAAGGGGCAAAAACGGGAAATTTTATTTTTGGGGAAAAAAGATGCAAAAAAAGAATTTTGGAATGGAATAAGGCTTGGGTTGCCAAGTTCAAACGTAAAAAAAATAACAGGTTTTAAAACAATTTTGCCGCTTGAAGAATTTAATTCTTGGTTTAAAAAACGAGTTGCAAGCCTAAAAGAAAAGCACATTTATTCAAACAATATCATTAACGATAAATTGCGCCGACATAAATTGGAAGTGAGGGATGTTTCTAAAATTCACCTTGAGCAAAGAGTGGTTTTGGAGGCGGAGAGGGTAGCCCTAGCTAAAAAGGCTCAAGCGATTGCAAAAGAGGCTTTTTTGAAAATTTTATCGCAAATTTCAAGCTACAAAAATGAACGCGAGTTAGCTGCCGATCTTGAATGCGCGATGCTTTCCCAAACAAATAACGGCCTAGCATTCCAGAGCATTGTGGCTGCTGGAAAAAATGCCTGCACCCTGCACTATGCAAAAAGAAACTCCTCAATTAACAGCAAAAATTTAATCCTCTTGGATTTTGGCTGCCGCTATAACGCGGTGTGCTGCGATATTTCACGCACAATTCCCGCAAGCAAAAAATTCAATCCCTTGCAAAAACTTCTATATAATATTGTTTTAGATACTCAAAAATTCCACGAAAAAAATGTGAAAGCTGGTTTGACTTTAAAAGACTTGGGCAAAGATGCTTGGCTTTTTATGGAAGAGCTTTTGGATGAGCGTTTTGCAAAGCGAGGCGGCAAAATGAGGCGTTGCTACAAAGACAAGCCTCACGGCATTAGCCATTTGATAGGCGACATTGTGCACGAGGGTGCGCCAAACCGAGACTACATAAATAACCCCTTGAAGCCAGGTATGCTTATCTCAAACGAGCCAGGTCTTTACGGTCATTTTGAAATGAAAATAGACGGCATTATATACAAAGAAGATATAGGCATCCGTTTGGAAGATGACCTGCTAGTGACTGAAAAGGGTTGCGAGAATTTGTCTGAAGGGATTCCTAAAGAGATTGGGGAGATTGAGACCCTAGCTCTCTAGCATCCCATCCACATATTCCTTGTCTTCTTTTTTTAATAAATCGTTTTTTTGAAGAGTATAAGTTAATGCGACAATGGTTTTGTTTAAATGGGCAAAATCATTTGCCTTGATCATTTGGTAAAACTTGTCGAATCTTTTATCCATGGAATTGTCATACTCCTTGAATTTTCGTTCTATTTCTATATGGAAACCATATTTTATCCATATAGAAGCACTCAACATTGCAATCAACAAAAGCAATGTTCTCATATTCTCGGCGTTCAAAAACGTTTCTGCAATATTCATAAAAACTCTCCTGTTTTTTGTTCCTATATATTAGACGTAAAAAACAGGAAAAAAAATCCTAAAAAATCAACTTTTTTTATTTTTTTCCAAAAACCCCCTCACGGGGCTTGGCTTAAAATTTACAAGAAGTACCGTCGTTGGGATTGCAAGCTTTGGTTTTACTAAGCCAATTCGGGCACTCTTTAGTTGTTGGTTCTGTCCAGCAATTGCTTTTACCACCATTGTTATCCCAGTTGCAACATCCTACCGAATTTGGATTTTTTCCGTTAAGATCTGCACCAGTGCAATTTGAACTGCCGTACAAATACCCATTGTCAGAGCAATGCTTAATTAATGCCGCACAAGTACAATTTCCCTTAGAGCATTTGTTATCTCCGCTATCTATATAACCATGTTCCGAGTCGATTTTATCACAGTCAGTTTTAGTTGCATCCCACCTACAATAACGTTCGCTACCGCTGACCAAACATGGACCTTTGGTTTCGTTGCTACCTGCACTAGAGCTACTAGGAGTGCTGGAACTGCTAGGTGTACTGGAACTGCTTGTGTTGCTGGCTCTGCTGGAGCTGCTATTGCCGCTGCCTCCGCCTGTGCTGGAGCTGCTGGGGGTGCTGCTACCGCCGCTAATTGTTATAGTGCCATTGCAATCGGCTTTCATATTTGGGCATCCGCCAACATCATCAGGATATATCGTAATTTTAATGTTATCCCATTTCCCTGCTACCGCACCACCCCAATTAGGAGCATTTTCCCACTTAACATCATCTTTCGCGTTTATCTCTTTAGTTACACCTTTTTCTTTGCATACTATTTTAACAAAACTAGCAATCTCTGAAGCGCTATAACCGGTAGGTTTGGGGTCTATTGTACTTTTAGTCACGTTGCACGTAAGCTCATTTTGATTGGAACTAGAGCTTTTTTGCGATTCGTTTGAGCTGCTTGAGGCGTTTTGGGAGGTACCGCTTGAGCTTTTGTTGGAGGCTTCCTTGCTTGAACTGCTGGAATTATTTCCATTATCATCTGGGGCAGAAGAAGAAGATTTTTCTTCCTCAGACGATGAGCTTGGCCTGTTTCTTAGGTCGATCATTATACTATCTGCTAGAGTGCCGTCAAAACGATATTCAGCATATTCTATTTCTTCATGGATGTTACCAGCACCAATGTCCACTAAATCGCCATCACCGCAGGCAACGAGAAAAGCGATAGCTGCAAGTACCGTCATGGTACAGAATAACGCGCGCCAAGACCGAAGTTTTTCTGACATATAAGCCTCCAATTTAAATATAGTAAATTTTAAACAGTCTGTTCCCTAATCCATTCAAAAAAGCCCTCGTCTCTGGGGTGAAAATCCATATAGTCGTCAAAGACCTTTTGACCCCTGATTTCGTCCCTTTTTAGGTTTTCCTCAATGCGGGAGGCTATGGAAGGCTCTAATTTCTTGTTTTTTTGGTAAAAATTGAAGTCTTTTATATACATTTCGTAGGCTTCCACTATTTTTTCGGTGTTTTCGCCCCTTACGTAGTTGCTGCCAAGCCCAGGAAGCTCATTTTCGGTTACCACTGAGGGCAATATGCTTTTTCCTAGCAAAAATCCTTTTAAGGCATCGCAGGCTTGTATAACCGGATTTACTATGGTTTTTGAAAAGAACAAGTCAATATTATTTTTTAACCCGCTTCTTTTGTCCCATTTATAAAGGTTTCTGAAAATCCCGTAAATGTTTTTGCTGTAAACCCAGCCCGGGATTATCTCGTTTTCGCCTGCAATTTCCCCGTTTTTTATAAGGCTAAAGGGGAATTTCAATCTTTGTGGCTCGCAAATAACCCCTGTTGCAATCATTGTGAATGGGGCATCTGTGAAATTTGCTGGGAATTTTATGCTGCATCCAAGCCCAAAAAACTGCCCCAAACCCGGCGTGATTTCTTGGTCTGGCATTCTGCCTGTGTGGTTGCTCCCCACATTTGCGCCATAACCCACATTGCCCCTGCCTTCTGCCCACAAAGCGGAAATTAGCAGGCTGTGATGATGAACTTGCATCAAAGGTCCAAGCAGCGAATTGCTTATCTCTGCCTCGCCAATATGGGAAAAAGCACCTATAAAAGATGATTTCACAATGGCATTATCCACCACCACGCTATTGTTTTCAATTATGGAATCTTGCACAATTGCACCATTTTCAATGCAGGAAAAATCGCCCAAATGCAAATTTTCAAGAGCATTCACATTGCAAACTTTTGCGTTCCTGCCTATAACTGTTCGTTCTTGTTCGCTGAACGTCCTTTTCAAAACTCTATGCCCGCTTTCTGTTCCAACTTTTATTTGAGACATTTCCTTATCGCAGGTTATTGAACCTACGTTGAATATCAAAGCTCCCTCGCAGGCAACCGAGTGGGAAAATAACTTAACATCATAAATGCAGGCATCTTCCACAACGCTTTCGTTTATCCAAGAATTGAATATGCCCGTTGTGAATTCAACGCCTTTGTAAGCACAGGCTTTGCCAGAAAATCCGTGCAGTTTTATTTTGCCGGTGAATTTTGAATTTTTGATATTCTTAGGTACAAAATCTTGCAAAACTCTTATGTTGTTCCAATTGTCGCAGGTGTTTCCGGCGGCTACTAATTCGTCAATTTCTTTTTGCATAAGCGGGCGTTTAATCATAAGAATTTATCCAGTTCTTCTTTGGTTGTTATTTTGTCGTTCCTCGCATTTCCTTCAACTATTTTTATTGGGATGGAGAATTTTTCAAGGATTGAAGCCTCATCCGTTGGGCAAAAATCGGGAAATTTTTCCATTTTTTTGTAGAGTTTTTTTAGCAAGTCAACAGGAGCGGCTTGCGGAGTTTGGGCAAGCCAAACGCTTTTGCGGTCAAGGGTGCTTTTCACAAAAGAATTTTCTGCTATTTTCACTGTGTCAAAAACAGGCTTTGCAACCATGCAGCAATTTTTTGAGAGAGCCGCCGCAACCGAGTTTATTATGCCTTGGCTCACAAAGGGGCGGGCAGCATCGTGTACCATTGCATGGCTTATGTTTTTGGGGAGCGCTTCAATTCCGTTTTTAACCGATTGCCAACGCTCTTTGCCTCCGAGCGCAACAATGAGCGATAAATCTTTTGTCTCTTCAATAAAATAATTTTGCCAATTTGCCGGAACTGTGATAACAACGGCTTTTATTTTTTTGTTGCTCAAAAAAGCCTCCACGCTGTGCAGCCACATCGCTTTTCCGTGCAGCTTAATCAATTGCTTGGGGACTTCGCCGCCAACTCTTTTTCCCAGCCCGCCAGCCGTTATAACCGCACCTATTCTC
>Ga0268262_10001308_pt1 | contig 31156 bp, 26 predicted proteins | sample TergutNc150P3_FD_190354 | JGI IMG/M metagenome (GOLD analysis project Ga0268262, IMG submission 190354) | Nasutitermes corniger P3 segment gut microbial community from laboratory colony in Florida, USA - Nc150 P3 (SPAdes) (version 2) | ecosystem: Host-associated > Arthropoda: Insects >... | reverse complement strand
GCGCCTTTGGCTTCTTCGCTCCAAGACTGGGAAAAACTTCTCCCCTGGAATATTTTTAAATCTTAAATATATTATTTCGTCTTTCTTCACTTTTGGGTGTGTTTTCACTGCTTTATTTGACGGTTACAAACAACACGAAGGGCGGAGAGTGACAGACATCAAAAAGAAGTGACCTCCACACCCGTGACTGACACCGGTCGTGTCCCACATGGTTAGTTGCTCTTTAATATATTTCATGCTATAATTTTTCCATGACGATAGAACAAACTGTAGACATTACGGCTGACAGGCGTATTACCATTGAAGTCCCTTCCAAAATACCAACAGGGCGGACAAATGTAATAATTCAATTTCCTTATCCGTCAGACATGCAACCGGAAGAAACCATTACAAAAAACTCGCCTACCCCTATTTCTGACTCACTCGTAGGGGTACTTTCAGATATTGGAGATATTGATATTGATGAAATCCGCATGGAAAGGCTTGCTAAACATTTAAAATGAAAGTTTTGATTGACACCAATGTTGTTTTGGATGTTTTAATTAACAACTCAGCTTTTTTCGCCTATTCCAAAAAAATATTTGATATGGCTGAACAAAAACAAATTACCGGATTCATTTCAGCTTCTGCAATAACTGACATTTTCTATATAGCTCAAAAAAAGCTTGGAAAAAAAGCAATAAAAGAAACTATAAAAAAAGTATTGAAAGTTTTTTATCCGGCTACCGTAACAGACAATAATATCTATCAGGCGCTTGATTTGGAATGGGATGATTTTGAAGACTCTGTTCAATATGTTGTTGGGAAAAGTCTTGCTGTTGAATATATTGTTACCAGAAATATTAAGGATTTTACTTCAGGTTCTATTCCCGCAGTAACACCGGAACAATTGATAAAAAAAATATACGGCTAGTAATAGATCAAAAATTCTACCACGAACCAACACGAACGGCGGAGAGTGACAGACATCGAAAAAAATGACTGTCACCTCCACGCGCGTGACTGACATCGGGCGTGTCCGCCGCGCTCCCCGCCCGCTGAGGCCGGTCAGCGGCGCTGCGCTTTTCCGCCCTTCGACCCGCAGAACTCAGAGGCGCACCAACCGGAAACCGTCGCTGATACCCCCTAAGTACGGGGAGTCGCGGTACCGAATCGCGGAACGCAGGCTCCGGCCGTGGCAGTTGTACCAGCCGCCGCCGCGTAGCACCCGGTAAGTGCCGGTAACCGCTCCAGTGGGATTATTGTTATCAGCTGTTATATCATTATACCAATCCCAGCACCATTCATACACATTCCCGTGCATGTCATACAGCCCATAATTATTAGCTGAATAACTTCCTACTGCTGTTGCCTTACCTACATACTCTGTCGCGCTTTCATCGTTATAACTACCTGCCGGTAAATGACTCAGATCATAAGGATATTTAACATCAAAATTCGCCATCCCGTTTACCATCTTTGTCCCATCCCCTATCCCAAACGGTTTTGTATTTGTTTCTGTCGCCTTGTTCGTATAACTTCCTCTGCAAGCATATTCCCATTCCGCTTCGGTTGGCAAACGGTAACCGTTTTTACTCTTGTCCATTACCACCGCATCCCATTTCGTTCTGTTCGGATCATTGTAATTTATCGGTACTTTTCCCCAATCCGATGGATTAGTACTGCCGTTAATACTATATACAAGGTTTAATCCTTCCGACATACTCAATTTATTACAGAACACTATAGTGTTATACCAGTTTACATAATAAACCGGATAATTTTCCCCTTTCCCATAATTGGTTGTAGTCCGATCCTCACTTGCGCCCATTACCGCAACCCATTGCGCCTGTGTTACCTGATATTTGCTCATTTTAAAACTGCTTAACATTACTGAATGTTGTGTTTCATCGCTTTTTCTATCTGGTTCGGTTTCAGGACTGCCCATGATAAATGTTCCGGCAGGTATTGAAATCATTTCTATTGTTACTGAAGATGGTGATTCTACCGTAACAGTACATGTTGCAGTTTTTCTGCCGTCCACCGTAGTTACGGTAATTGTTGCGGTTCCTGCGGTAATGGCGGTAACTTCGCCATTACTGTTTACAGTTGCCACACTTGCATTGTTTGAATTCCATATTACATTTTTGTAGGTTGCGTTAGATGGCACTACTGTTGCGGTAAGCGCTGTAGTACCCCATGTTGTCATGGAAAGAGTTGTCTGGTTAAGGGATACGCCGGTAACAGGTACAGAAATGGAAATCCCATTAAAAAAGACTGCTGTTACAATGTTTGAATTTGTATCATTACTTACATTGTTTGCATCTTCAACCGTAAAAGAATCAGCCGTCACACCGTTAAATGTAAAACCGGCTCTTGGCGTAAGAGTTATAGTGGCTATGTAAGTTGTATCAGTTTTAAAGGGATTATCATTAGGCGACCATATAACAGTTCCGGTGTATTGCGTTGTTGAATTGATTGTCGTTTTCGGAACTTCTCCTCTTTTCGGAGTTATGCCTTCAATGGCTTTTATATCTATAACGGCAGGGTTATCAATTGTTCCGGCTGTTCTTGGAAATACGGCAGTTATTACGCCGGAATTTTCATCATTACTTACCGAATTTGTACCCGGAACTTTGAAGAAGTCAGTTTTTATACCTTGCAGGGTATAGCCCTTTTTGGGAGTAAGGGTAATTTTGGCAAAATATACTGTTGAATTTTGAAAGGTATTATGTACCGGCGACCATACGACTGTTCCGGTATACTGTATCGTCGGGGTAATTTCAGTTACCGGCGTTTCACCGAAAGCCGGAGCGGTAACGCCCTGTATAGCGGCAAAATTAATAACTTTGTCAATTTGCGGTGAATTATCATGTTCTTGGCAGTTTATCAAGGAGAAAATAAGCATTGTTATTAATATTCCTATGTTTATACTTTTAACAGTAGATTTCATAAAAACTCCTATATTTCTTAGTTTGTTTGAAATACTAATACCTTATAAAAATGATTCAAAAAAACGACCGTTTGTTTATAACATTATCCAATTGCTTTCTTTTGTTAGAAATTAACTAAAAATTAGCTAAATTCATCAAAAAACATAACTTTTCTTGACAAATAATGAAATAATATGGTATAATTTTAACGTATAGATGATTCTTTTATTGAGCAAATTAAACGGTCATATATTCTAGACAACCGTATACGCTTCGGCATCAGACATCTCACAAATACATATTCCGAGAAGACTCTCACAAAGATCACCAAGGTACACAAAGATCACAAAGTTGTTGTACGGGGGATTTTTATTAACTTCTTGATTTTCTTGTTTCGAGGGAATTTTTTTTTGGTTTTTGTATGTTAGTTTAGCGTGGGATTATCAAAGCTAAGCTTCCATACAACACCCCCTTTTCCCTCTTCCTCTTCCCTTTGTGATCTTTGTGCCTTTGTGTCTTTGTGTGAGTATTTTGGGAAAAAATTATTTTTCTCCCTTGCCTAGACAAACATATCAAAGAGCGGATACTATGAATAATGCGAAAAGTTGTTAATTTATTCATTGTTTTATTGTGTTTATGCTTGTCTTTTACTTCATGTAAAAAAAAGGACAAGACTTTTAATATTCCTGAACAAGAAATCGGTTCAACGAAACCGGCTCCGGCTTATGATAATAGTTCTGAAAATAATTCTGTAGACGAGTATTATAACCCTGAGCGGCCGCCTATACTGAATACTATAAACCCTATAGACCAAAAACCCGTAAAATTACAGTTCAATACTGAAGCCCACAAGAAATATCTGAACGATCCTTTGGCGTTTAAGGATGTCCCGGACGGGGGCGTTCCAAACGGCAAAACGGCTGTCGTGGGAAGCGATGTCTGTCTTTTTTATCCCGTAGCAAGCATTTCTACAATAGCTGATCTGGAAAAACTGCCCAAAGGCGAAAAAATTCCGTTCGCGGCCATTATCCCCCTTGGAGACAAAGTTGAGTGTAAAGACGGATATGACAATATGTACAAATTCCAGGACAATTATAACTTCTTTTTCAAGACAACATGGCAGGGGAAACAGGGCATTGTTTTCGGGGCGGATTTGTACGGCGACGAGAACGGTCTGAAAACTTCCAATGAGGAAAACAGGATTAATTCCCTTTTATATAAAGACAACGGGCATTTCAGCGATTTTTACGCCGTTACAGGTTACGCCCCTTTCAAAACGGATATTCAAAAGGAACTTGAGACAAACGGGCTTGCTTTTCAGGAAGTAAAAAAATCGGAATACTATCTCTACGACGATAGACCTGACGATATGATAAGCCTTTATAAAACCAGAGACATCGCAACCCCCATTTTTGTCACGACAGATCTCGCCGCCCATGTGAACCATCTTGTATTTGACAAACTGCTTCAATATTGCGAAGAAGAGTATTTTTTCCCCAGGCTTGTTACCATAGTAGACGATTATATAAAGGCCGTTGAGCAGGCAAAGGGGCAAATCCCCGATTCCGTATACAATACATGCATCTATTATTTTCAAACGGCTCAGGCCTTGCTTGCTTTGGCGCCCAAAAGGGTAGTGAATTATGATCTTGAATACAGGGATGTTGACGCGGCCCAAGTCCTGCGTAATTATCCCGAGCAGGTAGTAAAAGAAGTTGAGCAGATAAACAACGCCTCAGGGCTAGGCCAATCCAATGTTTCCCCCGGCATGGGCGAGGATTATTCCCAATACAAAGTCAGGGGGCACTACACAAAGAACGGAGTGCTTGGAGCGTACTTCCGCGCGTTCATGTGGTTCGGCAGAATCAATTTTCATCTTGCCAACAAAGATCTAGCCCCCGCCGCCCTATTCATCACGGACATAACGGAAAATTCAGCGCAAATAAAAAAGTTCTGGCAGTCCCTTTTTGATCCAATTACGGAGCTTATCGGCGCTTCGGATGACATCAGTTTTTATGAGCTTGCTCCGCTTTGGAATAAAATCAAAGGCTCGGGTTTCGCGGCGTGGTATAAAGATCCCGCCAAACTGCAAAATTTTATTACCAAAGAATACAAAGATTTACGGGCCCCGGTGATTTCAAGTTATTCTTTATTCACAGGCCCTTCCGAAGGCGGCGATCATATCACTCCCCCGACAGGGTGGCGGCTTTTCGGCCAGCGTTATACTTTAGACAGCGAAATACACAGTTATGTTAGCCCTCCAAAGATTGATAGAAACATGGTAAGCGGGCTTGATATAATGAAAGTTTTCGGATCAAAAACCGCCGACTATTTTTTGAAGAATGATTATTCAAAAAATCCCGGATTGGAAGAAACGTTGAATTCTTTACAGCAAAATATGCTGAAAATAAAAGATGATTACTGGTTTTCGACATATTACACAAACATATTGTACCAGATAAGGACTCAGGCGCTTTTTGAAAACGGGGCCGGTTTTTATTTTACTGAAAAACCCAACTGGAATTTAAAGGCGATGAACTCGGCGCACGGAACATGGGCGGAACTCCGCCATGATACCATTCTTTACGTAAAACAGATGTTCGCCGAACGCGGGGGCGGAGGTTATGAACCGACATACAGAATAAAACCCCTTCCCAAGCCTATTCATTATCTTGAACCGAACACGCCTTTCTGGATTGTTTCAGCGATAGGGGTTCAAAAGTTGTATTTAATATTGGAAAAATACGGTTTTCTGGACGGACATTCGGCGAAGGTTCTTGCGGGTCTGCATGAAATATTCACAAAAGCCGCCGCAATTTCCGAGTCGGAAGCGAATGACAAAGAAATTTCCGCCGCCGATCTGGCGTGGATCGGTAATATTCCAAATCTGTTTGCGGTTCATGTATTATCCGTATTACACGCGGGAATAGGCGGGGGTATGGATGATCCGGATAAACTGCGCATGGCGCTTGTAGCGGACGTGTTTACCAACAGAGAAATGGGAGCGGTTCTTGAAACCGCCGTTGGTATTCCCTACCGCCTTTATATCCCCCTTAACGACAAACAGGGAGGAAAGCGGATAGCGACAGGCTACGGTTTTAGTTATTACGAATTCAATCAGCCCATGTCGAACAGGCTTAATAACGAGCAATGGAAAGCTATCGTGTACAGCGACAACCCCGATATGAAAAAGTACCTTCCCTTCTGGATGCAGGGAAAGATCAAACCGGCGAAATAAATTTTGTTGTTTAAACGAGTCGCTGTATTTATTTTTCTTGCCCTTATTTTCTCCTGCGGTAAAAATGATCCTGTCCCGCTATACCACACATGGGATTCCCTAAAAGAAAGAGAATACGGCGAGCCTGTTCACCCTCCTCCCGAAGAAATCCCCCCTCTTGATTTTATTCCATGGGCCGGCACAGTAAGCCACCATCTTCTCGCCCATGATTACATAGACTCATGGTTTTCAATGCTCGCTCAAATGAGGGACGTGCGCTGTTTTTACATCCTTTGCCCCTCTCATTGGGGACTTTCAACACAGCCCTATTCGCTGACAAACGGCTCATGGGTAAGCGGTTTCGGCAATGTTAACTCGGACAAGAAAAAAGTACGCAAGCTTGCAAAATCGCTTAAAGTCGATTTAGACCAAAGTGTTTTCAATGTTGAGCACGGAGCTTCAACCTTAATGCCGTACATAAAAAAATATTTTCCCGAAGCTTCGACTGTCGTAATCGCTTACGAAGGCGAGGCTCCCGTGAACATTCCAAAGAGCGCCCTTCTCGCCGACGCATTGAAAAACGCCTTTGACAAAAAAGGAAAGAAGGAAAATTTTTTGCTTGTTTCAACCGACTTTTCCCACCACGGCAATCTTGAACAAACGGAAAAAAGGGACGGTTTTTCACTCGCTTATTTAAGAACCCCCGTTGACGCTTCATGGTACAATGTAGGCTGCGATAACGCTCCCGGTATTTTTATCATGGACAGGCTCGGTAATAATAATCTGGAATCTTATATTTTATACCACACCAATTCCTGGGAAATCTCCGGCGAATGGGAGCACGATGTAACAAGCTATTTCTTTGTATATTTTGGAGATAAAACCCCGTAATTTTTCCCTCTTCCCTATTCCCTCTTCCCTTTGTGATCTTTGTGCTCTTTGTGCCTTTGTGTGAAGTCTTATGGGGTATAATCCCCCTTGCCCAGAGGCGTTAATCGCTTTATTATCAAATTATGAAACAAACATTCCTGATTATCGCGCTGTTGGCGCTTCTTTTTTCGTGTACCAAGAGCGAGGAGCTTTCGCTCGACGAGCTTAACGCCATTAACGCGGAGGGGCTCGCGGAAATACTCGCAAAAACGACAAGCAAGCCGTGGCGCGGGGAAGATTTTGTGCCCGGCAAGTTGGGCGGGACATGGAATTCGGTTATGAACGAAGACCCAAAAAGTTTTAACCACCTTATCGCCGAACAGGACAGCTCGACTTCTTCCGTGGTAAGCAGTATGACCGACTACCTGATTGAATACGACGTGGTAAACCGCAAGTGGAAACCAAGAATCGCTTCTTATGAAATAAAAATTGATTATAACGCGGATACCCTGGACGTAATCTATACCCTGCGCGACGATGTTTACTGGAGCTACTATAACTCAGCCAAAAAAGTAAAAGTAACAAGCGACGACGTTATCTTCTGGTACGATGAAATACAAGGCGATCCCGAATGTTTAAGTTCCAGCTACAACGGCCAGTTTTTATCTATGCCGGACGGCAAAGAGGCGCGCATTACCATTCATAAAATTGACAACAGGCGTTTTTATTTCCATTTTCCAAGGATAATAGCCGACCCGCTTTTAACTACAAATATGGATTTCGGCCCGTACCATATTTATCAGCCTGCCAAGAAAGAAGGGGGAGCCGATAAAGTAAGAAATGTTATTTTCAACGTGTCACAAGACCCCGTAACAATTCCCTCTATGGGCGAATGGTTTTTGGTTGAATACACTCCCGGGCAAAGGCTTGTTTACAAACGGAATCCCGATTACTGGAGAAAGGACGCGAACCGCGTGCCGCTCCCCTACATCGAAGAACAAATCGTCCGTATCATTCCCGATGAAAATACCAAGCTGCTCCTTTTCAAAGACGGAAAGACCGAAACTTATAATTTACGCCCCGAAGATTTGGACGGACTTGTAAACAAGAACGACGGCAGTTACACAGTCTTCAATGCCGAAGGCTCCCTGGGGGCGTCTTTTTGGACATTTAACCAAAACCCGGTAAACAAGGACAAACCTATATATGAATGGTTTACTCAAAAAGAATTCCGTCAGGCTATGAGCTGTCTTCTTAACCGCGACAGGATAAACGCCCAAGTGTACCGCGGGCTTGCCGAACCTAAACTCAATCTTTTCCCCGAACCGAATCCTTATTACAATCCCAATATCAAACTTCAATATCTTTTTGACGTAAAACGCGCTCAGGAACTGCTGGCTTCCATAGGCATAAAAAAAGATTTCAGGGGCATTATGCGCGACAATAAAAACCGCCGTATTGAATTCAATCTGGTCATAAGATCCGAAAGCACTATTTATCAGGATATCGCGTCTATTATCAGGGATGAGCTTTCAAAAATCGGAATAAAGGTAAATATCCGCATTGTTGATTTCCAGAAACAGGTGGAACAGCTGTTCACCACCTTTGACTGGGACTCCACGTTAATCGGCCTTACAGGCAATAATATTTTTCCAAGCCAGGGAAGCAATGTCTGGCCTACAACGGGAAACCTCCACCTCTGGTACCCCAACCAGGAAACGCCCGCTACGGACTGGGAGGCGCGCGTTGATTATCTTTACAACGAGGGAAAATTTACCATAGACAGCGATAAGGCGCAGGAAATTTGGGATGAATTTCAGTCGATCTTAACGGAACAATGCGCTATAATACACCTTATGCGTTCCCGCGGTTTTTGGGCTATTAACAACAGGTGGGATTTAACAAATGTTTACTATGATAACCAGAACGGCGCGGAAACAAGTTTTATATTTCTCCGGTAGGGGGCAGTAATGAAATCGTCAACGGAAGTTAATGTTGATATCAGGCTTATTGATGTTGTAAATTCATTGGATCTTTCCACAAAAGTAATGAAGGGCCTTAAACTTCTGCTCGCGAGCGAAGAGCTTCAGGCGGCGCAGGATTACGCGAACAAAGTTTCCATCGTAAGGCTTGGGTTTAACGACCACGGTCCGGTTCATATGCGCACCGTGGCGCTTAACGCCGTTATAATGCTGGACCTTTTAAGAAAAGCGGGAATTAAAACCAGCCTTGAGTCGGACGGGTGCGGCGATTTTGAGGACAGCGTTCTATCGGTAATAATCGCCGGCATGTTACACGATCTGGGAATGAGCATGGGCAGGCAGGAACACGAAACGCACAGCATGATTCTGGCCATTCCGTTCATAGATAAAATCTTAAATGAAATTTACATGAATGACCACCAAAAAAAGACTATGCTGCGGGCGCTTTCTCTTGAAGGAATCAGGGGGCACATGGGAACCATAGCCGTAAGCTCCATTGAGGCCGGCGTTATACAGGTTGCGGACGGCTGCGACATGACAAAAGGCCGCGCGAGAATCGCCATGCATACCGGCATCAACTCCAAGCCCGGGCACATTCACCAGTATTCGGCAAATTCAATCGAAGAGGTAGTCATAGGCTCGGGAAAAGAAAAACCAATCCGCATCGACGTCCACATGTCAAGCGACGTGGGTTTTTTCCAGGTCGAGGAAGTGCTAATGACAAAAATCGCCCAAAGCACGGCGAAAAGCTGTATTGAACTTTACGCCAAAGTGTTAGGTGAAGACGAGAAGCGGTATTTGTAAAATTATTTAGTCCCTTCTTTGCGAATATATAACGGAAGGTGGCCTATTTCCTTATCATCAATAAAAAGTATAAAATTTATCACTCCGGGGTCCTTGAAGTGCAGGTTCGTTATGCTGAACACAAGGTGGGAGACGGCGGTGGAATTTCCCACGCCTCTTACCTCAAGATTGCCCCTGATGGGCTCCATGGTGGTCTCGCCGTCAAGATCGCGCGTTTCTATGCGGAAATCGTGGTTTGAAAATTCCCACATGTCAAAACGCAGGCGGATTACTACAGACAACTGGGGATGAATACACGGAAAATTGCGGGATATGATTGTGTCGAAAGTGCCTACAATAGTCAGTTTTCCGCCGTTTTCCTGGGCAAAATCACAAAAAGTAAACAGTTCAGTTTTAATAATTACCTCGGTTTTTGTTTCTAAAGCCCATTATACCCGTTTTCTGGTTAAAAATCCATACTTTATATGCCGATAATGCATATATGCTTCAAATTATAGACAACAGCTTCATAAAACATAATAAAATGTGGGGTCCGGAATATATCCTTATGGACAGCCGGAAATTTTTAGGCGGCAATTACGGCCGCGAATACGATAAAATTATTGATATGCTTATAAATATAAGGCTAATTAACCAACAGCCGCGCTCACTTATTCAGTCTTTCAATTATGAAAAAACAGGGATTTAACCCTTTTTTGCCGTCATGGGAATACATCCCGGACGGCGAGCCCCATCTTTTTGACGGCAGAATCTATTTATACGGATCCCATGATAAATTTAACGGCTATGTTTATTGCATGAACGATTACGTCTCTTGGTCGGCAGGCGAAGACGATTTGACCGACTGGCGTTATGAAGGCGTTATATTCAAAAAAACCGACGATCCTCTTAACGCTGACGGAAGCATGAACCTGTACGCGCCGGACGTTACACAAGGCCCGGACGGCCGGTATTATCTTTATTATGTTTTGGACAAGTCGGACGTAGTATCTGTCGCGGTATGTTCTTCTCCCGCGGGAAAATATGAATTTTTAGGATACGTGCGTTACCCTGACGGAACCTTGTACGGCAGAAAAGAAGGCGATCTTCAGCAGTTTGATCCGGGCGTTCTTACGGAAGGCGGCAAAACCTATCTTTATACAGGCCAGTGCTGGCCGGGCGATAAAACAAAGAAAGGCTCGCTTGCGGCAGTTTTGGACGCCGACATGCTTACAATAACTCAGGGTCCCTTTTTTATAATTCCCGGCTCATGCTACAGCGAAGGCACCGGTTTTGAAGACCATGAATTTTTTGAGGCCTCCTCTATCAGAAAATTAGGCGGTACATATTATTTTGTCTATTCATCGGTAACATTAAACGAACTGTGTTACGCGACAAGCAAAAACCCCTTAAAAGATTTTACCTACGGCGGCGTTATTGTAAGCAATACCGACATGCACTTGGGAAAACCTATGAACCACAATGGCAATAACCACGGCGGCATAATTGAAATAAAAGGCAAATTATACGTTTTTTACCACAGGCACACAAACGGCAGGGATTTTTGCCGCCAGGCCTGCATGGAGCCGCTTGAAATTGACAAGGACGGAAAAATCAAGCAGGCAATGATGACTTCCTGCGGGCCGAACAAGGGGCCCCTTGCCGGGTTAGGCGAATACCCGGCCTACACCGCGTGCAACTTTTTCTCCGTAACGGACAACGGCAAACAGGAATGGGACTTAATCCCTAAGGGAAAATGGCCGCGCAGAGACGCCCGCCTGCCATACGTTTCGCAGGACGGAAGAGACGGCGACGAAGAGCCGGGCTTTGTAACAAACATAAACGACAACTATGGAATAGGCTTTAAATTCTTTGACTGCAAAGGAGTAAAGGGCGTAAAAGTAAAAACCCGCGGATACAACCGCGGCTTCTTCGAGGTAAAAACATCATTGGACGCCCCCCCGCTAGGAACCATAGAAATAACATCCAGCAATATCTGGAAAGAATTCCAGGCAGACATCGCAATTCCGGACGGCATACAAGCCATATACTTTATTTACAAAGGAACCGGAAGCGCGACACTTGGGTCATTTACGTTGTTACTTTGTAACAAATAATTTTTTTTATTTATTTCACACAAAGGCACAAAGGACACAAAGATCACTAAGTTTACGTCCGTAAGCTTTCTTTTTTATTATGGTATTTTTATCTTATTCCCTCTTCCTTTGTGTTCTTTGTGCTCTTTGTGCCTTTGTGAGATGTCTTCGGGGAAAATTTCTATTCTCTGTGAATAATAGTAGGCATCTCAACATTAAAGGCTTTTAGCACGCAGGTTTTACCTTCGTTAAAAAATCCGTTTTTTACGGCGGAGGCGCAGATTTTTTCCTCTGTTACGGAGGTGGTGATTATGTCGCAGAGTTGGCGGGATTTTGAGGACATGGCTTTATCCTGCTTAAAGGCTTTGTAAGAGCGCATCTCAACGGGATTAAATGTAGCTCCGCGCGCGCCGTTTTCTATAGCAACTTTACGGAATAATTCAATTTCCTCTTCATCGCCTATAAAGAAAAGCCCCCTGGTATTAACCGACTTTTTATCGCCGCCCTTGTGTTCGTGCCTGCGCGAGCCAAAACGGCGCCAGTCGTTAGAACCGCGGACCTCGTCCAGAGCGGCGATGACCTGTTCCATAGTAGCGGCGTGAGCTCGCTCCCCGTGCCTGATGCGCAGGTTTACCACAGGCGCGTGGACAAAGCACCTGTACAAAAAGCCGTTGCCGGGAACGTCAAGTTTTGCGCGCGGAATCAGGTTTTTTTCAACAAGTTCCGCGTCCGAACGGGGGACTACAAACCAGATGATTTCTTTTTCCACGGGGATAGTTATCCTTAAAAGCCCCAACCTGTCCCTCAATCCGGCGCCTGTGCCGTAAAATACAACAGGCACTCCTATGCCAAGTTCCAATACCGCGCTCGCCAGCGCCTCGCCCGATCCTCTTGAAACCGTACAGGTGATAAGGGCGTGTTCCTCATGGGCAAGTTTGTCCCTTTTTTCGCAAAGCTTTTCAAGTTTCTCCATGTCAAAAGAAAGAGGCGTCCCCCTCATGATGCCTATATGCTGCGAGAAAATGCTGCCGCGTCCGCCAAGACCAAGATCGGTCGCCTCAATAATACGGCGCATTGCGCTCTCTTCATATAAAGACGGAACGTACATCCTGTAAATAAGCGCGCGGCTTTCATCAAGTTTGGTTACGGGACGAAGGCCCAGAAAACCGCGTTTGTCAAGGAGAAATGTCTGTTTGGCGCGCTGTATAAAAACTTCGGGAAGCGCCAGGTCGGTAAGAACCTGATCCAGAGCGGGGATTATATTCATGTCGGCGATACAGATAATACTGGAAATAGAAGTTTCCATAATTCTCCCTACATCTTGCTTAACACGCGTCTCGATTTCGTTTTATCAATAATGCCCGATATTAATATTACGATAATCGGAAATACGCTGGCCGTCGCCACAATGCCGAAAGCGCCGTCCGCCCGCAGCGAATCGCGCCCGAGTCCAAGCCCGGAAGTAATAATGATTGGAACGGTGATGGGGCCTGTGGCAATGCCGGCTACGTCCCACGCTATCGAGGAAAAATCTTCCGGCGCGAATATTGTCAGTATTAACGCAAGGACATAGCACGGCGTCAAAATCCACGAAAGATGTATGCCGCCTGAAGGCAGCATATTACTGAACAGCACTCGCGCGAAACCAATCACCATGCCGCCGCCAACGCCCATGGCCGCGATCTTTATCAATTTAGAACGCTTAAATGTGCCTGTGGTCATCTCCTCTACTGTTACGGCGGTTACCGCAAGCCCGGGTTCCGCGAAGATTGCGAAGAAACCAAGAAAGAAAACAATGACAAGTATCACGACATACGCGCCGATCATTCCAAATCTTGAGGACATCGCGCCTTTTATCGGGATATGCGTGTATATGTCGCCCATAAGCCGCTGGGAAACAAATTTTTCAAGAGTAGGCCCGTTTTTACCCTGAACCCAGATATAGGTGTCCGGCCCGTCTTCTCCGGGGACTGTAATGAGCGAATTTGAATCGACGCCTTTTAATATTACGGTCCTGTTTTCGTAGAGCGTTTCCGTGTAAGTCTGTTTAAGGGAGCTTCCCGCGTCGGAACTTAAGACCGTAATGCCGCCTGTCATTCCCAGATTAAGCGCGAACATGCCAAGGGCGGCAAAAAAGATGCCGAGCACGACAATATCGGCGTTAAAGATTCTGTCGCGGGCAAACAAACCAATTGCGAGGATCAGCACCAAGGCCAGAGGCAGTACCGAAAAAAGGGCGGATTTGGCGTATCCGATGAAAGCTTCCGGCGCGAATACCGACAGCGTTTCAGCCGCTTTATCTTCGCCCAAGGGCTGGTCGGGAAAACAATACGCGAATTCTTCGACAGAAAGATCGCCCGAGTAGACGGCCTTTTCCGCCATATTGTAAAGTTCGCCCCTTCCGCCTGCGACATAAACCGCCTTTGCCCTCTGTCCCGGTTCATTGGAAAAGAAATTCGCCGCGTCACAAGGGGACGGTACTTTGGGACCAAGTATGACGGCCAGAAGAAGGACGCTTGCCACAGGAATGGCTGACGCGAGCGTTACAAGCCCAAGCCCGGAAGTGTTGGAATTTTTGCCGCCGATTTTTGCCACGCCCAAACCGAGGGCGAGAATAATAGGCACCGTAACAGCGCCCGTAGCCGCGCCTCCCGTATCCCACGCGAGATTTACAAGAGGGCGCAGAATAGGATTTTCATCGAATATACAGCTTACGATAAGGATAACGGGAATTATGATGAACACCGGCGGCTTAAATGCCCAGCCGAACATGAAGCGGTACACGCCCAGCACTACGGCAATCCCCACCCCTATGGCGATGGCGGCTACCAGCCACGACGTGCCCCTGTTCAGAAGAAGGTACAAAAGCGGCGCGTTCCAAGCCGGGATTACGCTGCCCTGCTGCTGCAATACGGCGACTGCGGGCTCCGCCAGCGTCGCGGTTATACCCACAATTATTGAGAAAACGGTAACGCCGGCCGCGCCTATTTTTGACGGCAGCCTCATCCCGCACTGTTCTCCAAGGGGCATGATCCCCAAAAAAAGCCCTTCAAGGAAGAAAGACAGACCCAAAATCGCCGCCGCCACGCAAACAGCTATGGAAAGCGCGTCTTTAAGCGGCGTTTCCAGCACAAAATACTGAACGGCCGCCAGAAAGACGCTTACCATCAGCACAGCCTTAAACTGCGGCTTTATCTTGCTAAACGCGTAAATTTTTATTAATGAAAACGATTCCTTGAAAGACAAGATTATCTTTTGTCTTCGGTTGGGAAACAAATTATCTCGTATTTTCGTAAAAATGTTCACTTTATGTATATATAGTGAAGTTTTTTAATATTTTGTTCAAGCGGTAATATTTGATTCTTTTTTCCCACACAATTTGCTTTTTAGAAGTCCTACTTCAATATTAGTTAGCTTTATGGTTTTGAGCAGATAATATTCCGCAATAGACTGCAAATTTTGATCGGTAACCGGCATGTAATTACCCATAGCTGATATAAGCTGAAGCACAACTTGTGAGTCTTCCTTGTTTACATTGCCGTAAATGATTGAATCAAAACCGCTATTAAATGATTCAAGGTAATCTTTAATAATATCGTTTAACAGCGCCCCCATAAGGGTTTCCAGCACTATGGAAAAAAAACCCGTGCGGTCGACTCCCGCGTGGCAGTGAATAAGCCAGGGGCCTTCGGTATTAATAATAAACTGTAAGCCTTTTTTTAACTTTTTATTGAAACTGTCGCTGTTATTGCTAAAATCCATGCCAAGTCCTATTACGCGTCCTTCCTTAAAAATTTTATCGTACCAGGGGGCAAAAAAGGTCTTTAACTTTATTTCGCTGTTTGTATCGCTTAAATTTATTATCGTTTGAATCCTGGCCTGTGACGCCAGAAACGAGATTATTTTTTCCTGCCGGTTGTCCTTAATAGGATGGCTGCTTCGGTATAAAGTGTTAGGCGCTATATTTCCCATGCAGATTTCGCGAAAATTAACTTTTTCCGCGTCGTTCGCGCTTATTATGCCGTTTTCTTTCATTTTATTACCAGTTTTTTCATTTCGTTTATATGGTTTTTCCAATGATTAACCAATTTCTTTGGAAATTTGGGAACTGCGTTACAGCCGCATGACAAAACCCAGCGTAAAACTTTATCATACTGCGTACTTGTAAATTCTATTACTATATGATCATTTTTTTCCGTAATTTTCTGATCCGCCGCCCACTGGCGCTCTTCCACAAAGGAAATTGAATCTTCATAAACTTCAATGACAAAACGCTGTTTCTCCTGCCCGATAAAAACGCCGAAGTAACTGTCGCCGGAAAAATCCTCGTATTTATATTTTTTTGGTAAAATAAAAACATCTTTTGTAAGCTGCGCGTTTTTCATTTTTGAAAGTAAAAATATTCGAGTATCTTTGCGTTCTTCGGCAAAACCGCGCAAATACCACACGCCGGAATCAAATAAAAGCTGATATGGATGAACCTTCCTTTTTTTATATTCGGAGTCCCATGTCCCCTTATAATCAAATGTGATAATACGGTTTCCTTTTAATCCGGCGATAATAATATCCCAAATTTCGGATTTTACTTTTGACGAGGCGATTGGAGGAACAGTGATACGATTCTCCAGCCAGTCATTATTACCTTCCGCGGTAATGGGCGTGGTGATGCTTTCCAAAAGCTGGCGGGAAGCTTCATAAAGAGGGGTATCCTTATAAAGCGAAAAAATGCTTCTTGCCATGCAAAGTGCGAGTAAATCTTCGGCAGTTGTAAAACTGGCAGGCAGACGGAAAGTTTTTTCCGTAAAATAATACCCGCGGTGCAATGCGTCATACTCAATAGGCGCATAAAGCTGATCCCTTAAAAAATCAATGTCACGGCCTATTGTAGAAATGCTTACATTATCACAAAGACGCGACAAATCGTTCGCGTTGGGATACTTTCCCGAAGCGATTTCTTTCTCGATCTTGTAGATCCTCGGCAATCCCGTTCTGGGCATTGATTTTCTTGACTGTTTCTTTTCCGTTCTCATATCCATAATATATCCATATCATATTGATCTGTCAAGAAATGACAGATCAAATAATTTTTATTCCGTAAACCCAATCCTCTTGCCTGTGTTAAGCCCGTTTTGAAGCTCGTCCCTGCAATACTGTACAAGCGTATCCATACAAAGCTCGCTTCCGTTTATTATCGCGTCAACCTCGATCTTCCGGGCTATGTTTTCTATCTGGCCGCCGGACAGTTCAAATTTTTTCGACAGTTCTTCGGCCTTGTCATCGGACAGGTTGGGCAGCATTGAGTTCCAAATGCCTTTTCTGCTCTCTGCGCTTGGTTTGTCAAAGGTGATTTTATACAGAAAACGGCGTTCAAAGGCGCTGTCCATGTTTTGTGTCAAATTGGTAGTAGCGATTAAAATTCCGGAAAGATTTTCCATTTCCTGCAGTATAATGTTCTGAATGGTATTTTCAGTTTGATCAATCGAACGGTTTGAAGAACCTATTTCTTTTCTCTTGCCAAGAACCGCGTCTGCTTCATTAAACAACAGGATAGGGGCAATTTCTGAGTTGTCCACCGCCGTCCGGTAAGTATCAAAAACTTCCTTTATTTTCTTTTCACTCTCACCATACCACATGCTTTTTGTGTCGGCTATGTCTACCATCATTACATTCCGCTTTGTTTCACGGGCAATTTGCCACGCTGTTTCCGTTTTACCTGTTCCCGGTCCGCCCGAGAACAGGCAGGCAAACCCTTTTCTCATTCCCTTGCCGTCCAGCCTGTCCTGAATTTTATGATAATTGTCTTCCTCTAAAAGCGAGCGAAGTTTCCCAATCGCCTCCGTTTCTTTCGCGTTGTAGAACATATTTTTGGGTTTAATCTTATCAAACAGAATAAGATTTTTTTGGTAATTGCGCTTTTCCACAAGTTCAGATAACAGCTCTTTTTTCGCCATATCCGACAATTTCCATGAATCTGTATTAACAAAACCGTCATTATTGGTATATACAATATATTTTGATTTAATAAGGATGTGGCTGCCTTGAACCAAACTTGTTTTAACGTCGCTGTAGATAAATTTTTCTTCGTATAAAAATTTTAGATCATGCGCTCCGATATTATCATCATCGTTATTACCGAATAAATGGCAAAAACAGACCAGAAGAATAAGGGTATCTTCGTAAAGATTATAACTCATTAGTTTTTTGCAAAAAATAAGATGCATATTTTGGCTTATAAGGTCTAATATTTCCGCTGTCATTGATTCATAAGTTAACTCATTGTTGCTTCTTTCATCAAATATTTGCTCAAGGGTAACAAAGAACTTTGAAATTGATAAATTATCCAGTTTTTCCGGCCTGAACTCGTCATTTTTTCTCAGGGAGTCCCATACATTACGGGGTATTCTGTATGAAACACCATCGCCCCTGCTGCAGCGAATTAATTTTTTCTTTTCAAGCTCATCACATTCGTTCATATATTTAATGATTTTTATATTGCTGCATTTTATGGTCTGCGCGATTTCACTTAACAATATACCGGAGTTATTGCTGTTTTCCATAAAATGTGAAAATAAAATCGCCTGTATTGGATTAATGCCCAATTTCTTTGCAACAAAATCCAGATGCTTTTTCCCGATAGTCAGGCATTTTTCTATGCCGTTTTTCCTGGAAATTTCAACGATTTTATCGATATGATCTAAAATGCTTTTATCCTTTCCGGATAAATCATTTCCGGCCTTTCCCTCATCGGCAGGGGACTTGTCTCTTTTAAAAGAAATATTTATTTTCATGCTTTATATATATCATATTGATCTATCATAGAATGACAGACCGGAAAATATTTTTAATTTTTTGATCTGTCAACTGGTGACAGATCAATCTGAAAATTCATGTTTACAATTATACATCAGGGGACTATTGCGAAATTAAATAGTTGATTTGCCATTATGCATTTTTTTCCCCAAGACACTTTATCTCAACACCCATATATTCCAAAAATTCCTCAATACTCTTTTCGGAGTCAAATTCCTCCGCCGCCATCTGCACCAGTTTCCCGCAGGTAAGCGCGTCGTCAAGGGCGTTGTGCGCGTTGTAAACAATCCCGAAATTCCCGGCAAGCCTGGCAAGCGCGTGAGACTCCAGCTGGGACCACGCGCGGCGCGCCAGATTCAGCGTGCAAAAATACGATGTTTCCGGCACGCCAAGTTCATGCCATTCAAGAACCGCCTTTAGAACCCTCATGTCAAACGGAGCGTTATGGGCCGCAAGCATGGTATTCCCGATAAAGCCCTTTATCTCATTTTTCCAAAGACAGCCAAAATCAGGCGCGTCCCTTACGTCATCAACCGTTAGGCCGTGAATTTCCGTAAAATCTGAGCGTATGTAAAGAGTCGGAGGGCGGATTAACGAATAATAGGTGCTAACGGGCCTGTAATTGCGGTGCTTTACCAGTCCCACGGAAATCGCGCTTTCAGGCTTCCCCGTGGCGGTTTCAAAGTCGATAGTTATAAAATCATTCATAATAAAAATATATAGGATTGATCTGTCATAATCTGCCAGACCGGAAATTATTTTTTTAAATTTTTAACCCGTCGGTTCATTCTTTTTACATTGTATTTATCAAGCTTTATCTTTTTACCGCAATGCTGGCAATAATTTTTTTTATTTCTTTTATTTTTTTCCGAAGCTTGTTCCATAAAGCCGGCGCTTAAAATACCCGTGGGGACGGCAATTAATCCAACTCCCAAAATAGCGATAAAAGCTCCCAATAATTTTCCTAATCCCGTTATAGGATAAATATCGCCGTATCCTACCGTTGTAACAGTTGATATTGCCCACCATAATCCGGAAAAAGCATTTTCAAATATTTCAGGCTGTTTGTCATTTTCCATATAGTACATTAACACGGATGACAGAACAATTAACATGATGATAATACATAAAGAGCAAATTAACTGATATAACTTGTTTTTAAATACTTTTTTAATTATTACAAAAGCGTCCGTATAATGGTTCAATTTTAACAGACGGAAAAATCTTAATAATCTTAAAATCCGCAGAAATAACAAGTTCTGAATAGGAAATAAAAACGGCAAATAAAAGGGGATTATTGCAAATATATCTATAATCGCCTCAAAAGTGAATATATACTTAATTATTGCAACAATATGTTTTTTATCCGGATAAATATATACAGCCGTCCATATCCTCGCAAGATATTCCAATGAAAATATTATTACGGAGACTATTTCAATATATGAAAATATTTTTGTTACATTATTCGGTATATTATTAAACGTATCAAGAAAAATTATTATAACGTTAATTATTATCAGAGATATTATTATGCCGTCAAAAATATTACTGGCTAAATCGTTCTTATCATCATCCCTGATGAGATTATATACTTTCCATCTTATAGTATTTTTTTCCATATTTATTATACCCGGAGCTTTTTTTTCTTTTACGACATCTCCTAGGGGAATCGAACCCCTGTTGCGAGGATGAAAACCTCGTGTCCTGACCCCTAGACGAAGGAGACTAATAGCCGTTTTTAATCTAAAAAAATAGCGAATAAATGTCAATAGGGGTAGAATTGCAATTTTTTCGCGTTTTATCTAGAATAATGCCATGTTACTGCGAACAATGCGGAATATAGGCATCATGGCCCATATTGACGCGGGAAAAACTACCACAACCGAAAGAATCCTCTTTTATACCGGAAAAAGCCACCGTATAGGCGAGGTGGACGACGGCGAGGCCATTATGGACTGGATGGAACAGGAACAGCAGCGCGGCATCACCATACAAAGCGCGGCGACTACCACTTACTGGAGAGACCACCAGATCAATATAATAGACACGCCCGGCCATGTTGATTTTACGGCCGAGGTGGAACGCTCGCTTAGGGTGCTGGACGGGGCTATAGCGATTTTTGACGCAGTCCACGGCGTTGAGCCCCAAACTGAAACTGTGTGGCGGCAGGCGCATCGCTACAATGTCCCCTGCATAGGCTATGTGAACAAGATGGACAGGCTGGGGGCGGATTTTTTCTTTGTCATCGAAGACGTAAAAAACAAATTGAAAATAAATACCGTTCCGCTTCAAATTCCTATAGGCAGGGAAAACTCTTTTGAGGGCGTTATCGACTTAATCGAAATGAAAGAAATACGCTGGAAGGACTCAGGCGACGAAATGGCATACTCCCCTATCGCGACACAACGTGAGGACGACGCGAAAAAATGGCGCGAAAAACTGATTGATTCGCTTTCCGGCGTTTCCGACATTATTACCGAAAAATACCTTGCCGGCGAAGAAATTGACGCGCCCCTTATCCGCGCGGAGCTTCGCAAGGCGGTCATTAAGCGCGAACTGCTGCCCATGTTCGCGGGCGCGTCAAGGCGCAATATGGGCGTCCAGCCCGTCATTGACGCCATCGTCGATTACCTGCCCGCGCCGGACGAAATCAAACCGGCGGTGGGGCATCATATTAAGAAAGAGGAAGATATTTCAATCCCCTGCGATCCAAAGGGACAACCCATAGGCCTTGTTTTTAAAATTCAAAATGACCGCGAGGCGGGAAGCCTTTGCTATGTAAGAATGTACTCAGGCTCCATTCCGTCGGGCAGCGCGGTCTACAATCAGGGAAAGAAAAAGCGCGAAAGGGCGAACAGAATCCTAAGGATGCATTCCAATAAATCGGAGCCTATGGACAGTTTGAGCGCGGGCGATATAGGCGTAATTATAGGGATGAAGCTGGCGCAGACGGGGGACACAATAGGGAGCGAGGGCTGGCCGGTTTTGCTTGAAAAGATGCAGTTTCCCGAGCCTGTCATTTCAATTTCCATAGAGCCTAAAACAATTTCCGAGCAGGACAAACTAAAAGACATACTCGCAATCCTTTCCAAAGAAGACCCGACTTTTACCATCAGGGAAAACGAAGAAACCGGACAGCTTATTATTTCGGGCATGGGCGAGCTTCACCTTGACGTGCTTGTCACGCGCATCTTAAAAGAATACAAACTTGGCGCAAAGGTGGGAAATCCGCAGGTTACATACCGGGAGTCGATTAGCAAAACTATTGAGCATACCGAAAATTTTTCAAAAGTTATCGCCGGAAAGGAAAACGCTGCGGGCGTTACTTTGCGCGTGGAACCCGCCAAGCGCGGAACAGGCAACAAATATATTTTAGCCAGGCAGGGAAAAAGCGAGATTCCTCAGGAAATCCTTGACGCTGTTGAAAACGGCGTAAACGGCGCGTTTTCCTCCGGCATTATCATGGGCTATCCCTGCATTGACATAACGGCGACAGTTACGGGCATTCAGTATTCGGAACAGACGGGCACACCCTTCGCCTTTGAAGCCTGCGCCAGCATGGCCTTTGACGAAGCCTGCCGAAACGCCTCCCCCATCCTTCTTGAGCCGATTATGGCCGTTAACCTGAACACTCCCCATGAATTTGTAGGAGAAGTGATGAGCCTTGTAACGCAGCGCGGCGGGCAAATCCTTAACATGAACGCGAAACCGGACGCGGATGAAATAAAGGCTCAGGCGCCTATGGAGAAAATGTTTGGTTTTATGACCAGTCTTCGCAGTGTGTCACAGGGACGCGCCAGTTTTAGTTTGGAATTTTCGCATTTTGAGAAGAAAGCGGAACGGTAAAATATTTGGAAATTCCATGAACTATATCAAAAACATAAAAAAAGATTGGAAAACAGTCTTAATCATTTCAAGTTTTTTAACAGTTATATTTATAATACAATTTATAAATTTTACTTATTATACTGATACGGAATTTCTTGAAAAATATGAATATAGCGATAAACCTGAAGAAGAAAAAGAGGCCTTTTTAAATACACAAAAAATCCGCAATGTATTTAACGGAATTATGTTAAAAGACTATGGGATAACTAAATATATTGAAGGCGGAAGAAAAAAACCAATAGGTATACTAACTTATTGGTTAGGACATATAGGGTGGGGACATTTAATCCATAATTTATTATTTTTTATTTTAACCGCCCCCGCGTATATATCCTGTATAGGAAGGAAAAAATTCTTTATATATTCCGCGATAAATATTTTACTTGGAGGAATTTTATTCACGGCATATAAATACAATTCTGATATATGTATAATTGGGTTCTCCGGAATTGCGTATATGACTCTAATAGGGTATGCCCTTTTAAGCAAAAATATATTTGCTATAATAATCGGTATAATCTATACGCTTAAAACAATATTTTTTTGCTTGCATAGTTTATTAACCGGTACATCTTTTAATGGTGATCTCGTCCACATGGTAGGAATTATAATTGGGTTTATATCCGTTAAACAGTTTATAAAAGAACATAAAAAGGAAATTAACAGTACCGTTTAATCTTTTTGCGTTACCTTGGCCGTTTTTCTACCATTCTTTCGGTTGACCGTTTGGCGAAATTATATTGAAGGTTTCTCCTGAAGGTTCTATAACATATAATCCTTTTCCTAACGCATATTCTTTTACGTTGACAGTTACTACAACCCCTGCAACGGCTCCCAGGAACGCGCGCTTGTCGCCGTGCAAATCGGCATATATACGCATTTTTTCCAGACGTTTGATATGATCCTGTACATCTTCAGTGGTAAGGTTTGTTTTTACTTCGACAAGCATGGCTTTTTCGCCGTTTTCCAGCAAAACATCAATTTCAAGGAATATTTTATTGTCATAATCGGAAACATTAGAATTTGGATTGGCTTTAGGAAAATTAAGCCCCAACTCCCTGAATTTTTCACGCAGATTGGGCGCAACCATATGTTCAACAATCTCACCCATACGATTGCCTAGTTTCCCCAACCGCTTGTCAGTTTCCTGCATTTGCCTGTCGAACCGTGCGGCGCTTTCCTGCATTTTTCTGTCAGTTTCTTTCATTTGGCGGTCAGTTTCTTTCATTTGACGGTCAGTTTCTTTCATTTGACGGTCAGTTTCTTTCATTTGACGGTCAGTTTCTTTTTGCCGTTCAGCGACTTCCTTCAAAGCCGCCCACACCGACTCAAAACTGGGTGGATTGTCATCCTGTGGTTGCATAGCTGTTTGTACTGCTTCCATTTTTTTCTCCTCCTTAAATATACTACTTTTCAGGACTTTTTAAACCTTCCCCGGAAAAGTATTTTCTACCCTATATACGGTGCGGACTTGCGTTTTTGCATTACTTTCGCGGGAAATTTTTTTAACTTTTTAAAACTTTTTTTGGGGGCGTTAAAGCTACACTATATATGGGGTAGGTCGACTGCTTAGGTACACTATGAAAAAGCGGTGACAGGCACCTTTGCGCGTTCTGGATTAAACAGCGGCGGCTATTTCTTTGCGCACCAATTCACCGATTATTGCTTCGGGAGTGGTATTGCTTGCCGTAGCCTTTATACGCAGCCAATTGGCGGAAAGGTCATCTACAAAAATTAGTGTACTGCCTTTTTCCGCTCGTTTCGCAAAAAAACCGCTTTTGCCATTACCGGATAATTTCGGCGGATTTTTTGTATAATATTCATCAAGAGCGTCGTATTCTTCATCAGTCAAATCAGGCATGGTTATCTGACAATAGGCGTGTCCGTTGTTCTGCGTATCAATTTTTTCTACTCCGGTTTCCATGTCTTTGGTTAAAGTAAGCATTTTTTCCCTCCTTTGGGGTATTTATATTAACCTGTTTTTGAATAATGCGCTATATAATCGTCAATATCATTTATTAAATATAGCCTTCCAAAAGAATGAAGAACATCGTAATATGACGTAATATATTCAAAAACTTTATATTTTTGAAAAACATCAAGCGCCGCTTTTCCGTTTAAATTATGAACCGTTTTGTAATTTTCAAGGCAAAAAACTTTAAAAGCAATTATTTTATCCATAAAACTAATACTCCGGCAGTTCTAACTTACCTGTATTAAGCTCTTCATCAAAAAGCCTGAAAAGTTTTTCGGCGCTGTAATTCCATACTTTTGTTTGTTCGTCTTCAAGGTAAAAATACAGCATGGAATTATATAATTTGAAAAACGCTTCATCCTGCGGTATTTTTTTATATTCTATGATTTTTTGCATAAGGGAAGCGACAATCAAGGGAAGAAGCGCGTCAAATTTATTTTTATCCATTTGTTTTTTCCTGTATGTTTTCATGCCGTAAATATTTACAATATTGCAAGGCCTTTTCGTCATGAAAAAGTATTTGGTCGAAAATTTTTTCAACTTTTAATCGTATTATTGTTTCAGCTTCCGAAAGCAATCCGGTTTCAAAAAGCTGTATTGTGGCATATACATTATCATTTGCAACCGGCCCCATTACAATATCATATTCAAAATCAATTTTTTTGCCGCTCCGGCAAGCGGAAACAAAACGCAGCCATTCACTGTCCGGAGAGGTGAACTTTATTATTTTTACTTCTTTTTCCGCTTTGACAATATCAAATTCATATATGCTTACTATTTGTTCTTTTGATTTATTTCTATCCCTTACCCGCTTAGCCCATCTTTGCGCCTGCTCAAGAGAAGATGTCGTATAAAAACCCTCGCCAAAATCAAGCAAGCGGTTGGAGGTCAGTATCTTTGGACTTTGTACGGGCATATCGCTGCCGTGGTAGATTGTCATATATTGGTTGGATTATATACAAAAAACGGGGGGAATTCAACATAGATATTTTTAGTCTTTATTCGCAATGCGACAGGTACAGTATTTTTCAATAATTATAATTGAATATAATCCTCTTTTTGGTTATATTATAATAGTGATATATAAAGATTAGGAGGCGTTATATGCTCGAACGTGAAAACGCTTTTTATACTACTCATCAGGCCGAATACCGGGAAAAATACCTGTATAAATGGCTCGTTGTCGCAGGAGAAGCCTTGTTTGGAATTTATGATACCCCTAAAGACGCTATTACAGCTGCACAGGAGCACTTCAAAGACGATGAATTTCTGCTACGCCACCCTGTTGATGATGATATGACGCTTGAAATCGGACCTATGGGTGTCGTACGCCTGCGCCGCCCTTATGATATAAAGAAACAAAAAGCTAAAATTTATGATGTTATGACAAATACCTTTGCGTGTCCATTAATGATCAGAAAACAATATTAGCGAAACCAGGAAACAAGAGAATGTTCGCTTGGGAGCCGAAGGTCAGACGCAACCACATCAAGTTCGTGATGGTCAGAACTGACAAACTGGCCTGAAAGTTCGATGGCAGTAGCGAGTCCAATACAATCTGCAATAGACATTTTATGCGCCGCTTTCAGATGAGCGGCTTCACGAAAAACTTGTTCTGAAATCGTAGTAATTATTTTTATGGAATAGTGTTGAACCATATCAAGCACTATCTGAGCAATTTCGTCGCCTTTGTCGCGCAATTCGCCGTAATACACTTCAAAAAGATTGATAATACTCATAGAAACGGAAATATCACTCGCGGCAGACTGATTGAGCAAATCTTCAATCTTTTCTGCGCCTTCTTCGTCATTAAGAAATGCAAGCAGAGCGCAAGCGTCAAGAATATAGTTCATTATATTAGACTACCTTTTTTCTCTGCCGCCGTCTTCAAGAGCTTTGTCCTCTTGCTGCAATTCACGCAGACGCTCAACGCTAATGCCTCTGCCTTTCAATATGCCCCTGAACGATTTTATCGGCTTAACCGGCTCAACACCTTTTTTACTGTCAAATTCTGTGGGAATATTTATAGAAACCCTAGCATTAGCGCCTATTGGAACAGAACGAGGCAATTCAAGAAAAATACGATAATCAGCCGGTATTGCAATTGTTTGTTCAATAGTCATCATAAGAAAAATATAGCATGAAAAAGCCATATTATCAAGGTTCCGGGGGAAAATTTCTTGTGTAAACGCTTGGTGTCATACATTGAGAAAAAGTGACTGACGCTGGGCGTGTCCTTGTTATCTGCTACCTGTATCCGCTATTCCCATCCCCCCGCAGAGCCGCTTTTATATGCATTGATTCTCACAAAGAAAGAAAAGATATGAGTCTCAGATAACACGAACAGTTTCTAACTCTATATCGCTTTAATAATATTAATTATTCTTTCTGCATTACGCCTGTAATTATCTATATCCTTCCTGGTGATTTTTTGTGAATCGGCGTAAAAATGAATATTAGCCCTTAATGACCGCATGGAGTCTAAAATAATGAATGTATCAGAATTAATTTTTTTATTCTCAAAAAGGGAATCAAGAATATTATAATTGTTATCTTCTCCGAATTTATCTTTGATCGCTGTTTCAATTGTAAAATAAATACGTGGGATTTCAATTTCAGGATTATCATCTGTATAATGAGAATCATGAGAGTTTGATTCTTTTTGTTTTATTGTTTTCTCAAATAATTTAATTTTTTTGTTAATTATTTTATTTTGTTCAGCAAAAATAAACTCTAATCTATTTACCTTAATACTTCTCAACCTTCCAATTATTTCATCAATTGATTTCCTGAATATTATCGCGACGACTAAAACCACAACAGACCACGGTATTATTGAATAGCTTATAAAATTGCTTATTATGCCCATTATTTGCCCAAAAGTTTCCATAAATTCCTTCCTCTTAAAAATATCTTAAATAACAAATATTCATCCGACGAATAGCTATGTCCAGTCCCCTCAGGAATAAACCACACCCGCTCCATGCCCAGCCGCCGCTCCCTTTCAAGTCGCTACGGCTTGGGCATTTCGTCTCTGCTGTTGGCAGAAATCAGGAGCGCACCAGCCGGATGCCGACGGTGCTGTTCCGGACGATCAGACTGAAGTCGACCCGAGCCGCGGAACGCAGGCTCTGGCCGTTGTCGTACCAGTACCCGCCGCGTCCCACCCGGCCAGAGCCAGTATTGGGACCAATCGGATTACTTGACGGACTACTTGAATAATAGTCATACCAGTCCCAGCACCATTCTCTCACGTTCCCATGCATGTCATATAATCCCCATGCATTAGCGGGTTTTAACCCCACCTCATGAGTTTTACTTCTGCTGTTTGCATTATACCACCCGGTATTGTCACTTATCATATCTCCTGTGTTGTACGCCGTCGTTGTCCCTGCCCGGCATGCGTATTCCCATTCCGCTTCGGTCGGTAAACGATACCCGTTTCTACTTTTGTCTATTACTGCCGCATCCCATTTCGTTCTGTTCGGAGCATCAAAACTTGTCGGTACTATTCCCCAATCTGCGGGATTGGTACTACCGTCAATACTGTATACAGGGTTTAATCCTTCTTTTATACTTAATTTATTGCAAAATACTATTGTGTCATACCAGTTTACATTGTAAATCGGATAATTATCCCCTTTCCCATAATACTCTGTAGTCCGATCCTCACCGGAGCCCATTACCGCCTGATACTGCGCCTGCGTTACCTGATACTTGCCCATATAAAAACCGCTTAACGTTACGGAATGTTGTGTTTCATCACCCTGCCTGTTCGGTTCAGTTTCAGGACTGCCCATGGTAAAGGTTCCGGCGGGTATCAAAACCATTTCTATTCCAAGAAAAAATACACTAGCCGCAGTGTTTACAGCCCCCACACCATTAGCATTCTTCGGCTTAACCCACACATAGTACGTTGTCCCATTTGTAAGACCGCTGATTGACGCCGTGGTCGTTGAAACCGTCTGTACAGGGCTTCCCGGTATTGTGTTTGTGGTACTGTAATACACTTCGTACTCATCCGCTCCGGCAACCGGTGTCCAATTTGCCGTTAACAGACCATTTTCCGACACCAGCGTAACCGTCCCTGTATTGCCAATGGGTTTCCCGCTTGCCATAGCGCTCGCCGCGCTTGTTCCGTTGGTGTTAACCACCTTTACCCAGAAATTATACGTTGTCCCGTTAGTCAGGCCGGTAATTGTTTTACTCAATTCCGTACCGGTAAATGAAGCCGTAGCGGGTATCGTAGTAGTCGTACCGTAATAAATTTCATAACTGCTTGCCCCCGATACCGATGTCCAGCTAACGGTAATTTGCTGGTTTCCGGAACTTAGAGTTAAATTGCCCGGCGCCGCCATCGGCTTACCGTTTATCGAGGTACTGGCATTGCCTGTTCCGTTGGCATTCTTCGATTTTACCCACACATAGTACGTTGTCCCGTTGGTTAAACCTGTGAGAGTAGCCGTTGTTGTTGAAACGGTCAGCGTTGAATTTGCAGGTATTGTGCTTGATGTACCGCAGTACACATCGTACTCGTCCGCGCCGGCAACTGCCTGCCAGCTAAGGACAAATTCCCCGCTGCCGCCTGTTGTTAACGTAACCGTCCCCATATTTCCGACAGGTTTTGCGCTTGCCATAGCGCTCATGACTCCGGTTCCGGTCGAGTTTTTACCGCGTACCCAAACATTGTACGTTGTGCCGTTTACCAAACTGCTTATTGTTACCGATCTGCTTGTAACTGTTTGCGCCGCTTTATCCGGCGGATTATCTCCGGTTCCGTAAAACACATCGTATTGATCCGCTCCCGCGATTGCCGCCCATGTTACTGACAGTTGTCCGTTACTCGCGCTTATCGTGGGCAAAGCGGCATCGGCAATAGGTTTACCGCTCGCGTAAGAACTGAACCCGCTTGTGCCGATATTATTTTTTGCTTTTATCCATATATAATATGTGGTTCCGTTGGTAAGGCCGTCTATCGTTGCGGAAAGCGACGTTGTAATATCGGAACCTCTTTTTGTTGCGGAAGAGGAACTGCTTGACGTGCCTACCCACACTTCATACGCCATCGCTCCTTCCACAGCCTGCCATGAAATGTCTATTTGCCCGCTACAGGTGCTTACGGACGGAGCCGAAGGAGACTGAGGCGTAACAGAAAAAGACGAAGGAGCCCCCGTCGCCATCGGACTGAAGTTACTTGTGCCTACACTGTTCTTTGCCTTTATCCAGACATAATATGCGGTTCCGTTGGATAATCCGGTAATGACCGAAGACAAACTTGTAACGTCACTGCCGCGCTTCGTCGCTAAAGTGGGGTTAGTATCGGTTCCAGCCCAGACTTCGTAAGCGTTCGCCCCTTCTACCGCCTGCCAACTTACCGTAAGCTGACCGTTTCCCGCGATTACAACAGGCGCTGCTGGCGGAGCGGACGGAGTCGCTGCGGAGGCGGAAGGCGTTCCGCTTGCTCTTGAACTAAATTCGCTTACGCCGATATTGTTTTTCGCTTTTACCCAAAAATAGTAAGTAGTACCGTTGACCAATCCGGTAAGTGTTAAGGAAGTACCGGAAATATCCGCTCCGTATTTTTGGGCGCTTGCCGGATTATTGGTCGTGCCTGCCCATACTTCGTAGGACAACGCGCCTTCCACAGATTGCCAGTTAACGCTCAACTCGCGGTTGCCGACAGTTACCGTGGGAACAGACGGCGTTTCAGGCAATACCGCAAAAGCCGAAGGCTTCGCGTTTGCCGGGGGACTAAAGCCGCTTGTGCCAACAATATTTTTTGCTTTTATCCATACATAATAAACGGTCTCGTTTTCCAATCCTGAAATTACGGTTTCCGTTATGCCGCCTGTTATATCGCCGCCGCGTTTTGCCGCCTGCGCGGAATTCTCGGTTGTCCCAAGCCATACCTCATAAGAAGCGGCAAGTTCCACCGCGCGCCATGAAACAGTCAATTTGTGATTGCCCGCTGTCAGTACCGGCTTGCCGGGAGCGGCGGGGGCTTTTGTCGGAATTGTGGGAGTGCCGACTTCAAGGGGACTGTAATCGCTTTTACCCGCGCCGTTTACAGCCCTCACCCAGATATAATAAATTTTATTGTTTTCCAAATTATTTATTACCGCGCTTGTCTTATCGGTGGTGATATCAGGCGCGGACGGTTTTGTTGCCGTCGTATTGATATATACTTCGTAAGAGGCCGCTCCGCCGCATTCTTCCCAGTTTACAGTAAGCTGGTTTATTCCCGGTACTATATCCGGCTTTCCGGGCGTTGCCGGCCTTTCATTACTTGGCCAGGGGATACCTCTAACAAAGGGGCTAAAATCGCTGGAGCCGGAACTGTTAACCGCTTTTATCCATATATAATAAGCGGTCTTATTTGTAAGATCGGAAAGTACCGTCGCGGTTCCGGCTACTTTTTTTGCCGGCGCGGAAGGAGGCTGCTGCGTTGTACTAATATACACTTCGTAATTTTCCGCGCCCTGAACCGCCGTCCAGCGCAGAATCAACATACCGCTTGAAGCCGTTGCCATCGGAGCTCCGGGAGTTTCAGGGCCTGAATTATTTAAGGAAGAATCGGCGACATTATCCAGTTTTATTTCAACTTCAGAAACCAGCGAAAC
>Ga0268262_10001307_pt1 | contig 31193 bp, 30 predicted proteins | sample TergutNc150P3_FD_190354 | JGI IMG/M metagenome (GOLD analysis project Ga0268262, IMG submission 190354) | Nasutitermes corniger P3 segment gut microbial community from laboratory colony in Florida, USA - Nc150 P3 (SPAdes) (version 2) | ecosystem: Host-associated > Arthropoda: Insects >... | reverse complement strand
AGCAAGGCATAGCCTTTGAAGCCTCAAAAAGCACAATTAAAATTACCGATGAAGATGACAGGGCTTTTTATGATACTGCAAAACAAAGCGGTTCTCTTTTAGTTACAGGAAATATAAAACATTATCCGAAGGAGGATTTTATTTTAACTCCTGCGGCATTTTTAATAAAACAGAAAGAACTGGACTAAGTTAGCCTACAAACTTTCTAGCATTTCTAAACATTTGGAGCCAAAAGCCGTCTGCGTTTTCAGGCTTTTTCCAGGTGTTTTGGAGCATTCTGAACGCTCTTTCGGGGTGCGGCATCAAGATTAAAACACGACCGTCTTCGCTTGTTAGGCCTGTTATGCCCTGCGGGCTGCCGTTAGGGTTAAGCGGATACATCTCCGTTGGCTCGTGGGAATTATCCACATAACGTGCGGAAATCAGGTTCTTCTTTACGCTCATCTCCAGAGCGGCAGGGGTTTGGAACTCTGCCCTGCCCTCTCCGTGCGCAACGGGAACCGGAATAACAAAACCCTCCATCCCCTCCAACAGAACCGCCGGAGATTTCTCAATCTTCACGCTCACAAAACGTGCCTCAAAACGCTCGGACAAATTCTGCTTGAATTTTGGCCAATGAGCAGCACCGGGTATAATGCTCTTTAAATTTGAGAGCATCTGGCAGCCGTTGCAAACCCCCAGCGAAAAGGTATCTTTCCTCTCAAAGAATTTCTGAAAAACCTCCCTTGCCCTGTCGTTGAACAAAATGCTCTTTGCCCAGCCCTCCCCTGCACCCAAAACATCCCCATAGCTAAAACCGCCGCAAGCAGCCAACCCGCTGAACTCAGTCAAATCCGTTTTGCCGCTTAAAATATCGGTGGTGTGAACATCAACCGCTATAAAACCCGCTTTGTCAAAAGCCGCCGCCATTTCCACTTCGCCGTTGACACCTTGCTCTCTGAGTATTGCTACACGACGTTTTTTTCTGCTGTTTCCAAAAACTTCGTTAGCTTCTTTTTTCTCGCTGTTCACTTCGTTCAATCGCTCGCAAAAAGAACTAACTACGTAGTTGATACCCGCGTCTTTTTCGCTGCATTTCCATCTGTATTCCTGTTCGGCACATTCGGGGTTGTCGCGGCGTTTTGCTATTTCGTAGGAGGTTCGGCTCCAGATTTTGCGGAGTTCGGATAGGGATTGCCTGTAGCTGGATATGGTTAAGTGGAAATCATCGGATAGCTTGCCTATTTTTTTGAAAGGGAATAATTTGCAGGCATCTTCAAAATCATTTTCCTTTATTTGCAAAACCGCGCCTAATTCTTCGTTGAATAGGAATGGGATTTGCTCTTCAATTTCCAGTTTTACGCCAACGTGTCCGGCAAAAGCCATTTCCGCAACGGTTGCGAATAAACCGCCATCGGAGCGGTCGTGGTATGCCAAAATTTTGTCTTGGGCGTTCAGGGTTTGAACTGCTTTGAAAAATTGTTTCAACAGTTCGGGGTCTGCATCGGGAGGTTCTCCGCCAAATTGGTTATATACCTCGCCAGCTATGGAACCGCCCATTCTGTTTTTGCCTTCGCCCAAATCCGCTAGGATTAAAATTGTGTTTTCAACATTTTGGAGTTCGGGAGTTAAGCTCTTGCACACATCTTCGCAAGGGGCAAACGCGCTCACTATCAAGGAGACCGGGGAGGTAACGGTTTTCTTTTTGCCATCGCTTTCCCAGCTCGCGCTCATGCTCATGGAATCTTTGCCAACGGGAATTGCAATGCCGAGTTTGGGGCAAAAGTCCATGCCAACCGCTTTCACAGCTTGGTATAAGGCTGCGCCTTCGCCTTTTGTGGCGGGGTTTGCCATCCAGTTTGCGGAAAGGCGTATTTTTGAGATGTCGCTGATTTTTGCGGCGGCAATGTTTGTTATGGCTTCGGCAACCGCCATTCTTGCGGCAGCACCGGAGTTTAAAAGCGCAAGCGGGGTGCGCTCGCCAATGGAAAAAGCCTCGCCAGTTGTGGAACTCAACGTGCTTGTTGTGACTGCGCAGTCCGCAACGGGAACCTGCCACTTCCCTACCATTTGCTCACACACAATCATGCCTGTTACGGAACGGTCGCCTATTGTGATTAGAAAACCTTTGTCGGCTACTGCGGGGTGAGAGAGAACTCTAGTTGCAATATCATATAAGCCTTCGTTAGCTTCTTTCTTTTCGCTGTTCGCTTCGCTCAATCGCTCGCAAAAAGAACTAACTCCGGCTTTGCTGTTCTGCTGCAAGCCTGCATTAGCTTCTTTCTTTTCGCTGTTCGCTCCGCTCAATCGCTCAAAGAAAGAACTAATTCCGGCTTTGTCGTTTCGTAAGCCTTTGGCTTTGCTATCCTTGCGCTTCATCTTCGGAGGATTACCCAGCAACAAACTAATTGGTATATCTATCGGGTTGTTTTCAAAATGCGTGTCGCTCAAAATTAAATTCTGTTCTGCGATTGCTTCGCCAACCACGGCAAAGGGACAACGCTCGCGTTTGCAGAGGTCGCTGAATGTGGGCAAACTTTCGGCGGAAATTGCAAGCACATAACGTTCCTGAGCTTCGTTGCACCATATCTCCAGCGGACTCATGCCCTTTTCTTCGCTTTGAATGTCGCGTAGGCGAAATTTGCCGCCAAAGCCAGCATCTTTCACGAGTTCGGGCAAGGCGTTTGAAAGGCCGCCCGCTCCTACGTCGTGGATGAATGCGATGGGATTTTTTTCTTCCAACGCCCAGCATCTGTCTATTACCTCTTGGCAACGTCGCTGCATTTCGGCGTTGCCGCGCTGGACGCTCGCAAAATCCAAATCCTCGCCGCCGCTGCCCGTTGCCATGGAGCTTGCCGCTCCACCGCCAAGGCCTATGAGCATTGCGGGGCCGCCCAAAACTATTAGCAAATCCCCTGCTTTCAATGAGCCTTTTTGTATGTGGCTATGCTTTATATTCCCAATTCCGCCCGCGAGCATTATGGGTTTGTGGTAGCCGCGAATTTCTCCGTTTACCTCTTGCTCAAAAGTTCTGAAATATCCGCATATATTTGGCCGCCCAAATTCGTTGTTGAAGGCCGCCGCTCCGAGCGGGCCGTCTATCATAATCTGCAACGGCGTTTCTATGCGAGATGGTTTGCCAAAATCCTTTTCCCACGGCTGAACATAGCCGGGTATTTTCAAATTTGAAACCGAAAATCCGCAAAGCCCAGCTTTGGGTTTTGAGCCTGTGCCAGTTGCGCCTTCATCGCGTATCTCGCCGCCGCTGCCCGTTGCCGCACCGGGGAACGGGCTTATTGCCGTTGGGTGGTTGTGTGTTTCCACTTTCATCAAGATATGCACAGGCTCTTTGTGATAGCTGTATTCGTTGTTTAATGGCTCTGCGTAAAACCGTTCCGCTTCAAAGCCTTCCATCACAGCGGCGTTGTCTTTGTATGCGCTCAAAATGCCGCTTGGCGAGCATTTGTAGGTGTTCTTTATCATCTGGAACAGGGATAAATCCTGTTGCTCTCCGTTGATTTCCCACTCGGCATTGAATATTTTGTGGCGGCAATGCTCGGAGTTTGCCTGAGCGAACATCATCAGTTCAACATCGCTTGGCTCGCGCCCCAGCTCGGCAAATTTTTCCTTTAAATAATTTATCTCCTCTGCGGAGAGGGCAAGTCCCAGTTCTGAATTAGCTTTTTCCAAATCGGTAATTCTGGTTAAAGGCTTTGGCTCTTTGTGCGTGAACAGAGCGGCGAGTTCCTCTTTTGACTGGAAAATCTGCTGTGTCATTCTGTCAAAGAGCATCTCTTTTGGTGGCAGGTCTTGGGCAAAATTCCAAACCACTGCCCTTTCTATGCGAATAACAGCGTGTAGCCCGCAGATGTGGAGTATATCGGTCGCTTTTGAGCTCCAGGGGCTTATTGTGCCAGCGCGTGGGGCAACTATTAAATTGCCCGCTTTTAGCGGGGCGGCAGCGAAGCTGCCGGGGTGTCTATCGCCGTATTCTAAAAGTATTTCCAGTTTTTTTAATTCTTCTGCTGTTAAATCCCTCTCGGTTTCCGCTATGTGCAAATATTCCGCGCTTATGCCTTTAACCGGAAATTGCGAAAGCCGGAAATCAGAAACCGCAATTGAGCCACGTAAGAAAAGCATAGAGGAAATGTAGAAAACGCTTTACCACACTAGGCGAAGCAAGAGTATGCAAACAAGTGCGTAAATACCAGCGGCGATGTCGTCTAGCATAACGCCGTGGGCGTTTAAAACTTTTTTGTCAAAGTAACCTGCGGGGAAAGGTTTTGTGATGTCAAAGATGCGGAACAGAACAAAAGATGGCAAAGCTATGTAAAGCCACCAGTCGCTAGGAGCGGGCAATTCTGTAGCGGAAAAATATATCAAAGGGATGAGTTGCCCGGCAACCTCGTCTATCACAATCAGAGAAGGGTCGTGGCTTGTGTATTTTAAAACCTCTTTGCTCGCCAAAGTTCCCAGCACATACGCCAAAACAAAGAAAGCCAGCATGGCAGGCAAGCCGCCGCAATAATATGTAAGCACATAAGCAAAAGGGAGAGTTGCCAAAGAACCCGCTGTTCCGCTCGCCACTGGGCAATACCCAACGCCAAAAAAAGAAGCGATTATGTACGAAATTTTTTTATTCATTCTCTGTTAAATAGGACCCTTAGTGTGGTCTTCAGAGGGATCTTCTTTATCTTTAAAGGGGTCTATATCCAGCTTCAGTTCTTTTGGGAGTTTAAGTTTATCCCAAGCACTAGCAAAAGGGAATGTCTTGTACACCGAGAATGCGGATGATTCATCCATAGTTTTTTTCAAGTTCCCTTTCGCGGGCACAGCATTGACAATGGTTAAGAGAACTGCGGATATCGCAATCCCTTTTAGCGCGCCCCAAGCCCCGCCCAACATGCGATTTGCCATAGTGAGAGCCGTTGTTTTAGTCAGGAAAAAATTTACGATGCTTACTACAATTCTAGCTGATAAAAAGGTGATTATAAAAGCCAAAATCCCGCCAAATAACAGATCCAAAGGCGGTACCAAAGTCATATTGACGTTCAGTATGCCCGCAAAGTAACCCGAAAAGAGAAAGATGGATAAAATTCCAACAGCCCAAGCTATCAGAATAAGCAAGCTGGCTATAAAACCTTGCGCTGCTCCTATTATAAAAAAAACAGCGATCAGCGAAACGACTATTGCATCTATAAGCATGGAAATAAGATAGAAAAATAAAAAAACGATTTTTTCTACCTTTTCCCTATGGGAATTCCAAAATCTCCTCTGACAGTTAGGCTAGTGATAGGGATTCTCTCCGCAGGGCCAGAGCTTGCAAACGAGGCAAAGCAAAAATTGATGGAACGTTTTGGGGAAGTTGATTTGGAAATGCCACCTGTTCCTTTTGCGCACACCAATTATTATAAAGACGAACTTGGAGAAACCCCGCTCCGCTCATTTCTATCTTTTGAAAATAGAATTGAGCGTGAGAGCATTGTTGGCATAAAATTGGAAACAAATGAGATGGAAAAAATTTGGAATAGAGCAGTTAATTTAGACCCTGGTTACATGACCCTTGGGCAATTTTTTTTGGCGACAACCAAAGACCAGCGGCACAGGGTTTACTTGGGCCAGGGCATTTTTGCAGAGGTCACTCTTTATTTTGAAAACGGAAATTTTCACCCTTTTGATTGGACTTACCCGGATTACAAAAGCGATGCTTATATAAAATTTTTGGAAAAGGCAAGGGAGCGTTTTGCCTACCACGTTGCCACAGGGCATCCGTATAGCGAGAGGGGCAAGCATTATAGCGAGAGGGGCAAGCATGTTAGGGGTGTTTGATTCTGGCTTTGGAGGCTTAACCATCCTAAAGGATTTGGCAAAAGCATTGCCCAATTACGACTTTGTTTATTTAGGCGACAATGCCCGCGCCCCTTACGGAAACCGCAGCTTTGAGAGCATATACCGCTACACGCTGGAAGCCGTTGACTATTTATTTTCCCTTGGCTGCCCTCTTGTGATTCTAGCTTGCAACACCGCTTCTGCAAAAGCCCTGCGCACAATACAGCAAAACGACCTTTCAAGGATTGCGCCGCAAAACAGGGTGCTGGGCATAATCCGCCCCATAGCGGAGGAAGTAGGCAAGTTCACAAAAAGCGGGTATGTGGGCATATTAGGCACGGAAGGGACAGTAGCCTCTCAGAGCTATCTGCTGGAGATAGCCAAGTTTTGGCAGAACCTGCACGTGGAGCAGCAAGCCTGCCCAATGCTAGTGCCTTTGGTGGAAAACAATTTGATAAACCATCCGGCTACCGAGATGTTTGTAAGGGAATACACTCAGAAAATTTTGGAAAAAGAACCTCGCATAGATTCTCTAGTGCTAGGTTGCACCCACTACCCCCTGCTCCAAGAAGTCTTTATAAAAGTTTTGCCAAAAAGCGTGAAAATAACTTCCCAAAGCGGAGTAATAGTCCAAAAAACTATGGAATATTTGGCAAATCACCCGGAAATTGACAGCCGCATCAGCAAAAACTCAGGTAAAAATGGCAAAATCCGCTTTTTAACCACAGACTCCGCAGAATTCTTTAAAAAAGGCGCGGAAACGTTTTGGCATACCCAGGTCCAAGTGGAAAGCGTAAATTTACTCCCCATTGCCCGGTAAAATTTTTCTATGTTTACCGCTATGAAAATATTTCAACGTACCTCGTTACCCAGGCTGGATATTTCTGCGACCGCGCTTATAATAGCAGCTATAGCCTTTATTCTTGCTGGTTGCGGTGGAAAAACCGTAAAACGCGTAGCCTCCGACTCAACCATAGACCTCTCTGGCAATTGGAATGACACCGATTCCCGCTTGGTTGCAGAGGAGATGCTCAACGATTGCCTAACCAAACCCTGGTACCAAAATGCTGTCCGCAGCAAAAATGGCGAAAATCCGGTTATTGTAATTGGGCAAATCCGCAACCTCAGCACCGAGCATATAAACACCGGCACCTTTATAAACGACATTCAGCGCGTTTTAATCAATTCGGGCAAGGTGGAATTTGTGGCTAACTCCGAAGAACGCCAGCAACTCCGCAGGGAAATCGATGACCAAAAAGGCAACGCCACAGACGAAACCGCCAAGGAACGCGGTCAAGAGACCGGCGCAGACATAATGCTCACCGGCACAATCAATTCCATAGTTGACCAAAGCGGTGGCGAACAGGTTAAATTCTATCAGATAGACCTTGAGCTAACCGACCTCCAAAGCCACAAAAAACTTTGGATAGGCAACAAAAAGATTAAAAAATTCATCGAAAAAAGCGCTTTGAAACTCTAATTTGAATTAAGAGTTGAGAGTTGAAAGTTGAGAGTTGAGAATAAACGAGCATATATTCTTGCAAACATTTGGAAATTTCCGTGGTGTTTGCTGGTTCTGTGTTTGTTTTTGGCTTCTTGCGCAAGCCCTTCAAAGCTTAGGGAAGAAAAGATAGGGAAACCGGTTAATTTGGGCAGCTATGGAGCTGCTATAGAAACCATCAATAAAAGCAAAAAAGATTTTTACAATTCAGGGGATGCGTTTCTTCTTGAATTTGATTTGGGGTTGCTATACCATTACAACCAAAACTACGAAGAGAGCATAAAGCACTTTGCAATCGCGGAAGAGATTTTGGATGAGCTATACACCCGTTCCGTTAGCAACGAAGCTGCGGCAATCCTCACAAACGATAATGTTCGCCCCTACCGCTCTTACCCATTTGAAATACAGTGGCTCTATCAAACTCAAATTTTAAACTACATGGCGCTTGGCCAAATAGACGAAGCCGTTGTTGAATCCCGCCGCGCGCTCCTAGCAATACAGAATTTACAGGAAAAAGAGGAGAATAAGTTCAATGAAAGCGGTGCTTTGCAATACTTAATAGCGCTTTCTTATGAATGGCAAAAATCCGAAGATGACGCTCGCATAGCCTACGATAACGCAAAAAGGAATTTTACAACGGGTTATATTCCAAAGCTAGTCGCGCAAATTCCCGAAAATGAGCAGGAGATTATAGTTATTGGCTATGCAGGTGTTAGCCCCATTTTAGGCGAGAACAAGTTTTGGGGAACCTACGCAAGGGATGGCGCTCTTGTTTTGTATTATAAAGATGCACACGGGAATAGGCAGAGCAGTACTATCTTTGCCCCTGGCCTTGGCGGGGGCGGTTTTAGCGGCAGCACAATGACCATTCAGTTCGCAATACCGCAGATGGTGGAAAGAACATCGCAAGCAGTTGCGTTTTCGGTGACTGTAAGCGGAGATTCAAGAATGACCGAGCCATTTTCCAACACTAAAAATTCCCTTAAAAAGGATTTGGAAAACGGACATACGGCAACGCTCGTAAGAACCGCTACCAGGGTGATTTTGCGCACCATAGCGGCGAATAAAGCAAAGGAAAAAATGCGAAACGCCACAGGAGGCGGCTTGGCAAATTTGCTTTTGAACGTAGGCACTGACATTGCCACAGGCGCGCTTGAAGAGGCTGATTTGCGACTAGGTTCGGCAATGCCCTTAACGCTTCAGGTTGCCCGCATTCCGGTAGAGCCGGGTAAACATTCCATAGAAATTGATATTTTGAACAGCAACAACATGAAAATAGGCTCCTTTACGGAACAAAATGTAAATGTGAAAAGGGGCGAAAAGATCTTTATCTTTGCTCCGGCTCTAAAATAGAACGGCGAGCGAATAAAAAGTTCACAGCACCGAACAAACTCACCAGCAGATTTACCCCATAAGCCAATAGCTGCATTATAACGGCTTCCATTGAGCCAACCCCAATACGGGCAAAGAGAGTTTTTGCCATGAGTTCCCTTGGCCCAAAACCCCCTATGGAAATGGGGAGCGCGCTTACAACTGCTACCAAAGGTATGTAGTAGAAATACCAGCTAATTGCAACATCCACCCCTATGCTCATGGCGCAAAAATAATGGGACAAAACCCTGAGACCTTGCGTAACTGTAGAAAATGCAAATACTTGCGCAAAAAGTTTTTTTGTTTTAAATGCCTGAAACCGCCCATGCAGATGCAAAACCCGATCCCCCAAAAAATGGAACAATTTACCGAAAACCAACTGACCAAACCTGCGGCTGAACAACATGCACAACGCAAGTGAAAAAGCAAAAAAAATCAACAGCGAGGGCAATAAAAAATATCTTTGGTTGGGGTCCTTCCAAAAAAATGCTGCACCCACGGCTAAGGCAAAGGCGCATAAAATGTAAAGCCCGCAGAGCCTGTCCAAAAAAGTGGCGGATACAGCCGCCCCAACGGTTTCCTTTGAATTTTTATTTATGTCGTAAATCTTTTTTAAGTCTCCGCCCACGTTGCCGGGCATAAAATTATTGAAGAAACAGCCTGTGAAATAAACCTTGAGCAAACTTATGTAACTCATTGAAATATTTTGAGTTACGAGGAGCTGTTGCCATTGCAGGCAACCGGATAGATAAGATAAAAGCACGCAGAGCAGAGCTAGGAACAGAAATCTGTATTCCACGTTGCTCAACTTGCGGATGAAGTCTTCCGAGTTCACGTCTGGAGTGGACGCTATGCTTTCCCACACCAAAAAGCAAAGCACAGCCGAAACCAACAACTTAGCTATAAATATTAAAATACTTTTCATTTCTGCTCGGCCTTAGCCAATATCTCCTGCATTAAAAATAGGGTTTCCCTGGCGGCTTTTTCCCAATCAAAGGACGAAGCGTAGCTCTTTGCCTCGCTTTCCATGCCAGCCCTCAAAATGGGGTTCTCGTAAAGCGTTTCCATTTTCTTGGCACAGTCCGCCGCGCTGCCCGCTTTGAAAAGAAGCCCGGTCTCTTTATCTTTAACGCTATCGCAAAGCCCGGAGACATTGCTCGCTATGCTCGCAGTTCCGCAAGCAGCGGCTTCAATTACGGTTAAACCCCAGCCCTCCTTGTAACTGGTTTGCAAAATGCCCAGGGCTTTGTTCATAAGTTCTATTTTCTGCTCCTCGCTCACCAAACCCAAAATCTCAACCCTGTCTGCCAAACCCCATTCCTTTGCTTTTAACCTCATCTTGGCTTCTTCGGGGCCGGAGCCGGCAAATAGCAATTTAATATCGGGATGCTTTTTTGCAAAAATTTTAAAGGCTTCAAAAGCAACCCACACGCCCTTGTACTTCCTGAACCTCCCCAGCCACAGGAAATAAGGGGATTTGTCCCTGATTTTTTCGTTTTCAAAATATTTGCTATCCATTCCGCAATATATCACGGAAATTTTCTCTTTTGCTATCCCAAGCTCGCACAGTTCCTTTTTCCCGCTTGGGCTTATGGTTGCAAAATGGCAATTTTTATAAAAGAGCGGAATTGTCTTTTCACTTAGCCACACGGCAAAGGCAACCGGAAAAGAGGCTTCTTTAAATATGCTGAACTTCCACAAATGCAGGATTTGTATCAGCTTGGGAATTTTTGTTATGCGGGGCGAAAGAAGCGGGAGTTTGTTTAAATCCTCGTAAATGATGTCCGGTTCAAACTTTTTTATGAGCTTTGGAACCTTTAAAAGGCAGTTCAGAGGGAAGAGCAAATCGCCCCCGCAGCGGATTACCTCAATGCCGTCTATCACTTCGTTTTCCGGGGCGCGTATTTTTTGTTTGGAGTCGGAAGGCAAAAAATAATTTGTTGTGAATAGCGTGACCGAATGCCCAAGTTCCACGAACCTGCCGAGAATCTTATGCAAATGCACTTCTGCCCCACCCGCCATAGGATGAGTTCTATCCCTATAATTCAATGCCAATATTTTCAATTACCAATTCTCCATTTTCAATTCTTCCGCCCAACTACGCCTATGCATACTTGCGTGTAACTGCTTGCGGGGCAACGACTTACAACTTCCAATATCTTGTCTTTGCACCTTTGGTAGATTGTCCCTTGCAGGGGGTACTTCGGCATATTCACCCCAAACTTTAACCCTATTTCCCTGAATACCCTGTATATGAGGTTCGGGCGCATCCAATCCCCATAAGAATAGGCAATTTCCAAACCTGCGTTTTTCATCAGCTTTTTGAGCTGTGGCATTGTGAACTCTGTCTCCCAACCGGCAAACCATTTATCAAAAGTTATTAAAATATGCTTCATCACTGTGTAAATGTGAAAGGTTTGCGGGACATCGCAGAGGCAAAAGCCGCCTTTTTTGAGCAAACGGGCGTTTTCTTTGAGCAAAGGCAAGGGGTCTTTGAAGTGCTCCGCCAAGCCTTGATGGAAAACGATGTCAAAAACCCCGCTTGGAAAAGGGGAATTAAAGGCATCGCCCTGAACCAAATGCAAGTTCCCTGGAGCCTCCTGTGCAAGCTCAGAGCCTATTTTAAGGGATTCCTCTGAATAGTCCAGTATATAGACCGTAGCTCCTTCACGTGCAAGCATAAGGCTATCCCTGCCCGTACCAGCCCCAACTTCAAGGATTTTAAGCCCTTTCACGGGTCCCATGCCCAAAATAGCTTTAAGAACAGAAGGCGAGGACGGGTAAACTTTATCCAAATCCTTCTTTCTGCTCCAAAAATTGTTCCAAACTGAAACTGATGGTTCCTTTTTCATTCTTCATTAAAAATAAATTTTTTTTACCCTTTTAATTCTTTTTATATATTTTTAATAGTGGTTAGTAATATATTGCTAGAAAATGGTGTTTATAGACTCAAATGAAGCTATATTAAGACGATATTTAGAAGATATCCGCAGAACCTGTCCTTTGTCCCGCGAAGAAGAAGCGCTGCTTTTTGAAAATAAGAGCAACCCTATTGCAAAGCAAAAAATTGTCGATGCAAATATGCGCTTTGTGCTAAAGGTGGCAATCCAGTACAGGAGCTGCCCTATTCCATTGCCAGACCTAGTGAGTGAGGGTGCAATGGGTTTAATGCGCGCAATAGAATCCTTTGACAATACAAGAGGTTTAAAATTCATAAGCTACGCGGTGTGGTGGATTAAAGCCTACATAACAAGGGCTATCAATGAGCAGGGCAATTTAGTTCGCTTGCCAGCAAACCAGCACTTGCGTATTCGCCAAGGGCTAAAGGACCAAGCAAAAGGGCAAGAGGTTAGCAAAGAAATTGCGAACCTTATACAGATGGGGCAAAAGGGAGTGAACATAGACGGCAACCATAGAACGGACAGCAAATCCTCTTACGCGGAGTCTTTGCCGGATGCCGCAGCTATAGACCCGGAAGCCAGCTCGGAAATTAAGGCGGTGGAAATTGAGGTGAGGAATATATTAAAAGCATTGCCGGAAAGAGAGTACAACGTTTTGGCAAGCATTTACGGAATTGGTTTCAACACTCCGCAAACTTTGAGAGAGGTTGGCGAGAGCATGAACATATCGCATGAACGTGTGAGGCAGCTTAGGGACCAAGCTCTAAACCGAATATCTCACACGGTCACAAAAGATTTTTTGAAAGAGAGTCTTGAAGCTTTGGCAAAAGCCAAACAGAATGAGAAACACTAACCCAGGGAGAGCAACATGAAAAAAGTCATCAATTATCTGTTCGCAGCAACCTTGTTTGCAGCAGTAGCAACAGCCGGAGAAACCGAGACTTTCGGGGGATTTGGCATATCCGTATGGCCAAATAGCAACGGCGCAAAAATCGCAGGAGTAATGCCGGGATTGCCAGCAGACGGCGCCGGATTGCAAACTGGCGATTTAATAGTTTCAGTGGATGGAAACAGCCTTTCCACATATAACCCAGGAGAGCAGACTAACTATTTGCGTGGCAAAGCTGGAACCACCGCCAACTTAGTCATCAACAGAAACGGCGAAGTGTTTTCTGTTTCTGCAAAGAGAGTTGGGATTTCTGTGCAGAGCTTGGACGCAAGTGAAATTTCAGAGTGGTATGGCAAAGAAGAAGGCTTAACCGCAGAGGAGATCAGCTATTTGGCGAGCAAAAAAACAGCTGCGGGTTATGAGTTCTCAGGCATTATGCAATATGGAACGCCCGTTCCCCGTTCTGCGGAAAATTTAAAAGCGCAATACTTTACGCTGCTTTCGGTTCAAAAAGCCGAGGCAAAACCAGTTGCAAAACCCATCAAAAAAGAAGAAGAACCCAGCTTAAACGGCAAAACAAAAGATGCCAAGTTTGTGAATATCAAAGGAGCAAGGGTTAACCAAGGCAAAGCGCCAGCATATAAGCTGCGCTGATCAAACTGAAATGTCCACGGTGTTGCCTACAGCACCCATAGATGGAGCTTGCTGAGGTATTGAGTCTAAAAGGGCCAATGCTTGGGCTTCGCCTACCTGCTGGGCTTGTTTCAGCAAAGCTACATCAACAGCCAGGCCTGTTTCAGCCGCTTTTTGAACAGTTGCCAATTCTGCAATGGATGTTTCCATAATACACTCCTACTGGTTTCTATATATATCGGCATATATTTGTGAAAACTTTAATCTATACTAGCAATAGCCACTGGTTAGCTCCGAATTCCGCTGTGGCGTTCCCCCCGTTAGCTTTTTTATTTAATTCCCTGCTCTCCCGCCGGAGAGCAGGAATAAAACGGACATCCTAACCGCAACCCCATTAGTCACCTGGTCTAAAATCACGGAATTCTCGCCGTCTGCAATGTCCGAATCCAATTCAACGCCTCGGTTTATAGGCCCTGGGTGCATTATCAAAACATTGCCTTTGGCTTTTTCCAATGTTTGCCTGGTTATGCCGTAAAAGTTGCGGTATTCCCTTATGCTCGGCAAAAGGGAGTCGTCCATTCTCTCCTTTTGCAAGCGAAGCGCAATAACCGCGTCCGCACCGTCCACCGCTTTGCGAACATCGCTAAAAACCTCAACCGGAAGCATACCGGTATTGCGTGGCATAAGCGTTGAAGGCCCGCAAAAACGAACCTTTGCGCCCAAGGCGTTTAAACCCCAAGCGTTTGAGCGCGCTACCCTGCTGTGTTTAATGTCCCCGACTATGGTCACCGTTTTGCCTTTGAGGTCGCCTAAATTGCTCTCCATAGTGAAAATATCCAAGAGAGCTTGCGTAGGGTGTTCATGCGCCCCATCTCCCGCATTCACTATAACCGCATCTGTATGCTCTGCCAAGAATTTTGGGACGCCTGTTCCTTTATGCCTAACCACAACCACGTCTATTTTCATGGCTTCGATGTTTTTAAGGGTGTCCAAAAGTGTTTCGCCTTTTTGAACGCTTGAGCCAGACGTTGTAAAATTCACAATATCTGCGGAGAGCCTTTTTTCTGCTAGCTCAAAACTTATGCGAGTGCGTGTTGAACTTTCATAGAATAAATTTACAATTGTCACGCCTCTAAGCGTAGGGAGCGTTTTTACCTTTCTGTCTAAAACTTTTCTGAATTCTGCTGCGTTGTCTAAAATAATGCGAATGTCGTTTGCACAAACTTCGCGTAAACCGAGCAAGTGCTTAATCTCCAAAACGCTCATGTCTCCTCCCCTATTTCAACGAGCCACACAGCGGTTTCTTCATCAAAGGGATTTAGGCAAACTCTAATTTCCTGCTTGGGTTTGGCTTCTATGGATATTCCCGTGCAGTCGGGGGCAATGGGCAATTCGCGGCAACCCCTATCCACAAGCACGCAGAGCTTTACAAAAGCCGGGCGGCCAAAGTCTAAAATTGCCTGCAACGCTGCCCTCACCGAGCGCCCTGTATAAATAACATCGTCTATCAAGACTACGGTTTTTCCTTCCACCTCCGCAGGCATTTCGAGAATTTTCACCGAAGGGTTGTTTGTGCGCTTGCGGTAGTGAAAATCATCCCTGTAATAGGAATTGTCTATGCTGCCCACCGGGACGGATAAATTATATTTGCTTGAGAGTATTTGCGCTATATTTTGCGCAAGCGGTACGCCTCGGCTTGCCATGCCCATCAAAAGAACGGAATCTTGGGATTTTGCCCACGCGGCTATTTTGCCCGCCATGTCGTCAAGGGCGGCTTGCATACCAGCTTCGTCCAGCAACTTGCGAACCTTTTTATAGGAAGTTTTCATATAGGAATCTTTCACTTGTAAATAGAAATATAGTAAAATTTAAAAATTCCCCTTGACAGGTTTGTCATTTTTTTGTATATTTTGCTTCGGACATAATAAAAATGGAGGTCCATTATGAAAACACTCAAAATCTTATCATTCCTGCTCATTGGAACAATAGGAGTTCAAACAGCCTTTGCCGATGACGGCGGCATAAAATTCGGCATAAGAGCTGGCTTAAACATGGCAAAAATAGAAAGGAGCGGCAACAGTTCCGATGAAGGCGAATATTCTTCTGTAATGACCGGTGGTACAACGAACCCACCGAACAATTTTTCTTATTCAACAACTTCTGATGAATCACGTATGGGCGGCAATCTCATAGGTTTTCATATTGGCGCAGTGGCAGACATAAAAATCACCGATTTCCTCTATGTCCAACCAGGAATCATGTTAAGCTCAAAAGGCACGGAAATTGAAAATGAGGATGAAGATGAGCAAACTTCTTCGGGCAATTCTCAGAAATCTAACCGTAAATACAATTATAGTATGAATCCGTATTATATAGATGTGCCTATAATGCTTTCGTTAAAAGGAGCTCTTGCCGATAATTTAGCTTTGAGAGTACAGGCTGGCCCATATCTTGGCTTTGGCTTGTTTGGGGGAGCAGAGAGTTCGTATAAAAGTGAGCGTTATTCCAATGGCGTTCCTGATCAAGGTAATTTTGACCCCGATAATGGTGCTAAAAGAAAGGTGAAAAATGTATTTTCCCCAACAGATGAAGAAAAAGAAGAATTTGAATTTGGCGGGTTGAGCAGGTTCAATTGCGGACTTAGCTTTGGCATTGGCATTGAATACAGCAATTTCTATCTCGGAGTGAGCTATAATTATGGCTTAACCAGCTTAGAAAGCAAGTATGATTACAATAACTCGAATACTTATGAAATAATGCCTGGATATGAAACTACAACCATTGAAAAAGGAACTCGTGAAAACAATTCTTATGAACGCACTCTCAGCATAACACTGGGTTATAATTTCTAATTTTTTTTAGGCTTCTCGCTAAAACGAGAAGCCTATACCCAAAATTTTTCTAACTTATACCCATGCTCCTAGCGTTGGTGGGTTTAGATGAGTTTGCTAAAGATGAGAGAATTGCCAAATTCTGGAAAGAGTCTTTAGTTGGTGGTTCGCAGAGCAAAGTGTTTTTTGCTTCTGATTACCAAAAAGACGAAAACCCTCTAATCCCAAACATAGCACAGGCTTTGACGCCTTCTTTTTTTGAGCCAGCGGCAAGTGTTTTGGTTAGGCACTCCGAGTTTATGCTAGCCGAAGAACAGCGCCGGCTTGCGGATTTTATAACGAGTTATAGCCAGGCAGGAGTTTTCCCTGGGAATTTGGTCCTTGATTTTTCCGAGCTGGACAAAAGAAGCGCTCTGTGGAAACTCTTTGACAAAGCCAAAGCAGCGGAAACTTTTGACCCCCCAAAATACGATGGTATTCAAAAATGGGTGGTTAGCCATGTTAAAAATTGCTTTGGCATAAGCATAAACATTGCCGCCGCGCAATACATTGCAGATGCCATAGGCGGCGACACCAAACGCATACACGGCGAAATAAAAAAAATATTGCTCTACGACAAAAGCATAAAGGAAATAAATATGCAGCACTGTTCGCTGTTCATACAGCAAAACAGGGAAATCCCTGCCTACGAATTGCAGGACTCCTTTGGTTTTAGGAATTTGAACGCCTTTTTGCCCAAGTTTCGCAGAATTTTAGCGGAAAACGGAGATGAAGCCTTTATGCCAGTGGTCAGCGCGCTCAGAAACCACTGCCTAAGCCTTTTGCACATACAATCTATGAAGGCCAAGAAAATCTCGGACGATGAGATACGTGCCAAAGCTCTGCCACCCAACAGGACTTTTCTCTACAGTAAAAGCCGGATGCCGGAGCAGAGTTCCTGCTGGAAGGCTGGCAGTCTGCAAAAAGCCATTTTATTCCTTGACGAACTCTCTTATGGAAAAAAAGTAGGCCGCTACAGAGATTTACCCTCATTTGAGATGGCAATTTGCAGTTTACTATATTACTTATGAAAGTATGGCTGCACAGAAAATATGCTTGGGTGTTGAGATAAACCAAGATGGATTGAAAATTGCTCTGGTTGAACCGGATCATAGGAATATTATTAAGATAGATGCGGTTCCCGCTTCTGGCGATTCGATGAATGATGCTTCAATTTATTCCTCTGTAATGACCTCTTGGACTCGTAACAATTCACTCCCTGAAATAAAAGCGGTGGCGGTGGCTTTCCCTGTGCAGAGCGGAGTGATGCGGCTGGTTGACATTCCCAAAGAAACTATTGAACAGCCTTTTAACTATGTGGAATGGGAATTTGCCTCTGCGATTAATTCCAGCGCAAAGGACTATAAGCTGGATGCAGCCTATTATCCAAGCCCAAAGAAGCCCCAGCGAGCTATTGTCACTGCCCTGCGCAAAGAAATTGTGGATTCCTTTTGCTCCAAAGCGGTTGAAAGCAGCGGTTTTAGGCCCAATTGCCTTATCGCCGACATTTGCGCCCTGCTCAATTTGCTGGAGTGCTCTGATGGCCTAGACAGCCATCCCCAATGCGTGTTAAAAATAGACCAAAAATTTGCTGTTGCATTTTGGGGAAACGAGACTGGTCCCCTTGCCATAAGGCTTTTTCCAAAAGAATTTCTTGCGCCCAATATTATCATTGAATCTTTAGACAAAGGTTTTAAAGAATTTTCAAAAGCAAAAAGAAAAGTAAAATTCTGCGGCGAGCTTTCCGCAGATGCTAAATACACAAGCGAACTTGTAGATATAGCTATGAACCCTAAACAAGCTATAGAGATAGAGGTTTGGAAAGCTCTTTCAAAATTTTCTATGGCAAAAGATGTAGATTCTTCAAAACTGTCACGATGTTTAGGTGCCATAGGAGCAACCCTGAATTGCATGTAGTGTAAAGAGATGATAAAATCCAATTTAATGCCGCCCCTCCCTAAAAAAACGGCGGCGGGGAAGCAAAAAGGCAAAGCCGCTAAGAAAAGCGGAAAAACTTTTTACGTATTGCTAATTATTATACTATCCGGCTTTATCTATTATAAGCAATTTGGAATACCAAAATTTATACGTGATAAATTGCCGGAAAAAGTCATAGCCCTTTTAGGTTTAACCGAACCGGAACCTGAGGTTGTGATGCAGGCGCCACGTAGAATTCCCGTCCCTAAGTTAATTGCGAGAGGTTTTAGCGTAATAGAGCCAGTTGTTCCGGTTAATGCTTCTGTTGAAGAAATGGTTATAACCTTGCGCCCGGATGTTTATTTTAAAAATAGAAACAAATTAATGTCTAGAGAAGAAACCTTTCACTACTCTAAAGAACTGCATCAGGCTTTGGATAGCCGAGTTTGCTTAAAAGACGCTTTTCCCGTTGTGCTAAACACATTTTATGACGCAACGCCAGATGGCATGGGTTATCTTGACCTTGTGTATCAGGCTCCAAATTATTACTTTGCCCGTGTTGTAACTATTGATGCCAATACACGTACCTCCTTCATAAATAATCTGAAAGCAAAAGGAGCGAATTTAAGAGTTATAGATACGGTATCTTACAGAAACGGCAATGTTGAATTTTCCCTGCAAGGCAGCATAAAATTGCCTAGCCAGCAACAATTGAATGTGGTGCCGCATTCAAAGATGAATTCGGAGATTTTGGCTTTGCGCAGTTTGGCCATAGTCAACAGCGTGCGTTTGGAGGGTTTGGAAAACCCCATCGAAGAGGATTTTGGGCTTTACCGCATAGTTGTTTTAAAAACCTTTACGGAGTCTGATTATCCTTCTCTTTTGAATTTTGCGGACGCTTTGCAAAAATCCAATATCTCAATCGGTATCCAAAAATTCGCCTCTAGCCCCTTGGAAGCGGACAAAATGCAATCCGCCATAGAATTTGTGATGTATGTGAAATAGAGATAGCCTTCAAGGGGGTTAACTTTCAAGGAAGGTTATACCTTAGGCAGTTTTAGTTTGGCATACATCGCGTATAAGCGCAGAATTATGGTTATGGCTATTGTCGCCACAATTTTCACGCCGTGAAATTCGCTTGTGCACAAACCAAAAACCCAATAGAACAAACCGCCTATCAAAGCCGCAGTAGCATAAAAATCGCTTTTTAAAACTACGGGTATTTCGCCAGCCAAAATATCCCTGAGCATTCCCCCACCCACTGCCGTCAGCACCGCAAGGCTAACTATGGCTATTCCGCCAGCTTCTGCATTCTCCGCGCGAATTGCGCCCAGTGCCGTAAAAGTTCCAAGCCCAATGGCATCTGCTATCATAACAAAAAGCCAATGAGAGACAACCTTTTTTTGGGCTATTATAACCAAAACCGTAGCTAGAATGCAAACAATGGCGTAAATTGGCTTATGCAAAGCCACTGGCGGATTGTTGTTGAGCAAAACATCTCGCATAATTCCGCCAAAACATCCCGTGGCGCAGGCGAGCACAATGGCTCCAAACCAGTCCAAACCTCTATTTGCGGCTTTAACAGCGCCTGTTATAGCAAAAGCGAATGTTCCCAGCAAATCGAGAGAAAGGAGAATCACAGGGAGTAATGTAGTAAATACTCATCGGATTTTGTTTATCTAAATTCCCACTATGTCAAACAATAAATTCGCGGTTCTCATAACCCTGAGCATAACCTCTTTTTTGGTTCCCTACATGGGTTCATCGCTTAATCTGGCGCTTCCAGAGCTTGCGCACGCTTTTGACTTGGACGCAAAAGAACTGGGTTGGGTAACTTCCGCTTTTTTAATAGCAACGGCTATTTTTCAGATTCCTTTTGCAAAGATAGCGGATTTGGTTGGCAGAAAAAAAGTGTTCTTGCTTGGGGTTGCGCTTTTTGGGGCAGCCTCTGTTGCTTGCGCGGCAGCTTGGGATTTTGTTTCGCTAATTGTGTTCAGAATATTTGCGGGGCTTGGCAGCGCGATGATTTTTGGTACCAATTTGGCAATTTTATCCGCTACATACGAAGCACGTGAACGTGGCAAGGCAATGGGGGTTTTAACCTCAGTCGTTTATATGGCTCTTGCCGTTGGGCCTTTTTTGGGCGGAATTTTAACGCATTATTTTGGCTGGGAAAGCGTGTTTTTTATACCTGGGGCAATTCTAGTTGTTCAGGCAATTACCGTGCCTTTCTTTATCAAGCACGAATGGGTGGAAGATAGCAGCAAGCGTTTTGACAAAAGAGGTTCTTTGATTTTTGGGTTTGCTATGTTTTGCTTTATTTTTGGGTTTTCTGAATTCCCTGGTATTCATGCCTTTATCCTTGTGCTTGCAGGAATTTTGCTGTTTATATTCTTTTACAATTACGAAAAGCACAAGGAAGAACCCGTATTCCATGTGAGCTTGTTCGGTGGCAATAAGATTTTTACATTGTCATCTCTCGCAACCTTTTTCAGTTATGCGGCAACAACGGCCTCTTTTTTTCTACTGAGCCTTTACTTGCAGTTTGTGCGCGGCTTTGATGCTAGAGACGCTGGGCTGGTTTTGGTTTCGGCTGCGGTGGTGCAATCGATAGTTGCTCTTTTTGCGGGCAGGCTTGCGGATAAATTTGAGCCGTCCAAAATATCTATGCTCGGAATGATTTTGAACGCAGTTGGCTTGCTTGGGCTTGTTTTTGCGGGAATGGAGAGTTCAATTTTTTTTATAATCCCTATGCTTTTGTTCTTAGGGCTTGGGATTGGATTGTTCGGTGCCCCGAACACAAAGGTGATAATGGGTTCTGTGGAAAAAAAGCACATAAGCCAGGCTTCCGCAACGGTTGGAACCATGAGGCTTTCGGGGCAGGCATTCAGTATGGCTATTGCCATGATGTCCATTTCTATTTTCATAGGCAATTCCCCAATAGTTCCAGAAAATTTTGAAAACTTTATGCAGAGTTGGAGATTCACATTTATATTCTGCGCAATTTTATGCGTTGTAGGTGCTATTACAAGCAGAGTGTGCGTGAAACTGCCTAAGCATTGAAAATATTCTCAATTCTCAACTCTCAATTTTCTATCTTATATCCCCTTATGAATAAGATGCAATCTGTTCAAGAGCATGTAAAAAATGCACCGGGTTCTTACTTGAGCCGCTTGCGCACAAAATTCACCCAAAAAAATGGGCTTGTGCAAAATTCAAAAATACAGAGCGAATTATGCCGTGAAATCTTGGAAGAAGAGAGATTAAAAAAATGGATGCAAAGGAGAAAAGAATGGGAAGTCTTGGCTTTGGGCTTGATTTATGTAAGCGGTAGCAGAGGCTTGCATTTCAAGGAACTGGAACGCACTCTGGAAACAGACCAAAAAAATTTAGTAGCGTTTTTAAACGAGGCGGTGAGCGAAGTATTTTTGTGGCAAGCCAAGTGCCAAGGCTCTTGCATATATTATGGCTTTGCGGATTTTGACGATTTCTTTTTAAACCATCTATTCAGCTATGAAGAAGCATTGGAATCTACCGTATGGATTTCCAATGAAAAGAAAGCCGAATTGCACTTGCTGCTGTTGCTCTCTAAAATACAGCTGGGCAAAATTTCCATTAAAAAAGACCTCTCCATCAGCCACTCCGCAAAAAAACATATTGCCCAAATTTTTAAAAACAGCAATTTTTTTGACAGCTCAATAATGGAAGACTGCATACGCTTGCAGCTCTCTTTTCTCATCTATGAAAAATGGCTCTCAATAACCGCAGATGAATCCGAGCTAAAATTGCTAACCCCCGCTTATGACTTTTTGCAAAACAACGGATTCAGACTTTTTTCTGAATTCATCTTTTGGTGGGAGAAAGAGAGATTCCGGCACAAAAACGACCTGCTAAAACTCCTGAAATTTTTTGAAAAACCTATTAGCGTATTAAAAGCGGTTCATCTATTTTGGCCCAGCGATACCAATTCAAGGCTGCCTAAGAGCAAAACTATAAACTGGCAGTATTTGCCATTGCCGCTCAGGGAACTTTGGATTTTTGGAATTTTAAAAATACAGGTGAAGAAAAAAAATATTTTGGCTTTTTCCCTTTCCGAATTCGGGGAAAATATTTTCTTTGCCAAGCGTTCAAAGGAAAATCTATCCGAGCCTATTATAGCCAGTAGTTCCAACTTTGAATGGCTTTTATCGCATGATAACGGGGCGTTCAGAATTTTTCAAATGTCCTGTTTTGCAGAGGCAAAAAATGAAGAAGACCCTTTGCGCTTTGTACTCAGCAAGGAATCTTTTTTGGAAGGTATGCGTTCAAGGCTCCCAGACAATTTTGTTCAAGATTTTTTATCATGGAACAGAGCTGTGCAAAATGTCACCGTGGCTTTAAACGAATGGCATCATATATACAGCGATTCTTCAATTGATTCTCTGTACGTTTTGCGCATAAGAAATCCCAAAAAATTTGCGGAACTCTCTGTGTATAAGCCTTTTCTAGCTTGCGTTGAAGAGGTTATCCCAAACTGGGGCTTTGTTATCAAGGCAGAAAGTGAAAAGAAAATTCTAGGAATGCTTTCGCATTTTTCTTTGGAACCGCATCCATCATCCAATTTAAATCAAGACAAAAATAAACTTTTGCAAAAACTTGCAGAAACGGAAAATTTCAGGCTGCCCTACCCCATTCCAGAGGTAGGTAGCGATACGCTGTTCAATGACTACCATGCCCTATTCCAGAAGTAAGCGGCGATGTGCTATTCGATTGAAACGGTATCTTTATGCGAAATAAAGTACCTTTGCCAACGGTGCTTTCAACGGTGATTTCACCTTCGTGCAGGTCGATTATTTTTTTCACAATGGCAAGCCCCAAACCCGTGCCTTGCTCTTTTGTTGTGAAAAAAGGCGTGAAAATATTTTTTAGATGCTCTGATTCAATGCCATTGCCTGTGTCTGCAACGGTTATCTCCGCATATTTTTCGTTTGAACTTATGCCAACAGAAATTTTGCCCTCGGTTTCTATCGCTTGAATAGCGTTCATAAGCAAGTTGAGCATAACCTGCTGCAACCTTTCAGCGTCAATTTCTGCGTTCAAAGGCTCGGACGGGAAATTGCGTTCTATAAAGAGCTGTTTTTTCTCTTTTTCAATTTCAATTTCCGCATGTGCTAAAATTGCCTCTGCCCAATTAACTAAATCCGTATTTTGCTTTTGCAAATTTGTTTTTCTGGTGTAAGCGAGCAGATTGCCAACTATTTTGTTCAAGCTGGAAATGCCGCCTATTATCTTATCCACGTATTTTCGCTTTGGGTCTTCTGGCGGGATGCTCCTCGCCAAAAGGCTCGCATAACCGCCTATGCCACCGAGGGGGTTTCTTATTTCGTGGGCAACGGTTGCAGCCATTTCTCCAAGCGCGCTCAAAACCCTGCTTTGGTTAACCTCTTCTTGCATTTTTTTAAGCTGCTCGGTTTGCATTTCCAAAGCCTTGTATGCAAATTCAAGCTCGCTGCCTTGAGCCAAAAATCGCTCCATAACGGTAGCGAGTTCACTTATCAATTCATCTTGGGATTTTTGCATCAATTATCTCAGCGCCCTAAGCGCATCTATTCTATTCTTGGATTGGCTTTGCGGGTCAAATCTCTGAACCATCGCCTCGTCTTGCGAACGTAGTTCCAAAACAAGTTTTTCCATTTCGGTTATTATGAGTTCAATTTCCCCATAAAGCGGCGAACTTTGCATCTCTTCCTTTCTCTGAATCCATTCATCCACAAAAGGCGCATTACGAGATATTTCAGCAGTAACGCTATCTAACAAAGAGCTTTTCAGAGTTAGCAAATCATTTATTTTGTTCAGTTCATTTTCCGAATCCAAATTGCGCAATAAATCGCTTTGCAGAGCGTGAATTCGCTTGTAAATAGAGAGCTGAGAGTTCAGGCTGTCGCGGAGAAGTTCTGGTAAATTAGAGGTCATTTTTTCAACACCCCCTGATTTCTCTCTTGCCAAATAGCATCTTTTTTATAAAGCTCCGCTTGGTCTGCCCAATAAGTTCCGCTGAATTCCTTTATCAAACGCTCGTAAGAGCGCACCGCTTCTTTGAAATTGCCCTGTTTGCGGAATATATTTCCAATTTGGAACAAAGCCCAAGGGACAAGCGCAGGGTCTTTGTATTGCTCTATGGCTTTGTTGTAATACTCCAGCGCCATAGGCCAGTTTTGCAGCAAAAAGCTACGGTCGCCAAGTTCGTAGATAGCCTTGCGGCAAGGGTCTGCGGTGCCCGGCGGGCAGTCTTCTACAATGTCTTTATAAACCTGTATAGCAGATGGCTGGTCTTGCAGTTTGCTGTATAGATCCGCGAGCTTTAAACGAAGCTCATTTTTCTTGGCCTTGCTAGGCTCGGCCTCTATGGCTTTTTTCAAAATTTCCGGAGAGCCTTGGTCCGGTTTATATTGGGTTGCAATTTCGGCTTCCAGCGCTAACTTTTGCCCAAGAGTTGGGCCAAGTTTCTGGTCTTCAACTACGTTGGAGAGGGAATTATATCCATTTTGAAACTCAGCCTTTTTTACATGGCTAACAGCCAGCATATAGAATATAGAGCTTTTATAAGGCTCAGGCACAGGTTCTTGCAAAACCGAATTTCCAAGCGCTATAACTTTATCGTGCAGCTCAAGGTACTGGTATAGCACAAGCAGGTTGTATGCAGCTGCCATTGAATTGGGCGTTCCGGGGAATCTTTGCCTTGCGGTTTGCAAAGCATCTATCGCGGATTGAAAGGACTTTTTTTGAATTAAGCCATAAGCCTTCTGCAAATCTGCGCTGCCTACTTCCGTTGTGGAAGCAAAAGCGAAATTACCGCCGTATTCAGTAACCGCTATTTTTTCGGGACCAATAGTCAGGGGCTTATTTTTAAGGCTTTCCAAATAGGCAGCAACGGAATCCTGTTTGCGTTTTTCTTCCATTTTGGTGCAACTTTCCAAGCTATTGCAAGCATAAGGGTTTGAGGAAGAAGATACCGCTTGCTGTTCAGCGGAACTAGACGAGCCGCTAGCTGCTGCACTAGTCGCGTTATTCGAATCATTTGCGGGCACTTCGCCTAGCCGTGCTATCCTAACCCTAACCTCTGCCTTGCCCTGCGCATTTGATGTGAGCTGTACGTATTTGTTGTAGTAGCTTATGGCTTTGGCTTTGTCGCCTTTTTGCTCATAAATTCTGCCCAAATAATAATTTGCATTAAAGCCTTTTTCTGGATACTCAAAGCTCTTGTTGAAATTTATCACAGCATTATCCAATTCGCCCAAATTAAAACGGCAAACACCAGCATAGTAGTAAGCTCCTGGATTGCCAGGCTCTTTCTTTAGAACCTCTCTCCAATACTTTGAGGATTCCGCCCATTGTTTTTTATCGTGAGCGGCTAAACCAGCTTTAAATTCAGGGGAATCGTAGGTATATTTTGAATCACTTGCTTTTGGAGGAGCTGGCGGTTGCTCTGCCGCTGGTTTTTGAGCTGCCGTTGCAGCCGTTGCGGCTGCTGTTGGTGCTGTAGCAGCAGTAGTTGCTGTTGTTGTTCCCAGCAAAGTTCCAATACGGGAAATAGCCTTTGTCTTCTGCTCTATGGCCCCAATTTCCGATAATGCACGCCATCTTGCCACGGCATTGTCCTTTTGCCCAAGGGCTTCGTAAGCCTCCGCTTCCCCTTCTATGGCTTTTGCCAGTTTGGGATTATATTTTTGCGCAAGCTGGAAGTTATCGATGGCCAACTTGTAATCCTTCATTTTAAAGCGTACATTGCCCGCTCCCAAATACGCTTCTGCATTGTTTTTATCCGCAGAAAGCACCGCTTTGTACTCATCCAGCGCTTCTTTATATTTCCCTCTATCCGCAAAGTCCTGAGCCTGCTTTAACCTTACAGACTGCGAATTTTGTGCAAAGGTAAAACCCGCAACAAAAGCAACCAGAATTAAAAAGCGACTAAACATCGGGTAGTAATATAGTAAAAAGCTAAACAAATAGAAGCCTACCGGTTAAACTCGAAATCAGAAAAAATATACTGCTAAGAATACATAATACTTGAAAAACTATGCCTATGATAAAAGCTTTTTTGTTCGTTTTTTCGAACGAAAGCACTTTGTAGAACACAATGGATATGCCAGCTATAAAAATACCGGAAAGCGAAAATATAAAAAAGAGTTTTCTGTCAAAACCCTCGGTAAGCGTGTTAAACGGGAGCAGCAAATTGAACCAAAGCAGGAACTGCACCGCAAGGGCTAGGCAAAGAGATGGTATTATAGGTATTGCAGACATATTGTCAAAAAATCTCTACCGTTAAGTTAGAATTTTTTTCTTTTACTTTTTTCTTCACGTTTTCTAAAAAATCCATAGGCAGCGGCTGAACGGTATTTTCAGCTACCGGGCGGGCAACGGAATAAATTTGAACACTTAGCAGGTTTTTTGGATTGGTTTCATAAACTCTTTGGATAATTTGGGCGTAGTTTTTAATCTCCATTTCGCTGGCGGTTTTGCCCTGTACCTCGCAAAGCATGGTTTGAATGCGCAAGGGAAACCTAGAAACCGCAAATTTCAAGTTATTTTCTATTGAGGCTATATCTATCCCTTTTGCAGGTCTGTTTATAAAATTGAGCCATTCATCCGTGCCAGCGTCCAATTTTCCCCATATTTCCCCATTGAAATTTTGAATTTTTTCCAATTGAGTAGCATTTGTTATCAGCACCAATTTTGGAATTTCCGTAATTTCTTTTAAACGCCCGCAAAGCTCGGCAAAATGCGGGTAAAGAGTAGGTTCGCCATCTCCGCTTAAAGCGATGTCCCTTAACACCCTATTCTTTTCTTCGATGTTTGGGAAATGTTCAGCTAATTTTGTTTTATTATATATAGACAGTATCTCCTTCAATTCGGAGATAATCTCATCCACAGATGGAATTTTTGCGGATGTGTTTTTTTTATTCACCTGGCAATAAATGCAGCCATAAGAACACGCGCAGTTTGGCGTGCAGTTTATGCCTATGGAAAGCCCCTTGGCTCGCCTTGAAATAACAGGATACACAAAACAAAAATTAGCAAACCTGCGATTATGATCTGCCCACGCTTTGGATAACTCAGAAATTGACATACAATCTCAATTGAATGGTATTAAGGCTTTCAAATCTTTCGCCTTTCGCTTCTTCAAAACCAGCCGCTACGCGGTCAACGAGTTGCTGCTGATAGGAAAGTTCCAAAAACCTAGTTAGAGCAAAACGCAAATCTAAGGAAAGTTCTTCCACTATGTAATCTTTAATTTTCGCATTTGGAAAAAACACCTCGCCTACCAAATCCATCGTCACATACCTAGAAAGGGAAAGCCTCACGTTAAGGGAATTTTCCCAACCGTAATCTAAAATATTATCATTTGCAGACACAAATACAGTTCCAATTTCTTTCCTATCCACCGGAACCAATATATTCCTCCTTACGGTTTGCCTCGCTGCAAAGCCGGATTGAGCGGAAATATCTAAGAGACTGGAAAACATGGAATGTATATTTAATCCAACGCCTTCGCCCAAGCGAAGCGGGTCAAACGGAGGGCTTATGCGAATTTTTTCACCTTCAAATTTTACGGCATTACCATCATCGTCAACATCCTTTGTGTACACGATGGCATTGCCTACCCAATAATATTCCGGGAAAATATGGGTTTTTACATTCACTCTCATATATGGGCCAATCCATTCATAAAATCTATATACAACGGAACTTTGGAATTGCAAAATGTCTTGCGCAACGCTCCATTGAGATTCTTTTTGTTCTTCACTCAACCACTGCATATTTTCCCTTATATAAAGCTGGGTTAACCAAAAAATTTTATAACGGTTGTAAAGCATACGCATACGCAAATCGCCAAAGGCATTCCAAGTATCGTTCTTTTGCCCATTCACCGTAACAAGCGTTGTGTAGCTGGCAGAACCGCCAAGCCTCATCCCATAAGTCCAATGGGAATCTCTTGAACCGCCCAAACGCATTCTCTGTACCCCACCTGCGATTAACCGCCCGGTGCTCTCTTCAAAAACAAGTTCAACATAGCTCAATTCGCCAGGGTTTACCTGCACGGTTATATAGTTTGCAATAGAGCTCGCATTTTCGCCGCTTCTTGTGATTCTATAAACCTGCGGTTGCAAGATCCATGTTCTAACATCGTTCAACCTCTCCTGGGTCACTCCAAAACCCTTGCCATAACTCTCCCCATTATGAACGGCAAAAACCTCATAGCTCTCAGACACAAATTCGCCGTCTTCATTTATGGTGTTTATCACTATACCGCCCCAGTCGGGAGGAATCAGAGTTGTTTTCCCTTCTTCTACTTCAACTCTATATTCAAATCTTTTATCCATATTGCCAGAGCCTATAATAACCATATAGGTTCCCACTGGCACAACTAGGCGAACGCCGTGTTTGCCAGCCCATTCCTTTCCCGTATATTCTTTTTTTGAAAGAGTATCTATTTTTATAGCTATGTATTCCGGTTCCAAGCGGCTTTCCGTAAAGCGAGGGACAAAAATCGCGCCCTCCCCCATCACACCCGTAAGCGTTTCATCTTGGTTCAACTGCTCTTCTAAACTCGGCGCAGTCCACCCTTTGTTTTCGTAAGGGTCGTATATAACATTTTGCGTTTGAACAAGATTTTTGCTACGTTCCAAAGCCAATTCAGCATCCGTAACTTCCATGCCTGGCAGCTCCGAAGGGCGCATGGCAAATAGAGTTTGAGCTAAAATAACTACAAACAATTTACACCTTGCTAGCCATCCTTTGCTTTGCGAGGTAAAATTCACTTTATCTCTCCGGGCGGTGGCAGGGCTTCCATCTCAATTGAATTACCGGCAGGGACATTCTTTTTAGCGCTAGTTTGCGGAGCTCCAACTTGCACTCTGATAACGGAATCTATATCGGCTATAGCCTCATTGTGTATATATTCCAAAAGCTCGGATAAACCGCGCACCACGTAAATCGTTTCCAAATTGCTGACCTTTTTGCGATAGTCCCATTCCTTGCTCCACAGAGTTCTCCTTGACCTGCTTTCCTGCAAATTTATGTTCATCGCCAAATGAGCATACCATTCGTCTTGGTTGTCGTATTCCTCTATTGCTCTTATTGTTCCGTTTATGGTATAATCGGACTCATCCATATCTGAGCCTCTTCTGACTTCTGAAAAAATTTTAGCAGCATCCAAGTGGCGAAAAAACATGTCCGGTATCATGTATTCCAATTTAACAGCCCATAAATCGTAATTGTAAAAATGCAGTTTGTAGGGGGATTGCCTGTACACAATGTTATTGCGGCGGTATGCCTCTGCGACGTTAAAATCTTTTATCCTAACCGTATATGAGGAAGTGGTTTCTTCTAGCATTTCCTTTGGAGTAGGCACATAGTCTAACTGATAATAGCTGCTCTCTATAACCCGGCCAAAGCAGCCCAGCAGCATAGCAACCATTGCAAGTATTACAATCAATGACTTTTTCATCTAATCCTCTGCTGTTTTTCTTCACCGCGAATCAAGAGAGACGGGTTTTCCCTAACTTGCCGGCTAACATCGTTTAGATTTTCAATCGCTTCTCTTAAATAGCGAACCGTTACGGACAAATCTTCTTGATTGCGGTAAACTAGCTGGTCGCTTCTCTTTGCCAAAAGCTCTATGGCTTTTGCCGCGTCGTTTGCGCTTTTTACAAGCGCTTCTATTTGCATATTCTGAACTTTTTTATCCGTATGCGAAAGGAGGGAATCCAGCTTTGCAAGCGCAACGGTCATTCTGTGCACCGTTGTTTTAGATTCCTCTGCAACAGCGTTGGAATTTTCCAAGAGCAGTTTTGCGTATCTTGGGATTTCGTTTATATCGCCTGAATTTTTTCCCCAAACTCCGTCCAGCTTAGTGGTTATGTTGTCTAAATTTGTCGCGATATTGGTGAATCGCCTTTGGTTATACTCGTTTGTGATGTTGAGCAAATTGTTCATTATTCCTTCAATTTTTTCTGCCATAATCTCCGCTTGCCCGGATATTTGCTTTAATCCGCTAACCGAGGATTTTATAAAATCCCCTCTTGGGGTGTTAGGGTCGTTTGGGGCACCGCCGCTTAACTCAATGCTTTTTAAGCCTGTAAGCGAAATTCCGCCTATCAAATTTGCCGTCATGGTTGTTTTTACAGGAGTTCCAGAAGAAACTTCAAAATTTACTATTACCGCGGTTAAATCCTCTTTGTCCACCTCTAAATGAGTGACTTGCCCCACCACTATGCCGTTCAGCTTTACCTTTGCTCCAGGGTTCAAGCCGTCCACGGATTCCATAAAGCGGGTTTTATATGGAATAAATTTTTCCGTTATTTTTTTGCCTACCAAGAACGCAGCGGTTCCCAAAATCATAGAAGACACACACAGCACAAATATGCCGAGCCTTATCCTTTCTGCTTTTGTTGTTTCCATTATAAGTGGTAATTTAGTAAAATATATGCAATTTTTTTCTATATTTAGCCAAAAATCAGGGGATTTTATGAGTTGCAACGAAGAAAAAGACGAGAAAAAAAAAGATTTTCTAAAAGAGGCAGAGTATGCGCTCGCAAAAAGCAGACGTGTATTTTTGTGGGGGCCTGTGGAAGACTCCAGCGCGGAAGAGCTGGTGAAGCAACTTTTATACCTGGATTCCATTTCAAACGAAGACATTTATTTTTTAATAAACAGCCCCGGTGGCGCAATTTCCAGCGGTCTTTCAATTTACGACTGCATGAAATCGCTGAAGAGCAATGTGGTCACAATTTGCGCAGGTCAGGCGGCTTCTTTTGGAGCGGTGCTTTTGTGCGCAGGTACAAAAGGCAAGCGCTATGCCTGGCCTCACGCGAGGATTATGATTCACCAACCGCTTATACACGGCGAAATGGTTGCCCCCGCAAGCGACCTTGCAATACAAGCAGAGGAAATGCTCCGCATCCGCGATGTGCTGAACGGAATTTTCAGCGAACACACGGGCAAATCCAAAGAAGAGCTTGAACGCGACACAGACCGCGACTATTTTATGAGCGCAGAGCAAGCAAAGGAATACGGCATTATTGACGAAGTTAAGAGTGTTCGGTAACGCATGAACTCTTACGCAAAGAGATCTTACCTATCCACAACAGAGGTAGCCTCGTATCTAGGCATTAAGGTTCATGATGTTCAAGAGCTAATAAAACTCAGCAAATTATCGGCGGTTAAGTCCACCAGCGGGCAATACCGCATAGATATAAAAGATGTGAAAGCGGTAGAAAAGCGATACAAAACTATTAAGAAAAAATCTGAAGATAAAATTTTGC
>Ga0268262_10001306_pt1 | contig 31208 bp, 26 predicted proteins | sample TergutNc150P3_FD_190354 | JGI IMG/M metagenome (GOLD analysis project Ga0268262, IMG submission 190354) | Nasutitermes corniger P3 segment gut microbial community from laboratory colony in Florida, USA - Nc150 P3 (SPAdes) (version 2) | ecosystem: Host-associated > Arthropoda: Insects >... | reverse complement strand
CCCGCGACAAAGGTATAAAAGTGTCCGAAAGGCAAATCTCAATTGACGAAGTTGTTTCCGAGACAAAGGAATGTTTTGTCAGCGGAACCGCCGCGGGAGCCACGCCCATCACTTCCCTTACATATAAAGGAAAAAAAGCGGTCTTTAACGGCGGCAACATCGGCGATTTTTCCGCAGGTTTACGCGATACCATTAAGGGCATCCAGTACGGAACTTTGCCTGATACCAAGGGATGGATGACGCGGGTCATCTGAAAGTGGTTTATTGACTAAATACCGAATTTATCGCTTAATAGTATAAACGCGGGGATATAGCTCAGTTGGTAGAGCGATAGGTTCGCAATCTATAGGCCTGGGGTTCGAATCCCCATATCTCCAATCGTAATTCTTTACTACATAAGGAATTACAAATTGACGTTTTTCTAAAATCTCTGAGATTGGTAGCATCGGTACTTTATCGGTACTTTATCGGTACTTTATCGGTACTTTATCGGTACTTTATTTTTCCGTGTCTTCACGGAAGGAGATGCTATTATGTCAAGAAGCAAAAAGCCTTTTTTATTAATAAACGCGCGGATTCCGACTCGTTTCAGCATGAATTTGTTTTCTGCCATAAAGATGGAAAATTGCTCGAGACAAACTGGTGGAAAAGGCACTTCCCGAAATGGCTTAAATGCGCCGGCATTGAATTGGGCGTCCACGACATCGTTCCTCACAACTCCCGCCATTCCCTTGCTTCCGCGCTGGAAGAAAGAGGCGTGTCTATCCGGTACATACAGGATTTGTTGGGGCATTCGGCTCTTAAAAGTACAATGATTTACCTTCACAGCACCGAAAAGACGATTAGGGATATTGGGCAGAAAATAACAAAAATTATGGAGCAAAAACCTGAGGAGAAAATTATTGAGTTTAAGGTGTCGTAAGTGGAAATTTTTATGGAAATACTTTTCCAATGAACTCTTTTTTTCTTACTAATTCTGTATAGGCCTCAATAAAAAATAAAACATGAGAAAACGCAAATATATCATAGCGCTCGTTGAGTTTTGCATAATAAAGCATTTTATAAACATGTGCTGGATAACTATCATGTTGACATTCTGGAAAAGCGAAACCATCATTAAATATTTCTTGTCTATTTTTATCAGATTTTTCGCTAGCGTCTTGCAAAATAAAAGACCGAACAATAGCCAAAGCTACATAGAATCCCAAGATTTCATTAGCAAGCAATGAAGAGCTTTTTAATACTTGTTTTGCATGAAGATATTTCAACTCAAATGGTTTGTTTATAATTATAGAATATAGCATTACAGAAGCAATTTTATGTCTATCAATTCGACCATCCGGATTGTGCATATATGTATGAACTTTATTCTTGTAATCCTCATAGGTTAACCAAACACTTTCTTTTAATAACCCTGGTTGCCTTTCGTTAAAAACAATATCGTCATCATTGGATAACATATTATCAATTTTTGGTTTAATGATATTTTCCCATAATCTTTCATAGGTATTAATATCCATTAATGCTCCAAATCAGTATCTGGGTATGGTAAAAACGTCACTGTTTCAATGGGAATATCTGAATTGTGAGAAGTCATCATTTTGTGGAATTCATCTTTAGTGCATTTTTTATCTAATTCTTTTGGGAATTCCATAAAATTTTTCGCTAAAAGTGATTCTTCAAAATTAAATAACTCTTTCTTTGTTTCCGTCATTTTTCCACCCTTTGATTAGGAAGTTATTTCTTCCTAGGCTAAACGGGTATTTTTGATGACCATTCCAGTTACCCTGTGCCGTCCTTGGCACTGGAAAAGCCTGTAGCGGTTTTACTATAACTCGCTACTATTATCAATAATAATAAAATTCATCGCTGTTATCAAGCCTTCAATAAAAAACCTTCTCTTACGAGCACTAAGCTCGCAAAGAAGGTGATTAATGAAGACAACAGTTGTTAATATAATAACATAACAATAAATTTTGTCCAGTTGTTTGGTCATAAAATCTGCACCCAGTTCTGGGTAATTTTTACCCCTTTAATTTGCCTTTGATAAGGCGTAACCGTCTAAAGGGAAAAGTGAGGCAAGTTCCTTTACTTGTGAAAGGGCTACGCTTTTCCCTTCGTCAGACAATTTCTCAGCCGCTAGAGCAATTTTTAACCCCTTCTCTGACAATCCATCCGGGACTTTGCCGGAAACAAGGTACTCAGCAGATACTCCAAGAACCTGAGCTACCATAACGCCCTGATCAATCCTCGGCATAGTCGGTGAGGCGTTTCTCGTCCAATTCTGGATTGTTTTTGTGCTTACACCGGATTTGACAGATATTTCATCAAGGGTCATACCTGATTGCGCTACAAAATCATTAAATCTTGTATGGAAATCGCTCATTAATTAATTATCGGTACTTTTTTAAAAAACTAGGGAAAATTCTCTGGATGTTAATTTTTACTATGTACATATTTTTTCAAGTACCTAGATACAAGTATTATTTTCGGTATTTCTTGGGAATTTCGCTTGAGGATTCTAATGTATTTTTTTCAGTTATTTGAACATTGTCTATATTAACATATTCCCTTTCTGCTTCCCATGTGCCAATTAGGGAAAAGGGGCATGTTTCTTATTCTTTACAGGAAAATAGCAAAAAAGTAAAGCACATTATTATCAATATTTTTTTTCATATAAGCCTCCGTATATGTAATTATAGAAAAAAATAACTAGACGAACAATGCTTCTATTACTAATTTATATGTTTTTTCCCATTGGAAAATGACATGACTAGGCATGGTGAACAATATAGAGACTTGCTTAAATAGAGGTACTTTTTAAATTTTTACCTATTGACATTTTTTTGAGCTTTTGGCATATTTAAGTGCAGTGCTAGAGATTAGCCACCTTAGCTCAGTTGGTAGAGCAGCAGACTGAAAATCTGCGTGTCTGGAGTTCAATTCTCCGAGGTGGCAATTTGTCTTTAATAGGCGGAAGCTCTTTTTGGTTAGCCGCTAAAAACTGAATGGTGAGATGTAGCAATTCCGTACTTATTTATGTCATACTTTTTTACAGAATTTGGGTAATAGGCACTATGCGCCGCTATGAATAGTAACCGTTTAATCTATATCATTAATCTGTTGTTCGCCTGACAAAAGCTTTTTTCTGTCGGTATGAGAAGGAGTATCGTAAGATTTATTTCTGCACATTCTGCATGAACAATGTATCTTTCCCTTTGCAAAACGCCCTGTTCTGCCTCCGCCGGACCAAGCTGATACAAATTTTTCTCCTCCGTATTGCCTCAAGAGACGCACTTTTCTTTTAATGACCCTTGTCCGCTGTGAGCGCCGGTATGCTCTTGTTTTTTTCATATAAATATCCTAAATCATCTCTGCTCTTTTTTGTATCTCTTCGGCAAGTTCAGGGAATACTTTTTCAAGCTCATCAATGATAGACTTCTTTGCATATTGGTCGGCCTGGTTAAGAATTTCAGCGGCACTTTCAACGCCGCCGACTTCAGAGTAATTTTTTTTGTCAGCTGACAATTCGATAAGCTTATTCTCCAGAATCCGCTCTATTTCACTTGCTATTTCAAGTTTGACATTATCCATAGTAGCGATACGCCGAAACACATCGCTTTGTATATCGTGTAGGATGTTTTGTAAAACAGCAGAAGCTTTGTCCGCTTCCATGTGCGCCAAAACAAGGGCGATTATTTGTGGATGCTCCCATTGAATAAGGTTCGATAAGTCATTAGGGTCGACACGATTGAGATAATCAAAAGACCTAAAATTTTTTCTCTCATTTTCCTTTGGGATATGTTCACTTTTTTCTTCCGCTGGTTTTTCTTCCGCTGATGAAGTCGAGGGTGTATTATCCTGATTTTTATTCCAATACCAATTTGATAATTTTTCCATAACTGGTTCGATTGTGGGACAGGGAATACAGATGCCTATTATTCCTTCCACTTCCCCTATCTTTGTTTTCAGCGTTACTGAAATAACTGTTTCATTAGGGGAAACAATACGGACATATTGGGTAGCATTATCAATCCTTTTAACCTGAGGGTGTATATCTAATACCTGATTCCATGCTTCACGCAGATTGCCCAATATATGGACAATAATGTTATCCATAATAGAGGTTTCAATATCTGTTAATTCATGATGGAATTTTGTTCCGTCCCCAAATCCGCCGCAAATCCTGTCAATAATCGTAAATGTTATTTTCTTATCAATTCCAAGAATTACGCTTCCTTTTAACGGGTTCATATTTATTACCGCCAAAGTGGCAAATAAAGGAAATAAGCGGATAAATTCCTCGTAGGTATATTGATTAATTGATAAAACATGAAGATGACACATGCTTCGTATATGGGTGGAAAGGCTGTAGGTTGTTAAATTTGCAAAGGTTTCGTGTATGTATGAAATCGCCTTTATCTGTTCCCCGGAAAATTTGTCGGGACGTCTTGTTTCCGTGTCAGACTCGGCATTTATCGCGATTAGTAGCTGGTCAATTTCCTCATTGGAAAGTACTTCTGCCATATTTATCCTTTACTTTCAAATATTATAATACTAATATTATACTCCTATACTCCCTATAAGTCTACCACGATATTCACCTGTCTGGGTAACTGAAACAACAGTAATAAATACAGCAATTACGAGAATGATAAGGTCTGCCCACATGGAAATACTGAGCCGTTGTCTCTGTGGAATATTGGACTTATAAAACCAAACATGAAGAAAATCGCTAATTCATTGTAGCATAAGGAATTAGTGTAGTGCGATTTTCTTCACAGGTTATGAAAATATCAAAAAACTGAAACTTTTAGATGTTCCTATTATTAAAAGAGATGCAAAAATAATTAATGGTAATAGTAAGTTTTCAAAGAATGAACGAATCTCCTAATGACCATAAAATGCAAAAAATTCTCCTCTTACGGTCTTTCCGCGATATGTGTTTAATGTTCGCGCGACAATGTATGCGGCGCCGCCTTTTTATTGACGGCGCTGTTGTAAAACGAGTTATAACTCAGGGTTTGAGCGTATTCTCTTTGACACTTTTTCATCGTAACTTCTGCCTGTGTAATTAGGGCAGCTTTTCCAGTTGCTTGAGGACAGACAAACACTTTCTCTTTGATAACCGTCCTGATATGTGCCAAAGAAAGCGCATTTTTTGTATTCCCTGTCGAAATAGGGACAATCTACATCTGCCATGATTTACCTCCGTAAAACAAATGTTTATAGCCAGTTGATTGTTTTTTGACCAACTGGCAATATTTATTGAAAGATCAAGTTAATCATCCTAATGCACTGAGTTGTTTTTTGAATTTCTTAATTCTATAATTCATTCTTAAAATTCGTATAAGTAGACTAATAGGTCCGATAAGCATAAAAAATAAAGATAAAACCAAAGTGAGACCAAGTGAAAGCTTTTTTCCACTTTCCTTATGGGCCCTAAAAAGTCTAGGAAAAAGGCTTATAACACCTCCAAGCCCGGTACCATACCATATTCCTAAAAATATTCCCGTAGATAAGCTATTTGCGTCTGTTAACACTACCACTCCAAAAATAAGGCCAAGACCAAAACAAATTGCAGAACAAATAAGAAGGATCTTTTTTGCTCTTTCCTCATACCAGATGTTGAATTCGATATTATTTTTTACCTCATCGGAATTAATAATGTCATCGAAATTACCTTCTTCAACTTTACCGTTCGCAAAGGTCACTTTTCCTTTTTGGGGTTTATTGTCAACAAAATCGCCTTCAAAAACATCGCCGCCAAATGTAAATTTCCCTTTACCGTGTCTCATGTTATAAACTACATCACCTTCGTAAACACCGCCGTTTGAATATGTAAATTTTCCTTTGCCCTGAGGTTTGCCGTCAATAAAATCGCCTTCGTAAACATCGCCGTTTTCAACGGTCTGTTTTCCTTTGCCCTGAGGTTTGTCATCAACAAAATCGCCTTCGTAAACCTCGCCGTTTTCAAAAGTCAATTTTCCTTTGCCGTGGCACTTGCCGTTAAGAATACCGCCTGTGTATGTCCATTTTACTCCGTTAAATTTACCTGTTAAAGTACCTTGTTCAGCCATTTTCCTTTCCTCTATATTCAATATATAAACTCCCCATACGGGTTGTTTTACAATTTTAGTTAGTGCGCATGATGTCCAATTACCTTTTGTGTTCCCATGTCACCATTATTTCCCTAAAAATTCTCCGTCTTTCCAGTTTCCTTCTTCAACTTTGCCGTCAGGGTAGGTCATTTTTCCTTTGCCGGTTCTCTTGTCATCAGCCCAATCGCCTTCATAAACTCTTCCGTCAGCCCATGTTCTTTTTCCTTTGCCGTGCATATTGCCTTCCACAAAATCGCCTTCGTATATGCCGCCATCAGACCATGTATATTTTCCTTTGCCATGTTGGTTGCCGTTAAAATAATCACCTTCGTATACATTGCCATTAGCCCATGTATATTTCCCTTTGCCGTGCATATTGCCATTAACAAAATCGCCTTCGTAGTTCTCGCCATCGGGATAGTATACGTATTTTCCTTTGCCATGCATTTTGCCGTTAACCAAATCGCCTTCGTATACATCGCTATTAGCCCATGTACGTTTCCCTTTGCCGTGCATATTGCCATTAACAAAATCGCCTTCTAGAGTTCCGCCGTCAGCAAATGTCCATTTCCCTTTGCCGTGCTCATTGCCATTAACAAAATCGCCTTCGTATACAGCGCCGTCCTGAAGAGTCATTTTCCCCTTGCCGTGTAATTTGTCATCAACGAAATCGCCTTCTCCAGTTCCGTTTGGCAGTATCATTTTTCCTTTGCCGTTGAGCTTGCCGTCAACAAAAACGCCTTCGCTAGATATGCCATCTGGGAGAGTCAATTTTCCTTTGCCGGTGAATTTGTTGTTAACAAAATCACCTTCCCAAACAATGCCATTAGGAAGTGTCATTTTCCCTTTGCCTTCAGAATTGCCGTCAACGAAATCACCTTCGTAAAACATGCCATTTGGAAGTGTCAATTTCCCTTTGCCGTGAGGTTTTCCATTAACTCGTTCGCCTTCATAAATACAGCCGTCCGGAAGCGTCCATTTTCCTTTTTCCATAAAATTCTCCTTTTGCGCTTAATGTCCGCATGACAATTTATTTATAGTCTACTCGGACGTTGTTATTCTAAAAAATGTTAGCTCATAGGTTGTCAGTCAGCATGCGCCGCCGATTTGCAATAGCCCACAAATTGACTGTCCTGAAAGTTTCCTTCATAAACAGTGCCGTCTCCAGCTATCATTTTTCCTTTTCCGTGGAACTTGTTGTTAACCCAATCGCCTTCGTAAGTTCCGCCATCTTGGAAAGTCATTTTCCCTTTGCCATGTGGTAATCCATTAACCAGTTCACCTTCATAGATACTCCCGTCCGGAAGCGTCAAATTTCCTGTTGCCATAAAATCCTCTTTTGCAGTTTTTCTGCAATGTGTGCTTAATGTCCACCCGACAATTTATATACAGCCCATAAAGACCGTATTGCATGGAGAAAAAATAAGAAAAAACGTGGAAATATATACTATTTGATAGTTAGCGTGGTTATTTAGAGAGCAAAAATCACGGGGGGGGGGGGGGGGGTATAATTAACAGAGAAATTACTAATCATAACTTTGCCCTTTTTCATTCATTGAGAGTATTTTACCATTTCAGAGTGAAATTAGCAAGAGTTGTTTTCTATATCTCTACATATCATATTTACACCATATCTATATACACTAAAAAAGGCTTTTTTGCGTGAATTTACGAGGAAATACAGAAACTTGACAAAAACTGGGGTTATTATTATATTCAAAATGTGACAACTACCGCAATATTATTGAGAGAAATTGAAACCATGCCGGAAGCCGCCGCTGCCGAAGTGCTTAATTTCGTCATGTTTATAAAGGGCAAACATACTCCGGTACAACCACGCAAAGGAATGGCGATAAAAGACGCTTATGGTATTTTCAAAGAACTAAAAGGAATGGATACTGCCATTGAAAGAGATGAAGAAGATAGAATATGAATATTGTCGATTCTTCTTTGTGGGTTGAATATTTCTTGGAAAATGATATTGACCAATCTGTCATTGATACAATTATGAAAACAATATAAACTTCCTATGGCGGACGGTTTTATTTACGCTACTGCCGTATTATGGGACGCTGAGCTATACACGCAAGACAAGCATTTTGAAAATCTGGATCATGTCCATTATTTCTCTAAATAACAAGCGAAGAAACTGCTGAAAATCTAAAATACATGGGTCTATCGTACGCCTAACTACGGTTTTTCGTAGTAATGCGACGACAGGCGATGCCCTTTTGTCAAGGAACAAATGGCGGGTATTTATTCAACTTCAATCAATAAGGATATTTCGGGCGAAAGCCTGATGGTCTACAAAAATATATGCTTCTTTCGTAGACTTTACATGTGCCCAAATTATACTGTATTTATTATGTCACAGTAAAACCAAATAATTTCATAGGGATTGTAGAAATTTATAATTCCATGTATAATTTATCGAAAGGAGACAATCCGCTATTTTCTCCAATCTTTTTTAGAAATTTGGAATTTTAACATGGAAACTCAAATAATTTCCGTATCGACAAAAGAAATTAACGACACAAATGTCAAAACCGCGCTTGCGGGAGGGATGTTACAAACAGGCGAGGAAGTCGGAAGTTTTCGTGTAGACAGGCTGCTTAGTACGTCAGGCGGAGAAGCTGAAGTTTATTTGTGTACGAGAGGCGGCGAAAATTTTGTCCTTAAATATTACTATACAAAAAAACCGAACCGGGAAGTTGAAGAAAAAATAAAATCTTTCTCTCATAAGAATATTATTTCAATTCTGGATTACGGCGAGTATAAGGACAGGTTTTTTGCCATTCTTGAATATGCCGCTGGGGGCGCTTTGGATGACAAACTGCCCAACGGTAAATACAAGTATATGCCGGTGAGTGAAGACGATGCCAAACAAATTGTGCGGGAAACCTTAAGCGCGTTTGAAGCCTGCCATAATATGGGAATCATCCACAGAGATATAAAGCCGGGCAACCTTTTTTATAAAGCTCAGGAAGTCCTTCCCAACGGCAAATACAAAGGCAGCCAGCTTATGGTCGGCGACTTCGGTATTGCCAGTGTCTTTGAGGTTGACGCGGGAATGAGCAAGCACATGACGGAAACCGGCGCAAAGACCGAGGGTTACGCCGCGCCTGAAGCGTACTCCGGCGTTATCGGAAAAGAATACGACTACTATTCATTGGGCGTAACTCTTTGGGCGCTGCTTACAGGCATGGAGCCTTTTGTCAACGAAAAAGGGCAGGCCATGTACTCCGGCCAGATAACTCTGGACACTATTCAAGGCAAGACCGTTGATAATCTGCTTTCCCGTTCTCCCCAAATCAGCGCTTCCATGCAGAAGCTCATAAGGGGACTTTTAACCGTACGTCACGACAAGCGCTGGAAAAAAGATGAAGTTACGCGCCATCTTGCGGGTGAGAATATTGAATTGTTTACGGAAGTTCGGACACTGCCGTTAGTTGAAATCGGCGGCGAAAGCTGTTCGTCATATCAGGAAATCGCGCGCGCTCTTATCAATCATCAGGAAGAAGGCAAGAATTTTGTCTTTAAGGGCAGGCTCCTGAACTATCTTATCAAAATTGATCAGAAACTTGTGGACAGATTGATCGAATTAATCGAAAATTACAGCGCTGAGAACAGGGAAGACGAGGGGCTGGTTTTTATTGCTTATTCACTGTGTCCGAATATGGCATTTCCGCTGGACCACGGTCTTTCAATCAGCAGTTTGCAGGAGATGTTCACGGTTTTAAATACTGACCCCGACGCGATTCTTCCTTTTCTTAGAGACGAGAGAAAGGGTTTTTACGCATATCTTGAGGTTTCCGGTCTTGGCGAGCATGGCAAAAAGGTAAAAGAAATAGTAAGTTCCACCACCGGGGATATCAGAGCGGTTTTGCGTATTATCGCAACATTTCAGGGTAACGAAATTAATCCGTTTCAGGATGGAATCAACAATGAGTGCCGGCTTGCCTCTTTGGAAGATATGTACAACCTGCCGGATTACCTGAAAGAAAGGGTAATGATTTTTATTGAGCGCAACTATGGCCTTTTGCCGGCGTGGATAGAAAATCTTACCGGAAAAAATCTTGACACATGGTTTACGGTTCTTTCTGAACAAAAAAAGAAGATAGTCCGCTGGGGAACGTGGGAATTTTTCATTTTGTTTATGCAAGGGCTTGATGCTTATGACAAGCTCCAGAAAAACGGCGATTATATCCTGTATGAAAAAGGCGGGAAAAAAGGCCTGTATCATATCACGTTAAACGCAAATCACGCGGAAATGCTCTTCGGAGTGGAAACCGGAGTCAACCAGCTTACGCTCAAAAAAAATGACGGCGAGGTCGTATTCAGCGGAACATACGCGATTAATTTAGCCGCCGGGTACGACGGCGACGGCGTTTCGAGCCTGCAATTCATTGATACTGAGGGAAGAATGACGGTTTTTGACGGTTCCATGATTTATTATTTCGATATAAACTCAAGCCTTAAAGAGCCGCGTTATGAATTGAAAGACGGTGAAATCAATCTGCTGGTAGAGTTGGGCAGCGCCGTACCTTGTCTTGATCTTGCCCGGAGTCTTGGAGAGAACAATAATTTTACCGACATGAACAAAATTATTGACGCCTTTTGGAAAAAACTAGGAGAAGAAAAAAAATTCAAAACAGAAAGGGATATCCTGCTCCTTATCAATAAAGATAAAATGGATGGTTTATCACATTCCATTGACTTCTATCAAAATGAAATAGGTATTACTTTTTTAAAGGAAAATTCATCAGGGGAGGCTCTGCCGTATTTTGAGAACGCGATGGCGATTAACTCTTCAGGCATTGGTTCAAACGGTCAATCTTACAATTATAATTATAGCCTTGCGCTCTGCTCTGAAGAAACCTCGGAGAGTTGGAATAAAGCTTTAAATTATCTGGACAAGGCTCTGATGATCACGCCGGATAAGCCGCAGTCTTTGGCGTTAAAAGGAACTTGTTTATATAAATTAAATAATTATAACGAGGCCATTGCCTGCTTTGATATGGCGCTGAGCAAGAAATACGGTATTTTTTCCAATGCCGAGAAAAAGGATGTTTTTGCGACAAGAGCAAAATGTTACACCGCGTTGGGCATGAAGGACAAAGCGGATAAAGATAATGCGGAAGCGGATCGTTTGGCGAAACTTCCCGCTTAATTAATTGATGAATAGGAGAAAGAAATGGCAACATTAAATTGCGCCGCAATTTGCGCCGCCTGCGGCAGGGAAAACAGGGACATTGCGAAATATTGCCGCTTCTGCGGGAAGATGATGCCGGTATCAACTGCCGAACCTTCGGTTTTACCTCAGGCAAAAACGGTTGCCGTTCCCTCTTCAACTGCGCCGGCTCAGACCGCTTCCGTGTCAACAGTCGCTATTCCTTTTGATTATGTCGGCCATGACAAAATTCGCGCAGAACTTGAAAAGATAAAGAGCAATATCAAATTTCAAAAACGCCGTCAGGGAGCGGGCGTCGGCGGGACTATCGGGTCAAAGATATTTGTTTTCAAAGGGAAGACAGGAGCGGGGAAGACTCTTGTGGCAAAACATTTTATAGAAGAACTTAGGCAGGAAAATTGTCTTTCCTCCGACATAATTACCAGTAAGGAAGCTAGAGAACTTTCAAAAGCATACGGCGATGAATACGCCATTTCCAGATTTCTTTCTGAAACAAAACCCGCGGCTCTGGTTGTGGACAATGCCACTGAAAAACCGGAATATATCCATGAATTGATTCTTGCCGCAAGCAAATCCACGCAGGAGTGTATCTGCGTTATCATCGGAAACAGTGAAGGCTTTGATGAATTCTTCGGCAAAAACACCGAGGACAGGCAGCGCGTTACCCAGGATTTTAATTTTCAGGATCTTTCGCTTGATGATCTTTCCATCATCCTTATGAAAAAACTCCGGGAGCGCGGTTTGATCTTTGATCCGGCGCTGAAGAAAAATATTTTGGCTTACATCCGGGAACGCAAGAATGATCCGTCATGCGAATATAAAAACGGCTGGTTAATTGAAAAAGACGTTATTCCCTCAATTGACAAGAACCAGCAGGCCAGATTGGAACGTCTTGACAGTTCGTCTGTTACGGACGAAGACTTTAAGACCATCAAGGCCGAAGACCTGCCTCTTAAGAACAAGCCCAAAACAGTTGATGAGATTCTCGCGGAACTTGACGCGATGATAGGGCTTGCCAAAGTAAAGAACGCGGTACGCGAGATTGCGCAGACGATCAAGATGCAAAAAGAGCTGGAAGAAAAAGGCGGCGTAAAAGCGCAGCGTCTTGCCATACACCTTGTATTTTATGGAAACCCCGGCACGGGCAAGACCACGGTTGCCCGCAAGCTCGGAGCTTTGTTTCAGGCGATGGAACTTATCCCAAGCGATCATATAATCGAAACTGACCGTACCGGCCTTGTCGCGGGTTATGTCGGGCAGACTGCCCCTATGGTAAAAGAAATGTGTGATAAGGCTATGGGCGGCATCCTCTTTATCGACGAGGCCTATACACTAAGTTCGGGCGGCGGCGGTGATTTCGGCAAAGAGGCTATAGACGCGCTTCTTAAACGCATGGAAGATGACCGTGGCAATTTTGTGGTAATCGCCGCCGGATATAAAAATGAAATGCAGAATTTTATCCAGTCGAATCCCGGCCTTAAAAGCCGTTTTACTCATGAGCTTGAACTTGAAGATTACAACCCTGATGAGTTATACGCTATCTTTTTGTCTATGGCAAAAGACAGGGGTAATAAATTGTCCGGTGAAGCGGAGATTGCCGCGAAAGAAGCTATAGCGGATATTCACAGAAAAAAAGGCAAAGACTTTGCCAACGGACGCACTATGCGCAATCTGCTGGACGATACGGTTAGAAAAATGTCCGCTCGTACCGCGAAACTGCCCGAAGCGCAGCGTACCGTCGAAGCGCTTTCTACCATAACCGCCGAAGATATTCCCTATGAAAAACCAAAGGTCAAGACCGCGGATGAGATACTTACGGAACTTGACGGCATGATTGGACTCGCGAAGGTCAAGACCGCCGTGCGGCAACTTATCGAAACTATCAGTATGCAAAAAGAACGCGAGGAAAAAGGCGGCGCCGCGGCGAAGATACAGGCGATTCATTTGTGTTTCTACGGAAACCCCGGCACCGGAAAAACCACTGTCGCAAGAAAACTCGGGGCTTTGTTTCAGACTATGGGTCTTTTACCTACGGATAACATGCTGGAAGTTACAAGAGCCGACATGGTTGCGGGCTATGTGGGGCAGACCGCGCCTCTTGTAAACACTGTGTGCGACAAAGCTTTAGGCGGCATCCTCTTTGTCGATGAAGCCTATGATCTCTGCAAAGATTCCTACGACAGTTTTGGAAGCGAAGCGGTAACGGCGTTATTAAAGCGCATGGAAGACGACCGGGGAAAGTTTGTTGTGATAGCCGCCGGCTACCGAAAAGAAATGGATGATTTTCTTCAAACCAACTCCGGTTTTAAAAGCCGTTTCACCCACTTTCTTGAACTGGACGATTACAACCCGGATGAGTTATTCGCCATTTTCGCGTCCATGGCAAAATCGAACGGCTATAAACTTTCTCCGGACGGGGAAAAACGGGCAAAGGAAGTTATTTCCGAAGTACATCGCACAAGGGGCAGAGATTTTGCCAATGGCCGCGCTATGCGTAATCTTCTTGACGACACAATACGCCGAATGCCTGAACGCCTCGCGTCTCTTACACAGGCGGAGCGCACTGTTGATGCTTTATCAACAATTACAGAAGCGGACTTCCCATCAGAGAAAAAAGAAGAGCGCACAGTCAATGAGATTCTCGCGGAACTTGACGCTATGATAGGTATGACGGACATTAAAAGAACAGTCCGTGAAATTGCCAATAAAATTCAGATACAAAAAGAACAGGAAGAAAAAGACGGGACAAAGAGCGCGGGAGAGGGCAACAATATTGTGATTACCGGCAATCCCGGCACCGGCAAGACAACGATTGTCCGCACATTGGGCGCGTTGTTTAAAACCATCGGTCTTCTTAAAACAGAAACGGTCATTGAGGTGGACGGCAATGATCTGAAAGGTTCTTACCTTGGACAATCTAAGGACAAAGTCAACGAGAAATGCGACGAGGCTATGGGCGGCATACTTTTTGTCGATGAGGCCTATGTGTTAGCCGACACCCAGCGGGGCGGCGCGGCCGACCAGTACGCCAGAGAGGCGGTTGAAATTCTTATGACCCGCTTGGAAAACGACAGGACAAAATTTGTCGGCGTAGTAGCGGGTTACGAAAAAGAGATGCAAGTCTTCCTTGATACTGTGAATCCGGGAATGAGGCGGCGTTTCAAGCATTATCTGAGCCTGAGCGATTACAACGCGGAGGAGCTTTTCGCGATTTTCAATTCTATGGTGAAAAAAGCAAGTTATACCCTGACGCCTGAGGCAGGCAAAGCCGCAAAAGCCGCCATAACCGGTATGTACAATAACAAGGGACCGAATTTCGGCAACGCGGGAGAAATCAGGGTGTTCTTTGAAAAAACCACAAGCAGGCTGGCGACCAGACTAGCGGCGCTTTCCAAAGAAGAACGTTCCAACAAGTTGAAAACAATTGAAGCCTGCGACATTCCTGTAAAAGAAGGAGGCGCCGCATGAACTGTCCAAACAAAATTTGCAAACAGGAAATACCGGATGATTCGTGTTTCTGCGACCAGTGCGGCGTTCAACTGCTGCGTTGTGAAAAATGCGGTTTTATCAGTACAAGTAAGTTCTGCGGCAAATGCAGCGGTACAATGACCGCCATCCGGCCGCCGGACGAGATTCCCTCTTCATCTTCTGCGTCAGAGCCGGTCAAAGAAGCGCCGCCTGCCGCTCCTCCGTCCGTTCCTTCGTCCGCGGCGACAGTAATTGTTTCGCTTCCTTCGGAAAAAATTCTTCTGTGCCACCTTGATGGCTGGAATATGGAAATTACGGACGGCAATGTTCTTGGCAGAACAAACGGACCGCACGCTGCTTCGCTCGGCAAGTTTCCCGTGATCTCGTCTAACCACGCGAAAGTTACGAAGGTAAATAACGAATGGTTTATCACGGATTTGAATTCCACAAATAAAACTTATGTTAACGGCGTAAAACTTGAGCCGAATGTTCCGGTAAAAATAAAACAGAATGATATTGTTATTCTCGCCAATATTACATTTACGGTGAGACTCGCATGAGAGTAATAGCGGGAGCTTATTCCGATAAAGGCCGCCGTCATCACAACGAGGACGCTTTTCTATGCGCTCTGTATACAGGTGCCGGTATAGAAGAAGGCGGCGCGGAATTTTCAGGTGTTGTTAACGCTCCGCTTTTCTTCCTTGTCGCCGATGGCATGGGCGGTCACGACGCGGGGGACGTCGCCAGCGCCTTTGTGGTAGAAAATATGCGCAATGCGGCGCAGACGGCGGCAAATGAGGAACGCGTTTTTAACGAAGCCTCTATTGAAGAACTGATTAAATCGGTTCATACCGCTTTATTAAAGGAAGGAAAAGAAAAAGGAACGCCGAACATGGGTTCTACCCTTACAGGATTATTACTGCAAAAAGAAGCTCCATGCGCTTTTTTAAACGCCGGTGACAGCCGTGTTTACCGTTTGAGGAACGGTTTTCTTCAGCAGTTGAGCAAAGACGATTCGCTTTCCGAAATCATGCCCGGTGCGGCGAAGAACATCATAACCAACGCTGTCGGTGCGGGATTAAAAGAAATATCAGTCGCAAGCCGGTTTTCGCAATCTGTCGCGGTTGCGGGAGACATATTCCTGATGTGCAGCGACGGCGTTCACGGTTTTGTAAAAGATGATGATCTTGAAAAGTTACTTGCCGGAACATTTTTCCCGTTGGAAATCGCGAAATGTATTGTGCAAGCCGCAATCGCGAATAATTCTGATGATAACTGTACCGCCGTGATGGTCAAACTGGATGAGGAGTAGATGATGGCTGAAAACATACAACAACAGCGGCAGGAAGCAGCCGCGAAAGCGAAAGAAACCGCAATTCAGGAAACTGCCGCTTTATGCAAACACTGCGGCGGCGCGCTTGACCCTGAATTACCGTTCTGTCCCGGCTGCGGTGAAAAAGTCGGCGGCGGTGAGTATATATGCGAGTTCTGCCAAACCAAAACCTCAAAAGAATTCTGCCCGCACTGCGGAAGAAGAGTTATACCTGTTCCTTGTCCACAATGCCAGACCCCTGTAATTTTTGATGTCTGCGAAAACTGCGGTACAATTATTAACCCCGTTCTTGAAAAAGCGTTTGTTCAGGAAGCGCCGATAGAATTGGCGGCGATGAGCATCGAAGAAGAAGAAAAAATTGAGGCCGAGTTTAAGGCGTTGGAATCAAATGAAAGCGCGGAGTTTAAAACGTTTCAAAAGAAGCTGGTTGAACGCCAGATTTTGCTGGAGGAGAGGGACTACTTTAACAAACGTGAAAAGCGGATTATCAAAGCGTTCGGTAGCAACCCCTTCACGCTGGAACTGCCTGATCCGGCGGAAGAAGCCTTCAGAATGAAAGCATATTCCGCATTGGAAAAAACTGTGATTGAGCGCGAGGAGAAGGCGATAGAGGCAGAATTGGATAAATTGTTTTCCTCGCCGCCTAAGGCGGACACCAGTGTTGAAGACGCGCGCCTTGCGGAACTTGAGCGGAACCGCGCCGATATGGAAAAAAAGTTCAGTGAAGCGCTGGCTAAAGTGAACAATGAGGTTGATGATTTCCGCAAAGAAGAGGAACGCAAACGTATTGAGGAAGAACGCAGGCGGCTTGAAGAGGAGCGCTGCCGCCTTGAAGAAGAACGCAGACGTAAAGAGGAGGAAGCGCGGTGCGAAGCTGAACGTCAGAGGGAAATTGAGCGCCAGCGGCTGGAGGAAGAGCGGCGCAGCAGACGTTTTCAGGGAAATTACTATCATATGAGTCACAGCGGAATGTTGTCTGCGGAACTCAGAATTGGAAGCAATCGTGCTGAATGCTGGTATCATTGTACTGTCTGCGGACAAGCTACCGTTGTTTATTCGGTCTCGGTTAACGGCAATGACATCACATTGACAGGAGGAAGAAAACGCGGTGATTATTGCAGTTTTCAGGAATACAAACTGGTTGAGAATTATTATGGTGCCGTAAATAGTTCAGGGACAGTATTGAGCGGGTGCTGGTATAATAATGGCGTGAGCGTGCCAATTGTTTTTTACAAACGCTAAGGGAATCGATGTTCCTGGACTGTTAAACAAAGACAACTGAACAAGGAGATGATATGGAAAATGAGAACCTAAAAAAAACAGATGAAACCACAGAACCAACCGATGCTGCGGAACAGTTTGTTCTTGGAAATAAATATTATGACGGAGAAGGCGTGCCTCAGGATTTAGAAAAAGCTGCATACTGGTACGCTAAGGCGGCGGAACAAGGGAATGCTAAAGCGCAAAACAGACTGGGATTTTGCTATTGTTACGGCAAAGGCTTACCGCAGGATTACGAAAAGATGGTGTACTGGTTCAACAAGACTGTTGAGCAGGGGAATGTTAAAGCGCAAAACAACCTTGGCATTTGTTATAAAAACGGAAAAGGCGTGCCTCAGGATTTAGAAAAAGCTGTGTACTTGTTAACCAAGTCAGCGGAACAGGGATATTTTAAAGCGCAAAACAACCTTGGAAATTGTTATAAGGATGGACTGGGAGTTCCGCAGGATAACGAAAAAGCGGCGTACTGGTACACCAAAGCGGCGGAACAGGGAGATGCCGGAGTGCAATACAAACTTGGGTACAAATATTATAACGGAGAAGTCGTACCGCAGGATTATGAAAAAGCTGTATATTGGTTTACCAAATCAGCGGAACAGGGAGATGCTGACGCGCAATGTATACTTGGATATTGTTATAATCAAGGACAAGGTGCGCCGCAGGATTATGAAAAAGCAGTGTACTGGTACGCCAAATCATCGGAACAGGGGCTTGATAGCGCACAATACAACCTCGGAGTTTGTTATGAAAACGGACAAGGAGTGCCTCAGGATTTAGAAAAAGCGGCATACTGGTACAGCAAGGCAGCGGAACAAGGGAATGTTAATGCGCAATACCAACTTGGATTTTGTTATAATTGTGAGAAAGGAGTGCCTCAGGATTACGAAAAAGCGGCATACTGGTATAGCAAGGCAGCGGAACAAGGGAATGTTAATGCGCAATACCAACTTGGATTTTGTTATAATTGTGAGAAAGGAGTGCCTCAGGATTACGAAAAAGCGGCGTACTGGTACACCAAAGCGGCGGAACAGGGAGATCTTGTTGCACAAAATAGCCTGGGATTTTGTTATTATAACGGCAAAGGCGTACCGCAGGATTATGAAAAAGCGGTGTACTGGTACACCAAGGCAGCAGAACAGGGAGTTGTTAACGCAATATGCATTCTTGGATGCTGTTATGAAAATGGAGAAGGCGTACCGCAGAATTACGAGAAAGCCGCATACTGGCACACCAAGGCGGCGGAATGTGAAATTGATTCAGCGCAATTCAGCCTTGGATTATTTTATTATAAAGGACAAGGAGTGCCGCAGGATTACGAAAAAGCGGTTTATTGGTTAACCAAATCAGCTGAACAGGAAAATGTTGGGGCGCAATTTCTGCTTGGACTCTGTTATACAGAAGGAAGAGGCGTACCGAAGGATGACGAAAAAGCGAAGTACTGGCTTACCAAATCAATAGAAAAGGAAGATGATCCGGCGCAGGAGTACTTAAATCAATTAGAAGCAATACGGAGTGAAGAAAATAATGCTTGATGTAATACACTGTCTTTTACAAAAGCCGGGAGGTAGAAATGGAAACTCAGATTATTGATTTAGCTTCGGGCGACGGCACACAAATTATCTCAGGCGGCTCTACCACAGAAACAGGTGCGAACTTTACAGGCGGGCTTCTGCAAATCCACGAGCAAGTCGCCGGGTGGGAAGTAACAAGCAAACTTGGTACGCTCTCAGGCGAGGCGGACATTTACATCGCGCAGAAAGACGAACAGAAAGGAATTATTAAATATTACCGAAGTACCGCCAAACCAAAAACTGAAATTCTCGAAAAACTTAAAATGCTTAACCATCCCGACATTGTTAACATATACGATTTTGGCCAATACAACGACCGTTTCTACGAAATCATGGAGTACGCCGAGGGCGGCGCTCTGGATACTCGCAATGCCGACGGTTCTTACCGTTACCTTCCGCTTACGGAAGAAAAAACAGAAGGTATCTGCAAAGAGATAATTAACTCTTTTAAAACTTGCCACGAAAAGAACATTATTCACCGGGACATTAAGCCCGCGAACATATACTATCGCACATTGGAAGTTGAGGAGCTCGAAGGCGAAGAAAAAAAGACCGTCTACAGGGGCGATGATGTGGTCATAGCGGACTTTGGAATTTCCAGCATTATGGATGATACTGAGCATCTCCACAAAACCCGCACCGGTTCCCGCACTACAGGCTACGCCGCGCCGGAAGTGCTTTCCGGCATCATCACACCCAAGATGGATTATTACGCGCTGGGGATCACTCTCTGGGAACTGCTTACAGGTAAAGATCCATTTACCCTGGACAACGGCAAGCGCCGCAACGACGCGCATCTGATACGTGATACCATTGAGGGAAGAATTGCCGACGATATTTTAAGCAAGGAACCCAGAGTAAGCCAAAAGATGGAACGCCTCATACGTGGACTTTTGGTAATCGACCCTGAACATCGCTGGGGTTACGATGAAGTTACGCGCCATCTTGCTGGAGAAAATGTAGAGATTGAACAAAAACGCAAAGAGACATGGTCTTTTTCTATCGGCGGCGTTGAATGTACTACCCTTGAGGCTTTGGGAAGCGCTATAATGGAAGTTCCCGAGGCGTCTAAAAAATATATCTTTAACGGTTTACTGGGCGCTAAACTTGAGGAGCATTATTCGGATATCGCTAAACAAATTATACAAATCGCTGAAGAAACATCCGCGGCTAACGACCACGACAATGGCATCTTGAAAATCGCCTATCTTTTAAATCCCGCCATGTCTCTGAAAATTGCCAACGGTTTTAAAGTACAGAACCTTGACGACCTTATTTTCCTCTTGAAAAACGCGCCTGAATCGGTTGTTCCTCAGCTGCGTGATGCGAAATCCAAACTTTACACATGGCTGGAAATTATGGGATATAAGGGCTTCGCGGCGGAAATAAAAAAACTGCCCGGTCTTTTCTCCGGCGGCATGGGAAATACGGAATTGGCGGGCAAGTCCGAAGTGATTTTAAAAAACAAGGTTATCAAACCTTTTAAACTCGCCAAATACGCCGATTTTGAACTTTCCACTTTGGAGCAAATTCGCAAGGTGCCGAAAGATATGCAGAGGCGGATTGTTACTCTTGTTAAAGAAAGAAGTTACGAAGGTTTGTTCCTCCCCTGGTTTGAATTAATCGCGCCAAAGGCGGATGCCTCCGCTCTTCTAACGGAATATTTTGGTTTGCCGACAAACGCGCAGTCCGGGAGTTCGTCGGAAGGCAAGCCCTTAAATCAAATTTACACGCAAATAAGCACATATAGTCCTTGTGAAATTGATAAAACGCAATCGCAAATAAAAAAGGACCAGCTTATTTCGCAGAGCGGTAATCCGGTATATAGCGTGGAATTATCAATAAAGACATCTTCGGTTATTCCCGATAACGCTGCGGAATTTTGGTATTTTGTCCGGGTAAAAACAGCGGCGGGCGGAGGTGAGCCTTGGGTTGAAGCGAAAGAAGTTCAAGCGGCAACGGTTAAGGATATGAATAAAATTTCAATTAACGATTTTAAAAAAAGAGGGGAGATTTTATATTCAACGACCGCAAAAGATGAGAGCGCATATTATGTTACCATGTTCACTGTATTTGATATAAACGGGAAAAAAACTGTTTCTTTACCATCCAAGATGCGTTTTGACCGCAGATTAGACGCTAATGTTTTTTGGAAAGTGACAAAACCGATTATAGGGAACAGACGGCTTTCTATCGAGATAAAACCAAACCGGTCTTTAACACGTCTGCCTAAATTTATATTATGCGCAAGTCTTCAGGGGCAGCATCTGGAAAGTTCCACGGATTCAAATTCAAAAATATTGCTGGAAATTCAGGAACAGGAATTAGACGCGCCTCAGGCGCTCTTTAAGAAAGATTTTGAAATTACATCACTGGTATCTTCTCAACTGACAAAAAACAGCAAATTATATCTGTTTGTAATAAGTTCTGCCCAAAATGAATGTTATTCATTGCGTAGAGCCGAAGGATTTACAGGAAAAATATAGGAGGAATTTATTAATGGCAAAATTTACATGTCCTTATTGTATGCAGAGTTACCCTTTAAAGAAAGCTCTGTATGTCTGCCCTGACTGCGGAGAAACAACGGTTCCAAAAACATTTGAAAAAGAACCAATCAAATGTAAAAAAATAGGATGCGGAGGGCTTGCAACGCAAAGAAAATGTCCCCATTGCGGCGAAAATCTCCCAAGAATAGCATTACAAACGCCGAATCTTCCTTTCAGCATAATCGGCGTATCAAACTCCGGAAAAACAAATTATATAACGGTTATGCTGCACGAAATGGGCAGAGCGCCCGGACTTCGTTTGGCGCTTGGGCATCAAAATACGGCTACGCTGGATCATCAGAATGAAAACTATAAACGTATTTATGAGGATCATGTGCCTCCTGACAGTACGGCCGGAGGCGAAAGCATGCCCCAAATATGGTATATCAAAAACCTTCTTAAAAAGAGAGGGAACAATGTTCCCACCTATACATTCACTATATTTGACGGTGCCGGTGAAGATCACGAACATAGTTTAGACCCTTCATTGCCCGTATGCCGGTATATAAAAGCGTCTAAAGCGATTATCATTACATTGGATCCGTTGATACTGGAAACCGTCAGAAAAGGCGGCATTGTAGACGAAAATGTTATGCGTAATTCTCTGGCGGGAAGTGAGAACGTGCATAAAAACGCGGTTGATGTTGTTAATAGTCTGGCCGATTATATTAAATCTGCCAGAGGAATAAATGTGAATAAAACATTGAAAATCCCGGTTGCGGTTGTTTTAACTAAATTTGACACGGTGAATAAATATTTTAGTGAGAATGATGTTATTAGAAGTACCAGTATGAATGTGAGAGACGGGAAGATTAGCATGGAAGAAATCCAACAGGTAGACGAGGAGATACGCAGCTGGCTTGAGAAAATAGGCGAAAGACCTTTTATTGACGCGCTTGAGTCGCACTTTAAGGAATTTCATTTCTTTGGGGTATCCAGTTACGGAGAGCCGCCTACAAATGTAGCTAAACTTAGCGAAAAAATAAACCCGCATCGCGTACTTGACCCGATTTTATGGCTTTTTAAGAAAGCTAAATTTGTTGATTAATGGAGGAGATATAAGATGTTTTACGAACTGATTTACACTCGCTGCAGGCAGGGAATGGATATTACCAGAAAAGGACACCAGATTTCCGGCGACGGATATAAGGTGTATTCCTGCACTCCGGTCATTATGGAAGAAGGTCAGGCTGATTTACAGTTTCTTATGAACGCGGCGCAGGCAAAACAGCCGTATAACGATCCTGATTTTATGGAAGACGCCTATCTTTTTTATGTTCCCGATTCGGGAAAAAGTTTTTTTATTGATTTTCACCCGATTCTTTTTGACGCGAATGCAAAGGGAGATTACGCGCACCGTCCGGGAAATTTTGTCAATCACGCGCTCCTTGGCGATTTTTCGAAAATATACCCGTATAAAATGTTTCAGGATGATAGTATATGGAACGCAAAGACAAGAGGCGAAGCGTATTATTATGAAAATCCTCCCGCCGCCGCCGGGCTTCCGGAGCGGGACATCATTGATCCGCCCGGACAATATAATTTTGAAGAGATAGCGGCTTTTATCGCGGACGGACGAAAAGAAGCGTTAACAAAAACGGTCGCGTTCCTTATCGCGCAGTACAATGAAGAGCCGGAGAAAAGGAAATTTCTTGTAATAAAGGATGATTCATCGAAAAACATTGAGTTATGGATAGCGGCAATCGAATGCGCTTTTTCACCTCAGATTGCTTCAGTTATCCCTTTTGCGACACGCATGGATAAATTTGCAAGCGCCAACAGATACACCGTTAAACAGGGTTTATATCAACAGCAGATGAATTTACAGGATCCTAACCATAAACAACGTTACCGCGCCATGATTGTAGGCTTTGATGAACGTGATAAAGCGAATGTAAGCGCGGCTCGCCCCATCGCAAATTCCCCTTTTGTCTTGCTTGACGGCAAACAAAAACAAGCCGCTTTTGAGAGTGATATTTCAAATAAATTTTATCAGCTTATTGTCAAATTTGACGGGGAACATAAAAAGTTCTGCATGGAATTCCTGCAAACTTTTCTTGATTTAAAACCAAATTCGGCAATTCTTGATTTGTACGATATATTCACCGTACTTTGTAAGCCGTCGCTGCCTGATACCCGTACGTTGGCAAACGCGCTGGACAGGCTTAACAAATATAAGGCGTCTAACACCGGCATATTTAAAGATATTTACAACCGCGTTAATGCCGATGTGTCGCGGTTCCTGCAGGAAGATTTTTCAACCGCGTTAAGCATTATCAACTGGCTGCTGACGGCTTCGGAAGCCGTAGGCGATACGGGCGCGAAACAACGCTTAACAGACATTATATGTAATACATTTACGAATATAATTTTCAGTAAAACCGATAATGCCGTAAAGCGTTCCTATTGGACGCAAGTACAGCGCTCAGGATTTAAGAAGGATGCCGCCCGCGTTATTTCCGATAAGAAAATAATAAATGATAACATGTCCAAATTTAAGGAATTTACTCCGGCGGATGCCGCGACATTCATAACGATTTATTTGGATGCTTTCCTGCAGATTGGCGGCATTGATCAGAAGGAATTAAAAGGAATAGTAAGAAACGGTATCCTTATTTGTTCCAATAATGATGATCAAAATTCATTTCATGAGATTGTCTCGGCTCTTGAGCGGGTCAATATCAATAAACAGGAATTATTGTTAGCGCTACTCAAAGACGCGGATGAAAAATTTGGCGAGTTTATAATTAATTACATAATTGAACATGATAACTCCATAATCACGTCAGATAATTCCGCCCTGTTATTCTGCAAAAAACTTAACGATGACGGACTTGGAGACATGGCAGGTTCGGTGTTGGCAAAGCGCGTTGAAAAACTTAATAAACCTTCCGAAATGGAATATTTTATTAAATCAATACATAATAAGGAATTTATTGATGAAGAGGCGTTGACAAAGGTTTTTGTATCAATAGACAACCGTATTGCCACGTCAAAAGACAATGTGTCGTCTCTTGTTGAATTACTGCAAACGCAAAAACCTGACGGCGCTAAATGTATAAATTCCGCCCATTCTTACGCTATTAATGTTTTCTCCGGCAATCTTAAAAAGATAGACCTGAAAGAAGTATTAAAAGACTTAAAAAATCAGGGTTTCCCGGCTATAACAGACGAAAAATATGTTGATAAATTCACGGAAAGTTTATTAAAAGCAAGCCTTTCGGAAGAAGAACAAAAATCTATCCTTGGCTTCCTGCTTAGTTCGCCTAAAGAATATTTTTCCGCGTATATCGGTAAATTAGTTTCTGCGGCTTCTAAATATAAGGATAAATGGTATATTTTAATTAATTCAGTTTATAAAAGTAATAACAATCAATTTTATGATATTTTTGTTCAAGCCCTCGCGGACTCAAAGCAAAATGAAAAGTCATTAAAATCTTTGGGTAACTTGCTAAAGGACGAGAACATTATTAAATATTATAATTCTGTTGTTGATAAAGTGATGGAAAAGAAATAATACAGAAGGAAGATCAATAAATGAGAAAGAAAACCGGATATATCGCGCTTATCTTAAGTCTTTTGTTTATAATAGCTTTAAATCAGACGGCTTACGCGCAGGAAAAAGCGGAGAAAGTTGAGGAAGAAGAGTCTGTTTCCTTAATGTCGGACTTGAATTACAAGGAAATGAACGCTTTAATTGACAAAGTTATTTTTCAAAAAATAAACGATGCTTTTCAGTTTATTAAAAAATATTTGTTAATTGTGTGGGCATTTTTTCTAAGATTGCCGTCATTAATAAGAAAAATAATTATTATCTCATTTATTCCGGCGTGTATCGGAATAATCTCAAGCCATGTGATGGGAATTTATAAGAACAGGAATAAATGGCAAAAACATCCCTATTACGAGCTTATGTACAGTTATTTCACAAAATCCGGAACATTACAAAGAAGGGAAAGTTACAGTGACGCGCATTCTTTACTGCGCGATCATAAATGGTCATGGGTAAGTTTTGCGGGACTCGCTCACAGACTGGGTAATTATGACGATAAATCCATTATGCTCGTGTTTGTATTTTCATTTGCGTATATTCCATTGTCAATTTTAGGGTTTATTGAAATGGTCTTTAGAATTATTTTCGGCACTGTCTGGCTGATTGCCTTTAATCTGCTTCAAAAATTACTTCTTTTTATAACAAGGATGATTACTTACGTTTTTATACCAGTTTCAAATATCATAGATAATTTTATTAAAAAAACGCAACATTGTCCGCATTGCTATGAAACGTTTATTCTGCCGGAATTTATTTGCCCTTCCTGCGGCAGGGTGCATAAAAAATTGATTCCCGGGAGCTGCGGCGTTTTATTCGCCCGATGCGCCTGTAATAAAGTATTTATACCATGCGTGTCTTTCACATGGCGCTCGCGTCTTACCGCAAGATGTCCATCATGTTCAAGCGAGCTTCCGGCGGCAAACCCCAAACATTTTTCCGTTGTGCTGGTAGGAGGCAACAACGCGGGCAAAACGGCGTTTATCGCGGCATTTTCACATTTATACGCGGTTTTTAACAAATTAAAGCGCATTTTAACCATAGAAGGGAAACCGGATAATTATTTTACAGAATTAAAGGATATGTTCCGTTCTGGAAAAACCGCCGCCGACGATGAGTCCCGCACTTACAGCATGATTCACAGATACGGACAACTTAAAAAAGACAATTTAGTGTTATACGACACCCTTGCCCAATATGTCATATCTGATTCGTTTCCGCGCAGCCCCAAATACTTCGGGTTTTGCGACGGAATAATTTTAATGATAGACCCGTTAAGCGTTCAGTCTGTTCAAAATGATTTAAAGAATGAGAACGTCATGGAAGTGGAATTTGATTCATCCGATGATACCAACAAAATGGTAGTTCAATTTATTCATAAATATAATACGATTTGCGGTTTTTCAACAGGAGTAATGAGCAATATTCCCGTCGCCGTGCTGATAAACAAGGCCGATATTGAAATTGTAAAACGCGAGATTGGAAGGGACAAGATAAAGACGTTATATGATGAAAACCCGTCGGCGTATAAAAATGAAAATGACGCTAAAGATCAGATATGCAGGGCATATCTTACAAAGATTGGTTTAATAAATGTGCTGAATAACATTGACGCCATATTTTCCAATGTGAGTTTTTTCTCTGTCAGCGCAATAGGGCATATACCGGTAGAAGGTAAAGTTTTTACTCCGGTCGGCGTTATGGAACCGGTTGTATGGATAGCCAAAAAGAGACATTCCAGAATTACCGGCTTGCTTGCAAGCGTCGAAAAAAATATAAGTGATAAAGGGTGATATTATGACAGTCCGGAAAATAACAAAAACAACAGTGTCAGTTTTTATTTTAATTATCGGCTTTGTATTCTTTCGTAAATATTATGTCAGCTTATTGTCAAAGTTTATGGATTTTTTCTTTCATATTGAGGAGTATGCGTTTATTATCAACGAAAAACTTTTTCCAAATAAATATATCGGCGCTTACTTTCCGTCGCTTTTCTATTGCGGTGTAATAATAATTATGGCAGCGTGCATGCTCAACGCGATTCTTGAAAATAAAGCCGTATTCGGAATTCTTTCTCCGTATATATTTCCGTTATTTCTGCTTGTCATAATAACAACAGCTTTATGTATTGATAAATTAAATATGCTTCAACTGTGGGCTGTCTTTTATTTTTTTATGTTGATTTGCCTGCATTCAACTTTTAAAAAAATAATAGTATATTCTGAATCAACCGGAAGCTACGCAAATTTGAAATTATTTAAGGGGTTTGTTCTGACAGTTAAAGACGCAATATTAAAAGTTGTTTCTACGGGCATAACAAATTTTAATAATCCTATAGATGAAGTAATTATTCTTTCGATAGCGGCAATAAATTTATTATTAGAGGTGTTTGTGTTAATTTCATTTATTGTTTATTTGAGTAAGTACTGGAGATTGGTATTTTTAGCGTATTTGATCAAATGATTTGGCAAAAAGATGGGATTAAAAAATATTTGATTGTTTTCATTCGTCAAGTCTAGATGGTACAAAACTATGCTGAAAATCTGCGTGTCTGGAGTTCAATTCTCCGAGGCGGCAATTTGTCTTTAACAGGCGGAAGCTCTTTTTGGTTAGCCGCTAAAGACTGAATGGCGAGATGCAGCAATTCCGTACTTATTTATGTTATACTTTTTTACAGAATTTGGGTAATAGGCACTATGCGCCGCCATGAATAGTAACCGTTTAATTTATATCATTAATCTGTTGTTCGCCTGACAAAAGCTTTTTTCTGTCGGCATGAGAAGGAGTATCGTAAGATTTATTTCTGCACATTCTGCATGAACAATGTATCTTTCCTTTTGCAAAACGCCCTGTTCTACCCCCGCCGGACCAAGCTGATACAAATTTTTCTCCTCCGTATTGTCTCAAGAGACGCACTTTTCTTTTAATGACACTTGTCCGCTGTGAGCGCCGGTATGCTCTTGTTTTTTTCATACGAAAATTACTTGCCTTATTCTGCAGTATTATACCAAAATTTATCTGCCTTAACAATCCTGATTATAAATTTTACATTTTGTCTAAGCCGCTGAAGCGTATACACTTCTAGAAACGTATACGCCTTTTGCGTTACCCATTTTAAAGCGAGTTATAACTCAGGGTTTGAGCGTATCCTCTTTGATACTTTTTCATCGTAACTTCTGCCTGTGTAATTAGGGCAGCTTTTCCAACTGCTTGAAGACAGACAAATACTTTCTCTTTGATAACCGTCCTGATATGTGCCAAAGAAAGCACATTTTTTGTATTCCCTGTCGAAATAGGGACAATCTACATCTGCCATGATTTACCTCCATAAATTAACGTTTAAAGCCCGCCGGCTTTTATTTTTCTGTCCAACGGACAGTATGAAACCGTCTGTATCTGTTCCCCGGAAAATTTGTCGGGGCGTCTTGTTTCTGTGTCAGACTCGGCATTTATCGCGGTTAATAGCTGGACAATTTCCTTATTGGAAAGTACTTCTGCCATCTTTATCCTTTACTTTCAACTTTGCTAATCATAATCATTCCCGGAAGAGCAGGAATAATACCCAATATAAATATAAACATACTCATATCTATATGATTAGCAGCTAATATAGTTCCCATTATAAAACCTGCAATAATAAATATAATAATAGGTTTAATATATTTACCTATACTAAAAGCATTATTAAATCCGACTTTAAATATACAGATTAAAGCCACCGCCGGAATTAGTGCAGATATTATACTCCCTATAAGTCCACCACGATATTCACTTGTATCGGTAACTGAACCAACAACACAAAGTACAGCTAACCCGAGAATGATAAAACCTGCCCCCCATGGAAATACTGAACCGTTGTCTCTGCGGAATATTAGACTTATAAAACCAGACACAAATGAAATTATTAAATAAAACGCAAGTAAAATAATTACGATTAATCCTGAGTTTATGTTTATGTTTTCAAAGGATAATTTAAACACTTTCTCCAGAACATAAAATAACAAAAGAAGTACACAGGGAAAAACGAGCGTGATACCTAATTGTATTAACAAGCCCGTAAGATTTCTCTTTTTTTCTTTGAGTTCGCGTTCTTTTTTAAGCTCCTGATACTTGTTCTCGCACTTGTTCGCCAATTCCGTTGTATCTTTAAAACCGCGCATTTCCCTTAATTGCTGGGTAAGGTCTTGAAATTCATTTTCAGTTGACGCATTGTTCGTTTTTTGAACCAGTTTGTCATACTGTTCTTGCCGTTCACGGCGCATACGTTCAACTATCGGTTTTTCATTTCTGACATCTTTTATAAGTAAATTTGCCGCCGTACTATTTGAATCAATCCTCAATGCTTCTTCAGTTTCTGCAATAGCCTTATCAATATACGCAACAGCATTATCATAATCCGCGTCTTCCTTGCTTTGCACTTCCTTATTAAAATATATAAGTCCCCTAAACATATATGCATTAGAAATTTTGGGGTTGACGCGGATTGCCTCATTAAGGTCAGATAAAGCTTGATCATGCTTTCCTTGTTGTAAATATACCCCGCCTCGGAACGTATAAGCTAACGCATTATCAGGATCTATCCGTATCATCTGATTATAATCCGCGATTGCACGGTCAAAGTCATTGTTTATGGAATACAGTTCGGCACGGTTAAAATAAGCATCCTTGGCATTAGGGTTTATCTTTATGGCTTGGGTAAAATCTGCGATTGCCTGGTCTAAGAAGATCCTGTTCTCTACATCAGCCATACCACGCGACATGAAATTAATCCCACGTGTTATATACACCTCCGCTTTATTAGGGTTTGAACGGATTTCCTGTTCATAACTTTGTTTAATTTTATCTATTTCAGCTTTTTTTTCTTCTTCGATCGCTTCGTTTAGTTCTTGCTGAAGCGCGTTTAAGCTGCATTGCTGCAAATTTGCAGCAAAACGACCATTTGCCCATTGTGACGAATGCATCTGTGCGCTGTTTTCCATTAAACGATAATGATTTACAGCTGTTTGTGCTTTTGAAATCTCTTCACGAATTTTATCTAACGCTCTCCCTTTTTCTCCTCTCGTTTTTGCCTCCGCTAATTCTTTTTCGCAATCTATTACTTGAGAAGCAAACTTATCGCGTCCGTTTTTAATTTCAGAATAACTCATACCGGTCATATTCAACAGTGTCGAATCATTTAAGATTAACTCATTATTCTCTAAACCCATCCTGTTAGCGTTAAGTGCTTCTTGAATTTCAACTCGTGATCTTGGCATATTTATCTCCTTTGCGGTTTTCCCGCAATATACGCTTAATGTCCGCCGACAATTTATATACAGCCTATAAAAGCGGTATTGCATGGAGAAAAAATAAGAAAAAATGTAGAAATATATGTTATTGGATAGTTAGCGTGGTTATTTAGAGAGCGAAAATCACGGGGGGGGGGGGGGGGGTATAATTAACAGGGAAATTACTAATCATGACTTTGCCCTTTTTCATTCATTGAGAGTATATTATCACTTCAAAGTGAAATTAGCAAGCAGTAGAAAATCAATATCGGCACATACGCCAGCCTAAAGGCGGTCTGTCTTTCTGTATGCAATGTATGTAGCGCCGTCATTTTATTGACAGCGCTATTATAAAACGAGTTAAAGAGCAGATTTTTTTCATTCATCAAAACGGTGTTTTCTATTCCGGCAATATGTACTGTATTTTTTACTATAGATATTCCGGCGAGAATAGTATTAGCGCTCCATCTGAATTACCCGATGTTATTAATCACTTCAATATTATAGTTTGGAGCTTTTCAGATTTTCTTTATTTAAAAGGTAAAACCCGCCATATTTCAGACACAAACCTCCGCAAAAAAATGTTGAAAAAAATCATAAACCCCCTTGATCTTTTTTTCAAATTTTACTAGATTTTTGGACAAAGCCTCTTGTTTTCGCAAGGGAGTGTTTTTGTGCCTATGCTATTCCATAAAGTCGGCTTTTTGGATATGCTAAGAAGATAAGCGGCGTTTTAATGCCGTTTATCGGATAAGTCTGCCGTTTTAATGGCAGATACCGTATTTTAAGGAGTTTTACTGAATGCCTACTATTAACCAGTTGGTTCGTTTTGGCCGGAAACAGGCGACTTCCAAGACGAAATCTCCGGCTTTAAAGTCCTGCCCGCAAAAGCGGGGGGTT
>Ga0268262_10001305_pt1 | contig 31222 bp, 28 predicted proteins | sample TergutNc150P3_FD_190354 | JGI IMG/M metagenome (GOLD analysis project Ga0268262, IMG submission 190354) | Nasutitermes corniger P3 segment gut microbial community from laboratory colony in Florida, USA - Nc150 P3 (SPAdes) (version 2) | ecosystem: Host-associated > Arthropoda: Insects >... | reverse complement strand
AATCAATTCACGACCACTACCAGAAATACTTAATAACTTTGGACAACAACCCACCTGTTGACTATAACGGCATCAAAAGCATAAACGCCTTGGAATGGCTGCTGGAGTAAAATCACCTCCCCATATTAGCAAATATGGGCAGCAATGATGTGTCTAAAAATCTTGAAATCCAGCCCGGCAATAAACCCATACCGAATAAGCATATAAAATAAATTCCTAAAACAATTTTTTCCGGCACAGTTGGCTTTGGCAAATTTTCAAATTTTGTATTCAAAGGACCGGAGAGCATTTTGTTTGTCGCTTGCAAAACATAAACGGCGGTTGTGGTTATGGAAAGAACCGCAAGAACCGCAACCACCTGAACTGCAAAGTTGCTCGCCCTCAAAGAACCTATGAAAATCGGCAGCTCCGCAGCAAAACCGCTAAGACCCGGAAGCCCAAGCCCTGTGAAACCAGCAATCACAAAGCCAACCCCTATAAGCGGAATGACCTTCATCAAACCACCCATTTCGTCCACCATCCTTGTATGCGTTCTGCCGTAAATCATGCCTATGCAGGCAAAGAATAAACCCGTCAAAAATCCGTGCGAAAGCATTTGCAAACTCGCGCCTTTTATGGAAATCAAATTTGCCGCGCACAAACCGAGGAATATAAGCCCCAAATGGGAAATGGAGGAATATGCTATTATGTATTTCAAATCCCGCTGCCTAATGGCGATGAAAGCAGCAGCAACAACATTGAAAAGAACCAGCAAAACTATATAGGGGAGCCAAAACGTTGCCCCATCCGGCATTAAATACATAGCTACTCGCAAGCAGCCATAAGTACCCATTTTCATCATAACACCAGCGGCAAACATAGACACCGCCGTGGGTGCCGCGCTATGACCGTCCGGGCTCCAGTTGTGAAATGGGAACAGCGAGCCGGAGATAGCAAAGCCTATGAACAAAAGCGGGAAAGCCCACATTTGAAATTCCTTTGAGAAAGCGACATCTGCCAATTTGCGAATATCCCAACTTCCGACACCGCCTTCAAAATACATAGCTATAACAACGATAAGCGCAAACGCCGAGCCAAGCGCGAGCGTTAAGGTGAGCTTCTTTCCGCAGTAATCCCTTCTACCCGTTCCCCAGCCCGCAATCATCAGATACATCGCCAGGGCCTCCACCTCATAGAATATCATAAACAGGAACAAGTCAAAACTCAGGAACACGCCCATAACGCCAGCTCCTAAAATTTGAATCATCGCAAAAAATTCCTTTGGTCTCTCAACCTCCCAGCTCATCAATATGCCCGTGAAAACTATTATGGAAGCCAAAAAACACATCAGAATTGAAAGGGCGTCTGCCCCTATTATGAACCTTATGTTCAGTGCTGGGAACCAAGAGACATCCGTTAAATATTGGAGTTGCAAAGCATTCCCTATAGGAGCTTGGGAAGAAAGAGCTAGACCATATATCTTAACTATAAAAAAAACGCAAAGCACAACGTTGGCAAGAGCGCAAGTAGCGTGGAACATCTTTAACGCCTGACTTTGCTGCCTTGGTATGAGCAAACTCGCAAAAACTGCTAAAATGGGCAAAAGCCAAATTAAGTTGAGAATTGCAGGCATAAGGAGAATTTAGTAAATGTCATCGCTGTCCAGCAAAAATTACCCTTAATAATCTGGCATGCTTTTTGCTTTATATTCCGTATGATTCGCTCTCTTTACACCGCAGCTTCTGGCATGAAAGGTAACCAGTCTTTCATAGATACCATAGCCCATAACCTTTCCAACGTGAATTCTTATGGCTATAAAAAGCAAAAAGTTGAGTTTGAAGACCTTATTTATCAGAGTTTGCAACGCCCGGGCGGGGAAATGGAAGATGGAAACCGTGCTCCGGTTGGCATAGAAATAGGCTTGGGTTCACGCATTGTTGCTACAAACCGCACGTTTATGCAGGGAAATTTGGAGCAAACAGGCAGTGAATACGACGTCGCCATCGCTGGCGAAGGCTTTTTTCAGGTACGCCTTCCAGACGGTGAAATTGGCTATACCCGTAACGGAGCGTTCAAAAAAACCGATGAAGGTTATCTTGCAACAAGCCAAGGTTACCTTCTTGAGCCTCCTATAGTTGTACCAGACGATGGGCTCAACTTTTCCATATCCGAATCAGGGGAGGCAACCTGTGAAAGGAACGGGAAGACAGAAGTTTTAGGGCAATTTGAACTTGCGAGATTTATAAATCCGTCTGGTTTATCTGCAAGTGGTGGGAGCATTTTTCGTGAATCCGATGCCAGTGGAACCCCCATAATAGGTCTTCCTCGTGAAGAAAACTTCGGTTCTTTGGAAAATCGGTATTTAGAAGGTTCCAATGTGCAAATGGTAGAAGAAATGGTGAATATGATAATAGCACAACGAGCTTATGAAATAAGCTCCAAAGCCATAACCACCAGCGATGAAATGCTGCAAACAGCGAATAGCCTCAAACGGTAGGAATTAGCGACATGAAACAAATCATGTTAATCCTTTTGGTCAAGGCTCAGATAATCTTTGCTGCTCAAGTTTCCATTACTTTAAAAGCTCAGGCTTCGGTTGAACCCGGCATTATCCGCTTGGGGCAAATTGCAGAAATAAAAGGTAATCCGGATTTAGCAAAAAAAATTTCCGATATAGAAGTTGGTAAGGTTGCAGAACCTGGGCGAAAGACAAGAGTTACGGAAAATGCTATAAAAGTTTTTTTTATAAAATCAGTTACCGGTAGCCAAAATACGGATTTTGATGGGGCAAAATTTTGCGACGTAACTGCTCGTTCAGGGCAGGTTTCCGCAGATTCCTTGAAAGTTCTTTTGTTAAAAGAGGTTCGCTTGCGAATGCCTGCAAATTTGCAAGAAGGCAAAGATTGGAACTTAGAAGCTCCGAAAATGCCGGAGAAACTGGCAATTCCTGAGAGCGGGGGTAAAATTTTGATAGCCCTGTCTCCACAATTCGCTGGAATTGGGCAAGAAGTGGCAACCGTGCAAATTTTCAACGGAAATAAGGCAATTCTTAAGCACAACGTTCCTTTTATAGTGCATCGCTTTGAATATGTGGCAGAATTGAAAAAAGGTATTCATAAGGGTGAAATTATAGGTGAAAAGGATTTTGAGATGGTATGGCAAGAGACAACTTTTCAAAAAAGAAAAATCATAAAAAAAGCTGAAGAGGCTACTGGCAGAACCGCTATTCGCACATTAAAAGCAGGCGAACTCTTGGTGGATAACTCCTTAGACACTCCTTATGCGGTTAAAGAGGGTGATGTAGTCAAGATTTTTGCAAAATTTGGCGAGACTATTGTGCAGACGAATGCAATAGCGCAGAAGAGTGCATTCAAAGGGCAAACAATTTCAGTAAAGAATATGGACACCGGCAAAAGTTTATTAGCCACGATTTCCGGCTCGGGAGAAGCGTGGGTTAATTGATACAGTTTTAATAATCGCCCAAATTTCCTCTTCTGTCATCGCTTGGTGAATAGGCAGGCTCAGAACTTCGCTGGCAAGTTTTTCTGTTATTGGAAGTTTATCGTAGAGCAAATTTCCGCCTTCATAAGATTTTTGCAAATGAGAAGGAATAGGGTAGTGGATCATTGTTTCTATTCCATTTTCAAATAAATGTTTTTGCAAGGCATCCCTATTTTTGCAACGGATAACAAATAAATGCCAAACATTGTTTCCCTCTTTTTGTGGTAAAATAATATCTGGATTTTTTATCTCTGCAATGTAGCGCATTGCTATTTCGTAGCGTTTTTTGTTATCTTTATTTAACCTTGGCAATTTTACGCTAAGTGCAGCCGCTTGAATTTCGTCTAGGCGGGAGTTGTAACCTAAATAATCGTTGATATATTTTTTTTGAGAGCCATAGTTCCCAAGTGCTCTAATGACATTATTCAATTCTTCATCGTTGGAAACAACCGCTCCGCCGTCTCCAAGCGCACCCAAATTTTTACTTGGGTAAAAACTAAAGGCTGCTGCATCGCCAATTGGTTTTATGCCTGCGCTTTGTGCGCAGTCTTCAATTAAAAGCAAATTTTTCTCTTTGATAATTTCTGCTTGCCTGCCGTATAAATTTACGCTTAAAATGGCTTTTGCTTTTTTGGTTAAATTAGCAGTATTTATGTTGAAAGTTTCTTCGTTCGGTTCAACTAAAATGGGAATTAAGTTGTTTTTTGAAATAGCCATAATGGAGGCAATATACGTATTTGCTGGAACCATAACGTGGTCGCCATCTTTTAATTTTCCCAGAATTTTATAAGCGTTGAAAATGAGCGTTAAGGCATCTAGCCCGCTTGCCACTCCTGTGCAGTGTTGCATTCCGCAAAATGCGGCAAATTCTTTTTCAAATTTTTCTGTTTCTTTTCCCCTCAAATACCAACCGGATTTTGCAACCCTTGAAATTGCCTCTGAGAGTTCTGGCTCAAAAGTGGCATTTATGCGGTTTAGCGGGAGAAAAGGAATCATATATGTACCGTATGTTTAAGTGTTATTTCGCATCCCATTTTGTGCTTGAAATAGCTAAGTCCATAATTGGGAATTCCGTTTTTTGATGCGGGTCCTAAATCAAAATAGAAAAAATCTCTTTCTTTGTAATGTTCAGCCAAGCGCATAGCAAATAAACTCATAGGGCGAAATTTTTTATACTCTCTTTTATCGCCCCATAAAATCAATTGTGCGATTTTCGGCGCGGTTAAATATACATAAGCTCCCGCAATTGGGATTTCATCCAGATACAGCAAAAAGCAGTCTATATCGCATACGTTTCCTGTTTTTTGCAATTCTTCAAAAGACAAATGCGGTGGATAACCTTGTTCTTTTCGGTTTGTATTTATTATTTCATAAGCTGTTTCGTTTTCAGAATTACTTTTGCATTTTTTGAATAGCATATTTTTTTTTAATGCAACTTTTATATTTCTACAAAAATCAGGGTTTGGTTGCAAGGGTTTTGATAGATTTAACGAATAATTCAAGTCTGTGTATTCAATTGAAAATCCTCTGTTTTGCAAAGAGTAAAAACTCAGAGAAACAAAGCTTTGATTGTATATAGGCGGTGGCAGCGTTATGTGGCATTTTTTGTTTTTTACCTTTAACCATTCATATAATTTTTCACAAGCTTGTTCCATAACTTCTAAACTTGGATTTTTTTGTAAACTTGAGAATCCACCAAAAGGAGCAGAAAAAGGGGAATAAAGTTCGCCGCTTTTTTCTCCTAAAACAATGCTGATTCCATTAAAATCCAAATAATGCAATTCAAAACATTTATGCTTGTTCAATTCTATAAATTCTTTTTTATTAAAGACATGCATTTTTGAATTCCTTGAAATTCCTTATATAATCGTTTTCGTCATAATGCTCGCTGGCTAGTACAAGGCTCACTGCGCCACTTGAGAAATTTTTCAACTGGCACCAATGTTTTGGGGGGACGTAAAGCCCGAAATTTGAACGATTGAGGACATAGGTTTCTTTGAAATCTTTGCCTTGAACATTAACTTCAAAACTGCCATTCACCGCTATTATGAATTGCTGCAATTTCTTGTGGGCATGCCCACCGCGTTTTGAACCTCCCGGAATGTCGCATAGATAAAATACCCGCTTTATATTAAAGGGAATAGCAGAATTTCCTTCAACAACGCATAAGTTACCGCGTGTATCATGTACAATGGGAATATCTATTATTTGTGGTATGGCTTGCATATTTAATTAACTTTCCCGTGTTTTCTGAACAAGTGTTTGTAAAAAGTTCCAAAACTTCTTGTTAAACGTTTGCGCTCTTCTTTATCAAAAAGAGCTAATTTAATTTGCTTAATTAAATATTTTGGGCGCAAATAAAATTCTCTACGAGCGCGGTCACAAAAATCAACCAAATCTTGAGACGAAAGTCCAGGACGGCTAATGGTTGTGCGGTGATAACCATCTTTATCCAGCCATTGACCGTAATCGTTGCTGGTTAGGGCACCGCTTTGCAAAGACTCTTTGTATGCGGTGGTTCCTGGGTATGCCATAATGGGGTAAAATTGCGCGGTGTTTGGAGAGAGTTTTTTTGCGTATTTCAGAGTATCTTCCAGAGTTTCTTTTGTGTCACCCTCATTGCCAACCATAAAGCAACCGTGTACAAAAATCCCAATTTTTTTTGCGTTTTGCATAAATGACATAGCGTCACTTTGTTTTAAACCTTTTCTAACGTTGTTCAAAACGTCTGCATTTGCAGATTCAAAACCAACGCACATTTCACGGCAACCGGCTTGCTTCATCAACAAAAGCAAATCTGCGGGAACATCTGCTCTTGCATTGCAACTCCAAACTATTTTAAGTTTTCTGTTCAAAATTTCTGTGCATATAGCCTTTACATTTTCTTTATCTGCTGTAAAAGTATCGTCTTCAAAAAACACTTCGCCCAAATCACTAAAGTTTTTCTTTATGTATTCAAGTTCGTCAACAACGTCTTTTGGTTCGCGTTTGCGATAAATATGCCCGTTCATAGTTTGTGGCAAAACACAATATGTGCAGCGGTAAGGGCAACCCCTGCCAGCCAGAATAACCACGAGGGGATTTAAATTTGCGCCATAAAAATATTTTTTGTAACAGGAGTAAAGATGTTTGCGATAAGTTTTGCTAACCCAGGGAAGTTCGGTTAAATTCTGAATTTTTTGCGTTTCAGGTTGAAAATTGACGGTTCCATCTTCACGCCGCCAAGCGAGCCCGGCGATTTCGGATATTTTTTTTACCCCATCTCCGCGCAAGTATCTTATTAGATTTCTTATGGTGTAATCCGCTTCGCCTATTATGCAAAAATCAAGCGAATTTTCCAAATTCATAGTCTCCAAAGGTTCTGCGCTTACATGGGTTCCCATAAAGGCAACTGGCTTTTGCAAATTTTCCTTGACTGCCCGCACAAATTGCAAATCGTTTATGATACTTGGGGTAGACGTTTCGCAAACAATGAAATTTGCTTCAAATGCTTTTATTTTTTTTAATGCCTCTTCTCTGTTCAAATTCATAGCCGGAGCATCCAGCAATAAAATTTCATTGCCATCTGCTTCTGCAACTCCCGCCGCATAAGAGAGAAATATGGGCCAGTAAAGCGTTCCCGATTTCGCAACACCTGGGCTGCGAGATTCCCTGCTGAATCTTGGGAAATAAGGCGGGTTTATGAATGCAACTTTCACGGAAAGTAATTTAGTAATTAAAATCTGACAATTTCACCACAATCACATCAGGCAGTTTTTTAACATATCCAGAATTTGGATAAGACGGCATATAAGCCGCTTCATAAATGGCTTTCTCATATTGTTCATCATTTGGCGCATTAAAATGAATGCCTAAACAGTGCATAAAATCCAAACTTCGCTCTGTTGCTTCGTGTACATCTCCCCATTCAAAAAAAGAATGACCTATTGTTTCTCCTTGTAAAAAATTCGCATGAAATCTTTCGGCAATCTTATACTTTCCAACAATCGCAATAGGTAAATTTTCATCGCCAATTATATTGCGAATTTCATAAGCCAAGCGAACATCCTCATTGTATCTCAACTGGTCTGAGTAAAGCAGTTGGGCTGTTATTTGCGCCTGATATGCGGCGGTGAATAGAGCAAAACATATAATGGCAATACGAATTTTATTAGAGCAATTTTTAATGAGAAAGAAAAACATAAAAGCAAAAGCGAGAGGCAAAACATATATTGCTCTTATTGGCGGCATGTTGCCTCCCAAAATTGCCAGAAACATAGTGCTAAGAGGAATACATATAGCGGCAATAATATATAGATATTTTTTGTGCGCAATTGTTATGCACTTGATGATAAAAAATAAGGTTATTGGTAATAGCAGAATATTCCCGAAAATTTTTGAAATATTGGCTATGCCTTTTGCAGCCTCCATGCCTGAACGGGCGTGCGAGGCTATTATTGAATTTGCAATATCTTGTATTTGCGGAATGCTTCCTATTGTGAGGGTATATGCAACTAATAAAATGCGGAGGATATTCTCCTTAATGCTTATATTACCCCATTTATTCATATCATTAAGATATTGTACTTTTTCCATATAAAAAATCACAGCATAAACAACCATAGCGAAAACAAGCATTGCAAAAATCTTTAAGCATAAATTGCGATAAATTTTCTGCTCATAATCAGATGTTTCAAGAAAAAGTATGAAACAAATGAATACACCACAACAAAAAAACGGAACCATTGCCTGATATACAGAAGTCATAAAAATGAGCGACAAAAAAGCAAAAATTATTTCGCCTTTTTTATTATCTATGAAACCTCTAAACATAATATATATCGTATATGGACATAACAAAACCATGAGAGCCACTTCCCTTGCTTGGAGTACAAAATAAAACTGCTCCGCCCAAACTGGAGAACTTGCAAAAACAAGAACAAAAGGGATAAGCGCATTATTTTTTCCAGTATTTTTGCAAAAAAGCGCTATGATATATGCATGAGAAATGGTAAAAAGCCAAATAAGGCAAAAAGTGCTGAGAAATGCCGTGAAAGGATTGAACTCCTCAATATGCAGCAACCAAGCCAACAAGCTAAAACCAAAACGACCTCTATTAATATTCAATTCAAGAATACCAGATTTATCTACCATAAATGATTCGGTGTCTATGCCTATGCTGTATTGGAATAATTTTATGCCATAGCAAAAAAATAAGGCTAAGGTAGTTGCTATAAGCAAAGGGACGTTGTTTTTGCAAAAATCGCAGAAACTCTTTAGATTTATCGGATAAGGTTTCATTCGTTCGTAATTTAGTAAATTTATGAAAGCACCATGAGGAATCTATGATTAGTACAATACAAAATCTTATAAAAAAAGGCATCTCTGTTTCCGGTATATCGAAGTTATATAGCATAAAGCATAACTTTAAACAAAACAATTTTTTTAACAACAACCTTTTAGATAAAGAAATAGAAAATTTTGCTTTGCAAATAAAGGTTAAAAAAAAAGAACTAGAACCAGAAAATATAGCCTTTCTTGCCACGGAATTTTACGAACAAGGAGGGCATACTGTACTTATAAGAAATATTTTGCAAAATATTCCAAAAAATTACAATACAAAATTATTTTTAACGAAAAAAAATAAATCTATGAAAATCGCAAAAAAAAGAATAAAGGAAATAGCTAGTTACACAAAAATAGATGGAATAGATTTCTCTTTTATATGTGAGAAAAATCTTTTGAGGCGAATGTTCAATAAAATAATCAGTTTTTCCCCAAAGGCAATTATTGTATTTATGCATATGAACGATGCTTTTGCCGCAGCAATTCTGGCATTATTGAAAAAACATACAGATATAAAAATCTTATTCGTAAATTTTGCTGCTCATCATCCGAGTTTGGGAATGTCTTTTGCAGATTTAATTTTAGAACTATCTCCGTATAATGCCTATGTAACTCAAAAATGCAGAGGTTTTGCAAATACGCATATTATTTGGCTTGCTGGGGAAAGCGAGAAAAATTTGCCAATTTTTAGCGATGAACAGATTAAGGAAACTAAAATTAGAATAGGCATTCCTCAAAATTGCGTTTGTTCAATGACTGGTTGCGCATCGTATAAATTAAATTCAGAATTTTTAGAATTTATTTGCAAATTGCTCGAAAAGTATGAAAATCTATATCACGTTTTAATCACAAATTTAACAGATAAACAGAAACAAATTATAAATAATTCAAAAGTTAAAAATAGGTTGTTAATTTTGAATTTTACCGCAGATTATAAATCCATATTCAAATGTGCGGATTTTTTTATAGATAGTTTCCCAATTAGCAACGATTTAACAATGATTGATTTAATGAGTTTGAAAATTCCTTTTATTTCCATGATAAACAGAGAAAATATAATACAGAGTTTTAATGAATATATGCCCAAAGACTATCCTTATGTATTTGATAATTTAGAGGATTTTGAACAGGGAGTGCATAAACTTTTTTTAGATAAAGATGAACGGAATAGAATTGCAGAAATGAATTATGAGCATTTTTTAAATTTTTTTGAAGGCAAAAAAGTTACGGAAAAGATTCTAAACCTCGCAACAAACTGCGATGATTTTAGCAAAATAAACGAACAGGATTACAAAAATTACGGAGAACCAAAGCTAATTCCAATTGTTTAAGGGAATTTGCGCAACCATTTTTCAAATTCACTTGTATCTATTTTTGATTCGGCAAAAATCATTTTTCGCTTTTTTAGCATTTTCGGCATTCCTCTTAGCATATCAATGCGAGATTTAATCCAAGTTCCCGAAAATCCTCTTTTTGCCCAAAGAATAAAAGAAAATATGGAGCAGGCAAAACTTATGGGAGCGTATTTTATCAATGTCAATAATGGAAAATTTTTCAATTTCGCAAAAAAACGATTTCTCTCTATATAATACAAGCGAGATGAAGTTTTTTTGCCAACTGTGGCAGAACCTTTGTGGAAAACTTTTGCCTGCGGAACCAGCCATATCTTTGCCCCCAAATGCCTGGCTCTCAATGATAAATCCACATCCTCATAGTAAAGAAAAAAATCTTCATCAAAACCATTTAATTTTTCAATCAATTCCCTATTGAATGCGGCAGCTCCGCAACACGCAAGCGCAATTTCCTTGGATTCCAAAAATTTGTTTGCTGGCACATTATTATATCTATAAGCATAACCCCAAGGATAGAGCATATCCCCAGCCGAGTCTACAAATTCTGGAGAATCTGCTTTGAGCATAAGGGGCATAAAAACTAGATATTCTGTTTTAATATGTTTTGCTAAAAATTCAAGGCAGTTTTTTTCCAAAACGGCATCATTGTTCAAAAAGAAAATCCACTCGCCAGAGCAAGCCTTAATTCCCATATTATTGCCACCCGCAAAACCTAAATTTTTTGAATTTTCTATAAGCGTAATTTTTGGGAAATTTTCTCTTATGTATTCTGTCGAACCATCATTTGAATTGTTATCAACAACAATCACTTCATAATCAGCAAAAGTTTGTTCGAAAATTGATTCTAAACATGTTTTCAACAAATGCTTGCCATTGTGGTTTAAAACGAGAATGCTTATTAAGGGATTTTTCATTTTCTGGAATAATATCGTTTTAAAGATTCATAAAACATAAAACCTCTATATAGAAGTATATATAAAAACGAATGAAGGCTTTTTTCTGTATTGCTAATTGTAGAATCGTGTCTTCTGTGCAAAATCAGAGGTTCCAGCACATATATTGAACTAAATTTTAATTCTACTAGTAAACTGAGCCAAAAATCATGAGTTAATATATTTTTTGGAATTGGCAAAATAAAATTTTTAATATTTTTTGTAAATGCGCAAACACACCCTTGGGGTGCGCCTCCTTTTATGAAAATATTTATCAAAAATCCGTTTTTATATATTCTGTATTTGCTGAGTTTGTCTATTTTCTCCAAATTTGAATTTACAATCCAAGCATCGCTTATTACAAGTCTATCCTCTTTTAAATAAGGAATGATTTCTTCTACTTTATTTGGCAGCCATATATCATCTTGGTCGCTTAAAAAAATATAATCACCTTCAGCTTTCGTCAATGCGTTTTCAAAATTTCTTGCCGCAAAATAAAATCTATCGGCAGTTTTTGAGCTTAATAAAAATGGGATCTTAACATTTTTTCTATCATGATAGAAAATTTTAATCCTTTTGTCATTGAAGAATTCTAAAATTTTTATAGTATTATCAGTAGAACCGTCATCGGAAACGACAATTTCATCTTCTTCCCCAAGCTGTGGCAAAATAGACTTAACCTGCTCTTCTATATATTTTTCACCGTTATATGTAGCCATGCAAACCGAAATCATTTTACCATACCACACCGCTGAATATTTCCGTTCTTTTTCCTTTGTATTCACCAAAAATCAAATACTGCTTTGCACCTATACTCCAAATCGAAAATGGCTTGAATAAAACTGCGGCTCCGTATTCTTGGTAATGCAAAGTGCTTTTAGGGTCTAAATATTTTTTATCGGTTGGGTCTTCGGGTTTGTGAATGTCTCCCAATCGACTACCAAACGCCGTGTCTTTTGCCACTGCGGAAACAGACAAGTCAAATCGCAAAAGCTCTCTGTAACAAAACCCCAAACGGCTGTAAAATTCTCTAGAATTTGGTCCTAAATCAGAGCCGATTGAGTTTCCAAAATGAGAATAATCGTTGCCTATACCTTTATGATGAGTATAGACCCAAGGTTCTATGCGTGTGTATTCAAAATTGTAATCCCAGTTGAATATGCCAATTTTTGCAGAATCTATTGCCAAGCCAATAGACGTTGCCCATTTATTTCCCCACCAGTTGTCATCAAAAAAGGAGGTTATGTTGTCTAAATCATCTATGAATAATTCTCCGTAAACTTCAAACCTGTTAAACAATTTCCACGAAAAATCCGCAGACATTCCATTATTGTCTTTATCGCCGCCATAAGTCTCAGCGAATAGATATGGCACAAAAGGAAGCACATATATAGGTTCCATAGAGCGGCGTTCATAAGGACTTTCGCCATAAACTACGGTTTCTGTTAATCCAAAGTTAAAATTATCCGAAACTTTAAAATCCAGCCTGTGGGCGTGCAGATATTTTCTATAATCTTTCCAGTTTTTTAATTGCATAGCGTGTTGAGAATAAGAGACATAAGCTAAGTTTAAATCCCAGCCTATAAAAGGCGTTGGCACAGGTCTTTTTATAAAGGCGTAATCGGCGGTGTCTTGAATGGCACGCCAAGAAAAATCGCTGCCGCGCAAAGCCAATTTATTGCGCCTTGCAGGACCATAAGATAAATAGTCATAACCTACAGAAATTCTAAAATATGAAGTGGCTTGCCAATCGGTACGCGCTCTAAAAAAATCCCAGGTACGTCCCTTATTGTTGTCAAGGTCATCGTCAAGATGGGCATACGGATAACCCAAATACGGTTCAAAATTTGGGGGGACTTGATAAGTTAAGCCAAAAGCTCTGTCCGTGTTAAGTTCAACGAAAGCATCAAAAGAAATATTTGGAGCGACTAATCCGTTTAAAAAAAGCCCTACTGTTACTGAATTTTGAATTCTATAATTTTCATCTTTATCAAAATTCTCTATTTGGAGGGAATCTTTTGCAAATAATTTTAATTTTACAAATCGGTCACCATCCGAAATCACAAATTCCGCATATATGGGCAATGCGCATAAAAAGAAAGGGATAAAAAACCTCATTGAGGAAATATAGCAATATTAAAAAAAATTTCTGCAATTTTATCCCAGTTATATTTTTTTAATATGCTCTGTTTTATTTCTTCAAATGGGTAATTTTCATCTTCAAGAATTTTTGTCAGGTTCTGTTCCAATTCATCAGGATTATTCGGGTTAAATTGGTATTTGAAAAAATCAAAATCTGCCATTGCGGTTTGATTAGAACATAGAATCTTGCAACCGTTTATTCCTGCTTCTAATGGAGGTATTCCAAAACCTTCGGCATAAGAGGGATAAACAAAACAAGAAGATTGCTGGTAAAAAGCATTGAGTTCGGCATTGTTTATATCTTGGAAAAAACGTATATGTTGCAAAATATGTTTTGGTATAATTTGTAAAAGTTCCTTGTGGCATTTCAATTCGCCTTTATCTTTTATTTTCCCTATAAAAACTAAATCGAAATTTTCGTATAATTTAAGATTTATATAAGCCTTTAATAGTGAGATATGATTTTTTCTTTTATCAAAACGACTGACAAAATGTATATAATTGCGAAGAGAATATTTCTCTTTTACGTCAATATTTATTAAAAGGCTATCCATTACCGCATTTGGAGTCACGCCTATTTTATCCTCTGATATAGAAAATTCTTCCGAAATTTGTTTTTTTGAATATGGAGAAACGGTTAAGATAACATCAGATATTTTTGCTGAATATTTGAATAAAAATTTGTAAAGCAATCGCTGAAATGAGGAGAAATATTTTTTGAAATCAATGAATAGAACATCGTGTATTGTAACTATATATCGACATTTTTTTATCGGCGGCACATAATATTGAAAATGCGCAAAATCGTAATCTCCGTTTTTAGTTTGCAAAGTGTAGCCTAAAAGCATTTGCAACGTGCGGGATTTGAATTTTGGTTTTATGAAACGTACATTATTTTCTGGAAAATAAATTTTCAAGTTCTCGGGTTTTGAAAGGCAGAATGTTACGGTCACATTTTTATTATTTATTAACGATGCATATAAACCATGTATGTAAGTAGCTGTCCCTTCAAAACCGCAGTCAAAAACATAAGCATCTACTAGAATATTTCGCATAATCATAATTCCGCATACATTGAGAAAATATAGCAATATTTTGTTAATCTTACTATATTAACATCGTTCAGCTTAAAAGGAAAGATCCGTGGTTAAAACTTTAATAAAGCCGTTTTATTTTATTCATAGAAGATTTTATGATAATCTCGCATGGTTAAAAGGAACATTTTTATGGCGAATAATTCACCCAATTTGGAGTTACAGCCGTGCATGGGCATATAGTAAAAGTTTTTCCAGTGAATTGGAACAAAAGAGAAAAAATGCCCGCTTATTTTTTGGGCAAAATGCAGAGAGAGTAAAACGAATAACCGAATTTTTTTATGATGAGGAATCTAAAAAGACTTTTAATAGAATAGTCAATTTTAGGCAAACTGGCAAAAAAAGCGACTATATCTCACACGGTCGCCAAACTCAATACTTTATCAATGATTTTTTTACTTATGGAAAAAGTGAAATACTTATAGACTGTGGAGCTTATGATGGAGATACTATAGAAAAATTCCTTAAATTGCCGAATATGGAATATGAGCAAATTATAGTTTTTGAGCCAAGCGTTGAAAATTTTAAACTTATAGAGAAAAAATTCAACAACCAAAAAATTATATTAATAAATGCAGGAGTATATAGTAAAGATTGCGAGCTTTATCTTATGGAATATCAAGATGGAAGCATAATTTCTGAAACATCAGTAGGAACGAAAGAAGAAATTAGAGTTAAAGTTAAGGCGATAGACGGGTTAAATATTTTGAAAAAAGTTACATTCATAAAAATGGATATTGAAGGAGCTGAAATGGAAGCTTTAAAAGGAGCTAGGAATACCATTTTAAGAGATAAACCGCGCTTGGCTATTAGTATTTACCATTCGGATGAAGATATGCTGAGAATAGCGGAGTGGATTCATTCAACTGTACCGGAATACAAACTTTATTGCAGGCATCACTCTATATATCCATTTGTTTTTGAAACTGTACTTTATGCGCAGATGTAATACATTTCATTGGGAGAACCTATTTTCTAGCCATTTTTATATAATCATCTTTTGTTAGATATATATATTCGCCGTATTTGCAAATTCCATTATACTTTTTAGAAATTTTATAAAATGCTTTATTGCAACCTTTTTTTATGGACTCATGCAATTCAACTATTATTGAGTTTACTTTGTCTATCCAAGCAGAGGAACTATTGAATACTTCTTTTTCGCTGCCTTCAATATCAATTTTCAAAATATCTATTTTATCAATATCAAAATCTTCAATTATTTTTTCAATAGTAACTGTTTTTGTTAAATGCCGTTTCCTCATTTTGCTTTCCTTTATATCCATTCCAAGTCTAAACCCCCAATCGTCATAGCCTCCAAATAAATCAAGTTCGCAAATAGAATTCCATAATGCGGCTTTTATCGCATATATATTGGAATACGGTGCTGTATTTTTTTCCAATATGCCAAAATTAGATTCCTCAGGCTCAATTGCAATAATTTTCGCATTCGGATATTTATTTGCAAAAAACACAGAGGCTAATCCTATATTTGCTCCAGCATCTATTATTATCTTTGGCTCTTTCTCTACCATAAAATCATATTCCGCATCTTCTACAATGGATTTATAAACTAAAACATCTGTAGTGCCATTTCTAACATATATGGGGAACTTATAGCCACTCTTAACTATTTTCATAATACTACTGTCCATAAAACTAATAACAGTCTCAACCAAATGCTTATTATCAGATTCCTTTTTCAGTTTCCTATTAGAAAAGAATATTTTTTCTAGCCCTAAATTTAATAAGGATTTAATGCTCATTACGAGATAAATATAGTAATTCTTTTTTTGAAAATCATGTTAAGCGAATAGTAAAAAATTACGTATAAATCTGCGGTTATATAAGAGCATATAATACGGTATCGGTAATGCTGGGATAAAAAGAATAATGCCTTACATATAGTTTATACTCAGGAATTAGATTATTGATATATTCGGCTATGTTAATCATATCTTCATCGCTGTGATAAATGCAGATTGCAAGTTTGGGTTTATTCTTTAAAATGGTTTTTTCTGCCCCTTTTAAAACGTTTAACTCTGCACCTTCAATGTCCATTTTAATAAAGGATACATTATCCAACTCTAAATTGTCTATTGTTCTAACCTGTATATGCACAATATTATTTTGCTCGTTATCGATTTCATCGGTTATTCTGGAGCTGCCGCCTTGTTCTTTAAATAAAAGTTCCCCTTCTTTGTCGTAAGCTCCTGCATTTATCAAAGTTATTTTCGGGTTGCAGCCATGCCTTTTTTTAAGTTCCTTGAAATTTTTAGAATCTGGTTCAAAGGCAACAATTTGTTTGTATTCTATGGGCATACGTTTCAAAAATTCGTCTATGGTGTCTCCTATATATGCTCCGCAGTCTATAAAAACTTCATCCTTGCTCAGTTTTAAGCCATTGAAAAAATATTCATGTTCTTGCTTTGATTTTGGATAATCTTTTTTGCTGTGCGTTTGCCTGAATTTCACTATGCTCGAATATATTTTTTTACTCTGCTCATCGGAGAGCATATTTATTATAGCATTTACTCTTTTGGCATTTTGGGTAAAGAAAAGAACCGTGTTCTCGTCTGGTTTCATAATGGACGGGTCAATGATAATTTTTATTTCCCAATAACAACGCTTAATTGTTCTCAAAAAAAGATTGTGGCTATTGTGAGGAGTGTAAACTTTTCTCACCAATTTTTCCAAATATTCAATAAAACGCTTTATCATTTTAATTTTTTTGCGATGTCTGTAAAATATGCAAATTCCTCGGTGCGAAAAAAGAATAGCAAATAGATAAACATAGAAACAAAGATTGAGACTAGGCACTTAGCTACAAAATTATATATGAAACTATTTATATAAAGACTAATTGTACAAGCAAAAAGCAAAACTAAAATTTGAATCAAAAAAGATTTTGCATAAATTCTATGGCTACGTTTGAAAAGATGTTTATGAATTATATATGCTTCTGGACAAATGCAGATAAAAATAATATTTGCAATAGAACCAATCAACACTCCCAGTATTTCGTAATATTTCACTAAAATTATAGATAATCCAAAATTAAAGATAATCTCAATCAATGGTTTGTATCTATCTGGTCTAAAAATACCAGCGTTTTGTTTAAATGTTATGAGTAAAATACGGTTTTGCATAAAGAAAAAATTTATGCTTATGGCAACTGCAATTGAATGTTGCAAAACAAAAGCATTGCCAATCCAAAGTTCAATGAATGGATTTAACAAATTCAAAAGGCAAACCATAGATATTCCACTTATGCAAAAAACGAAAAATGATAATCTTTTGAACACATCATATAAATTATCTTTATCCAAAGATACTATAGCGTTTCCAATACTAGCTTCCGCACCGCTTATAAACAAGCATATAAATAATGAAATTGTATTAACTATTAAAGTGTAATTTGAATAAATTCCCGCCTGCGATATACCAACAAAAGCCGATATTAAAACAAAATCTGATGCTACCATTGCCATAGAGCCAACTCTGAATAAAAATAATATGGAAATATCGTTCCATATCTTTTTTTTGAAATCTATAGATATTGCATCGCATTTTTCTTTTATATAGGGAAATTTTTTATCTGCAATAACTTTTATTATTAATGTAGAGACTACTGTTCCAATAATTTGCACATATAAAAAAAACATATAATTCTGAAATTTCAGAAGAATAAATATTTGGATGATTGAAACCATTGTTTTTCCAGCAAAATCCATTGCGCTTGTTATATATTTATTCTGTGAAATATCTATTATTATTCGTTTATGAGCAAAAAAATATACGAAAGCGGAATTTGCTAAAAAACATAAATAAATTTGAGTTATATTTACCGGTGCTGTAATTGCATTTTTTATTAGATATGGCAAAAATGGTATCAATAAAACACCTACGCATATTATGAATATACCTATTATTAAGTAGCATTTTCTATAAAACGCCAAAAGAGATTTTATTAGTTCTATATTATTCTCTGCCACTGGTTTGTACAAAGCATAAGAAATTGCTGTTCCAATTCCCATTTCGGCTAAAGATAAGCCATTTAATATACTTGCAAAAAGCCCATTGAAACCTAAATATTCCGAGCCTAATGTTTTGATAAAAACTGTTCTACTGATAAAACTAAGCGCAAGTGTTATAAACTGAGTCGATAACATCACGCTCACATTTTTAATTGATTTTTTAGTTCTCATTGCGCCTTTTTTCAATATTTGCCAACACCTGAGGTATATATTTATCCATTATATCAGAATATTCATCATTTATATCTTGCTGCTCAAAACCCAATGAAGTATATTGTTCTTTTTGGTCGGCTTTGCCTCTATGTAGCTTCAATAAACACTCGTCATAAGATTTTGTAAAATAATGGTTTATTCTTATTTTGTCATATACTTGTTCTATATCCATATAATAGTATTTCTGAGCATTTTTGTTGGAATTTACTGCTATTGCAAAACGGAAATAAAACGGTTCATGAATGTCCATTTTATAAACCGCTCTCGGATTGCAAATTGTCTTCACGCAACGTCCCACAAATCCATCCATCTTTTCATGTTTTTTAAATCTTTCAATCACAAGTTCCTTTCTCCAGTGTTTTTCACCGGAACTTCCATAGCGCAGCCAATTCACCTTCACACCCGCATATTGCTCAAAATCTTTCAGAAAATCCGGTATGGTTTCATTTTTTATTGGAACTATAAATTCATCAATATCTATCGCTGCAAGCCAATATGTTTCCTTTCTAGCCTTTTCTAAAATATCGTTATACGCAAGTATCTGTTTTCTTTTGTATGGAAAATATTTATACTCAACAATACCAGCTTTTATGTATGGCTGTAAAATTTGCACTAAATTGTCGCTGGATTCGTTGTCGTAGAGATAAAATTTTTGAACACCCAACAGTATATGGTATTCCAGCCATTCTTCAATATACAAAGCTTCGTTTTTAAGAATTGCTACAAAAGATAAATAATTTTGGAAATCTTTTGGTTTTTTAGCGATAAATATATTTTTACAATCTTTATCTCTGAAAAAATGTAGCAAATTGAATTGTGAAGATTCAGAGATAAAACGGATTCTCTTTATTTTCCACATAAAATATTTAACTTTTTTGAACTGTAATTTATAAAAATAATGTGTGATATGTCTTTTTACAGTTAATATAAATGTGTCTTTTTCTAAATTCTCGTTCATTGCAACTCCGCGAATAAGTTTTCCCATTCCTTTGTTATTTTGCCCACATTAAATTTTTCACAATCATTCATTGCATTTTTTGCCATTTTCTCCCTCAATTCAATATTATCCATCAACAAGCAAACTTTTTCTATAAAAGTTTTTTTATCATTATTCGGGACAATAAAACCGTTTTCTCCGTCTTTAATTATATCGTGCAATGATAGATAGGAATCCATGACTACCGGAATGCAGCCATATATTTGAGCTTCTATAAGAGTAATGGGAAAACCTTCGTAAGCACTTGTCATTAAAAATATGGGGGAATTTGAATAATAACTCTGCGTTTCCTGCCAGCCTTTGAAATCTATGCGCGAAAGATTTTTCGCCAATTTTTGGCATTTCCCCATATCTGGTCCATCGCCAACTATTATCAAATTCCAATTCTCATAAACTTCTTTTTTGCTTATATACCTCCAAATTTCAATGATCATAGATATTCTTTTTTGTTCTTCTGCTATTCTGGACACTACCAAAAGGCTCTTTGTTTTTTTAGAAAAATCAATATGCAGATTTTCACAATTTATAGGATTGTATATGCTTCGCAATTTGCTTAAATTTTTGCTCGGCATAAATTTTTTATATTCTTCAACAAATTTATTTGATAGCATAACAAATGTATCGGAATTATCATAAACAAAATTTCTTCGTTCTAATTGTATTCTCATTCTTCTTTTTCTTATTATTTTTTTTGGCAAGAACCTAGTTAAAATACGCCCTTTAGCTTCTAATTCTATGAATAGCGAAAAATGCAAACAAGATATGAGTTTTGCTTTTGTCCCTTTTCTTGCCTTGTTGCACAGAACGCATATACTAGAAACGTCTGCCTCTTGATTTATTATTATATCGATGGAATTTTCCATTATTATTTTATTTAAAAAATCAGAGTTATTCTCTGAATCAGCCAATTCCCATTGTTCAGGAAATTTATAGATTTTTATTTCAGAGTCAACAAATACGGATTTTGGCAAGTAAAAAAAACAACACACATATACGTTATGCCCACATTTAATGAGTTCATTCCCCAAAATTCTCGTAACGGTATCTACTCCACTGTTAGCAGGGAAACTTTTTAGCACATACAAAATCCGCATGTGGCAAAGATAGAAATTTATTTTCTATTTTTTGGCTATGTTTCCTCTCGTTTCCGTTATTGTTCCAGTGTATAATGTTGAACCGTATATTCGTAAATGTGTGGATAGCATTTTAGCTCAAAGTTACAAAAATTTGGAAATTATTCTTGTTGATGACGGAAGCTCAGATAACTGCGGTAAAATTTGCGATGAGTATGTGACAAATAATTCAAATATTATTGTTTTGCATAAAGAAAACGGCGGTTTGTCAGATGCCAGAAATGTAGGTTTAGACATTGCGAAAGGCGAGTTTATATGTTTTGTTGATAGTGATGATTGGTGCGAAAAAGAAATGCTGCAAATAGCTTTTGAAGCTATGGAAAGAGCAAAATGCGATATAATTTCTTATGGAGCTTTTTATGAATATGAGGAGAACGGGAAAATTTTTAGAACTCTGATTAAAAGCACAAAATATGAACAGAAAATAAATTCCTTTGAAGAAAGCCTCCCTTTGGTTATAAAAGATAATCTTGCTGTTACAGCATGGAATAAGTTTTATAGAAAAAAAGTCTTTGAAAATTTGCGGTTTCCAAAAGGAAAATTATTTGAGGATGTTTGGGTTTTTCCAAGATTATTTGAAAATAGCAACGGTATATTTGCAATAAGCAAGCCTTTATATCATTATGTAATTCGGAGTGATAGCAAAAACATAACTTCAAATTTTAATCCGCGAAATGTGGAATTTTTGGAAGCGTATAAATCATGGCAAAATTTTGAAAGAAAAGGAAATTTAAGCAAAGTAATGTTGATGCAAAATGCTTGGCATTTGCTCACAAAAATAGGAGCGCAAAAAGGGAATGAAGTTCATTGCGAGCATATAATAAAACTTTTAAGAGAAAATTTAAAATATCTAAAAATTTCAAGACTTTACGACAGATTTTTTTTATTCTTAATTCTGAAGAAATTCAACTATAAAAAAGTGTTTTTCACTAGAACAAAAGTTCAAGAATTATTTTTCAAATTCCTTAAAATCTTTTTTGCAAGCAAACCAAAATGAAAAAGATTATATGCAAAAGGGAACTTATGGATAACCAAATAAAATAAAATTTTCTTGTCAATTTTTTGTTCCCATGTTTTACTAAATATTCGTTTATTTGACGCAGGATATAATTCATTGATATCTCTGATTGCTCTAGCTTTTTTATCGGATATTATTTGCATTTTCAAAGAATTAATGCCATCGCTGAGTTCTGGTTCAAATAGTTCTATATCATTTCCATATTTTTCAGTTAAAAATTTCACTACCAATTTATAATTATCAAAATGCTCTATTTTTCTCCTTAACTCATATTTTACATCGTTGCACGAGGAATTTGAATTTATAATATAATTGTAAAAAGCGGTGTTTATATATCCGATTTTTTCAGCGTAATATGTTGTTTGCAATGATGTATATTTATCTTCTCCATAGCTTGTACTTGAGAATACCACATTATCAAAAATATGTTTTTTAATTATTTTATTCCATGAACAAGCTGTTACGGAGTTTATCTTTACTCCTATGTGTCTTATTATTTCTATTTTGCTTCTGTTATCTATACCTGCATCCCAGTAAATATTTCCTGATTCTTGATATGCAATAAAATCGCAAAATACTATATCCAAATTTTCTGTCGATGCTTTATTGTACATTTTTTCAAGCATATCTTTTTCTATATAATCATCACTATCTACAAATTGAATGTATTCGCCTTTTGCATAGCGAAGCCCTTTTTGGCGGGTTAAACTGGTTCCTATATTCTCGGTGTTCTTTAATACAATTATTCTATTATCTTTTTTTGCATAACTCTCGCAAATCTCAACGGAATTGTCTTCTGAAAAATCATCTATCAATATACATTCAAAATCCGTAAATGTTTGAGCTAGAATACTATCCAAGCATCTGCATAAATATTTTTCCGTATTGTGGACAGGAATAATTATGGTTATTTTTATAGGCATAATATCAAAAGTCGGCATACAAAACAGTCTCATGCGGGTATTCTTTATTGTGATGTCTTACATATAATTTATATTCTGGTACAATGGAATGAATGTATTCTGGAATTTCTATAAAATGCCTATTGTAATGATATATGGAAATTGCAAGACGAGGCTTGTTTTTTTTAATAGTTTCTTCCGCTCCTTTAAGAGCTTCCAATTCTGCACCTTCAATATCCATTTTTATAAATGAAACTTTTGATTTTTTAACTTCTTCTATTGTATCTAAGGCTAAAACATTTACAGAAATTATTTTTTTATTATCTTTTGGATTGCTTTTAGATAAACATGAAACGGGACCATATTCCTCCATCGAAAAATTTAAACAGTCATTTTTTTCCCATACTCCCGCATTTATTAAGAATATATTTTTTGTTTCTTTGTACTTTTCCTGCAATTGTTTGAAATTATTGCTATCTGGTTCTAATGCTATGATTTTACTGAAATTTGGAACTATTTTTAAAAAAGCTTCTATGCTGTCACCTATATATGCGCCACAATCTACAAGAATTTCATTTTCTTCATATTTAAAAAAATCATTGATAAAATACTGGTTCTCGCATCCATGGTAAATAGGGGTATTTTCTTTTTTTTGAAATAATTGCCTAGAAAATTCTCTTTTTCGATATTCAATAATGCTCAAATATGTTCTTTTAGATTCTTCGTCTTGCAAAGCAGACGCAATAATATCAACTTCATTTTTCTTTTTTTTAAAATATGCCCGTGCTCCGCAGCATCCTCCGATAATCGTTTCCTCTTGTGTCGTTAAATACCTAAGTTCATGATAATACACCCTTAAAAACAAGAACAATCTATTTTGCAGTATGTTCGGATATTTTGAAATTATGCCATTTTTAAGAATTTTTATAAATCTAAAAATACTTTTAGACATTTTTCTTCTCCTGATAATAATTAAAATAAAAACTTGCCATTAAACCCATAATCCATGGGATAAGCCCAAAAGAAGGGGTTCCATTTACAAGCATAGTGGCAAAAAAAATAGAAAAGCCTGCAATAATTCCATAACATATCGTTTCATTTTTATTTTTGCGCATATAGTTGATAATAGAAAATATACAAAAAGAAACAACAACACTCAAATGCAAAAAACCGAGCAAACCAAGTTCTGATAATACTTGCAATATTTCATTATGTGCATGAGGTAGAGGTTTTCTTGAGATTCCTATGTTAGGAATAGTTTTAAAAAATTTTGAATAAATGTCAGAAAAACTATCTGGACCTGCACCCCATATTTTGTTATTGGAAAAAGTATCATAAGCGCAAAGCCATGCTATAACGCGGCCAATACCGCTAGAATCTATGTTGCCATGCAAAATAGATTCCGTTGTTCTAGCAATAATCAAATTCTTCATAAATGTATTCCACATAATTAAAAAAATAATAGTCGCAAAAACAATGATTATAAAAAACCTCATGCTTTTGCCAATAGTGGTAATGCGCAAAATGCCTGAACTCGTAAATGAGTACGAATATATTCCAAATAGAATGCCTATACCTATACCTATTAAGCCCGTTCTTGTTCCACTGAGCACAATCGCCAATAAAACCAAACTTGTAGGAATAATCAAAATCAACACATTCTTTTTTTGTTTGCAAAGAGCCACAAACCATATACTCCATAATATAACGAGTGCAACAGCATATTCAGTGGGCATATTCATAGGTCCTCCTATACGTTTTGGGTCATAGATAAGTTTTTCTAAAAAACCCCAAGCTAACAAATAAGAACCATACGAGATTGTTATGAAAAGAATATTTTTTCTATCCCATTTGAGCAACATAACCCATAAAAATAAAAACACTAAACTGATTGTTCTGGCAAGCCAACTAAAAATTGATTTGGAATATGGTCCAAAACTAATTATCATGCAATAGTAAGCAAAGAACCAAAATAACAAACCCCAAAAAACTTTATATTTCACACCCCTATCAGCAACAGATAAAAAACCACAAAAAGTTGGTATCATATAGAAATAATGCGACATTTCTTTGTTATAATCAAAAATAAACCCGAATGAAAAAAGAACCAGCAGCAACGCTATTTCCTGTTTTTTCAAAACAAGAGAACAAAAACATGAAAGAAACATTGCGGTTAGGCATATAGCCATTATCATATATTTACCGATTAAATAAAACTTTTAGTATTCTCTTAAAGTTTTCTCTTGTACGTTCTTCACAGGGAAGTTCTCCGTTGTATATGCCTCGCAAAACTAAAAACGAGAATATAAAAGCAAAAGCCAAAAATGCCGCCGTCACTGCCCACTTAGCCCTCTTAGGCTTACTTTTGTAATCCGCCAAATACGCATCCTGTACAATCTGAATCACTGGCAAATTTTTTGCCGCATTGCCTTCTTCCATAACAATACTGCTCTCTATGGTTTCAAGCATTGTAAAAAGTCTTTTAAAATCGCTTTCCAGTCTTCCCTGTTCAATAAGTTTTTCTACCGCCCAGTCTGAATTTATATAAACGGAATTTTTATTTGGCAAATAATCCTTTGAATATTCCTCGCGCAATTTTTGAAATTCCTTTTCTAAAATAGCTCTTTTTTTGCGAAGCTCCGCCGTGGTTGAATTATCTGAACCAGCTTTGTTTTCGCTAATTCTCATATTATTAATCTGTTCTTCATAACCTGCAAGCGCGGTTATCGTCAATTTCAACTGTGATTCCAAATCCAATAAGTTATTATCTCTATAAAAAGCAATTAAAACTTCACTCAATGAATCTACAGAAGCCACAATGCTCTGCTTAAAGACATTCAAGTGCTCAATCGTTTGCAAAGCGCGTTCTTTTCTCAATTTTACGTATTTGGCATTTGCTTCTTCAACAATAAAACGAACCAAATCTCTGGCAAGTACTTTGTTTTTTGCCTCGTATGCACAAGAAATTACTCCCGCCAATTCGTCAGTTTCTATTTTTACGTCTTTGTCAAGACTTTTGAGCAAAGTTTCTTTGTACTTTGCTCCTTTGTAAACGGTGTCCAGCCTGAATTTTTCTATTGTAGCCAACTGAACATCTCTTCCGCTAACAATTTCCAAATACAAATCTTCGTTCTCCTGTGTTCCACCGCTTCCAATACTTGCTCCGAGCGAACCTAATAAATTTGACGACATGGCGTTTTTAACCAAGGAATTTACGCTTGTTGTTTTGGAACCGGTATCCAAAAACACTCTGATTTCGCTTTTGTAATACTCTGGCGAAATCCAAGCCATAACAAAACCTAGAATTCCAGCAAGAAATGGAATTCCAATGGAATATTTCTTTCTTTTCAGCAAAAAAATCAAAATATCAATTAGAGACATATCCCTCAATTCCATCTGAAAACTATAGGTACTTTATCTAAAGTGTGAACAGTATGCAAAAACGATTTGAACGCATATTCAGTTGCAGCACGAGCTTGTGAGATTAATTCAAAATTTTTACTTACATTAAGCTCCATTTCCATTTTTTGCTTTGACTCCAAGACAAACAAATCTTTTGCCTTGTATCTGTTGAAAATTCCATTCTTCTGGTCGTAAACTTCAGCGGTTTCTGGATGTAATTCATGGGATAAAATTTTTATGGGTGGAAATTTTATAAAAAGCGTATCTGTACGCGTTGTGTCTATTTCAATCTTTTGGCAGTCAATGCCAAACTTAATAGTTCCATCTATAACAGCCAAAAGCTTCTTTTCCGTTCCGGGAATTTGAATACCGAACATTGCCTTACTGTTCACATCTTTTATCACAGATGTGTACCTATAGTGCAGTGAAATGAACTCCGCCATAGGCAGAACCTCCCGCACGGTTGCATGAATGCTCGTCTCCTGCTTTGAAGTTGCAATACCGCCACCTCCTATGCCGCCTGGGCGCGCAATCATAAAACCTATAACGGCTGCAGCACCCGCAAGCAGCACACACAAAACCAAGGTTAGTCTAAACATTTTAGTTCCTCATTAAAATAAAAACAGTTGTAAAAACACTCAAAATAGAAGCTGAAAATATTACTACATCTTTTGATATTTCATAAACCGTACGCGGAATTTCAATAAAATCCCCCGGTAAAATTTCACCTTTTGCCCAGTCCACAGAAGTTTTCTTTCCATTTCTCAAAACGGAGACCCTGGAAAAATCTCCGGTTATTATTGTGACTCCACTTGCTGCTACATAATCTGCTGCATGCATTGAAGAATTATAAGGAACCTTCCCAACCGCCATTACTGCCCCGCCAACATATACATAAGGCGCTTGTATGTGAAATTCTATTTCGACTAAAGGTTCCGGTATAAAATTGTTTATTTGGCTAACGTTAATCCACCTAGTATAGCTATCCTGAGTGTATTTTATGCTTATTCCATTATATACATTTTCAACATTTATTCCAGCTTCTTTCACATATTCATTTAATGTACGACCCGGAACGTATGGAATGGTTATGGTTTTTCCCGAATGGCTTATATCTATAGTTTGGTACCAATCCTTGTCTGGAACCATTACAATATCGCCAGCCTGCAAAAGCATATTTTCTGCCGCGGCAATTGTATCACCCATTCTGTATATGTAAACACTGTCTTTGTTAGCCCAGGGTTTAAAGTTACCAGCAGCGTAAATTGCTCCTTTAACACGTGCCTGTCCGCTGACCGTAACCTGTCCCGGACCCCAAACAGCACCTTGAACGTTTACAATAAAATGCCTAAGTTGCACCAAATGTACGCCTATAAATTTTTGGTCATAACGATTTTTCAATCTTTCAAGAATTTTTTGTTTAGCTTCGTAAAGCGGAAGGCCATTTATCTTGATTAACCCATGACCCTGAATAGCAACCGTTCCTTCTGGCGAAACCTGTAGCCCTTCCTGTTGATTCGGCAAAATAATCTCAAAGAAATCGCCAGGACCAACAATGTAATTGGAGTCAACGGGTCCCTCCAAATTTACAGGGGTTTGAACTGCACCATCGCGCAACCTCATAATAGGCTCATCATAGAATGTAGGCCTTATATTAGCAGGAGATAATGCCATTCTGGACACTGCTCCATCTGCTGCGTTTGAAATAAAAACGCAAATCGGGATAAGGGAAAGAATTTTTTTAGAAGTCATTCTACTCTTTCGTAATATACAAAATCATGTTTTGGTAAAATCTTCGGATGGAATATGAAAATCAGGTCAGCCAAAACCAAGTCTGGATTTGCTATCGCAGATTCATAAAAATCTCTGCTTCCATTTTTGCCCGTACGTTTTGAACTTTGATAAATTTTGCCGCTCTGCCATAAGCGAAGCATGGATATTCTAGGTTCATTTTGCATTATTTCCGCCTTGCTTGTCCAAAGGCTTGGATGCAACCAAAATTCCGCTTGCACTCCACTTTGCAAAGCCGTTTCTATTCCGAGCGTTAAAGTCCCTGTTTGTGTGTTGTTTTCCCAAATATATTTAGCCCCTGCATCTTGCAGAAATTTTGCAAAATAACTACTACCGCCTCCGGCGAGCCATTCCGAACCTTGTGGATAACCTGTCAAAACCAGAGGTTTCTTGGTAGCATTTAAGGCTAACCGTAAAAGAGAATCATATTTTTTCTGCGTTTCTGCGAAGATGGAATCCGCTTCGCGCTCCTTCCCGAACAGAACCCCAAAAAAACGTATCCACTCAAAGCGAGCCAAAGGGTGGCCCTCCATCCATTCAGCGGTGAGGACTGTGGGAATTTTTGCTGTTTTCAAGCGAGGATAGTCATCGTAGAGTGTGGAACCAGTACCAAAAGTGAGAACAAGAGCTGGTTGTAAAATCAAAATGGTTTCTAAGTCAAGCGTGTTTCCACTGCCAACTTGTTTTATTGAAAAAGAGTCAATTAAATTTTGCATTTTTTCGCTGTAAATCAAATTTCTGTTCTCAACGGCTATTATTTTATCCAATAAATCCAATCGTTCCATAAAGGCTATGGCTGTGGTAGAGAGCACAATCGCCTTTTTGACAGGAACGCGAATTATAGGTAGATTTTTTAAGTTGCCGTGGAGTTCGGATTCCTTAAAAGCGGAATCCAAAAGCAGCCATCTGTGCTTTTCCAAGTCTCCATTCCAAGCCTCCCTTATGCCTAAAATTTTATATCCATTAAAATAATCCACGCTAAAATGTTCAGCTCGCTCATTTGCCGTACCGGATGCAGATTCTTTCGCGCAAGAAGAAAGAAATAAGAAAAGGGAAAAAATAAAAAGAAATTTCATGGCGTTCGTTTAAGGTAGAAAAATTTTCTACCTTAAGCCATTATGAAAAAACGGCATTTGTTTGCGTGATGAAATGATGAGCAACCGCAGAACTATTTTTTTAATTCTATGCTGGGCTTCTTTCGTAGTGCCTTTTATGGGTTCTGCTGTTATTTTAGCATTGCCAAAAATAGGCATGGAAATGAATTTGGATAAAATAGGGATGGGCTGGATTTCTTCCGCATTTCTGATATCCACTGCGATTTTTCAGGTTCCGCTCGCAAAGCTGGGGGATATGTTTGGAAGGAAGCGTGTTTTTGCAAGTGGGCTTATGCTCATGGGCATAACAGGGCTTTGCAACGCTTTTTTCTCTTCCTCTTTTGAGCATATAGTAATTCTTCAAGTAATTTCAGGTATTGGTGCATCTATGATTTTCGGCACGAATATGGCTATTTTAACCTCGGCTTTTCCACCTGAAAAGCGTGGCAAGGTTATGGGTGGTTTAACATCCATCGTATATTTAGCCATTGCCGCCGGACCTTTTTTCGGCGGAATGCTTGCGCACAATGTTGGCTGGCGCAGTTTATTTTTGATTACGGGCTTAACGCTTCCAATTCTCTCTATTTGCACGATAAAATTTATGCAAGGTGAATGGAAGGAACCATACAGTGGAGCTTTTGATTTTGTCGGTTCTGCCATTTACGGGCTTGCCTTGTTTGGGCTTATTTTCGGTTTTTCCGATTTGCCACAAACTACCGCTTTTATTTGGGCGGGGGTAGGTTTTTTGCTTTTTGTGGTGTTTATTTTTTACGAGTTAAAAAGAGAAAATCCCGTTTTTAATTTACGTATGTTTTCTGGAAATAAAACGCTAGGGCTTTCCGCAATTACCGCTTTTATAAGCTATGCTTCCACTGCTGCCGTTGCTTTTATGCTGAGTTTATATTTGCAAACGGTCAGGAATTTTGACGCAGCTCTTGCCGGGCTTGTGCTAATTTCTCAGGCGATTGTGCAGTCTGCCATTTCTATTTACTCTGGAAGGCAGGCGGATAAAAAAAATCCTGCATTTTTGGCTACAATTGGAATGCTTTTCACCACGCTCGGTTTGCTCGGCTTGGCATTTATCGGGGAACAAACCCCTATATGGTTTATAGTGCTCTTCCTTGTTTTACTTGGGCTTGGTTTTGGGCTTTTTGCCTCACCCAACACAAAAATTATCATGGGTTCGGTTGATAAGAAATTTTTTGGGCAGGCAAGCGCAACCATAGGAACCATGCGTCTTACGGGGCAGGCTATGAGCATGGGCTTTGCCATGATGTTCATCTCCATCACTCCAAATTTTATAATAAGCGTTAGAATTACTTTTGTAGTTTTTGCTGCCTTGTGCGCCATAGGAATTTACGCAAGCAAGCATAGGTGAAATTTTCTACATTATCCCAATGCTAAAAAAACTCTCCTCTTTACCCGAAATTAAAGGACCCGTTGTAACCATCGTGATGGATGGCTACGGGCTTTCTGCAAACGAAGTTGGCAACGCCATAACCGCTGCCCGTAAACCTGTTTTGGAAAGGCTCTTTGCCAAATATCCAAACACATCGCTCAGAGCGCATGGCATAGCCGTTGGGATGCCAAGCGACGAGGATATGGGAAATTCAGAAGTGGGGCACAATGCCATTGGAGCAGGGCAGGTTTACAACCAAGGTGCAGCTCTGGTTGCCGATTCCATCAGCAAAGGTGAAATTTGGAAGCACGATGCGTGGAAAGAGGTAATTAAAGGAGCCGCGAATGGAACCCTGCATTTTATAGGATTGTTCTCAGACGGCAATGTGCATAGCCACATAGACCATTTAAAAGCTATGGTTACAGAGGCAAAAAAAGAAGGCATAAAAAAAGTTAGGGTTCACATCCTATTAGACGGGCGAGATGTTCCTGAAACAAGTGCGCTGGATTATGTTGAGCCATTTGAAAAATTCTGCTCTGAGTTGAGCGATTCCGCCTTTGATGTTTGCATTGCAAGCGGCGGAGGAAGAATGAAAATCACAATGGATAGATACGAAGCAAATTGGAAAATGGTGGAAAAAGGCTGGCAAACCCATGTGCTTGGGGAAGGCGATAAATTTGAGAGCGCATCCGTTGCAATTAAAGCCTTGCGCGAAAAATTCCCAAAAACAATAGACCAAGACCTGCCGCCCTTTGTGATAGCGAAAAACAACGACCCCGTTGGAACTATTCAAGACGGCGATTCCGTCGTGTTCTTCAATTTCCGCGGTGACCGCGCAATAGAAATAACGCAGGCATTTGAAAACGCAAACTTCAATAAATTCGACAGAAAAAGAGTTCCCAAAGTGACTT
>Ga0268262_10001304_pt1 | contig 31236 bp, 22 predicted proteins | sample TergutNc150P3_FD_190354 | JGI IMG/M metagenome (GOLD analysis project Ga0268262, IMG submission 190354) | Nasutitermes corniger P3 segment gut microbial community from laboratory colony in Florida, USA - Nc150 P3 (SPAdes) (version 2) | ecosystem: Host-associated > Arthropoda: Insects >... | reverse complement strand
CAAGCGTAATAGCCAAGACGCTCGGCGAGGGCATGCAGGCCTTCTGCATCCCCGGCTCCGTCGCCGACGACCGCAAGGTCGGCCTCGGCCACGGCAACTTGGCCTCCATGCTGCTCGAAGAGGAGACTAAGTGCTTCGCCTTCTTGGCCGGCCACGAGTCCTTCGCCGCCGCCGAGGGCGCCATCGGCCTCGCCAAGAGCGCCAACAAGGCCCGCACCTCCCCGCTCAAGGTGATCCTCAACGGCCTCGGCAAGGACGCCGCCCAGATCATTTCGAGGATCAACGGCTTCACCTACGTCCAGACGAAGTTCGACTACTACACCGGCAAGCTGAACGTGGTCAAGGAGATCAAGTACAGCGAGGGCGCCAGGGCGGCGGTACGGTGCTACGGCGCCGACGACGTCCGCGAGGGCGTGGCCATCAACTGGGCGGAGGGGGTCGACGTCTCCATCACCGGAAACTCGACCAACCCCACCCGCTTCCAGCACCCCGTGGCCGGTACGTACAAGAAGGAGTGCGTGGAGAAGGGCAAGAAGTACTTCTCCGTAGCCTCCGGCGGCGGCACGGGCCGCACCCTCCACCCCGACAACATGGCCGCCGGCCCCGCCTCCTACGGCATGACCGACACCATGGGCCGCATGCACTCCGACGCCCAGTTCGCCGGCTCGTCGTCGGTGCCGGCGCACGTCGAGATGATGGGCTTCCTGGGGATGGGCAACAACCCTATGGTAGGCGCGTCGGTGGCGATTGCGGTGGCGGTGGAGCAGGCGTCGAAGTAGTTGATTTTTTAGACGGAAGGCTAAAAAAGCCAATTCTTTATTAAGACGAAGCCTTCGGCTTCATAGATAAATGCGGGGCTATGCCCCGCATTTTCAGTCAAAGTCAAAAGACTTAAAACCTAAGGTTTTTGACTTTGACTTTGCCGTTGACTGAAAATCGGGGGGTTTAGCCCCCCGATTTATCTATGGAAGGCGAAGCCTTCCGTCTAAATATGATTTTGATTTTTTATCACCGCGAAACCAAGACCCTCTCACGCAAAACCGTATTCCCGGCCTGTAATTTTACAATGTACACTCCGGCCGCGAGCCCATTCGTAACTATCCGCTCGCGATAACTACCGGCTTCTCTTACCGAATTTACAAATGTCTTCACCTTGCCGCCTTTAATGTCGAACAGCTCCAAACGCACGCGCCCGTTGTCTTTTATCGAATAGTTGATGTCGCCCTGAACCACGCGCAGCGAATAGCCGCCGCTTCGCCCGGCGTCCGCCATCCTAACCGGCGTGGATCCGCCGTTGCCGGACGTATCGGCAGCCGCCCCGATCACCGTAACGTTTAACGTTGGCGGCGGGAAGGACATGTCGCTCGCAATGTAGTACCCCGGGTGCGGCGGCTGGTTGTACGACGAGTTCTGCCACGACACCGCGCACCGGTAGACCGGGTCGTGCATCATAGTGACAAGGCGGTGCGTAGCCGCCATCGTGGACGTGTAGATACGCAAGGCGTTTGACCCGTTGGAGAATATTACCTCTTCGCGAAAATCGCCGAACAAGTCAGCTTGCAGCACCGGATTGGATTTGGTGCCGTTTATCTGACCGTAGTCGCCGGCAGACAGCAAATTTGTCCTGCCGCCGCTCACTCTCCACCTATCAACATGATTGCCGTCTAAAAGTTCGCGGCTTAGGTCTCCGCTCCACCATATTACATGATTAGTTGAATAAGGCAAGCCTCCTACGCTTTTGCCGGCTATATCATAAAGCTCCATGCCTGCCGCCCAAAACGTCCAACCTTTTGCAGGGTCAATATTAGCGGCGACCGCGCGACCTACGTCTGTGTCCGCTTTTGGAACGTTGAAAATCTTAGTTCCATCGCTCGCTTGCCTTAAAAGAATTCCATGCCCTGTGCTTTTATCTTCGTGCGGCATAAAAATTTGCGGAGTCGGGTGACCCTTTATCATGTGCGCAACGTGAAGCGCGTCTCCGTGGCCCCACCCGGTCGTGTGCTTCCCTTTTCCGTCGGGACCGATAACCGCGGCGCCTGTGATAATGGAATGTTTTCCGCTGTTGTCAACATCCGCCACGCTTAACTGGTGGTTGCCTTGACCGGCGTACGCGCTGTTGCCGGAGGCGTTGGAATCAAACCTCCAGCGCTCAGTCAATTTTCCGTTGCGCCAATCCAACGCGAGGAAGGTCATTCGCGTATAATAACCGCGCTGAAATACCGCGGACGGCCTCTCGCCGTCTAAGTATGCGACCGCCGCGTTGAAGCGGTCTACGCGGTTGCCGTAGTTGTCGCCCCAGCTATTGACCGTGCCCCGCGCCGGCCAGTAGTCAATCGTGGTCAACTCTTTTCCCGTCGCGCCGTCAAAAACAGTCAGGTATTCAGGCCCGGAGAGCACATAGCCGTCCGCATTGCGGTACGCTGTCGAATGGCTCGCGCTCGCCGCCGGCCCCGTCTTTATGAACGCCCCCGTGCCGTCCTTGGTCCCCGGCGCGGTCTTCATGATCACCTCGGATTTCCCGTCGCCGTCAAAGTCGAAGACCAAAAACTGCGTGTAGTGCGCCCCCGCCCGAATATTTTGCCCCAAGTCGATGCGCCATAACCGCGTCCCCGTCAGGGTGTACGCGTCGATTATCACGTTGTCGGTGATCCCCGATTGAGAATTATCCTTGGCGTTGCTCGGATCCCATTTGAGCACTACTTCATAAATCCCGTCTCCGTCAAGGTCGCCTGCGCTGCCGTCTCCGGGGGAATAGGTGCCTCCCTGCGCGCCGGTTGCCGGTCTTTGCAGGTTGATTTGTATATATCCCGCGTTTGTGACTGTGTTGTTTATTATCATAGCCTTTTCGCTTGCCTCTTTCTCAACGCCGTTAACCACAGCCCGCACCGTGTAATTGCTGTTCTGCGCGGCGTTTGCGTCTGTGTAGGTTGTGGAAGCCGTGATCGGCGCGCTATTGAGCTTCGTTGCGTCTCTATAGACGTTAAATCCGGCGGCATAAGGCTCATTAGCCAAAAGCCGCCACGAGAGGTAGTAGCCCTGACCCGCGCGGACGGCGATCAGGCCGCGGTTAAGATGTTCGACTTGCATCGTACCGGAGTATGTGTTTAGTTGTATTAACAATAGCAACGGCAGAATTTTTAAGATTGATTTTCTCATACGAATTCTCCTTTAAAATTAAAATATTTAAAATCTTTAAAATCAAAATCTTAAAAATCATATTTAGACGAAAGGCGCTACGCGCCTTTCATAAATAAATCGGGGGGCTAAACCCCCCGATTTTCAGTCAACTGCAAAGTCAACGTCAAAAGATTTTGACTTTGATTTTGACTGAAAATGCGGGGCATAGCCCCGCATTTATCTATGAAGCCGAAGGCTTCGTCTAAAAAAGATTTATCTTTAAAAGAATTTGACTTTAATTATTTGACTTTATAAGTTTCCCCACTCTCTTCCCATCATTATATTCTATAGATAACATATACACCCCGGACTTCAACAACCGCCCAGTATCATACATTCCCGCCTTGTCAACCTTTATCTTCCCCGCAAACCGCCCGTTTATCCCATATACCGCTATCACTCCCGGAACGTCCGAATTATAATAGACCATACCCCCGCGCGTTATACTGAAATTCTGTGTCGATACACGGCCTTTTTTATCAGTATCGGTATTGATACCATTATTAATAACACCGGTAGTTCCCCCGATCCCATAAGCAACCGCCATAACCGGATAGAGCGCCATCCTCGCGTTTGTCTCACGCCTATTGTTTTTCCAATCGAACAGCGGCAGCGAGTTGTCCCCGTCAAACTCTTGCGGCTCCCACACGAAAGTGCCAAGGCGCTTATTCGCCGGCAGCGCGAAGACTACGTCGTTGACCTCGCGGTGCTTGTCGGCGTACTCGGCCACGGCCACTTTGTAGCTGTGGTTGTTCGCTATGGCGGTCAGCGAGCGCTTCAGGGAATCGACGTTGCCGTGCCACATCGGGTAGTAGGAGAGGCCGATCACGTCTATCTTGTTCGCCGCGTTCGCCTCGACCTTGTTGAGATTCGTCTTCAATGTCTGCACCCAGCCGTTCGGGTTACGCTCGTTTATGGTGTGCATCATTATCTTGATGTTCGGGTCTACGTCCTTTACCCCCTTTATGCCGGCGTTGACCAGTGCGGCGAAGTCGGCCCCGTTGTTTTTGCCGTCGGGGTGTATCATCCCGCCCACGACCTCGTTGCCCACCTGCACCATGTCAGGCAGCGCGCCCGCCGCCTTGAAGGCAAGCAGGCTCTCCTTAGTGTACGAACGCACCTTTTCGGCCACCTGGACGACGCCCGTGATGTTCCGCCAGGAGACCGGTTTGTACTGCTTGCCCGGGTCGGCCCACGTGTCGCTGTAGTGGAAGTCTAAGAGGAACCCCATCCCCGCGGCCTTGACCCTCTTGGCCATCTTCACGGTGGAGTCCAGCCCGCAGTACCCGGCGGCGGAGTAGGGCGACGCGCTCCACCCGCTGGAATTGGGGGTATCCTCCGGCACTTTCGCCGTAGGGTCGACGAAGAGGCGCAGACGGATATAGTTGAACTTGTTCTCCTTAAGAATGTCGAGCATATCCTTAACCTGCCCGTTGTGAGCGTACTTCACCTTTTCGGCCTCCCGCTGCTGCACCCAAGAGATATCGGCCCCCAAAACGTAAGCCGGCTCGGCGGTCTGGGCGACGGTATGGCAGAGGAGCCCCCCCGCCGCCAGCGTCAGCAGCAACGATAGTCCCGGCAGACGCCGGACAGTGGTGTTTGCGGCCATAAATATCCATCCTTTCCGCAGGGCGGTTAAATAGGCGGCCAATAGCGCTATTTTGCGCCAAAGCGTGGCGGCATATCCATGTTATACAATATAATATACAGCATTATTTGGGGGGATGCGCTGTTTTTAGTCAAAATCTTTAATAATGCGTCCACTAATTCGTGGCGATACTAGTCGAATAAAAAAAGTAAAAAAAGTTTGACAATATTGTTTCCAAGCATTATTTTTGATAATTAGCGTTGTTTTTTGTGAAGTTGGGGGTTGTAGCCGCCAACCGGACTAATTTCTAGAGAGGCTAATCTTCTCCGAGTTTTTCCAGAAGAGAGGAATGGTTGCGAGCCCAAGTCAGTGTAGATTAGCGTGTTTTTTATATAAAATTTAACCAAAAGCATTAAAAGGAGCGAAAAATGCCGACGGTAAACACTAATTCTGAGACGGGTATTAAGGGATTTACTTACGACGACGCGTTTGATGTTGTTGTGGGTGCAATGAACGCCTCGGTGGTGTCCGCCCCCAAAAACGAATCTAAGTTCGCTACTATCGCTGGGCCATCCAATGCTTCTAAAAAAAGCGTCCGCAATCAAAGTGAATTCTTGTACGCCCAATGATGGCCGTGGGCAGTTGAGCGCAAAGGACTAAAAAATGACCGAAGACATGGCGGGTATTATAAATAGTATATGCAGGGTGATTCTAGATAGGGCAAACAATAAAGCGGCTGAAGATGACAAATCTGATTGTGAAATACCGTCCAATTGTTCCGCTTGAGGCAGGGAATGACCCGTCCGAATATATAAATGAAATTTTTGCAATATATCATGCACTTTGTATTTGCGCTGACTTTTCTGACGGAGAGGAGTTATTGGCGTTTGAAAATATGGCCGATTACTCAGAATTTTACAAAGATATGAGATATTTGCTTAACAGAAATTATACTCCTGAAAGCCTAATTATGGTATTTAAGACCTTATGCTTATGCCGCTTTCCTAGCTTTTTGAGTAAAGAGGTTGATGGATAATAGCAACGAACGTAAGGTGGTAGTATCTGTTACATTTAAACTACATTCCGTACCCCCGCCCCGTCAAATATTTTTTGCTGATACCCCCCCAAATCCGCCCGCCCCCGCCCCCCAAAGACCCCCCGGCACCCCCAAAACCCGCCCCCGCCCCCTCAAAACCGCCCCAAAACGCCCAAAATCGCCCCAAAAAGCCCCTCGGCAAAAAAATTTTCATTTTTCGCAAAAAAATACTTGCATTACCCCGAAAATCGTGGTAAAATGAAAAAGAACGGGGTGGAAGAGCCGAAAACGGCCCCCAAACCCCGATCGAAGCGGCAACCCCGACGTTCGGATTCGCGAGCCGAATGACCGGGGAAGCGGCGACCGGCAAGACGCACAGACGGTAGCGAGACCGCCCGGAACGTCGGCCGACGCAAGACCGCGGGAGATGCCAAAGCTGTAGCGAGACAGCGAAGGACGAATCGCCCGAAGTCAAGCGGCTCTTTGAATTTGGAAGTATCTTCTTCATTTAACTTCTTTACTTTAACATTTTAAACCTTAAAAGGGAGGTTTGTGATGTCACGTTTCTTCAAAAAGCAGGGCTTTACTCTTATCGAGCTGATGGTCGTTATCGTGATCATCGGCGTGTTGGCGTCTTTGGCGATTCCTCGGTTCACGGAAGCGTCGGCGAAGGCGAAAATTGCGGAGGCGCCGCGGGTGCTGGCGTCTTATGAGTCGGCGTTCTTGGCGGCGGTGGCGGAGTTGCCGGCGGCTAGCGTTAATGCTATAAGCGGCGGCGATTTGGTCTTCGAAACGCCGACAGACAGTAAGTGGTTTAGTTATAACGCGGCGACCGCCAATAAGTGTTTTGCGACCGCGCTAGGGAAAATAGGAACTTTCACTTCCGGTGCTTATCTTCAAACAACGTATAATGCGACATCCAGCACATTTGACCATACCGCTGGCGGTACGGGTGCCGTTACTGCTGCGAATAAGATGGTTCCCAATTTTATGAAGTAGTAACGTCCGAATTGGGTTAGTGGCACTGTAGTATTTAGGAGCGGGGCAGACGCGAAAGCGTCTGTCCTTGTGTCTATAAATTTGTGGATGGCAAGAATCTGCGAAGTCGTATAGTGAAAAAATATGAGCAATAATCTATTTAAGATAAAAATATATCAAACAAGGGGTTGTAAATATGGACAGACTTTCAAATATGTTGTTTAATCATCAAGAATTTGAACCACATAAGACAGGTTAAGTCTGAGCGTGACGATGTATTTCAATTGGAAAACGGTAATTGTTAAAATGAACTATGTAGAGTCTTTAAGTTGAAAAACAGGTAATTAATTTCAGGCCTAACATGGAAAATTCCACAATAACGTTACTAATAAGATACTTCGACGTCCTCGCGACAACCGTAATGGCCTTCTTCGCCATCTATGGAGCGATCGCCATATTCGGTAAAAAATCGCACCTGAATATCTTTCGCCGCAACGTTTTCATACAAGCGTTTTGCGTGGCTTCGCTCTTCGCGCTTATTTTAGAGTCCACAGTATTCAATTTTCCGCATTACTTAAAATATTTCGCCGGCGGTGAAGTGCGTACTTTAGAGGTTTCCCCGCAGGATTCCACCGTTATTTTGACTTCCGACGGTACTTTGGCGGAGAAGTTTTTCAAGAGAGCGGACGGATTGGCGTTGGATTCCGCGGCGAAATCGGCTTCCGACAGCGGCGTTGCTTTGACGGTTACGTCTTTTAAAGAAAAGGACAGCGCGAAGGTTTACGGCGGGATAAGATTCAAAAATCTTAACAGGCGGGTTACTTCTATATTTGTTGAACCGGTTTTTGACAGCGCGGAACAGATAAAAGTGTATATCAAGGCCTTAGCTATGTTATATACACGCGGGAACGTGGAGACAATTTACAAGGGATTGCCTCATACTAATTATATTCAGTTTCAGCTCTGCGGAGATGTTTCTGAGCTTGAAATTGTGCTTGCCGGCGCCAACGCCGGCGGAACGTCTCAAATCACGATAAATAAACCGATCCCTTTTTATTTCAGCGGATTGCGTATTTTGGTCGTATCTTTCCTAATTTTCGTGATTATTTTGTTTGCGTACAAGCCGCTTCGCGCCAAAACCGCCTATCTCTTGTTTGAGTATAGGTTCGATCCGGCAAGTAAAAAACAGAAAATTATTTACGCTTTTTCGGTTATATCGCTAATTATTTTTTCGTGGGTATGCGCTTATACATCGGTTATAGAAGACCAACCGCAATCCCAGCAGTACAATAGATATTTGGTTGATGCTATCGTGGCCGGACGAACCCATTTGGAGGCCGGAAATCCCGAAAAAACGAAAAAGGCGGAGCGTCTTTATGATTTGGATTGGATGGAAGATCACGGTTATGTTAGAGACGTAGATTGGATGTCCGACTGGGTTTTCTACAAAGGAAAGTTTTACTGTTACTTTGGCGTAGTCCCGGCGCTTATGCTTTATGTTCCATATAATGTGATTACCGGAAATTATCTCTCAACTCACGGCGGAATCTTTATATTTGCCGTGCTATCAATAATTCTATTGGCGCGGTTGTGGAAATTTTTCGTTAAGAAATATATGCCGAACGCTCGATTTATGTTTTTCCTGCTCTCGTTCTTCACCCTATTTTTCGCGAGCGGATGGTTCTGCCCGTTGAGGTTTACGAGATTTTACTCTATAGTATCGTCGGCCGGGTTTATGTTTGTGATTGCCGGCGTATTGTTGATTTTAGAATCTGTTGAGTATGAAAAATTGGATCGTTCCAAGCTGATTTTAGCTTGCGCGTGTTTCGCGCTCTCCGTGGGTTGCCGTCCGCACCTGCTTTTCGTATCGCTTATTGTTCCGGTTATTCTGTGGAGGCATAAGTTATGGAAATATTTGCCGCTTGTGGCGATTCCGTATGTAGCTGTCGCTATTCCTATGTGTATATACAATTACATCCGTTTCGGCTCAATCTTTGAGTTCGGGCTTAATTACAATATGACCAATCTTAATGTGACGGCTTACGCATTATTGAATCCTATAGGAAAAGTTATAAATACATTTACCGCCGCTCTGTCATACTTATTTACTTTGAACAGATATTCGTTCTTTTTTCCGTATACGGAATCGCCCGCGCTGCACGGCGGTTTTTTTTGGTCGATTGCGCGATTCCATGACAGGGGTAGCGGTATGATAAATTTTCCGATTGTGTTTTGTTTGTTTTTCTTCTTCAAATGTATCTTTGTTAAGGGAGAGAAGCCCAGAGTGTTTTACTTATCGGCCGTATTTTTAGCTATCGCCGCCATCTTAATATTTGTTAATTCATGGACGATAGGATTTTCGGGAAGATACACGATAGATTTCGCGATTTTCATTATTCTGCCGTCGCTGTTTTTCGCGTATTATTGGTTTGACGGCGCTAACGGCGTTCAACCTCCGGAGAATCAAATTTCAGGCGGAGTCCGTCAAAAAACGGTGTATGTTCTGCTGGTTCTCAGCATATTGGTGGGTCTATTTATGTTCGCGACCACGGTAACCAACGACATAACGCCGTACAATTGGGCTCTTTACCGTTATTTGCAGCAATCCTTAATGCTTTTCGGGCTCGTATGAGTTTAATATCAACCTCATCTCTCAAATTAAGGACCGCATGATATGGAAAGTTCAACAGTCGCGCTGATCATAAGATACTTCAATATCATATCGACCGTAGTCTTAGCGTTTTTCGCTATCTATGGTTTGATCGTCATATTCGGTAAAAATTCGCGCGTAAACGTCTTTCGCGGCAAGGTGTTTTTATCGGTGTTTTGCGCGGCCTCTCTTTTAGCGTTCGTTGTGGAGACCCTATGTTTCAATTATAAGCATTATTTAAAGTATTTTGCCGGCGCGGAGTTTCATACTACGGAGGTCTCGCCGCAAAATTCGGCGATTCTTTTAACTTCGGATACGATTACGGCGAAGATATGGGTCGATAAAAATGATAGCGCGATAAACGCAAGCGGGGTGACGTTCACTAATCTCGGCAGACGCGTCACTTCTGTATTTGTCCTGCCTATTTTCAATAATCTCGAACAAATAGATATACGTATCAAGTGGACGGATGAGGAAAATACCCGCGAGTTGGCAAAAAGGCTTTACAAGGCCTTGCCTCATGAAAATCATGCCGCAGTCCAGCTTTGCGGGAATGTTTCGGAGCTTACGATTATATTTCCCGGACAAATGTTCTTTGACGAAATATCTCAAATCGCCGTAAACAGGCAGATACCCTTTTATTTCAGCGGGTTGCGTCTTTCTGTTTTTTCGCTACTGTTTTTCGCGATTATTTTGTTTGCGCGCAAACCGCTTCGGGCAAAGGCGGCGTATTACCTCTTTGAGTATAAATTTGACCCGGCAAGCAAGAAGCAGAATCTCATTTATGCCGGCTTGGTTATGCTTACGATAGCGTTTTCATGGTTTTGCGATTATACCTCAATGTCGGAATCCTTATCTAAAACCCCTATGAATTATCAGTACAATAGGTATTTGGTCGACGCTTTTATAGCCGGCAGAACGAATATAGATTTCGGGCGTCCGGAAAAGCTGCTCAACGCGGAACGGCCTTACGATTATAATTGGCTCATTTCAAACGGTTATGAAATCCGCAAGGATTGGGCCTGGGACATATCTTATTACAAAGGAAAATTCTACACCTACTACGGGCCTGTTCCGGCGGCGTTTCTTTACCTGCCGTATAAGCTTGTTACAGGAGATTATTTGACGCACAACGGCGGGGTGTTCGCGTTTGCCGCCGTAGCGGTGATTTTTCTGGCGTTGCTTTGGAGATTTTTGGTCAAAAAATATATGCCTGAGGCGCGATTCATCTTTTATCTGCTCTCGTTTTCGGCCTTGTTTTTTGTGAGCCATCTATTTAGCGGGTTGCGGTATCCGACCGTTTGGACTATAGTGCAGGTGGCCGGACTGGCGTTTATAGCCGCCGGAACGTTTTTGCTGCTTAAGTCCGTTGATAAAGAGAATACGAACCGGTTGCAATTGTTCCTCGCGTGCCTCTGTTTCGCGCTGGCTGTGGGTTGCCGCCCGAATATGGTTTTGGTATCTATCATCGTTCCGGCTGTTTTGTGGAAACGCAGGTCATGGAAATTGGCTTTGTTCGTTCTTATTCCGTACGTGACGGTCGCGATACCGCTATGCGCGTATAATTACGTACGCTTCGGCTCTATTTTTGAATTCGGGCAAAAGTACTGCATCGCCATTATTAATGTGACGGCGGCTCAATTGTTGAATCCGCTCGGAAAGATTCACCAAATGTTCATAACTTTCGTACATTATTTCTGCCGCCCGTACGTTTATTCGTTGCATTTCCCTTTTGTTGAGCTTGTTCCGCCTAAAGGGCTTGTAACATCCGAATTAGGATTCATCTGGATTTATAACAGCGGCGGCGGGTTGATAAATTTTCCGATATTGTTCTGTCTATTCTATCTTGTTAAAAATATCTTCGGTAAAGATAAACCGGACGGCTTACGTATATCTACGGTATTTTTGATTATTGCCGTAGCCATGATAATCGTGTACTCAAAGATAGGCATATTTCACGGGAGGTATCTATTGGATTGCGCGGTTTTTTTTGTGTTGCCGTCGTTATTTTGCGCCTACTATTGGTGCGGCGGCGGACGGGGCGGAGCATATCAAAATACGGTTCGCTTAAAGGTTACATACGCTTTGCTTGTTGTGAGCATATTTACGGGTATGTTTCTTTTTGTGACGTGGAGCGATATTCTTGGGATGGCTTATTACGATCCGGCGCTATACCGTTATCTTGAGTATTCGCTCGGAATCATTGAGCGCTTTTGAGTACGTTAATAGATAATATTTGATCATAAACCTTTTTGAGAATGGAGTAAAAATTGAATATCTACCACCGAAATTTTACCGGTATAATTAATTATTTTCTTGACAACATTTGTCCGCCATTTCTCCGTGATTGTAAGTACTTTATTTATCCGCTTATGCGGCTTGCGTACGGACGCGAGGCGAAACTGCTCCTTGAGTTCAAAGAGAAGTTTCCGTTTATGAGCGATTCTGAATATGCGGAATGTTATCGACGTATTCTTAATATACCGTTGCATGTTAAACGTAAAACCGATCTTAATGACGCTTGTGTGGAATATATACTAAGACGCGCCGGCGATATTACCGGAAAAATCTTAGATGTCGGTTGTGGCGGGTGCTACGTGCTTAATCGGATCGCATTGGCGAATCCTAATTTGGAATGTCACGGCGCCGATTCCGTTCCGCGTACGGTACCGTGCGCGGAAGGCCGCACGCCGATTGTGGTGCATAAAGCGGATATAGTCGATATGCCGTTTCCCGACCATTCGTTTGATATGGTTATTTGTACTCATACGCTTGAGCATCTCAGAGATCCGCGAAAAGCGCTTAACGAGTTGATCCGTATAGCCAAACGACGTTTAATTATTGTGGTTCCACGCCAGCGGGAATACCGTTATACAATCGATTTTCATGTGAATTTTTATCCTTATATGTATTCGTTTAAACGTTTCATCGGCATAGAAAACGCCGTATATCTTAATATAAAGGGAGATTTTCTTTGTTGTATTGATTTTGATTAAACATTATGAGATTGTCTCAAAATGTGTGTGTGCTTAAAATCTGAAATCTTAACCTACAATGTGGGTCGATATTACCATATCGGAGGCTTATATGTCGATTGTCAATGAGTCTGTCGATGTATCTTGTGACAAAATAATTGATTCCGGCCGCCAGGCTACGGTATCACTTACCCCGCGTATCTCACTTGTGATTCCATGCTACAACGAAGAAGAGGCTGTCCCTATGTTCTATGAGGAAGCACTCAAAGTCCTTTCCGTTGTCGGCTGGCAGTTTGAGTTGATCTTTGTGAACGACGGTTCAAAAGACGGAACCCTAAAAATTTTACGGCGGCTCGCGAGTCTTGACAGTCGTGTTCACTATCTATCGTTTTCTCGTAATTTCGGGAAGGAGTCGGCCATACTTGCCGGATTGCGGGCGGCGCGGGGTGAATATATTGTTACCATTGACGCCGATGGGCAAGACCCGCCGGCTCTTGTTCCGCAAATGCTTGAGTGCGTGGCCTCCGGAGAGCACGACTGCGCCGCGACACGGCGGGTAAACCGCGTGGGGGAGCCGCCGGTGCGCTCGTTTTTTGCGCGTGGTTTTTATTCGTTAATGAAGAAAATAACCGATATCGAAATCGTCGACGGCGCCCGTGACTTTCGCTTGATGAACAAAAAATATTTAGACGCGCTTCTCGAACTGCCTGAAAGAAACAGGTTTTCAAAGGGTATTTTTCCGTGGATAGGTTTTCGGACAAAGTGGTTTGAGTATGAAAACATAGAACGGAAGGAGGGCAAAACAAAGTGGTCGTTTTGGAAGCTGTTTTTGTACTCACTCGACGGTATAATCGCTTTTTCGTCAAAACCGCTTGCTCTTGCCTCTGTGTTTGGGGTACTGATGTTCATTGCCGCAATTTCGAGCACTGTTTATGTAGTTGTCCGAAAACTGATATGGAACGATGCGGTGAGCGGGTGGACGTCGATGGTTTGCATCATCCTCTTTTGTTTTGGGATCCAATTGTTCACGATCGGCGTACTGGGACAGTACTTGGCTAAAATCTATACCGAAGTTAAACAACGTCCCCATTATGTGGTAGGGGAGAGAGGTTAATGGATGTTATGGAACATGTTCAAGGCGATGACGCGTTTTTAAAAGAGATACGGTTGTCGGCGGAGTCTTTCTAATATCACCCTTTCCTAATCTCGCACCGTTTGCCGTAGAAGCCGACGCCGTATTTGATAATGTTTTTATAGCCCTCTCTGTCCCACGCGGCGGCGTAGTTTTTGTCTTCTATTTGTTTCAGGGCGTTTTCGCACGCTATGGGCAGTTTGTCGAATTTCTCAGCTATCTTAAACTCGAATATGACCGCCAGGCTATTTTTCCCGTTCGGGCGGTACAAGACCAAATCGCTGCGTCCGTCTCCGCTCTCTCGGTTGGAAGTTATCATATAATCGCCTAATCGGGCCAGCACTCCGGTCATAAATCCGTGGTACGAACTCTCGGCGCTATCCATGTAGCTTATGCTCTCCGAAAGAAGTTTCGATAACTCCTCCTGGAAAATTTCTGGTTCGCCGCTCAAAATGGCGTGGAAGAGTGCGTCAAGGTCCTTTTTCGCTATGTGTTCTCTGAACCATTCGCGTATTTTGGTTTTGTAGACGTACCGTAGTTCGATATTGGGGATTGATAAATTCAGCGTCAGCTCGCCGTCTTCGTTTTGGCGTCCGTCCCCGACTTTTCTCAGATATCCGGTGAAAAACAAAAAATTCCAGAAGTTGTCGGGGTCGTTATCTTTGCCTATTTCTTCGTAGGTGATATCCTCGTGAATCGTTTTTGAGATTTTTCCGCCGGCCATCAGGGTTTCTAGGTCTGTTTTCATTTCGGCGTTGGCGGTGTCCACAAGTTTGCGGACGATATCGTTACCGCTGGTGTTTGCCCAATACGGTTCGGGGTCTCTTTTTATGTTTTGCGTCCAAGCCTTAACCACACGGACGGTACTTAGGGGGTTGTATACTTCGGTATTTCCGAACAGATAGCCGTTGTACCAATCCTTGAGTATTTGTATTTTGCAATCTAAGCCGTAATATTTAAGCATGGTATCCGCTTCAATCTGTGTAAAACCGAAATGTTCGCTATAAGAATCGCTGAGGATCGATACAACTTCCAAATTGTTCAGCCCGGTAAATATGCTCTCTTTGGAAATTCGCAGGCATCCGGTCATCACGGCTAATTGAAGGTGCGGGTTGTCTTTGAGCGCGCTGCTCAAAAGCGGGCGGATGAACGCTATCATATCTTTGTAATATTCGCGGACCCAAGATTTTTGCAAGGGAACGTCATACTCGTCAATCAAAACGATCGTTTTCTTGCCGTGGTAACGTTCTAGGCATTTGCTCAAAAATTTGATAGAATCCGTGTATGATAAAATATTCGTGTCGCCCGAAGATAGGTTTTCAAATATTTTCAAGTCCACCGCGTCGCCGATTTTTTCCTTGATATACCCGTGTCGACGAAATTCAGCTGAGAGCATTTTTTTAAATATACGGCAAGTTTCGTCAAAACTCTCGCTTTCCGCCTCTTTAAAGGTCAGGTATATTACCGGATACTTCCCCTGATGCTCCATATACCGCTCTCCGGCTTCCTCTATCTTCAGCCCGCGAAACAGCGCCCGCGTATCCTTGCCGCCTATCGGCGCCGTGTCTTCAAAGAAGCATTTTAGCATCGTTTGGTTCAGGGTTTTACCGAACCGGCGCGGGCGGGTGCAGAGGATGGCTCTATCCTTCTTTTCCAATATATCTTTTATTAACAGCGTCTTATCGACATAATAATAGCCGTCTTCTATCACAGAATCAAAAAAAGACTCGCTGACCGGCAGCGGCTTTTTTGCGTTTGCGTCTGCCATAATATTGCCTTTCTTACCCAAAAGTTATGGCTTAAAAGTCCGTGTTATGTATCTATAATATACATTATGGGTAGCGCCTCCTAAAATTAATTTTTTTGATCGACCCGCCCCGATCGCCTAGGCCTCTTCCGCTTAAAATATGAGTTCGGCTATGAAATATTGTGTGAAAGGGCGGTGGAAATTATTATATTATAAAGAAGTGATTTGTGCGGCCGTCGGTTCGGCGTGATGGATTTTTGGCGGTTGGCGAGGTTTTGGATGAATAACTTTTTCGCGGTACGGGTTTAGTATGAGTTTCACGCTATCTCTCATAGTCCCTTGTTACAACGAAGCGGCGACGATAGAGGCTTGCATAGGCAAGCTCGTGGCCTTTTCCGTTAATCAGCCGTTCGCGTTGGAGATCGTGGTTGTGGACGACGCCTCCACCGACGCCTCGGGGGAGATTCTTGACCGTATAGTAACCGGGCGGCGCGACGGCGGCGCGGACGACGGCGTGGCGATCAAGGTCTTAAAGCACGAGAAGAACCGCGGCAAGGGGGCGGCGTTGCGGACGGGGTTTGCCCACGCCACCGGCGACCTTGTGGGGATTAACGACGCGGACGACGAGTATGATCCGCGCGACTACTTAATAATGCTTGAGCCGTTGCTTGCCGGAAAGGCCGACGCGGTGTACGGGTCTCGGTATTTGCGTCCCGACACTCGCCGCGTGCTCTACTTTTGGCATACGTGGATGAACAAAACGTTGACCCGCGTGTCGAATATGTTTACAAATCTCGACATAACCGATATGGAAACCTGTTACAAGCTCTTTAGGCGGGAGGTTATACAGAGGATAGCCCCGCTGCTGAAGGAGGAGCGCTTCGGGTTTGAGCCGGAGATAACGGCGCGGGTGGCGGACGCCGGGTGCCGGGTGTACGAGTGCGCCATATCTTATAATCCAAGGACTTACGAGGAGGGGAAGAAGATCGGGTGGATGGACGGGATACGCGCCTTGTACTGCGTATTCCATTACAGCGCCCATACCGCGCCGTTGCCTATGCAGATATTGATTTATTTGTTTATAGGCGGGGTGTCTATGCTTGCCAACATGGGATTTTTTATGCTTGGCAATTTTCTCTCCGTTCCGGTGGATTACGCGATTGTGGGCGCGTTTGTTTTGGCGGCGTCGGTCAATTACGTGTTGTGTATCTTAATCTTGTTTAGGCATAAGGCGCGGTGGAGAACCTCCGCGGAATTGTTTTGGTATGGAATTACCACGGGGCTCATGGGTCTTATTGATTTCGGGGTGACGAGGGCGATGATTGCGCTTAGCGGCTGGCTTATTTTGTCGAAGTTCACGGCGTCGGTCACGGGCATTATCGGGAACTTTTTACTTAGGAAGTGGCTGGTGTTCCCCGAGAGGCGGAAAGGGTGACGGAGCCCGCAATTTTAAAGACCCTATTGTTTTTCCGCGCCCGATATGTTATAATATAGAACATAGATGGTCGGTATGCGTAAAAAACCATGTTTTTATGTGAAAATCGCGCGCGATTTGTATATATTATCTATATATTAGAGAACAGAATACCGGATAGTACGGATAAATACGGGTATTTCGGACAATAACGGCGCGTCGGCTATCCTCGTATAGGCGGCGACGGCGGTTTTTTGTTATCCTTGCTATTGCCTAAGGGCGCGATAGGTCGCGCCTGTATCTTGTACGGAGGGGTTTTTATGGCGGAAGATGCTAAGCGTAAGACCATTTTCATGGTGGACGACAACCTTACCAACCTGACCGTGGGCAAAAACGCCCTGCTGGGCACGTATAGGGTTTTCACAATACCGTCGGGCAAGAAGCTCTTTGAGATGCTCGACAAGACCGCCCCGGACATGATCCTGCTTGATATAGAGATGCCGGACATGAACGGGTACGAGATCATAAAGCAGCTTAAGGTCAATGAGGCCACCGCCCAGATACCGGTGATCTTCCTCACCGCCCGCAGCGACAGCGGGTCGGAGCTGGAGGGGCTGTCGCTGGGGGCCATAGACTACATCTCCAAGCCCTTCTCCCCGCCGCTGCTACTCAAGCGCATAGAGGTGCACATGCTTGTGGAGGAGCAAAAGCGGGAGCTTGAGAACTACAGCCACAACCTTCAGGGCATGGTAGAGGAGAAGACCAAGACGGTGCTTGACCTGCAAAACGCCATACTGCGGACGGTCGCCGAGCTTGTGGAGTGCCGCGACGACACGACCGGCGGCCACATCGAGCGCACGCAGAGCTACCTCCAGATACTCGTGGACGCCCTTTGGACGGACGAGCTGTACAGGGACGAGGTCTCCTCTTGGAACATAGACTTCCTGCTGCAGTCGTCGCAGCTGCACGATGTGGGCAAGATAGCCATCAGGGACAGCATCCTCCAGAAGCCTGCCAAGCTCACTCCGGAGGAGTTTGAGGAGATGAAGGCGCACACCACCTTCGGCATAAAGGTTATAGAGAAGATACAGGAGAACACCTCCGAGTCCGCTTTCCTCGAGTACGCCAAGATATTCGCGAGCACGCACCACGAGAAGTGGGACGGGTCGGGGTATCCGCGGGGTCTGTCTGGGGAGGCCATTCCGCTTCAGGGGCGGCTGATGGCCATAGCCGACGTCTACGACGCGCTGATCTCGGAGCGCCCGTACAAGAAGGCGTTCACGCACGAGGAGGCCGTGAAAATCATATCGGACGGGAGCGGGTCGCACTTCGATCCGCACCTTGTCAAGGTGTTTCTGGAGCGTGAGCACGAATTCAAGGTTATTTCGATGAGCATGGGCGGAAAGGCCGGGCAGCGGTTATGATCAAGTCTTACACGGTGACGGTTAGGGAGATAGACGACGTCGCGGCCGCGGTCGGGCAGGTTGCGGACGCCGTGGCGGCCATGCCGTTGCTTAAAAATACGGTCGGCATTATCACCGCGCACCCGGAGTGCGTCCCCTCCGGCGTCTTCCGCGACGTGGCGCGGGCGCTGCCCTTCGAGAGCGTCGGGATGACCACCATAGCCCACTGCGCCGGCACCGAGGCGGATACCTACATGCTGTCGATTTTGGTGCTTACGAGCGACGACTGCGCCTTTTCCTGCGGCGCGAGCGACCCTATACCGGAGGACTGCGGCGTGGAGGAGGCGAAAGAGGCCGTTCGCAAGTGTTACGGGGCGCTTCGCGGGCGTCTGCCTTCCGAGCCTAAGCTGGCGCTGCTCTACTCGCAATTTTTCCTCGCCCCGCGCCAATACCAGTTCACCGCCGCCATTTCCGAGATGGTTCCGCCCCTTCCGATATTCGGCGCGGTGGCGAACGACGACAAGCAGAACGTGCGGCCGCGCACGAACGCGCGGATTTTAGCCGGCGGCGAGCTTTACGACGACAGGCCGGCGTTGCTGCTGATATCCGGCGGCGTCTCCCCGAAGTTCTACATAGCCTCCGTCACGGAGGACGCTATAATCATGCCGAGGGTCGGGGTGATAACGAAAGCCGACGGGATCAAGCTGTTAAAGGTGAACAACGTGAGCGCCCCCGATTTTTTCAAGCAGGTGGGCTTTCTGGGCGCGGAGTCGGGCGGTTGGCGCGACGGCGGGGAGGGGTTGCTGTCGAGCCTCTTCGTTTTGCACATAGACGACGGTTGCGGCGGCTCCTCCGACATCACGCGCATCCCGTTCATGGTGGACGCCGAGGCCGTCTACTGCGCCGGGCCGCTCATAGAGGGCGCGGCTATGTCGATAGCCTTCAACACCCGCGACGGCGTGGTGGAGACCGCGTCGCGGCTGTGCGGGCGGATAAAGCGCGACAGCGCCGGCGGAACGGCGATCATGTACACCTGCATAGGAAGACGTTTCGGCCTTTTGGGCGAACCGATGGCCGAACTATCCGCGATAATGGAGTGTTTGGGAGATGATTTCGTCTACACCGCGGCCTACGGGACAGGGGAGATGTGCCCCACAAGGGTGACGGAAGCCAAGGCGTTCAATCAGGATCACAGCCAGACTATCGTGGCGTGCGTGCTGTAGGGAGATCAAGAATATGTCCGACAATATAAATCAACAATACCAACACGACATCGCCGCGTTGCAGAAAGAGAATAGGGCTCTCGCCCGAAAGCTCAAGGAGACCGAATATCTCGTCTCCTCATACGAGCAGTACACCGTCTTCCAGAAGAGCGTCTACGAGTCTATAAAGAAGCAGAAGAGCGAGCAGGACACGTATCTGCGCCTGATTTTCGGCAACACCCCGAATGTGATTCTCGTGCTCGACGCGAACCTGATGTATGTGCTCGGCACCAAGAACTCTATGCGCGCGCTTGGGATAAACACCGACGCTCTCACGGGGCAGGACGTCTCGGCGGCGTTTTTGCAGATTATGCCTATGGATTGGGTGGCGGCGCTCACGAAAGATTTGCGGGACGTGCTGTCCGCAGGCGTCAGTAGGCGCTTCGGCAGGTTAGTGACCACAATCCGCGGCGCGGAGTATTACTTTGAGACGAGCGTAATCCCCATAAAAGACGATACCGCCGGCGGCGTGACGGGGGTGATCCTGACCATGCACGACGAGACAAACCTCCACGAGGCGGTGCTGAACGCGGAGCGGTCGAATAAGGCTAAGACGAACTTTTTGGCCAAGATCAGCCACGAGATACGCACGCCCATGAACGCCATAGCCGGAATGGCGGAGCTCATACTGCGCGAGCAGATTTCCGGGCTTGTACGCGAGCACGCGCTAAGCATCCGGCAGGCGAGCGGCAATTTGATGGCGATCATAAACGACATTTTGGATTTCTCCAAGATAGAGTCCGGCAAGCTTGAGATAGTGGAGACCGAGTACCAGTTCGCCTCTCTCATAAACGACGTGATAAGCATAATAAGGATGCGCGTGATAGACAAGCAGATATTTTTTACGACGAACATAGACTGCGACATTCCCGGACGATTGATCGGCGATGAGATACGGATGCGGCAGATACTTCTCAATTTGCTCACCAACGCTTTTAAATATTGCGACCGCGGGTTCATATCCATACACGTAAGCTGCGAGGAGGCCGAGAACGGCGCGGTGACGATGGTCTTCGACATTTCCGATAGCGGCATTGGGATAAAACCGGAGGATCACAATAGGCTTTTCAGCGACTTTGTGCAATTAGACAAGATTGCCCATAGGGAGGTTGAGGGTACGGGTTTGGGCCTTGTGATAACCAAGAGTTTGTGCGAGGCCATGGGCGGCAGCATAGATGTGTACAGCGTGTACGGTGAGGGCAGCACCTTCACGGTGCGCATACCGCAGAAGTTTGTCGAGTCCGAGCGGTTCGCGAAAGTCGACGATCCGGGCGGCAAAAACGTTTTGATATACGAGACTCGGTTGCCGTACTCAAGCTCTATAATATGTTCCATTGATAATCTGGGCGTGGAGTGCACGCTTGTGTCCAATCAGTCGAGATTTTTAGAAGAGCTCAATAAAAATAAGTACACGCACGTATTCGTATCTTCGTTTCTCTTTGAGAGCACGGAGAAGATAGTTAAGAACCTCGGTATAGACATTACCGTCGTTCTCTTGGCCGAGTACGGGGAGAGCGCGGTGAACACGGAGAGGGTGAAGACGCTGGAAATGCCGGTACACTCTATATCCATAGCGAATTTGTTGAACGGCGCCACGGATACCGCCTACGCGGAGAATCCGCAGGGCACCACGCCGTTCATGGCGCCGTCGGCGCGTATACTTATAGTGGACGACCTGATAACGAATCTGCGCGTGGCGGAGGGGCTGATGCTGCCCTACAAGATGCAGATAGACGTTTGCCAGAGCGGCGCGGACGCGATAGAGCTTGTGAAGGGTAAATCCTACGACATTGTGTTTATGGATCACATGATGCCGGATATGGACGGTATAGAGGCTACGGTCAAGATACGCGGTTTGGACGGCGAGGAGTACAAGCGTTTGCCCATAGTGGCGCTGACGGCGAACGCTGTGTCGGGTGTGCGGGAGATGTTTTTGCAAAATGGGTTCAACGATTTTTTGGCGAAGCCGATAGAGACAATGAAGCTGAACGCTATTTTAGACGCGTGGCTTCCCAAGGAGAAGAAGATGCCGTACGTGGCCGAAGAGAGCGACGAATACGCTCCGGCTTTCGAGATACCCGGGATAGACGTGCGCACGGGCGTGCAGATGACCGGCGGCAACGAGCGCAACTACCTGCGCGCGCTTTCGGCTTTTTACAAGGACGGCGTTGATAAATTGGCGCAGTTCGCGGAGAGTTTTGAGCGCGGGGACACGAAGGTCTACGCGGCTTGCGCGCACGCGGTTAAGGGCGCCGGCGCGAGCGTGGGCGCGGTCAAGCTGTCGAGTTTCGCGAAGGCGCTGGAGCTTGCGGCCAAGAACGAGAATTTAGACTATGTAAGGAGCAATCACGAAACGTTTGTGGAAGAGTTCAAGACGCTCTTGGGCCACATCCGTTACGTGGTGGCGCCTGAGAATAAGCAGATCGGAGCCGCCACTCCGGATATGGAGTTCATAAAGGGGCATTTGGCGAAGTTGCGCGACGCGCTTGTGGAGTTTGACATTGAGGCGGCTGACGATACGCTGTCTATATTGTTGGGAGAGCAATTAGACGCGACTACAGGTGAGATGTTGGAGCGGGTGTCCAATAAGATTTTGATTTGCGAGTACGATCAGGCGCTTGTGATCGTGGAGAATATGCTGGCCGGGTGACGGATGTCTTAAATATCAAAAGAAAGGCAAAACCATTATGGAAGACTATATCAAAAAAAATATCGAGGAATTTCAGCAGGACGGGAAGAATTTTATATACTTCAACATCGCCGGGTTGTCCAACAACGATCAGGTGGAGCGGTTCGCCGCCGCGGCGATGGAGGTTATAAAGAAGTACCGGCCCAAATCGGTCTACGTAATTACGAGCCGCTTGGAGTTTTTTGACACGCGGACTAAGGAGATATGCTCGGAATGGATTGTCTTCAATAAACCCTACGTTATAGCCTCGGCGTTAGTGAGTATCAACGGTATCACTCGGATGGTGGCCAAGAGCATCTACAAGCGGGCGGAGCGCGAGTTGGCGCCTCCGTTTATCAGCAGGGACGAAGCGGTGGCGTGGCTGCTCACGCAAAATTAGCTATTGACAAACACTACGGATTCTGCTACGATCAGCACTCGTGTGTGGGTGGTATTGCCATCTATACCTAAATACTGTGTTGATTTTTGGCGGTTTATAATCCTATGATAATATTTGTATGGGGATAACCGTATAGTATATGAGTTGCGGGAGTGACCGTAACAATAACATGAACTTTTCGAAAGGGGAAAATTTATGACAGTCTCGTCAAGGGGTCGGTACGCGCTACGGATGATGATAGACATCGCCGAGCATTGCGGTGTCGGGTTTGTGCCTATAAAGGACGTGTCTAAGCGTCAGGCCATCTCCGTGAAGTATTTAGAGCAGATCGTCTCGCAGTTGACAAAGGCGGGACTATTGCGTAGCGGCCGCGGGTCTCAGGGCGGCTACACGCTTGTCAAGACGCCCAAGGAGTACTCCGTTGGAGAGATACTCCGCGCGGCGGAGGGGACGCTCGCGCCGGTGGCTTGTTTGGCCGAGCCGGATTTCGGTTGCAACCGCGCCGACTTCTGCCCGACGCTTGGGTTCTGGAAAGGGTTGCACGAGGCCGTGGACAAGTATGTTGACGGTACCACGCTGCAACATCTCATAAAGAATAAGGGGCCGGCTAAGCGGTCTAAATAAAGAGCGCCGTGTTGTCGCAGTAGTGGTTGTGTAGTTTAGTATGGGGGGGCGGGTCTTGGTCAGGCCCGCCCTTTTTGACTTAAAACTAAAACGTGTATCTAACGCCAAGGCCGAGGTCCCATCCGAAACCTTCGCTATTGAGCAGACCGAACATCGGACGTATGTCAAGCGACAGTAATAACGGGACTTTGGATACGTTCAGGTCGTACTCGATTCCTACTTGACCCCCCACGTTAAGGTAGGCCCAGCTGTCACTCGTTTTTGTGCCCAAAATATCAATGGTGTAGCTCACAAGACCGACTCCGGCGCCGGGGCCGGCGTACCAGTTAAGCCCTTTGACTCCGGGAATATCCCAATGCCACTGATATATCCCAACCGCGCCGAGATATGTCCAACTGAACCCCACCTCGGATTTAAAGCGGCCCGAAACTCCTAACTCAAGCCGATTGCTTTTACCTAGCCCCTTTTGGTAATTCAACTCGCCGCCCAAGAGCGATCCGGCCGATAGACGCAACCCGATAGCGTTGTCAGGCAATGTCGCGTTAGCCCCGAAAGCGCCGACGCACAACACCGCGGCCGCCGCGCAAATAAGTTTTTTTAATTTTAAAGCCATGACACAACTCCTTGCAGTTAATGGGTGATTATTATATTACCGTCTGTTAAAATAACAAATTCTATTACGGCGGATCTCAACGGATATTTACCGGTAATTGTCAATACTTTATTTATTCGGTATTGATACGGTTAAACGATTATTTTACCGCCGCTTCTATCTTCTTAAGCGCCTTCTCGACATTCTCACGCGAGTTGAACGCGCTTATGCGTATGAACCCCTCGCCGCACCGCCCGAACCCCGCGCCGGGCGTGCACACCACGCCCGCCTTGTTGAGCAGCATGTCGAAGAACGACCACGAGTCCGACCCGCACTCCACCCATATATACGGCGCGTTGACCCCGCCGGTGCAGTTGTAGCCGAACTCCGTCATCTTCTCCCTTATCAGTTTGGCGTTTGCCATGTAGTAATCTATTATTTCGCGCACCTGCGACGGGCCGTCGCCGAGGTACACGGCTTCCGCCGCCCTCTGCACCGGATAGGAGACGCCGTTGAACTTCGTGCTGTGGCGCCTGTTCCAGAGGCCGTGCAGCAGATGCCAGTTTCCGTCCTTGTCGTATGCCTTGCAGGTGCTGGGGATAACCGTGAAGGCGCAGCGCGTGCCGGTGAAGCCGGCCGTTTTGGAAAAGCTCCTGAACTCTATGGCCACGTCTTTCGCCCCAGGTATCTCGTATATGGAGTGCGGGATGGATTTATCGGTTATGAAGGCCTCGTAGGCGGCGTCGAAAAGTATCAGCGCCTTATGCGTCTTCGCGTACTTAACCCACTCTTTCAGATGCGCCTTTGTGGCCACCGACCCGGTCGGGTTGTTCGGGAAGCAGAGGTATATAAGGTCGGCGCGCCCGCTTGGGGGCGAGGGGACGAAACCGTTGGCGCTGTTGCCCTCTAAGTAGACGAAGCCGCCGTAGCGCCCGTCGGCGTTATAGCCGGAGCGGCCGGCCATCACGTTGGTGTCTACGTAGACCGGGTAGACTGGGTCGGGGACGGCCACGGAGATGTCGTTCGCGAAGAGCTCCTGTATGTTCCCCGTGTCGCACTTCGAGCCGTCGCTGATGAAGATCTCGTCGGCGTGTATGTCGACGCCGCGCGATTTGTAGTCGGATTTGGCGATTTGTTCCCGCAGGAAGGAGTAGCCCTGCTCCGGCCCGTAGCCGCGAAAACTCTCCGCAACGCCCATCTCCGCCACGCCCTTGGCGAACGCGTCGACGCAGGCTTTGGGCAGCGGGCGCGTCACGTCGCCTATGCCGAGGCGGACGATCTCCTTCTCCGGGTTATGCTTCTGGAAATCGGCCACCCGTTTGGCTATCTCGACAAACAAGTAGGAGGAGGTAAGCTTTAGGTAGTTTTCGTTTATCCTGATCATTTGGGCTCAGCCCTCCAGCTTGCTGACGATATTCAAGACTTTGTCTAAGTTGGTCAGCTCGAACAGCCGGTTCAGGTAGGCGCTCTTGTCGGGGTTTCCGTTGACTATCACGAACGCCCTCTTTTCCTTCTGCATGAGCGTGTGAAAGTAGACGATCACGCCCAGCCCGTGGCTGTCTATGAAATCGGCGTGCGTCACGTCGAGCGCGATGCGGGAGTACGCCTTGTTCTTGTACAGGATGTCCAACTGGTGCTGGATTTTCTTCACGTCCACGTCGACAATCTTGCCCGAAAGCTCGACAATCGGGTCGGCGCCTTCCGATTTGATGACAACTTCAAGAGCCATTTAGTTTACCCCTTTTGCAGTTAATGTTGTGGTGCTGACAAAATTTAATCTATACACAGACTCATAAAATATTATTTTTACATGTAAAAAGTCAATATTTGCACGGATTTTCATTTTGATAATATTTTAAAGCCGATTTAAAGAGAGAGTTTTAAATGATGACCGTCTACAGCATCCATCCGGTGAACCCGCAGAAACGCAGCATGGAGTCCGCCGCCCGCGTCCTCTCCGTGGAGGGCGGGATCGCGGTTTACCCTACCGATTCCGTCTACGGTCTGGGGGCCTGCGTCACCAATCCGCGGGGGATCGATAGGATAGCGCATTTGCTCGAAAAGGACAAAAACCGCCCGTTTTCCTTCATTTGCAGCGATTTTTCGCAGATTAGCCGCTACGTACGCCTCTCGAACGCCCACTACCGGTTGATGAAGCGCTATCTGCCGGGGCCGTATACCTTCATCCTCAACGCGACCAACCTCGTTCCCAAGCGCATAGCCCCGAAGCGGCGGACGGTCGGCATACGCATGCCCGACTCCGTCGTCGCGCTGGAGCTTGTCAGGTTGCTGGGGGAGCCGCTGGCCAATACGTCGGTCAACATATCCGGCGAGGCGGCGAACGATCCGGAGGAGATCAAGGAGGCGCTGCGCCACGAGGCGGACGTCATGCTCGACGCCGGTGCGCTCGACGACCCGGAACCGTCGACGGTGGTGGATCTCACGGGGGACGGGCCGGTGTTGGTCAGGCAGGGCAAGGGCGGGTGGGACGGCGCCGATTGACGTCATTCGAACCAGAGAATGCTCGCCTGCCGCGAGAACTCCGGCAGCGTGTGCACCGATGTCGCCGACGTGCTGTGCACCACCAGCCCGTTGCCGGGGCGGCCTGTGGAAGCGTATACGGAGATGTTGAAGCAGTTGCAGGTGTTGCGCACGGCGCGCGTCAGGTTGAAGACGTCCCGCAGGATCTCCTCTTGGGATGTTTTCTTGGTCTTGTACTCCACCCTATAGGCGCCGCTCTCGTTTACGTATGTGTCCACGATCTCGCCGAACTGCGTTACGGCGGCGTTGATCGAGTTGACCTTCTCACCGAATATTTCCTGCATCTGCGCCTCCGTGGAGCGTACTTCCGCCGCGTCGTTCATTTCGCGGTAGGCTTGCAGGAGGCCGTGCCACGCTTGGAGGTTGTATTGGTTGAAAGAGATGGCTATTTTGTAAAAGGCGATCTGTTTGTCTAACGCCGTGCCGCTTGTTTTCGCGGAGTCTATGAAGTTGTTCGCCTGCTGCTTCTGCCGGTTGTTGACGTTGTTGCGCCGATTGTCGTTGGCGTTGGGGCGGGGGCCGGCGTTGGGGTCGTTGAATTGCCGTTCCGGATCCGGCGTGACGCCGCCGAACGGCCGTTCCGGCGAGGTTGCGGAGTTTGCTTCGCCCGTCCTGGAGTTGTCCGCGCCGCCGCCGGACTGCTTCGCCTGTTTCTTGGGGCCGCCGCCGATGGAGGGGAACGCGATCATTTTGACGTTGAACTTTTTGTTCTCGGAGAGTACGAACAGCAACGCGATGATGACGAGCGTCGCCGCGATGATGATTGAAACCAGCCGATTTTTTTTGTTCGACGCCGTTTCGGATTTTTTGAGGTCGCCGATCATGCCTGAGCCGGCGTTTATGCCGTAGCCCCCGCCCCCGCCGCCGTAGCCTCCGCCGCCGCTCCCGAATCCGCTGAACTCGCCCGTGCGTCCGCCCTTGCCTTTACTGTCGCTTGCGCCGCTTTGGGCAGGGTGGTGGTGGTGGGAAATCGCGTCCATTACGGACCCTACGGGCGGCATCGCGCCCCAAGCGTTGCCGCCGCCGGCGGCGTCGGGGTGCGCCGCGTCTAAGGGGCCGTGCGTCGCGCCCGCCTTGCGCGGCGCCGAGCCGGGGAGTTCGTCGTCGCGCATAATGGAGTCGTCGTCCGCCCCGTCGTCCGCCCGCACGATACGAAAGCCGACGCCCAAAGCCTTGAGCTTAGCTATGTGCTGCTCGGCGTCCTTGAGTTCCGTACCCTTGAACAGCAGCACAGGCGGCGCTTTCACCTGATCCAGCGCGTCCTGCATGGACAGATAACGGTCGGCGCCGACCATAATCCGCGCCACCGCTTTCTGGACGTTGCTGTCCGGAATTGAAACGGCGATAATATCAAATGTTTGCGGTTTCCCCATAGACGTAAAATAATATTCGCCGGTGTTTGTAGTATCGGAAAAAATTGATTTTAAACGTTTTTGATTCATATTGGGGAATACGGGAGGCGGGGAGAAATATTGAATTGGGGCTAAATACAAAACCATTAAAATCTTTAAAATCTTTTAAATCTTTTTAAGACGAAAGGCGCTACGCGCCTTTCATAGATAAATGCGGGGCTAAACCCCGCATTTTCAGTCAAAGTCAAAAGACCTACTCCAACCGTATCCTATCAATCCATACTGAAAAATTCTCGCCCTTACCGGCTCTCAGTTCTATCTCTATATCATTATTATTGATACCGCTCCCGCTTGGCGGCAGCGGCAGTTTCAGGGTGATCCACTTGGTTGATTTCCAAGCGTTGTACTTCGCCGTTTTTGAAGCGCCGAACTCCGGCGCGTTGTGGTAGCTCCATTTTTCTTTCGGGCGTCTCAGGCGGATTGATAATTTTCCCTCGCCGCGGACGCTTAGCGTTAAGAATTTTTGCGACGGCGCGGCGGCGAGCGTCGCCTTGGCCGCGGTGTGGTTTTCCGATTCGTGCAGGCCGCTTACGCGCAGGCTGTGAGAGCCGGTTTTGGCTTGTTTGGCGTCCCGCTCTACGGCGAAGCGGCTGTCGCCGCTTACCCAGCCGTCGGTCGAGACGGCGAAATCTCCTATCGCCGCGGAGGGATTTATGTCGGCGCAATCGGTGTTGACGCTGTCTGACAGTAATTTTGATCTGGCTAACTTGGCGATTACCGGGAGGTGGTCGGAATACCCGTCGGCCTTGTGGTACTTCTCCTTTCCCTTGTAGTACATCTGCCGACGGTACGGCGCGCCGTCTTTCAGAAGCCGGCCCTCCCAAGTGAACGCGTGGAAGGAGCCGTTTATGTACGAGTACCCCGCGCTGTCGAAGAGCGCCGGCGGTAACAGCATATTGTCTATGGTGTTTTTGGCGCCCCTGTAGACGTAGCTCATACGGACGCTCTCCTCCACGTCGAGCCACGGGTTGTAGTGGCAGTCTCCGCACGCGGCCAGCTCCCCCTTGCAGACGAACCTTGTCGGCGGCTTGGGGCCGGAGCCGTCCGCCACCGTCTTCAATATGTGGTTGATCCCGGTCTTCCCCTGCGTGTCGTCGTGCCCGGAGGTGTGGAATGTGGCGTACTCGTCGTAGTTGGAGTTGAAGTCGCCCATTATGATGTAATCGACGCCGATTCGCAGGCTGTCCAAGCGCCGCCTTAGCGTTTGCGCCGCCGCCGCCCGCGCCGACTCCGGGTGCCGCTTGGAGGGCCAGTGGTTGACGAAGAAGCGCAGCGTGTCGCCGCCGCGGGCCACGGCGGCCTCAAGGATAGAGCGCGAGTTCTCCACGGGAAACGCCCGCTTTTCCACTATGGGAAACTTTGACAATAGCGCCGTGACGGTGGCTGATTTCGGCGCGTCGGCGGTGGCGGCGTATGGGTACGGCGCCCCTAATTTGTCAAGCGCGTCGGCGAGTTCCGAGAGCGTGTTCGCGTTCTCAACCTCGCAGAGCCCGATCACATCCGCGCCGATGGCCGCGACGACTTGGGCGGTGCTCTGCAACCGCGCTTTCTGCATTTCGGCGCTCCAACCGTGCCACCCCGGCTTGTACTCGTCGTACTCCGTGCCGTCGAGGTTGAAGTCGAAGAGATTTTCGACGTTGTAGAAGGCCGCCGTTACGGTGTCGGGCAGCGGGGCAGCCTTTGCACCGAGATTTTTCTTATCAACCTTGACGGCGGTTCCGGTGTCGTCCTTATCGTTTTTACCGCATCCGTAAAAACATAGGGCGATGGAAATGATAACGGCAATTACAATTACGGTACGGTGATTCATATACATCCTCCTTAAAATTTAATGTGGTTCTTTAAAATCATTAAAATCAAAATCATTAAAATCATTTTTAGACGGAAGGCTTCGCCTTCCATAGATAGTTCGGGGGCTAAACCCCCGAACTTCAGTCAACGTCAACACATAAAGTCAAAATCTTTCCTTGTTTTGACTTTGTTTTTGACTTTGACTGAAAATGCGGGGCATAGCCCCGCATTTATCTATGAAGCCGAAGGCTTCGTCTTAAAAAGATTTAAAAGATTTTAAAGAATTTGACTTTATATTTAATGCCTAAACCCATATTCCTCCGGATTGTCCGATATTATTATCAACGCGATCACCTGCGGTATATACTCGTTTGTCTCTTGGGCGAGCCAGCCCATACGGTACAAGTGCCAGAAGTCGCGGTCGCGCATCGGGTCGTCTATTCGTTTGAGGGCGTTTATCACGCGCTGTTCGCCGGCGTTGTAGGCGGCCATGCAGAGCAGCACGGAGCTGCGCGAGCCGAAGATCGCGATTAGGTCTTTGAAGTAGGCGGCCGCGGCGCGGGTGGCTTTTTCGGGGTCGTTGCGTTCGTCGGCGCCGCCACCTACGCGCAGACCGTAGTGTTTGGCGGTCTGCGGCATGAACTGCCACATGCCCGCCGCGCCGGCGTGCGAGAGCGCTTGCGTGTTGAAGCCGCTCTCGAGCATCGAGACGTAGGCGAGTTCGAGCGGGATGTTCTTTTCGGAGAAGACCGAGCGGATCATGGGGAGGTAGCGCTTGGAGCGTTCCATCCAGAGCGCGACGGTGCCGCGCATGGGGCCTTGGTAGAGTTTCAGGTAGTGCTCGACGCGTTCGACCATCTCCGGCGGGGCGCGGTAGCCGTCCTCGCCGAAGCGGGTGAGGACGGCGTTTATCTTGTCGTGCGTGGTTGGCGTTGGCGTTGCGTGGGAGGGGACGTCGTCCGTTTCCGCCCGCTCTTCCGTTAAGGTTGACGGGGCGGAAAAGAACTCTTTCCCCGACAAAGGCGTTTTAACCGTCGCCGTTTTGGAGGATGGCGCCGGCGTCAATATAAATAGAAATATAGCTAACGCCGCGAACGCGGCGGCCAAAGCAACGGACGCGGCGATGATGACGGCATGGCGCTTCGACCAATGGCGCAATCCGTTGCCGGCGTCGTCGTTGCTTACGCGCGGCGGGAGTTCGATTATGCCGGTCAGGGCGGCGTCGAGGCTGGAGTCGGGGTCAAGGCCTATGTCACGGTTGACGTTATCGATACCCGAGTCGGTACTTTTAATAGCGTTAGTATTATTGATACTGTTAATGCCGCTGATGCTTGTATTGGCGCCGCTGACCTCGCCGTCCGCCGCGATCCTAAACTTCGGCCCGCTGCGCCCCAGCCCGATCTCGTCTCCTAACCCCAAGACGCACTCCTGCACCTGACGCCCGTTTACGAACGTCCCGTTGGTGCTCTGCAAATCCTGCAGGAGCATCCTCTGCGGGTCGATGTAGATCACCGCGTGGTAGGCGGAGACGCCGCGGTCGTCGGCCGCGAGCGCGAAGGTGTTGCCGGGGCTGCGGCCTATGCTGACCGCGCCGCCGGAGAGCGGGAGTCGGCCGCCGTGGCGGAGGTCGGTGCGTTCTAAAAAAAAGGTCATTTTTTCTCCTAAACGTCAACGTCAAATAATAAAAATCAAGGTCAAATTCATATAAGGGGAGGGCTTCGCCCTCCCTCGCTCCAACCAAAAATGGGCTTTGCCCATTTTTGTTTTCCGCTACCCACCCTGCGGGGCTCCGCCCCGCAACGCCCCGACGATAAACAAGCGCCGCTTCGCGTCGCAAAGTCAAAAA
>Ga0268262_10001303_pt1 | contig 31243 bp, 28 predicted proteins | sample TergutNc150P3_FD_190354 | JGI IMG/M metagenome (GOLD analysis project Ga0268262, IMG submission 190354) | Nasutitermes corniger P3 segment gut microbial community from laboratory colony in Florida, USA - Nc150 P3 (SPAdes) (version 2) | ecosystem: Host-associated > Arthropoda: Insects >... | reverse complement strand
TAGGCGCGGATATCTTGTCGAGGGCGGACGGCTCTTTTCTCAACTTCGGCCTTCAGCAGGACAACGCCGGAACGATCAACAAATTCGCGTCGGAAGAGCAGAAGCAGGCCTACCTGCCCAAACTCTGCTCCGGCGAGTGGGACTCCTCGATGGTTTTAACCGAACCCGACGCGGGCAGCGACTTGCAATCGGTCAACCTGAAAGCGACGCAGGACGCGGACGGAAAATGGCGCTTGAACGGTGTTAAACGCTTTATTACCAACGGCTGCGCGAAAATCGCTCTTGTTCTTGCCCGAAGCGAAGAAAAGGGAAAAGGCGCGAGGGGACTTTCGTTCTTCTTGTACAAACGTGAGGACGAGGTATCGAAGCAGACAATGCTAATCCGCCGGTTGGAACACAAACTCGGCATACACGGCTCTCCCACCTGCGAGCTTCAATTTAACAACGCTCCTGCGGAATTGATCGGCGAGCGCCAGCGAGGGCTGACTAAATACACTCTCTGGCTGATGAACAACGCGCGTCTAGGCGTTGCCGCCCAGGGCGTTGGCATTGCCGAAGCGGCATACCGAGAGGCTGATCTTTACGCCGCAAAGCGTATTCAGTTCGGCGCACCTGTTCGGGACTTGCCTCCTGTTTTTGAAATGCTTACCGAGATGAAAGTCGCCGTAGAAGCCGGCCGCGCCCTGTTATACGAAACAGCCCGCTTTGTCGATTTGAAAGAAGTTCTTGAAGATTACTCCGACAATCACCCCGAAGAAAAGGGCGAGATTATCGAAGAGAAAAAGAAATACGCAAAACTCGCCGGGCTTTTCACCCCCGTAGTAAAAGCCTACGCAACAGAAACGGCGAACAAAGTTTCCAACGACGCGATTCAGATTCACGGCGGAACGGGCTACATGAAAGAGTTTAACATCGAGCGCCACTACCGCGACGCGAGGATCACCAACATCTACGAAGGCACGACGCAGTTACAGGTTGTCGCCGCCATAGGCCCCGTAACATCAGGCGTCGCTCAGATGATACTGGACGAGTACGACAGCGCAAATTACACCCACGGCGCAGAGTTACTCGCAAAAGTCCGCGAGTCGCGAAAAGTTTTCGACGAGGCGCTTGAGTTCGCAAAGTCCTGCAAAGAACACGAGCAGTTTTTAACGTACCACTCACGCAGGCTTGTGGAAATGGCGACGGATTTGATTATTAGTTATTTGTTTATGAGGGACGGGAATTATAGTGAGAGGAAGCAAAAGGTTGCTAACATTTTTATTACCAAGATGATTTCGAGAATGAGAGCGAATCGAGATTTCATTGTGGGAGAAAATGCAACTTTGTTGAAGAACTATAAGGCTGTTATTGACGCTAGTAAGTAAGATAAGCGGAAAAATTTATGCGCCGGCTGTAAATAGCCGGCATTTTTTTGTGACTTGAATGGTAAAAAATCAACCATAATTCTTTCCCCTATATCTTGATTTTTTTCAATTAATGTATACTATAATTCATTATTAATAATAATTTTTATCACATCAGCCTAAAATAAGAACCGGATTACATTTTAAGAGGTAACAATGAATGTTCCCCATCTTTTCTATCGAAAAAATTAGAAATGATTTAAAGGAAAAATTTGAATAGATTGCGGAACCTATGCTGCATTTTGATTTTACCAGATCAAATTATGATGAACTTTTTCCGCAAGGTATTATTACAACGCCAATAGGTGATGTTAAACTTGGCAAAAATCAATTTGATAAATTACAAGAAAAAAGACGGGAAAATCTACTTGGGGTAATGTATCAAACTTTATCAGACCCGGTAGCCATAATTGAAGAAGCAAGGAAAAGGAAGAAAGCATTATTATATACAAAAACCTTCAAAGAAGGCTCGGAAAAAATAAAAACAGCTGTTTCTGTAGTGGTAAATATTGACAATATAAATGTTGCCATTTCTACTCACAGGAAAAGTTTAAGATATGTGCTTCAAATAATAAAAAATGCCGCCAGTGTGATTTATCAAAAACCATTCAGGCGGCTTGACGGGCTAGAATGATACAAGTATCTAGTCAAAATACATTGACGACACCAACTCATTTAAAAATATAGCCTGTCTTTAAGATTTTGTCAAGGTGTTTTTCCAAAAAATGAAGGATTATAATTTTAGCGCACGCATGGTGACAGTCACTCCTTTTTTATGTCTGTCACTCTTCCTTTTTCATGATGGTTCATAAAAAATCCTTCTTTTTTCAAAATTTTTTCCGCTAAAGTAAAGCAAAAACACATGTCCGCGCATATACAAATGTATTATTACTTTTGGGCTTTGATTTAAATGCAAATCCGGTTGAAATATTGTATAATGAACTTGAAGATGATGGTGTTAACGTTTTTCACGCAATGCCTTGCCAGAAGAAATTTTATCATTTATTTGAAGAAGGAGAAAATTTATGACGGAAATTGAAAAAGAAACCGATAATCAACGATCTAGTCCATGAAAAACTGGCTGTCGGCGCATAAAAAAGGATAAACAACACTTTTCTTTGACTTTTTCGGAAAATCGATATATATTAGTATTGATAAGCCATGCAGATTGAACGTAACTTACCGTCTTATTTCTACACGCCGCAACTTACTATGCCCGAGCGGCAGTCCGTGCTTACAGAGCCGGGACGGGTTGGCGGTCTGGTAGGACCCGGAGTTATCGTAGACATTTCGCCGGAAGCCCGGGCATACGCCCACGGTGAGGGCGTGTTGGCGAAAATAGCGGAATCAGGAGAAAAGAAGGGACTTGGCGCAATCAAGCCGCCTGAGGAGTGTCAGACATGCAAAAACCGCAAATATGTTGACAGTTCGGATGACCCTTCGGTAAGTTACCAGTCGCCGACGCACATTGGTCCCGGACAAGCCGCTTCCAGCGTTATATCCCACGAACATGAGCACGTCTCCCATGAACAGGCAAGAGCGGAAAAGGAAGACCGCAAAATTGTAAGCCAAACCGTAAGTCTTTCAATGTCGGCCTGCCCTGAATGCGGCCGTATGTACGTCTCAGGCGGCGTGACCCACACAGTAACCGTAAAAGAAAAATCACCCGTAACAGAAAATACAGCGGACGAATCCATGGATAAAAATGCTAAAACCGTATGATTTATTAAAAAATATACTGTTGGATATTGAAAACGGCATTAAAAACAAAATAAATATTTCTGTTCTTTCCAAAAAATACGATTTTTCGGAAGGGCATATAAGCAGATTATTCAGATTTGCATTTAATCAATCCATCGCCGCTTATATAAGTTCTCGCACGTTAGCTGCAAGCCTGAACAAAATAATTGAAACGAAGACCAATATTCTTGATATTGCGGTTGAATACGGGTTTGAATATGAACAGTCGTATATCAGGGCTTTTAAACGTGAATTCGGAATAACTCCCGGTGATTTGCGAAAGACGGGAAAGATAGTAAAAATAAAGCCGCCGCTTCATCTTTTTGATAAAAATAAATTCGGCGACAGCGTTCTCCTTGGACCTGATATTGTTATAGTTCCGTCATTCAATCTAATAGGAAAACACCATAAGATGCTGCTTAGCGATCCAAGAAAAGAAATTGCAAAACAATTCTGGAATAATGAACGTATGCTCATTAAGTCAGCGATAAACCCTAATGTATATATCGGTCTGACGCGGAATTTAAACAGAAAAACCGGCGTATTGGAGTATTTACCGTCGGTACAGGTTAAAAATTTCAGGAATATTCCGCAAGGATTATGTAAAGACACATTTGATACTTCGTTGTGCGCAAGATTTCGTTATATCGGCCAGCATCATTATTTTGATATTGATCGTTATGTAGCGGCTTCAATGTATGACGCGATAAAAGAATTTTCGCATATTAATCCGGGCGGATATGTGTTATCAACAGATAAGATTTGTTTTGAAAAGATAGATACAAAACTCAATGATACCTGCTGCCAAATGGAATGGTTTACTCCGGTTTACGAAAAAAATTGAAATGTTCAAAATTGTTCATTTTACCTCGTAAAAAAACAGATTTTTCCCGATAAATTCTGAAAATGTCCATTTTGGTTCATTATTCATTTTTTAATTATGATATTTTATCCTTAATAAGGAGGCAATAAAATGCTGATTGATGGAATTAAAATCGCAAAACAAAAACGGAACAACACTTGCGGTTACGCGGCGGCAGGCATGATAATAAATTATTTTCAAGAGTCAAAAATAGATGAGGACTATTTGCTGGAAAACGAGCCTTTTGATGAAAAAGGAATAACCTTTTCCAAATTGTTGGAAATTTATAAAAAATATCTGGAAGGCTATGATGCTTCACTTATCCGGGAAGACAAGGACGGAACATTACAAATAATAAAGCAAAACTTAAACCAAAAAATTCCTCTTCAGATATTGCACCTTACCGAAAATTTATTGGGAAATAAAGAGCCTGTATTACATTACGCCGTACTTATTGGTTATGATGAAGAAAAGGAAATATTTATTCTTGCCGATCCTTATGGTTTTAATAAAACAATCGGCAAAGAAGATTTTTTTGAAGCAATATCATTCAGAAACGATTGCCTGCCCGAATTCATTAAAAAGGCGATGCCAAGCAATGCGATGATTAGGTTTACAAAACAGATTAATTCTTAGACTCTTCGCAATAATCGCGTAACATACCCGCAAATTCAATACGGGTTATTTCGCCTTTCGGATTGAAAATGCTGTCCGGACAGCGGAATATCATTTGCGTCATGAGTTTTTTAACCGCTTCCTTCGCCCACTTGCTTATCTCATTTGCGTCCTTAGGTTCTTTTTCAAGGAAAACGTCCGGGGGAATAACCTCCGACAACCGTTGATAATTATAAAAAGCGACTGCCGCTTCCTCGCGCGTGATATTGCGATCGGGCGCGAATTTGCCGCTGCCTGTGTAATCGAATATAATTTTGTTCGCCGCAGACCATTTTACCGCGTCGTAATATTTGTTACCGGCATCCATGTCGTCAAACGGGTTGGCTAATTTACTTGCGTCAGGGCTTCCCGCCATGCGGTAAAACGCTTCCGCCGCCATGCTTCGTGTCAGCGGCGTGTCCGGGCTAAACAACATGGGCGCGTCGTTCGTGCCGGGCATAAAGCCGTGTTTAAAAACGTATTCCACGCCGTTATTCACATAGTTATAAAGGTCCACGTCGGCAAACGGGCTTGGTCTGTGAATAGTAATTTCATCGGTATCTTTTGTTACGGCGTAATAGAGCAGTTTGCTTCTGTATAAATAACCGTACTTGGACATTTCCCAAAAGTATTTCTCCGGGGAAATATCGGGACCTGTTGCGGGAATAATTTCCGAATAACTCCCCCCGTATTTTTGCGACCATCTGCCGTCGTTAAGCTGCACCAAAAAATGAAAGTCAAAATTACGCGCGTCTTCGCTTAACGGTTGATCTTCTGTGGCGTAACAGCCCGCACGCAGAACGATACGGTATTCCTTTGCGGGGTTAATGGAAGATTTAAAGCCGTCTATTCTGCGTAATTTTGAAACGCGAAGCGCCACTTTGTGTTCTTCGACATATTTTTCAAACAATCCGCCGATTAAGTCGACGACCCCATCCTCGCCCGATTCGGATAAAACGCGGTTTACTTCGCGGTAACTGCTGCCGAGGTCTTCAAGATAAACCGGGACGCTGTCCCTGACCGCGTAGGCAAGGCAGTTTCCGTTGACGGTATCGAACAGTCCGCCTTCTTCGGGAACCCGGGTAAAGCCGAATTTGCCGTATCCGCCCTGGCGTCTGCCGGCTCTGCCGTTTACTTTTAGATACGGCTTGTTTTCGTCGTTGTTGTACATATCGGCGAATACGCCCTGCGCCTCACCCGCAAGAGGGAACAGCGCGAACCCGAAGTTTTGAATATCCGCGCGCATCCACGCTTTTACAATCTCCGTCACCGAAACGCAGATCCAGCCGTCATCTTCCGGCATTAACGCCGCAACCTTCAATCCATTGTTGTCCGCAAGCGCCTTTGCTTCCGTGTATGTTGGTGTATAAAGAGTCCATCGCTCGCTTACGGTTCCTATGAGCAGTTTTTTCGGCGGCGCGCTATCCGCAGCGTAAAGAAACAGTTTCGCTTCGGTAATTTCATTCGCGAAAAATTTTGTGCCGAGAGGAACGCGCACAAATGAGAATATTTCCCCGCCGCCGGCTGTTTTACCCACGCGCATTGTTCCCGATTCCGAAGCTTCATCGCTGAAAGAGGCGGTGGCGGCGCCGGTCCAGGTCGCTGTTTGTAAAGGTTTTGCGCAGGCGGCAAATATAAACGCGCCAAACAGCGTAATTACGGGAATCAGCAAGAGGGGAACCGCGAACCTGCGATTCGACATCCTGCGGGCTCGGTTGAGGTTTAACTCGAATATTTTGTTTTTCATAAAATAAACATCCTTTTCATAGTCAGTATAGCTTAGAAATAAAAAGTAGTAATTGACGCTAACAAGTAGTATTACATTGGTTTAGAATATAGAATGAGATTTTTAAATTTACAAAAAATAAACATATCTCCGTTTTTGGAGATTAAGGATATGTATAAGATTGTACCTTCCGACACTTTATCAAACAGGAAAAACAAAGGACAGGGTTCGGGCACTTATACACTTTTTAAAGTGGCTGTTTTACTTGGGGTTTCTGTAGACAGGTTTTTAACAGGCAAGGAGTCATCAAATGGTGACTTTTGTCCAATAAGACGAGTAAATGCATGGATTAGTCCAACTCGCCTCTTCCTGGTCAAGAATGTTGGCTAAGGAGTGTAAAATTATTCCATTTTGGGTTATAAAGTGACTTTTTCACGTTTTTTCATGCTCTACACTTGAATTTTTTATTAAATTTGATATATAATTGTTTTAAACAATAGCGGATTATGAGGAATAAAACCGCTATATGGGTTTTCCAGTGCCAAGGACGACAAGGATAACTGGAATAGAAGAAATGCCTTCCTAATCAAAGGGTGGAAAATATGGCAAATAAAGAGAAAGAGAAAGAGAAAGAAGTAAACGATTCGGCAAATAAGCCGGTCAGTGTTATTAATTGCAAAAGTTATATTGATCTCAAAGAACCAAAAAGCATGGGATTTGGCAATAAAAGTAAAAACATAAATGATATTAATGACGCTTTTTCACATAATGTTGTTGATTATTATGGACCTTGATATATAAATTTATGTTTTAGTCATTTGAGGTTTATAGAGGGGAAAACATTGAATGAGCAAAAAGTAGCTGCATATAAAGAAAAATGCAGAAATATAATAACAACGTTTTCTTCAAAAAGCGCAAGGCTTAGACCGAATTTTGCTAAAATTGATGAGATATTTGCCAATTATGAAGAATATAAAAAACATATACATAATAACATGAAAGGAAAAGATATATCATCAACGGTAGAGCCATTGATGGACAGCCATAAGATAGCCGCTGCTTTTTTTTGTTCATTCTTGAAATCCAGGCCTTTAACTTATATTCCTAATAAGTCAGATATTCCTCCAAGCGGCATGGAACTTAGAGCAAATGAACATGCCGCATTTTTATTTGGCTTGCAAGTAGTACAAGATTTTTGGTCTGATAAGCTTAATGACTGTAATTCAGCCGAAGAAAAAGAAATATATAAAAATGTTATAAAACTACCAGAGACAGGAAGCGATAATTATATTCATTGGTTTATGAAACTAGTGGTTGATGGAGTAGAAAGATATTTTGATTATGGTAACGACAAATTTGAAGATAAACTTATTTTTTTTATTGCTCATATATATTTTTTAATAGAAGATTTTTCATATCAGTTTTATAGAGCGGAGCTTTATTTAAATAGATCTGAATATTTGGCTCGGGAACTTACAGAAACTAAAAAAGCTAAGCCATCTTAAACTCAATTAAAAGTTTTTTCATTGTTTACCTCACAATTAAATAGATACCGCCGATAATAACTATACAGCCGAGGATTTGGCTCCATGTTATACTTTCATGCAGCATGATCTGCGCGGTAATATTGATTAATACCGCCGTACATGCCACAACTATCGGGTATGCGATATGAAGGCTTACCTTTTGAAGAACGAATATATAAAACACCAGAGACAGTACATAACTAAACACACCGATAATTAACAAAGGGTTTAGAATCAGATTGAATACAATGGCTCTGAAAGTATTCAGAGGGATGTCCTTTACAGTGTTCATACCTTGTTTCATCATAATATTCCCGACTGCGTTAAATGCAACATTGCCTACAAAGAGTAATATAATTTTCAAATTCATTTTTTTATATGTCTCCTTCTGTATCCGAACCATGTTTTTTTTATTCCGTAAAAATACCAATGCAGGTATTTAGGCAGCCATTTCCACATCTTGAAATTTGATTGACCTGCAACCCTGTCATACCACCTTGACGGCGTCTCCGTAACCATCATGCCATGCACATAGGCTTTAATTGTAAGTTCCATGGCAAGTTCAAAGCCGCCTGAGCTTTCTATGGAAAATCTTTCAATGACTTTGCGTGAGTACATTCTGAAATTGTTCGATATGTCATGCGTGGGTATGCGAATCAAGTAATGCAGAGTAACGCCGGCAATATAAGAGAATAACTTTTTCAGAAACGGACCTCCTATTTGCTGTCCTCCGCGCATATACCGTGAAGCGCACACTACATCCGCTCCGGCGTTCATCATTTCCTTCATGCGATCTACAACATCCAGACTGTCCGACAAATCCGCCATAATAACCAGCACAATGCCGGCAGTACTCGCTTCCAGCCCTGATTTCAAAGCGTTCAGAACGCCTTTTCCATAATGGTTTTTCTCCATAATAATTTCGAAAGAATAATCGTCCTTTATTAGGCGCAGTACGGGAACTGTAGTGTCCTCCTCAAAGTCATATATAACAAAGATGCGCTTATCCGACTTAACATCGCCTGCAAGCTGGTCAAGCAGCATTTTTATGTTATCCCCCTCATTGTAAACAGGAACGACAATATCAAGCATTCACAGTTTTCTCCGGCTTAGATGCGGCAACAAAACATTGTTTGCCAAGAATACGCCATGCAAACGGCAATCTTAAATGCCACTTTATTAAAAAAGAATTTACCGGTAATCCGCTTTTTGTGCTGTAAGGCAGAAATCTTGGTATCATTTTATCAATACTAAACCCCTTTAACATAAGAGCTTCCGCCAGGCTTTTATCGCTTATCGGCAGAACGTGGTCGATAAAATCCCAATATTCCCGGTATGCGAACCTTATATTCGGTTGAAGTATCAGGAGTACGCCTTCCGATTTTAAAACACGGTTACATTCAGATAATGTTAAGAAAAGAACTTCCTTGTTTTGCAGATGCTCGAAAAAATTGCTGACAAAAATAACATCGACAGATGAATCTTCCAGCGCGGATAAATCGTCTGATCTTGATAAAAGAACCTCTACGTCATTATTCGCAAATTGCCGGATATCCTCGTTTAAATCTACGGCTATTTTTCTTTTTGCCTTAATGTTGTTGATAAACTCGCAATATCCCGCGGCTAAATCAAGAACGACAGCGTCTTTTTTTACATATCGCTGAAAGAAGTATTTGCAAAGAACGCCCCACATTGCGTTCTTGCTGTTCAGCGCGGCCTTGTCATTAAACCGGTTTCTGTACAGTTGCTCTGTCTTCACTCTATATATTCCCTAATTTAATCTGATCCAATATCCACGGTATTACTTCATCCAGAGTCGCGCTTAAATTGGTGTCGGCGCTGAACCCCAGTAAATCTTTTGCTTTTTGAACAGAGGGCACACGTTTTTGAACGTCGTACTCAAACGCTTTGTCGCTGACAAACGACAATGGCTTATCGCCGTTTATCTTCTTCCAGATAAGTTCCGCCAGTTCCTTAACAGTCGTAGATATGGGCGTTGAAAGGTTAAAGTCCTCGTTTACGGCCTTGTCGCTTTCTATGCACAAACGAATGCCTCTTGCCAAATCTCCTCCGTAGGTGTAATGGCGTACCTGGTTCCCGCTTCCCAGAATGTGCAGCGGATTCTGTCCTTTTGCGACTTTTTGCACCAAATCCGGCACGACATGGCTCATGGCAAGTTTCACGTTGCCTGACATTATCTCTTTCTCATTTTTCGCGCGTTGTTCTCCCGTGCCTACGCAGTTAAACGGCCTTAATATAGTATATGGAAGCTTATACTGCTCCCATCCGCCTTTCGCGAAATATTCGCAGGCGAGCTTTTGAAAACCATAAGTGGAAAGCGGAGGAGGACATTTTAGCTGTTCGCCTTCGGGCGACGGATAGACCCCGGTCGATTCATAAACCATAGACGAAGACATTACGTTGATTTTTTTTAACCTTTTTTCCCTGTGAGCCCAAATTGCCGCGTCGAATGTTGCGGCGGTTATGCGTTCATTCTCGGCGAGGAGGTCATAGGCATACTCGTGGAAATACGTGATCCCGCCAATCATAGCGGCGATGGCCACGACCTGGTCGCAGTCTTCAATAAGTTCTTTCATTAGGCCGGTGTCTTTTACGTCGCCCTCGGTGAATTTATAACCCGGGTGATTATCGTAGCTCTTCTCAATCTTGCCATATTTGCTGTAATTGTCTATGCCCACAACTTCGTGTCCGTTCCGCAATAGTTCGTCCACCAGATAGCCCGCAATAAACCCGGCGGAGCCGGTGACCAGAATTTTCATTAAATAATACCTCCCTTTCCGAATACATTCCAAACATCGGCGACAATAATTATATTACTTTTTTCAATTTTATGGTAGATAAACAATAACGCAGCAATTCTGCAATATAAACTATTGTAAATAACAATAAATAAATTTGATCATATTTCTGGGAATAAAACATGGTCTGCTTGCCTGCGAAAAAAAATGTCATACCCATACATATAGCATAAAGTAATATGTAAGCACTAGCGAGCAATTTGTAGTTTATTGATTGTATCAATCCCATAGATAGAACAATATAAAGAACAGCTATATTATTACGATCTAGGGAACCCGTGCTTAACCATAATACAGTAAAACTATATAATATGCCGAGAAAAAAGATTTGATAATTAAATTTTATCTTTATTGTTGTTATAAAAGAAACAGAAACAACAATGCCAATAATAAAGATGCGAACTATTTTCCAATAGTCACCAATTAACGGATATATCAATGCCCATGGAGAACTAGAACCAGCATAAGACGCTCCTCCAGAAAGACGTACATACATCATAGTAAAAACTTCAGGATAATACGGTATGAACCATATAAAACAAGAAATTAAAGATAGTGCGCACAGAAAAAATATCCGCATATATCTATGAGGGTAATCATTAGTTTTTTCCATCCATATAAACAATAAAATTGGCCCAATAAGAACCCCAATCCCTTTGAATGCTACAGAACATCCTAACAGTATTGAACTTAAAAATAGCCTTGATTTCAAAGCGCAATAAAGAGAAGATAACATGAGAACGATTTGTAAATTTTTTTCTTCAGGCATGTAAATCCCCCATCTTAATAAAATAAGATTACATGCGCCAAGGCCTAATACAAAGAACCATGATACAAAAATAGATGTTTCTTTTTTCCAAAATTCCCTGATAAATAACCCTATTAGGATGCAAAGAATGATATCAACGAACGCGAACGAAAGCCTATATGCTAACGCATTTTTAGGAAAAAAAATATCAATAAGCCCTAAATATAACCCAGTAAGTGGGAGATTAGATGATGCATAATAATCCCACCTTTCCTGTGTTTCTGATACCAAATCATAATATGCTATTTGATCGTTTCTGAAAGTTTTTCTTAACTCAATATTGTCGTTGAAGTCATAAGGGTTGACCCCATGGGATACAAGCCTTCCCATATTCACATATATGCAGTTATCAATGAAATTATTCATATTTTGTGTTTTGTATATAATATACCCTCTTACTGCTGCTGAACAAATAAATATAATCACAATAAATAATATTTTACTGTGATAAGCACGCTCAAGTGTTTTTTCCAGAATTTTCATCATATAATGCCTCCATTTCCGAGTACATTCCAAATGTCGGCGATAATTTTACCGTCAAATTTTAGATCCCTGTATAACATATGCGGCGTTGCGATAATTATTATATCGCTTTTTTCAATCACCTCTTCCAATGGCAGCAGTCTGTCGTCATCGACATAAGGATCGGTGCAAAGCGTGCAATGCGCCTGTACTTGTAAAATTTTCTTGAGTTTATATGAAAGCGACTCTCTTATATCGTCTGATTCCGCTTTAAACGCCATGCCAAGAACGCCTACTGTCATTTTTGAAATGTCATGTTTTTCTTTCAGTTTTTTGACGATGTAATTCGGCAATCCTTCGTTTATCAGCATGGCGGTATGCCCAAGGTAAAAGTCGCCGCTGTTAAAAGCTCCAAGCTGCATGGCATCCTTAAATAAACACGGCCCCGCCGCCAGTCCCGGACGCGGCAGATCTTTCGCACGGTCATAATTATGCGTTACCGCATGATAAATGTTGTAATAGTCAAGTCCGTAATTATTCGCTATCATATAAAATTGATTGGCAACGGCAAATTTGATGTAACGCCAAACATTACAAAATAATTTTGAAAGCTCCGCCTCCATTGGTGATACTTCGACAAGGTCATTCGTTAAAACGCCGAACAGTTCTTTCGCGGCGGCCAGCCCCTCTTGCGAAAAAGAGGATATGATCTGCGGCAGGGAGTTAAGTTCCGTCATGGCTTTTCCTTCCAAAATACGCTCGGGACAGAAAGCCACATGGATATTCTTGCCACGTTCCTCAAACCAAATTTTTATCTTTTCACTTATACCCGGATACACTGTGCTTCTTAGAATTAAAACCTGATTATCTCTGAAATAATCTATATATTGGTCGATTAATTCCTTTATCAACCCGAATTTCGGGTTCAAATGTTCATCGACCGGCGTTCCTATAATAAAAATTACAATCTGCGATTCTTTTATACATTTTGGATCGGTGGTTACGGTAATATTGCCGTTATTCAGGCCTTTTTGAAGCAAAGGCTCCGCACCTTCCTCGGAAAACGGCATTTTGCCGGATTTTATTATTTCCACCGAAGACGTGTTTATATCCTGTATACAAACCTTCTTCCCTTTGTCCGCAAAAGCGATTCCTAGCGGTAATCCTACATGTCCGCAGCCGCCGACAATACAGATGTCATATAATATATTCATAATTTCCTTCATAAATTGCCAGAAGGTACACCTTTTAAAAATGTTACTAGCAGAGAGAATAACAATGATTTTTGGGTTATTTTAAGAAAAATACTTTATCAAAATATGAAAGTTATGTATAATAATAAATATAGGTATCTTTCAAAAGGTGTACATTATGGCGAATAAGTTATTTACACTTAATAGATTGATATTCACGCAACCGCCTGTATAACGTGGTTTCCTTCAAGCCTGTCTGCTTTATAAGTTCCTTTGTGGTTAGTTTTCTGTGAGCCCACAAATTCGCCAATTTCATGAAGTTATCGGGGAGCTTTTTTATTGGTCGTCCCAAGTGGATACCCCGTTCCCGTGCTGCTTTTATGCCTTCGGCCTGACGTTTATGAATATTCTCACGTTCACTCTGCGCCACGAAGGACATAATTTGCAATACAATGTCAGCAAAGAAAGTTCCCATCAAGTCCCGACCATTACGTGTATCCAATAAAGGCATGTCAATTACAGCGATATTAATACCGCGTTCTTTTGTCAGGATACGCCACTGGTTTTGGATTTCTTCATAGTTGCGCCCCAGGCGGTCTATGCTTTTTATGTAAATTAAGTCACCCGGGGTTACTTTATTCAGAAGCAATTGATACGAAGGCCGATTAAAATTTTTGCCGCTTTGTTTGTCCACAAAAATATACTCTTCCGGTATTTTCAATTCTAGCATAGCAAGTATTTGTCTGTCTTCATTTTGGTCGATGCTTGACACTCGTACATAACCGTATGTAGTCAATAGTAATTCCTCCTTGGTTCATAAAATAAACATCCTTTTCATTTCTCCACAAGATACAAATATTCTTTAACATGAATTTCGCGGGTTTTTAGATTCCTGCTGCCTCGGAATGTATTATATTTTGTTTCCAGTATTTCTGTTTTTCCGGTTTTTTTCAGCATGGTTATCATTTCTTCGGGGCTTATAAAGCCTTCCGAGTTAAACGAAACAATTATATATTTTGATTTTATGTTTTCAACAAGGGACGATAAAGATTTTAAGGCGCGGCCTGCCTTGTTGTAATCCGACCTTTTCCAATTTTCGGGTATGCCGGAAACTTTGCTTGGATTTTCAGGATATTTATAATCTAAAATTAAATTGAGCATAAAATAATTTGAGCCGTAGGGGTGTTGATTGTAAGGCGGGTCTAAATAAGCGATATCCACTTCCGGCAAAGAATTAATAATCTCGTTTGAATCGCCGTTGTAAATCATTGTTTCGCAGTTAAAATTGCTGAAAATGGGGAAAGGTAATGTTATATCGCTTGTTATTCTGAATAAGGCGTCTTTGTTGTTTCCGCCGAATTGTCCGACGCCTGTTTCCTTGTTTTTATAAAACCCCTTGAATACACCCGATGTATTTGCGTGTATAGAAGCTTCCGACAACAGGGGGGCAAGAAAATATTTTTGATGTTCTTTCGGTATGGTATCAATTAATTGGCGCATGGTGTCTATATACATTGCGTTCCTTGTAGTATAAAAAACACGTTCATTCCTTTTTATTTTTTTGTCATCTTTTGGCGCGTATAATTCGCAGATAATCCCCTTAACAAGATTATTGTTAGCCTTATCAATTAATTCATTATAACTTTTTCGCAAATCAGCTTCGTTTCTTTCGTTGTCGTTGGACAAATAACACTCATTTATTAAGGTTGAGTACTTTTCAAGATCGTTCACGATTAATAAGTTTGAAAACCGCTTAAAATATCTTGCAACAACACCCGAACCGCTGAAGACGTCAAAGGTTTTAAGTTTTTCTTTTTTTAATTTTTTTTGAATTTTAGTTATTCCGCCGCCGATAAAGTCCAATAACGCGCGTTTGTTTCCGATGTATGTGATAAGCTGTTGGGTAAGATATTCGGTTTTTTCAATGACAGTATCATTCATGTAACAATATGAGCGCTACTTAAAATCCTTAACCCCTGTAAGGTCGAGCGTGGCGAAATAGTCGTCTACGGTTTCGGAGCGGCGGATTTGTATGATAGAGCCGTCTTGGCGCAGGAGCAGTTCCCCGCAGCGGAGTTTGCCGTTGTAGTTAAAGCCCATCGCCCTTCCGTGGGCGCCTGCGTCGTGGATTACTACAAAGTCGCCTATTCCGTTTTCGCTGGCGGCGGTTATTTTCGGCAGGTTTCGCTGAACGGCGAATTTGTCGTTGTTTTCGCACAGGCTGCCTACAACGTCGTAAACTTCTGTTAACGGGGTGTTTTCCTTTCCGGGGATTGTTATGTGATGATATGCGCCGTAAAGGGCGGGGCGCATTAAGTCGGCCATGCAGGCGTCCAACCCGATGTAATTGCGGTATATCTCTTTTTTGTGAATTGCCCTCGCAACAAGCCAACCGTAAGGACCTGTTATGACCCTGCCCCATTCGGTGCGGATGTTTATAGGATCAAGCCCTGCGGGTTTTATAATTTCGCTATACGCTTTTTGAATAACTGAGGTTAAAGTTTGATAGTCTACCGCTTCCTGTTCAGGCTTGTAGGGGATTCCGACTCCTCCGCCGAGATTGATAAACTCAAGGCGCACTCCCGCTTTTTCTTTTATCTCAACGGCAAGCTCGAAGAGCATTCTTGCTGTCTCAATGTGATAAGGTGCGGAAAGCTCGTTTGAAGCGACCATTGTGTGCAGGGCAAAGCGTCTTACTCCCTTTTCCTTCAATAGCGAGTAACCGTTGATTAGCTGTTCGCGTGTAAGGCCGTACTTTGCCTCTTCGGGCTTGCCGATTATAGCGTTGCCTTCTTTTAAGCGGCCGGGATTGTAACGCATTGAAATTAATTCGGGCAGGCCCGCTGTTTTTTCCAGATACTCAATATGGGAAAAATCGTCCAGATTGATCACCGCTCCCATTTTAAGGGCGGCTCTGTATTCGCTTGCCGGGGTTTCGTTGGCGGTGAGCATGATGTCTTCGCCCTTCATTCCGGCCATTTCCGCAAGCAGAAGTTCAGGGTAGCTGGAACAGTCGGCGCCAATGCCTTCTGAGGCGAGAAGTTTCAATATATATGGGTTTGGCAGAGCCTTAACCGCAAAGTGGTTTTTGTAAGAGGGAAAAACCGAAAACGCCGCCTTTATCCTGCGGACATTTTCGATAATGGCCTTTTCATCGTAAACGTAAAAAGGAGTAGGGTACTTTTGCGCAATTTTTTCAAGTGCGTCTTTATCCAGAGGGAATTTTTTTTCGTTCATTTTTGTGTTCTCACTTTGGGGCTTTTATATAGCCTAAATGCTTTAATAGTTCCGCATTTAAAATACCGCCGCCTGCGGCTCCTCGTATTGTATTGTGCGAAACCGCCGTAAAACGGATATCAAAAACAGGGCAGGGACGAAGCCGCCCGACAACAACCGCCATTCCCTTGTCTGCGTCACGGTCTTTGCGGGGCTGGGGACGGTTCTCTTCCTCACGGTAAATAATCGGATGCACCGGAGCCATTGGGAGCTTTTTTTCCTGCGGAAGGCCTTTGTAGGCTGACCATATCTCTTTGATTTCTTCCAACTTGGGTTTTTTCATTCCAAAGTCGAGAGATAGACACGCTGTATGTCCGTCTACAACAGGCACACGGTTGCAGCAGGCTGAAATTTTCGGCATAACGGCGTTTTTGATTTTCCCGTTAATAATGGTTCCGAAAATTTTCAAAGGCTCTTTTTCCGACTTTTCCTCTTCGCCGCCGATGTAGGGAACAAGGTTATCTATAATGTCGAGAGACGGAACGCCCGGATATCCGGCCCCTGATACCGCCTGCATTGTCGTGACAATGATTCTTTTCGCTAGATAGCCTGCCTGTACAAGAGCGTGCAGGGGGAGCATATAACTTTGAATCGAGCAGTTGGGTTTTACCGCAATAAATCCTTTTTTCCAGCCGCGCGCTTTTTGCTGAAAGGGGATGATGTCCGCATGATGAGGGTTTATCTCTGCTATTAAAACCGGAACATCCGGCGTCCAACGGTGAGCCGAGGCGTTGGAGATTACGGGAATACCCGCAGCGGCATATTCTTCTTCCAGGGCACGGGTTTCGTCTTTGCCCATTTCCAGAGCGGAAAACACAAAAGAGCATTTGTTCTTTTTATTTGCCTCTACAGCTCGGCTTACATCGTTGGCGTCTTCTACCGTTATACTGCCAACATGAGGAGCGTAAGTTTTGGCAAGCTGCCATCTTCCCGCAACGGCGTCTTTATATTTTTTTCCGGCGCTCCTCGGCGAGGCTGATACAAAACGTACCTCGAACCAAGGGTGATCATTGAGAAGAGAGATGTATTGCTGTCCGACCATTCCCGTTGCGCCTAAAATGCCTACCGGAATCTTTGCCATAAGTTGCTCCTTGTGTTTATGTTAATGAACTATGAAATTAGTGTCAATGATTTAGAATTCTGCCGCGCTATTTCGATGACAGGTTATATACGCCGTCCCATGAATCTTCGGGCGGCGCTTTGATGAAATTGTTACAGCGTTCAATATACATCTTTGAAGGTTCATCATCGTCCTTGATCGAAAGAGTTTCCTTAAAACCCTGCGCCGCCTGTTTCCAACTGCGTTTTTCAAAGTTATCCAACGCTTCGTGGAAAACTGTAACAAGTTTTCTTTGTTTGTCGTTTGCCTGCTCCGCTGTATCCAGCAGTTCGCAAAGGCGCACAGGCTCGTAAATTCCCACGACCCTTACCCGGTCAAGTTTTCTATATAGAAGCTTGTTGCCGGTTTCACGTATCGTGTCTTCCGAGGCGAGTATCCATGTTCCGTACTGCTTGTTTACTCCCTCAAGACGAGCCGCAAGGTTAACGGCGTTTCCCATGATGGTATAGTTCATTTTGTTGGCGGTTCCCATGTTGCCCGCTACCATATACCCTGTGTTTATTCCGATGCGGGTTAAAAGCGGCATAGGGGACAGTTTCTGTTCCATGACGGTCTTGTTAAGCTCCGCTTCAAGCTTTTTTATGGAGATTGCGGAAAGACAGGCGTGAAGCGCATGATCTTTCAAATCAAGCGGAGCGCCGAAGAAGGCGATGATTGCGTCTCCTTCGTATTTATCAATAGTTCCTTTCTCCGCAAGGATAATGTCGCTCATTGCGCCCAGATACTTGTTTAAAAGACTTACAAGGCTTTCCGGATCAAGCTGTTCCGAGATAGTGGAAAATTTGGCGACATCCGTAAAGATTGCAGTCATGTGGCGTTTGGTTCCGCCGAGCTGCAGGCGTGAAGGATCGGCGATTATTTCTTTTACTACGTCGTCCGATACATAAGTGGAAAACGCCGTGCGGATAAACTTTTTTTCTTTTTCCGAACCGGCATAGGCGATAACCTCGCGGGTTATTATTGCGCCAATCATAGCGAAAACAGCGCCGAGAGGCCCCCAGTAAATTCCTGTAAAACGGAACAGCAGTATTGCGGCGATGAAAACAAGAAAAGCTGCGGCAAAGCCCGTTGAAGTACGAATGACCGGAGACTGGCGGGCGGTTAAAATGAAAAAGAGCGGAATAAGTATCAATAAAAATATGATGCGGGACCATTTACCCAAAGTAATAATAAAGCTTTCGGAAAGAATCGTATCCAATACGACGCCGTGCGTACCGACGTTAATATACTCGCCGTAAAAAGGATTTGCGCCGATATCCGTTGTACCTGTATCAACCCTTCCCATAATGCAGAATTTGTTCTTAAACATCTTCTCATTTTCTGCGCTTATTTTTTTGCGTTGTTCAAAATTTTCTTTAAGGATATTAACCAACTGAGATATATAATCCGCTTCGCTTCCCAGTACTTCGGCGTTTTTAGGATATTTTTCGCTTAATTGTACAGCCAATTCTTTTACCTTTATGTCTAAATCCATTAAGAATAATTCTTCCAATAACTTGTACGCTTCACTGCGGCATTCAATATAATTACCGAAAAAACTTTCGGACTCATATTCAATCGCCGAAGCTTTGGTTTTGTTTACAGCGTCAAATAAATCCTTCAGGTTGGCAATAAGAACGGGAGCGTGGTTTATTGAAGGATCAAATTGGGCAAACAGCCATATATCGGCGTCCGCAAGGGCTCTGCTGTAAAGTTCAATATCCGCTTCGATTTCATCTAGCATGGAAAATTGCGCAAAGGATATATGGCTGTAACTGTCATGGTAATCTTTTTTGGGCCAGTCAAGCAGCATTCTGCCCTTGTGATCCAGAGGGATAACAATGTCCTTTGTCTTGCCGTCGGGAAGATGCGCCTGTTTAATGATTAATTTATTTTTTTTAAGAATAATTTCAGGATTGCCAAGATAATTAATAAGAGGGGCGAAGGAAAGCTGAAGGTACCAGTAATCATCTATTTTTTGGGTAAGATATATACGCCGCCTAATACCGTCTTCATCAACTTCTACGTTTGTAAATCCAGCTCCTTTTGCCGCCTGAGCGAATGCCGGAAGAGCGGGCAATATATCAATAAAACCCGCTCCTTTGTGCGCATTGGCGGAAGCGTTAACAGGGTATGCGAATCGTTCCGCTGCCGGGCGGCGCTGCGCTTGTTCGCCATCCAAAGGCTTCATTCGTAAATTGAGCGTAGACCAGCTTTTGCCTAAAAGAGAAATCGCCTGAGCCAAATAGCGGTCGTTATCACGGGCGATACCCTGCGCTTTTGTGAAAAGGTCTTTATGTAAGTCATTGACAAGCTTTACGAAAGAACCGGAATAATGATCAATATCGTTTCTTCCGATTCGTCCGGCTTTTAAGGCGGAAAAAATTTCCTGCGCATTGGAATTTATTTCCGAAAAACTGCGGTTAAAGTCGTTGCTAAGGCCTTGATTCAAGTATAAGCTGTCTATTCCCTGAGGGCCGTGGTCAATATATTCAATATCGAAAATAGCCGCTCCTACCTCGTATTCTTTCAGGCGTAAAAGGCCTTCCGCCATAATTGAACGGGGCCAGGGAAAAACGCCGTTGTAAAAAATAGCTGAGTCGTCTATATCAAGAAAAACCACATTATCTATGCGTTCTCTGTTGGAGCGGAAGCGCATAAAGAAATCGTACAGGCGGCTTTCAAGAGAATTGAAAGCGCCTATAATATATAGAAGGGAAAACAGAAGGGAAGCGGAAAAGCCGATTATGGCGTTGTATCTGTAACGCATTGAAATTTAATTATAGTATGAAAAATAGAGTATTACCAGTATAGACTAAAGCCCCAGGTCTTTTCCTATCAGAACAATCTTTATTCTTCCTGCGGGTTTGCAGAATCTTGTTGAGACAAAATAAGAACAGATTGTGTCCGCTCCCATACAGTCGGCGCAGGTTCCTGTTTCGCTGCATGGCGTTTTAAGGGACGGAAACCTTTGGGCGTTAAGAGGCGCCGCTATGGTTCTTGCCCGCACAACTGCGTCTTCGTAAGTTTTGGCGACCTTGTTCATTCCCGCCGCAATAATTACCTGTTTTGGACCGTAAATCATAGCGGCGACCCTGTTGCCGTTTCCGTCGATGTTTACAAGCCAGCCGTCCTCGCTTATGGCGTTTGTCCCGGCGAGAAAAGTGTCGCATAACAAAGCCCGGTGCATAATGTCCTGCCGTTCTTCGGGGGAAGCCGCTTTGTCCCTATCCAACACGCTGTAGCCCTCTTTCACAAGCCTTTCCTGAATACCCATATCCACAAGCGTCACGGAGCCGCCCCATGAGACCGTGTGATTTTTCGGAATTAATGAGAGAATTTTATCTGCCGCCTCAGCTTCGCTTTCAAAATAAAACGCCTCGAACCCTCTGGCATTAAGCGCCTTTACAACCTTCGGCGCAAGTTTAGAATATCTTATTTCCGGCATTGTTTTCATGTTAACCTCACTTTATTTTAACAATCTTTTGATTAAATTCAAAGAGGAGTCATTATTTCTTGACAAATCTCTTTTTCTGCTTGTACCATAATATATGGAGAAAAGGACAACAGTCAGGATCGGAGCAAAATCCAGCTATTTTAACCGCTCATGGATGCTTTACGCAATGTTGGCGCTTCCTATGTTGTTTTTTATCATATTCCGATATATTCCAATGACAAATATCGTAATTGCTTTTAAAGATTACAATATATTTAAGGGCGTTTGGTCGGAAGGCTCTCCTTGGGTTGGATTAAAATGGTTCAGGCGTGCTTTTGCGTCCAGAGATTTCTGGAACGCCATGAGGAACACCATCTATCTTAATTTTCTTGATCTGATACTTGGCTTTCCCGCTCCCATCATTCTTGCCCTTTTATTAAACGAAGTTGTTTTTAAAACCTATAAAAAATTAACCCAGACAATTATTTATCTTCCGCACTTTTTATCTTGGATTATAGTTTCAAGCATTGCTTCAAGGCTCTTGGCTCCTACCGCAGGGGTTGTAAATATTTTCCTTAGAAATAATCTGGGAATTGGTCCGATTGATTTTCTTATGGACAAAGGCAAATGGGTAATGACTTACATCTTCTTTGGAATATGGAAGGAAATGGGATGGGGAACAATCATTTACCTTGCGGCGATTACAGGGATTAATCCCGAACTGTACGAAGCGGCTGAAGTAGACGGCGCAGGCAGATGGCGTAAACTCTGGCATATAACCCTGCCGGGGCTTAGACCGACCATTGTAGTCTTGCTGATTATGAATATCGGCCGTATTCTTGGCATTGAACTTGATCGTCCTTATACCATGATGAATGACATAGTAATGACAGTAGCCGATGTGCTTTCTACCCTTGTTTACCGTGTAGGTATCCGCTCCTTCCAATATCCTTTGACGGCGGCAATCGGGCTTTTCCAGTCGGTGATATGCGTGATCTTCCTTGTATCCGCAAACGCCTTTGCTAAAAAATTCGGCGAACGAGGTATATGGTAGTATGATTAAATCAATAAGAACAAAAGTCGGCGACTGGCTGGTAATTCTTTTTTGTTTTTTAATTATACTCCTGTGCCTTATGCCCATGTTGAATCTTCTCGCCCAATCTTTAAGCAGCGCTCAGGCTGTAATTAACGGCAAGGTAACCTTTACGCCAATCCTTCATAACTTTGAAAAAAACAGTTACAAGTTTGGGATAACAATGGAATCCTACAAATATGTGTTTTTGGATCCCGCCTTTGCCCGCTCCATGTGGTGGACGGCAATCCTTACGGTTATCTGTACGTTTGTGTCTCTGGCAATGACTGTATTGTGCGCCTACCCGCTTACTTACAGTTGGCTCAAGGGAAGGGGAATTATTAATACGCTGATTATTTTTACAATGTATTTCAGCGCTGGAACCATTCCAAACTATGTATTGATGAAAACATTGGGGCTTCTAAACAATCCGCTTGTATTGATTATTCCAAACTGCCTTTCGGTTTTCAATATGATAATTCTGCGCAGTTTCTTTTTTGGAGTTCCGGACAGTTTAAGAGAGTCTGCGGAAATTGACGGCGCAAACCCGTTTGTAGTGCTGATTAAAATTTATCTTCCTTTGTCTGCGCCCGTTTTGGCTACCCTTGCCCTTTTTTACGCCGTAGGCCGCTGGAACGGATTTAGCGATGCTCTTCTTTACATCAACTCTGCGCCCAAATGGGTCCCAATCCAGCTAAAGCTCTGGCAGTTGATTCAAAATATGACATCAATTGATTTAAGTACTGTGGAAATGGTATCAAGTACAGTACCCCGTGCGTCGGACGCCATTAAAGCCGCCGCTATTATGTTTGCTACAGTGCCGATACTGATTGTTTATCCCTGGCTCCAGCGTTACTTTATTGCAGGTGTTACAATTGGAGCGGTAAAAGGGTAGAATAGGCCTATATGGAAGTATAGACATATATTTTTTAGGAGGAATTTATGAGAAAATTATGGCGGGTTTTGGTTGTTTTAATGGCTGTCATTACTTTGATAACCACCGGTTGTAAAAAACAACCTGCACAGCTTACAGTGGAAATCTTTGACCGTGGTACAGACGGCGGAAGATCCCTTGCGTACGACAACGCATGGACCAACTGGATTAAAGAAAAGGTAAAGGCCGATCTTAACATCGACGTTACCTTTGTCCCTGTAGGCCGTTGGTCGGAAAACACCGACATCGTCAATTTGATGGCATCTTCAAGCGCTCCGGATCTGTGCTATACGTACGCCACAGACATGGTTGCCAGTTTCCGTGATCAGGGCGGTGTTCTGGACATTGCGCCCTTTATTGACAAGTATCTTCCCGATCTGAAAAAACTGCTCGGCGCAGACCCTGTATTCACCGGTAAGGATTTTATCTACCGCAACGCAGACCCGGCAACAAAGAAGATTTATTCTATCCCCAGTTTCCGTGTCGCTCTTGCGCAGAGGAATGTTTTTATCCGCAAAGACTGGCTTGATAAACTGGGATTGCCCTTACCCACAAACATTGATCAGTTCCATGACGCTCTGATTGCTTTCCGTGACAAGGATCCCGGCAATGTGGGAAGAAACAGGGTTGTTCCTTTTGGGCAGAACAAAGACGCCCGTTGGGGACTTGCTAACCTTATACACAACAGCATTGATACAAAAATCAGCGACAGGGATCGTTGGATTTACAGCACTCATGAGCGCTATATTATGATGCCGGGTTACAAAGACGGCGTGCGCAGAATGAACCAGTGGTACAATGAAAAATTGATTTATCAGGATTTCCCGCTTATGGTCACCGCCGATGATTTCTACAACCAGATGAAGAGCGGTGTTGTAGGAGCTTTCTGCCAAAACTGGGATCTTCCCTACAGGCAGGATTATAAGATTAATGAAGAACTTGCCAAGAATGTACCCGGCGCTGAATTTGTCCCGATAGACGTAACCGTAAACAAAGACATGATGGATAAAGTCGGCTTGCAGATTTTTATTCCTTCTTTCTCTAAAAACCACATTGCGGCTTTGAAGTACCTTAACTGGATCGCAAAACCGGAAAATTATCACTTCCTTCAGGTTGGCAAAGAAGGCGTGAATCACAAGCTTGTAGACGGTATTCCCAATACTGTAGCCCGCCCCGCCGGCGATGAATGGTTTATGAACTCCTCAAATAACATTGACTACACTATGCCGATGAACGGAGTAGAAATGGGAAATACGGAACTTAACGCCAGAGTATTGGCCCTTAGTTACGGCAATACGCCTCCTGATGTTATTGTTAAAGCGTACAAATATTCCACAGACGGCGCACGTGCCGCTGCGGTATATCAAGCCACGACAACCGTAAATCAATATGCCCAAACCTTGCAGGACAAGGCGGACGCTCTTCTGGCTCAGTCGATTAGGGCAGACCCGAAGGACTTTGACCGCATTTGGGACGATGGTATTAAAGACTGGCTTGCCTCAGGCGGACAGGAAGTAATTAACGAAAGGTCTTCTCTTTACAAATAATTTGTTAACAAACCCAAAAAGCCTGCCGCTTTAAGTTGGCAGGCTTTTTTTACAAAACAAGTAAGTATTAGAACACCTGTTCCAAAACATAAAAGACGCTTTTATCTGTGCCAAAGACAATTCTTTTCCCGGCAATAACGGGGGCGGAAAGAAGGCAGCCTTCGGTTTCCATCTCCCATAACAACTTGCCGTCTAGCGCTGAGATACAGACAAATTTTGACGGGATATAATTATCCCCTTCCAGACCGAAATATACCCTTCCTGCCGCAACCGTGGGGGCGGAGCTTACCGGAATATCATAAACCTGCTCCCATCGCAGGGCGCCTGTTTTTGCGTCAAAAGCACGGGCGGAGCGGTCGCCTCCTGTAAAGATGACTAAATCCTTCCATACAGTAGGGGCCATAAAGTCCAGTTTGTTTACATTTCGCAAGAACAACATGTATGAGTAGTCCTCGCCTATGATATTTCCGTCACGGTGCTGTTGCCACACAATTTCTCCGGTGTGGCGGTTAAATGCATAAAAACCAAAGTACATATTGTCGTAAAAATCCACCGTTCCAATGTATAAAAGGTCTCCTCGTATTGCGGTAAATGAATACCAAATTGCGTTGATTTCATGGTAAGCGAGATACCAAAGAAACTCCCTTTTGTTTATGTCATAAGGACCTATTAATTCGACCCTGGGGCCTGTGCCGTAGTACATCACATCGTCGGCCATAAGGAAAGTGTAGTGCGACCAGCCGGGGTTATCAAGTATGAATTGCTCCTTACCGTCCGGGGAAAGAAAATAAATGGCGTCCGAGTCTCCAACAAAAATAATATAATCGCCGTAACGCTGAACCTGGGAATTGATCTGGCTTTGAGTCTGAAATGTCCACATCTCCTGTCCGGTCTCACGGGAGAGGGCGTAAAGTTTGCCGTCTTTGCTGCCAAAGTAAACCTGATCCTTGTCGGCGTAGGGAATCGAGTTGATCTCCGCTCCGCTTTTGAACACCCAACGCATGTATCCGCTTTCAACGTCCAGAGCGTAAAAGTTGCCGTCATCGGAACCGAAATAAATAGTGTCCCCCATTACCACGGGCGGGTTAAGAGAGAGTATTCGCTCATCGTTGTTCTGAAGTTTTATCTTCCAACGCAGGCCCAAAGGCGGAGTGATACGGGATGAGCTTACGCCTCGTCCGCCTTCTCCACGGAACTGAACCCAGTCCTTGCTGCGTGAACAGCCGCAAAGGAGAACAAGGCATACAAGAGCGAAAATTTTTATCCTCATAAATAACCAAGCCCTCGTAAACTTATAAAGCGTATCAGCCAGCCGTGTATTCCACGCCGTTTCGTGGTTTTAATTATATTGTGGTATTCCCTTTTCAGCCGCATAAAACTCTCGTCCATTTGGGCGCTGTCCTTAAACTCACGCCAGCGAAGCTCCGTGTAAATAGAAGCGAAATTTTTGAAGTGCGGATTTTCAAATGCGCCCGCTCCCATAGCGGCGCTCAATTTTGTGAGCGGGAACAACTGAGCGTACTCAATGGCGGTTTTTGAGGCGGGTTTAACAGGTTTGCCGTCCGCCGCAAGCCGGGCGAGAAGGAGCAGGTACAGAGAGCGAGCACCCTCTCTTCCGCCTCGCCGTGTTCCAAGGTACAGGGCAAGCTCACGGCCGTAGCGTAGAATATAGGCGCAGAGGAGCGCAAAAACTGCCATGATTCCGGCAGCACGCAGTACCGCAAGCCAAGGAAATTTACGTACTTGCGAAAAAAGTTTTTTTTCGTCGATAAGCGGTATAACAACATCCCATGTGCTGAAATCGCCTGAGCCTTCGGGCGGAATGGCGAAAGATGTCGCCTCGAAATCTAGCCAGCCGTAATCGGGAATGTAGAATTGCGTCCATGAGTGGCTGTGAAGATTAGTTACCATATATAAGTTTTCAAGAGGGAATTGCTGTAAATACGGGATTTTGCTCCGCAGAGTATAAAGCCCTCTAAGATGAGCCTGTGTTTGCAGACCCTCCGCCGCAAGATAGCCTGTTACAACCCTGGACGGAATGCCGGCGAGCCGCCCAAGCAAGGCAAGCGAATTTGAAAATTCAGTACAATCACCTTCCGCATGGTTAAAAAGAAAATCTTTAATATCCTCAACAGTAAGCCCTTCGGTATAACTCAAATTGTATTGGTATGTTGAAAAGCCGGTAAGCAAAGCCCAAATTTTTTCCAGATGCTCATTGACAGGCTTGATGGTTTCTTCTTGTCCGATAAGCTCGGCTAGTATATCTTTGCGGTCTTCCTTCCATTTTTTCAGCGTTGTGTTAAGGAATGTCCTGAAAGCTTTCTCGTCGTCTTCGTACAGGGGAATATCCATGTACGAGGCAAGAGAAATTTTTTCAAAATCGCTTAAAGGCCGGGACGGTTTGTAAATAAGCGCCAAGGGGTCTCCCAAATGGGTATTTGATACAACCTGATGAATATACCGAAGAGGACCTGAGTTTTCGCTTAATATCGTAGGATCGATTGAGAGAGGGCGGTAAGGCAGATACTTCTGCGGTAAAACCGACATTGATGAAACTTCCTGCCGTTCTCTGCCTATGTCAACTTCCGGCTCGTTGTCGAACCATGTAATGAAAAATCTCTGCCTGGCAAGTTTGTTCAGCGGCTCCTGCGGGCTTAAAAGAAAGCCGTTTACAGGATCAAGCTGTCCCCTAAAGACGTCGCCCATGTACACGGGTTCCCTGTCCGTAGCGACAATCATTACCATATATTGACGGTTATCTTTGGAGCTTCCTTCTCCTTTTTTACCCCTGCCGGTTTTGTTCTGCCAGTTGTATTCGGAAATGCCTCGTAATTCCTGTTGATGGGGATCATTGCCCCTAGGAAGCGTCTTGCGTCCTTGCCGCCTTTCTCCGGATTCCTTAGGTATGCCTCGATCAGAACCGTCCCTGACTCTTTCCGGTATTTTTTCGGGAAGCAAATTGTCGATTACGGAGTTGCGGACAAAATCAGGAGGCAGGACAACCAGAACCAAAACCAGCAGAGCGCCGGAGACAAGCGCAAACAAGGTTCCTTCTTTTACCGCTCCGCTTGTACTTTTTGGAAAGAGGCAAAGGTAAATTACGGCGCTGTGAAACAGAAAGACAACCGCCGTCCAAACAAAGATAAACTGGGTAAGAGCGGCGCTTTGTCCCGCAATTTCTTCGCCGGAACGGGACAGCGAAAGCAGACGCAGACAGACCCATGCGAGAAAGAAAGGTTCTAACATAGCGGGTTTGGCCCAGAGCGGATAGTTAAACAGTAAGTAAGTAAGGGTAAAACTTACAACGCCGGCGAGAAGAAGCTGAAAAGTGCCAAACCCAAACCAGCCTGCCCACGCCGAGATAAAAAGCAAAGACGTTCCGGCGATGATACATCTTTTCTTAAAGGTAAGATTGGGAAAAGAAAGGAAGGCAATTAACGCTTGCACGGGAATGATGATAAACCATTGAGTAAAACTGATACGATCGAATGTAACCGAAATGCCGGGGTGAAGGAGTATCAAGGCGGTAACGCTGAAGTATAAAAAGAGGCGCAGCCAGAAAAGGACGTACCGGGATTTTTTCATAGCCTTGTCTCCGCGAAAAGCCTTTCTACCCTGACGGCTTCGGCCCCCAATGGCCTGATCTTGGTTTTTAAAAGCCAGCGGGGAAGGAGAACGCACCCCATTGCAGGAAAGCTCCTTTTGTAGAGGATCTCATGGTCGGGCCTTGTCTGTTTTTTGTTTTTAGCCTCCGCCTTTTTAAGCTCTGCGTTTATGATAGTTCTTTCCGGTTGGATAATGAAAAGGGAGACGGGACGCGGATGGCAGGCAAGCAGGAAGCTTTGAAGCCCCGTGTCGCAGGCGGTTGAAAAGACATAAATGTCCCCCGTTCCGGCTGAAACGCTCCCCTCGTTTCTAGGCGGGAGGAAAGAGAAACCGGCAAGCTCTTCCAGAAAGGCCTCAAGGTCTTCGCTGTCTTCGATTTCCCAGCCGCCCTGCGCGGCGTTGTTTGCTACGGCGCGGATTGAGAACACAAAGGAAGAATTTTCGTCCATAAGGCTTCGCAAGAAATAAGCGAGCCGCGCCTTTGCCCGATCCAAAAGCCACAACGCCTCAAGCGAAGGCTTTTCCGGGCCGAAGTTGCGAAAGTAGATTTCTATTCTGCTGACTTTCTCCTGGTTGTCCGGCGATATGCGGGTGATAAGCGCGTCTATCTTTTCGGAGCTTTTCCAGTTGATGTCGCGCAGGCGGTCTCCCGGCGTGTACTCCCTCATGTAGAAGCGTTCCTCGTTTGTCGAGTTTTTTGTCTTGCGGTCTTCCGCGCCCGACTGCGCGTTGATTTGCAGTTTCTTCCCGAAGCACGGGGCGCTCCTGATGTTTATGGTTCGCTGTAATGTTACGCCGCAGGAAAAAGAAAAGAACCCGAAAATGTCGCGCAGTCTGCAATAGCCGCTGCCGTGAAAAACACCCGACATCGGGAAATCAAGCGAAAGCTTTGCCGCCTCTTCCCCGCGTGCGGTGGAAGTTTCCGCAAACACCGGGCAGTCATTGTCAAAGTTGGGGGAGAATTTTCCGCGTACAAGAAAGTGCATGCGGAAGAACAATGGAACCTGTGCGCCAAGACCTGTTATCAGGCTTTCTTCCCCGGCGCAGGCCGTCATGGGAAGCGGCGGTTTCCAGCCCGGTTCCAGTAAGGCAAGTTTTTTCGCCCTTCTCCGGCCCGCAGCGCCGAGTATAAGCATAAGAAGAAGAATGACGCAAGAAACTAGCATCTCGTAAGAATTGCGGAAATAAAGAGAGCGGGCAAGTATTACAAGGGCAATGACAAGAACCGCTGCCCCCATTGGCGTAAATACAGGCCGAAAGCGGGGCTTGCTCATTACTGTTCCCGCTTCGGTTCGAGAGGGGAATCGCGAACCAGAGGTTCTACAGGGACCGAATTTAAAATATTTTGAAGCGGCGCTTCCGGCGGTATGGAAGGATCACGGGTAATTATACGATGAGCCATAGCGTGAATAAATATTTCCTTAATAATGTCAACTGAAACAAAGTCCATACCACGGCACAGGGCGAGCGAGCGGGCAAGGCGGGAGATACGCACTCCCGCACGGGGGCTTGCCGGAGTTTCAATATCCGGATGCGATCTGGTTTTCCTGACGCAGTTTACAAGGTAGGCCGTTACTTCGGGGTGCATGTGAACCTCATCCACCATTTTTCTCCAGAGGATTAAGTCCTTGCTGTCGATTACGCTTTTAAAACTGTCCCATGCGTCTATCTTGCCGTGCCTGTTGATAATTTCCGTCTCGTCTTCTTCGCTCGGATAACCAAGGGAAAGGCGGATCATAAAGCGGTCAAGCTGAGGCACCGGAAGCGGGAACAGGTGAACGCCTTTCAGGTTCATTGTAGCGATAATAAAGAAAGGGTCTTGCAGGCGGTAAGACTTGCCCTCGATAGTTACGCTTTGTTCTTCCATTACCTGAAAAAAGCTTCCCTGTGTTTTCGGGGTAAGCAGGTTTATTTCGTCGCACAAAACAAAGTGTGCGAAGATGGGGCCCTTGTTAAAAATCAACTCCCCCGAATGGCCCAGAAAACGGTTATACCCCAAAATGTCCTGCGGAAGAAGATCGACCGTACACTGGATACGGCTAAACCCTTCCATTACGGCTTCGTCTTTGCCTTTGTTTTTGGCGCTGTCTTTAGCGAGAGCCATATCCTCAGGATGCCAATGGATAGACTGAGCCAATGCCCTAGCCAGAGAGGTTTTTCCCACCCCGTGCGAATCCGCCAGAATTACATGACCGCCCGCTATCTGAGAAGCGATAATATATTCCAGTTTCTTTGTATCAACTGAAATTAAACTTTTAATATTGTTTATCAATAAATCGATGGATTTCTTTACCTGTATACTCATTGTTATATGTTAGGGCAAATTGAAAAAATCAACAAGAGGGGAAAAGGGCGTTTTATTATGGAATAATCACTGTATATATTTTTGGGATATTTATTTTGAGTTTCATATTAAGGCTTACCTGCCTCTAACTTACGGTTTCGCAGGAATAATAACTCGTCTATTGTTATCATAACAAAATTTAAAATGTACAGGTATAAATTTATGCTGATTGTCTCGTCCGGGTTTGTTTTTATATTGCTCCAGTATTCGGTTAGTTTGAATAAAATACCCGCAACATAGCCTATTTGCAAAACAATAAGGAACAACAGGCTTTTACCGGCTGTTTTTTTAGATACGATTGATTTGTATATAGAGAGCGGCCACGCAAAACCGAAACAAACCAACATTATCGATTCAAAAATATTCATGTATTAACTCCTTTTTATATATTTTTATTTATATAATTATAATTCCAAAATGACAATATCCCTGTATATATAATTATCGAGTATATATTAATCCGTTCCGCTAACCCGAAATACTCTTTTGGGAGTATATTTATCAACATTGCTCCTGTTAGCAAAAGTATTAAGGTGCATAATGAAATAATCCCCATGTATTTATACAAATTTGTTTTAAGAAAACCTATTATAAATAATGTTAATAAAACAATTGTAGACACTACAACCAAAACCGTTACCAGTATATGCATTTTATCTTGAAAATTTCCGGCATAACCTGCTCCCGATAACGGAAAAAACGTATAACCAAGAAATGATATTATTGTCATAAT
>Ga0268262_10001302_pt1 | contig 31275 bp, 34 predicted proteins | sample TergutNc150P3_FD_190354 | JGI IMG/M metagenome (GOLD analysis project Ga0268262, IMG submission 190354) | Nasutitermes corniger P3 segment gut microbial community from laboratory colony in Florida, USA - Nc150 P3 (SPAdes) (version 2) | ecosystem: Host-associated > Arthropoda: Insects >... | reverse complement strand
CAAATACGCAGTATGAGTACAGAACATATGGTGTAATAAAATTACAAGTTCTATGGGGACTTATACCTCCTTTTGAAATAAGTAAAATTGGTCCTTATTATCAGGCTTCTGCGCTAACTCATCCATAAGTAATGTAGGGGAAAAAGTATTAAATTCATTTATTTGATTTGTATATCATGTTTACAGTAAATTACACTATATTTATCAGATAGAAGCAAATCAGAAGATAATGAATGTTGTACGCCAATAATTCGCATAACGAACAGTAACTACTTCGTAGAACGCGCAACCGCAACCGTGCCCGTCGCCACTTTTGCGTAGCGTACTCACATCAAGTGAGTTCGCTATATATCGCGGAAGGAGAGACGGTGCAACATACTTGCTCTCTCTTTGTGATCTTTGTCCTTTTGTGCTTTTTGTGATAATTTTTTTCGAAGGAGTTTTTAACTTGAATGAAACGCTTAACCGCCGCCGTTATCTTATTTTTCTTCTCCTATCTTTCCTCGCCGGCTCTCTACTCACAGGATTTCTCCTCTATCGACCAAGACCTGGCGCAATTGGAATCCTTGATAAACGATTCAATAACCAATACGCAAGAGCAGCAGAGACAGTTGGAAGCCTTGAAGCAGAACTTGAACGCGAGCGCGGAATTAATCGCCAATTACGAGAACACAATCAAAGAGCAAGAGACATTACTAGCGAGCTTACGGGAACAACTAACCGTAATGTCCGAAACCTACAAGATGCAGTCAGCCTTATCAGCGAGATACGCGCAAAGCTCAAAGTTCTGGCAGACTTTTACAATAGTGGCGATTCCGGTAACAGCGATCGTTAGCGGGGTAGTAGGCTTTGCGTTGAGTAGGTAAAATCTTTAGCCATACATCTTGCTATAAAATAGAAGAAAGTACTATACTAATAAGACAATATTAGGTAAAAAATGACCACAGCAGTTTTAAGAAAAGAATTGAAGAATTACATTGAAGCAATGCCGGAACGCAGTCTTTATGCATTAAAGCCGCTTTTATCAGTACTTTCCCAACCGCTGTATACCATTGAAACAGATTTGACACCTGATGAAATAGCTATGATTGATGAAGGCATGGAGGAATACAGAAAAAATCCGTCAAGTTTTGTGCCGCTTGAAAGTATAAAATAATTACACAAACTATTATCAATTAGCGTAAAAGATGTATGCCCAATTAAATACTTGAGGGGTGATCGGAAAAACGAAATTGACGCGACGGCGTAAGTCGGCACGGCGATTTTTTTCCCGGGCAGGACCCCAAATAAAATCTTTAGGCATACATCTTGCCCTTACTTGGTAATAAATTATCAGCATTTACTTACTTGCATAAAGTTTCAGTTTTCGGTAAACTTATCTATATATTTATTCGGAGAATTGTCTCCGCAATGCGGAGACTTCGATATAATTAGCCGCTCGCGCGGCTTAAATTGAGGTTAAAAGAGCATGAGTGTTTTAACAGTAGTTTTATTGGTTTTTTTCGTTATTAACGCGGTTTTACTTGTATTGTTGGTCTTGCTTCAAACTGAGGAAGGCGACGGGCTTGGCGGCATTTTTGCCGGAGGTTCAAATACGGCTTTTGGTTCCCGTTCGGGCAATTTCCTTACACGCGCTACCACTGTTTTGGGAGCTTTATTCCTTGTTATCAGTCTGGGATTGGCGTTGCTCAGCCGCACTCCAGCCGGAACAGGCATAGAGGAAGAGGTGAAAAAATTTATTACTCAAGAAGAAGGAACTAACTGGGTGGAAGAAGCTATAAATCCGTCTCAATCAAATGAACCTTTAAATGAACCCTCAAATGAACCTTAAAGATTTTTTATTACCGGAATTTATCAAGGTAAATTTAAAAGCTGAGGATAAAGACGAAGCTTTTAAGGAATTGACAGCCCATTATTGTAAAACGGCTAATTTATCTTCATATAGTAAAATTCTTGACGCGATAGTAAAACGTGAAGAAAAAATGTCTACGGGTATTCATAAGGGTATTGCGGTTCCTCACTGTCAGACTGACGCGGTAAAAAAACTTTGCGGCGTCCTTGGTGTTTCCGAAAAAGGCGTACAGTACGATTCTTTGGACGGAGAGCCTGTAAATCTTCTTTTTATGTTTATTTTTCCCCTTAATGATACGCAGGAACATCTTTTGCTGTTAAAACATCTTGCCCAGCTTATAGAGCTTCCCAAATTTCAAACGGAGCTTCAGGCTCAAAAAGATCCGCAGAGCGCGTTTAACGTTCTTTGCAAATTTGAAGATATGCTCTGCGGCAAATAACTTCCGCCAAGCGGCGCCGTTATCGTATATTCTAAAAACTCAAGTTTCCACGCGTGAAGAAAAAAACCGCTTTCCTTGCCGAACTTTTTCCCGCCGTATTTTTTATCGCCTGCCAGCGGATACCCGTGAAATGCCGCTTGCGCCCGTATTTGATGCGTCCTTCCTGTGGCAATCTCCGCTTTGATTAATGTGTAATTGCCGTCCGCCGCGAGAGGCGTTACTTTAGTAACCGCGTTTTTACCGCCGTCGGTATTGGACTGCGAGACAAAAGTTTTTTTCTTTTCTTTGTCGCGGATAAGATCGTCCTGCCAGATTTCTTCCCTTTTTAATTCTCCCTCAATAATAGCAAGATAAGTTTTACGCACCTTATGTTCCCGCATGAGAGAGGTAAAAAGACGCGCTCCTTCTATGCTTGCGGAAAAAACAACAATGCCGCTTGACGGTTTGTCCAGTCTGTGCAGAGGACCGGGTTTAAACGACAGCGACGCAGGCAGTTTTTCAGCTAGAAAAGATCGAACCATATCGTCCAGGCTGTTATGCCCGTGAACGGCAAGACCCGCCGGTTTGTTAACCGCTATCAGTCCCGAACCCTGCCATAGAATTTCCGGGGTGGGAAATTGACGGGACAAAGGTTTGCGTATTTGTGTGTTTCCCAAAGAAGATATGGAAATCTTTACGCCGCTTTCGATGCGGTCTTGCGCCCTTCCCGGTTTTCCGTTTACCAGCACTTTTTTCTGGCGCAGGAGACGATGAATTAACGGCAGAGGATAATCCGCAAGCGCCTTGCGTAGAATTCTATCCAGTCTGCGCCCGCTGTCGTTTTCTCCCGTAACAAGTTCCATATATTCATTTATACCGTATTTTTTTCATTATTTCACTTAAAAAGCTGAAAATTCCGTCCTATTGACAAACACCGCGTATTATTGGATCATAATATAATGACAGCGGCAGAACATATAAAGGCTTTGTTAGCGAATAAAATATTTCTATCAACTGTTTGTAGTTTGTGTATAGCTCAAATTTTAAAGCTGGTTTTTCATTTATTTACCAGTAAAAGCAGAAAAAAATTGGACATGATAGAGACAATAATTTGGCGTACGGGCGGAATGCCCTCCAGTCATTCCTCGGCTGTATGCGCTCTTGTCACATCCGCCGGAATTTACAGAGGCATAGAGTCTGATTTTTTTGTTTTTTGTCTTGTCTTTGCTATGGTAGTTCTCCGCGATTCTCTGGGAGTCAGAAGGACTGCTGGTTTACAGGCAAAGGCGTTAAATAACCTCGGAAAACAATCCGCAAAATTTACAGGTTTGGAATTTCGTTCGGTAAAAGAAATTCATGGTCATACTCCGTTGGAAGTATTGGTAGGCTCCTGCCTGGGTATTGTAATCACATTTTGTTTTTGGTTGTTTTAGGCTTATGATATGTCTTTTTTCCGCTCCGTTTTACTTGCAAGCCTTATTTCACTGTTAGCGGCTTTATGTCTTCTTTTTTTAGGCTCCGCAATGGGTTACGAAGAATTCCGCAGCGGGTACGCCGTATTAACCACAGATGATTCAATCGATGACAAAGTTATTCGTTCTCATTTGGAGGCGGGAGAATTATTTTTCGGCGGTTCTCCAATTTCAGAATCTTCGCAATGGGTTTTACTCGATGAATTTGATTCTGTAAAAAAAGTGCCGCTGGATCAATATTCGTCAAGAATTTTTCCGTTTGATCCGCGCAACGACGGTTATGCCGATAAACTAAAAGAAGTATTTGTAAAAAACGGCAAACGTTTTGTTTATGTGCCGCTTTTTCCGGGCAGTTGGAAAACAAATTTTTTGCATAAAAAATTTAATGAATTAATGGGAGATATTCCTTACTCGGTTGAATTTTACGGGATTGGCCGCCCCTTGCTTCTTTTCTTCGGCGTTTACGCGGCGGCATCCGTCATTCTTCTTTATTTGTGCTACAAAAAAAGAAAAATACATCGCAGTATTGTTAATATTATACCAATGGTTCCTGTGCTTTCTTCGCTTGGCTTTTTCGGCTCCGCGGGAATCGGCAGCGCCGCTTTGCTTTTCGGGCTTTTTATTTTGTTAAAAGAACCGCTTAATGAGCTTGTCAATCCTCCGCCGTCAATGGAAAAAGGAGATAAACTTGCCTCAATATATAGAGAAATAATCGTCCCTTATAAATTTTACTGGCTCTTTCTTCCGTTATTTGCCGCGGCTTTTTCAATTTTAATTATTTTTTCTCCGTTAAAATTAATTTTTTTAATCGCCGTAACGGCAATTTCCTTCGCCGTTTTTTTCTTTTCTTTAAAAATAGTGTCGTTCGCCGGAGTAGAACACAAAAGATTTAATCCGTTGCTGATAAAAAGAAAACGCTTTCCCGAATTTGTCTTTCCAATGTATATTTTGCCTTTTGTCGCGGGCGCTTTTATTATCATGTTTTTTCTGCCGTATATGTCCGGAAGTTATAATCCGGGCAGAAAATTCGATATTAAACTGAACGAGCAGGATTATTACGAACATCTGACATATCAAGCTTCGTTTTCGACGCGTCAATTAAGCACGTCTTCCGCCGCTTTTCCGGTCTTTTTTTTCGATGCTGACGGGCTTGTTTCCATGAATAAAACCAATATAAGCCAATCTATTAAAATGAGCGATTATCCCGGTTTTCCGTTAAAGCATTTAATGGATTTTTTTGATAATGTTAATAACAGTAATCTTGTAAAATCCGGTAAAAATACCGGGGGAATTAGGGAAAATTTATCTTTACTGGTATTATTATTGTTTTTATTCCCAAGCCTGCTTTTAAGAAAAAACGGCGATAATCCTCGCGGCGGAGCTTTTGACGGGATAAAAACATATTTGGGAAAATTAAGGTTAACGGGTATTAACTGGAATAAAAAACTATTGTATAATGATAAGAGCTTTTTACGCAGTCGTAAGGACGCATAATTTATGAAGATATATTCGTTTCCAAGGGGAGGGTTCCTTTATGAAGATCCCACTTCCCCAATAAAATCATCAGCCGCGAATGCTTTTTTGCCGGCGCTTTCCGTTATCTCGCTTGGTAATAAGGCAAAGCCTGTTTATCCTATTGTGAGTATCGGAGAAACTGTCCGCGAAGGCATGCTGATTGGCAGAGCGTCCGGCGCGGGCACGGCAAATGTGCACGCCACTGTTCCCGGCAAAGTTATTAAAAAAGTTTCGTGGGTAGATAAAAACAATATTAGTAATGACGCCCTTGTAATTAAAATGGAAGGCGCGTTTGAAAAACTGGGCAGAAAAGAAGACATTTTAATATGGAACGGTTTAAATTGTTATGATTTGCAAAAAATTATTTCCGATTACGGAATTGTCGAAATGGAAAATGACGAGAAACCGCTTTCCGATATAATTTCCGCCGCAAGAAAAAAAGACAAACTAACGCTTGTTATCCGTTGTGTTTTTGACGATCCGTGGCTTGTCGCCGATTACGCTCTTTGTCAGGACAGATTGAACGCCGTAATAGAAGGCGCGGCTATTGTGGCAAAAGCGTGTCTTAAAGTAACGCAGCTTGTTTTTGCCGTTTCACATCATGAACAGGAACTTGGAGAAAAACTTTTATCCGCCGCGGGGCAATTTCAAATTCCGTCGTCGCTTGTTCTGACAGGCTCCCGTTATCCGCAAAGGAACACTAGGGAGCTTAAACTTGCGCTTCACACTTACGAAAAAAAAGAAAACGTCGATTTAGGATCGCTTTTAATACTTGGTCCTTCCGTTCTTGCTGCCGCTTTTGACGCGGTAGTGCATAAAAAACCCATTTTAGATCGATATGTCGCCGTAGGCGGTTCGGCTGTTCACAAACCGCAAATAATGAAAATCAGAATCGGAACAAGAATCGGCGAAGTTATTGAACAATGCGGCGGTTTTATTGAAACGCCTGAAAGAATTTTAACAGGCTCGCCGCTTTCCGGCAGGGAAGTAAAATACCTTGACGAGCCCGTGGGAAAATCATGTTACGCTATTGCCGCCATGTCAAAATCGCAAGCCTCGATTCATGCCCAGTTGAATTGTATCAACTGCGGCGAGTGCAGAGTAGTCTGTCCTATGGGGCTTGATCCTCAAAATATATACAAACGTTTTAAATTGCACGAGTTTGAAAGATCCGGTCATATAGGCTGTCACGGATGCGGATGCTGCGAGGTAGTTTGTCCTTCCTCTTTGCCGCTATTGGAGACTATTATGGAAAATAATCAGGAGGACGCAAGTGCCTGATGACAAGATAATTTTTTTAAATAAACCGCAGATAAATACTTCCTGTCCAAGCGCCCTTAGAATGTGGCTTATTTGCGCTTGCGCGTTTCTTTGCGTTATTCAATCAGCTTTCAGCGACGGCGGAAGATCGCTGGTTGTCGCTCTTACTGCGTTTTTTTCCGCGTTGATAATTGAATTTTTATATACACACAAAAAATACGGAGCCGCTAAAATAAAAGACGGAAGCGCCGCCGCTACGGCTATGATTCTTTCCATACTTTTACCAAATCAAATACATCCTGTTCTTGTTTTTTTAGGCATCGCTTTCGCGATTGTTGTGGTAAAGCACAGCTTTGGCGGACTTGGTTCAAACTGGCTTAACCCCGCCCTTGGCGGCTGGCTGTTTATACGGTTTTCATGGTCATCGGCTTTTACAAACACGTCTAACGGTTCAACGCCTTCAGTTTCGGAAATGTTAATACCATCCGATATAAGCGCGTTTGATAGTCCTGTTACGGAATTTTTTAATAACTCGATATTTTCCATTGCCGGCGTACAGCTTCCGTCGGGATATATTAATCTTCTTTTTAATAACAATGATGGATTAATTACAGACAGAGGTTTATTTTTTCTTTTGGTAGGCACTGTAATTATTACCGCGGTAGGGATTAACCGCGGCTGGGTTCCTTTGGTTTTTCTTGGGGTTTACGGTTTTCTTGTCCGTTTAGCCGGTGATTTATCGGGAATGTACTGGAACGGGGATATGTTATACGGCATATTTTCGGGGGGTACGATTGCGGCGGCTTTTATTCTTGCGGCGGAACCGGCTAGCGGCGCTAAATTAAGATCCGGAATAATATTTACAGTTGTATTAAGCGCGTTCCTTTCATGGTTTTTCAGATACAGATGTATGGAATATTACGGGTGCTTTATCGCCCTTGCTTTGACAAATTGCATAACGCCTATTGTCAGGCTTTTAGAAGATAAAATTATTCTGTTCCGTATTAATCACGACAGTTTCCGGGAGAATTCCTTATGAAAGACAAACTAATTTTACTTGGCTGGATTGTGGGACTGCTTTTGCTTGTCTGTGTTCTTTGGATTCTTGTTCAACCGGCGCTTACGTTTCATCTTTTGCGTAATGTAAACAACGTGTTAATTATCAATAATGATCCGCGAAGAATATCCGCTTATTTACAGACAAAACCCGGAAAAGCGGAAATTTTCGGATACTGGTATACAGTGTATAATTCCACAAATAAATTTTTTGTATTTACAACATTTCAGGACGGAATACTTGTTCCGCTTGGCGCGGAAGTTTCAGCCGACGGCGCAGTGAGTGAAATACTGCCGTTAAGCGCTCATGCCGCGCAAATATTTGATTCAATGCCAAAAAGCGTTTTGCAAATGTATATTGACAGAATAAAAAACGCGGCATATATAAATTTTAATATACAGAAGGCGGACGCAAGATGAATTTAAGACAGCAGCATTCATTTTGGGGTTCGCTTTCACCGCTTGGCGGATTAACAGGCGCGGGTCTTTTAATTATGGCTTGCGGACGTCTTTCATGGGCAATTACCGTTGCCGGTTCTTTGTTTTGGGTGTATGGTCTTACTTCGTTTGCATTCGCTTCCTTATCATTGGATAAAGTAAAAAAAATATTGCCTGAAAAAGGCTTGGTTACGCTTTTTACATGTTTGGCTGTATTTTTCGGTAGTGTGTATATTTTACTGTTTTGGCTGTTATGCCCATTCGCGGCTTTGGAAGTTTTTTTGCTTCTTCTGCTTGTTCCCTTATTCTGCGCAAATTCCGGCGTTGTTCAGCAAATGCAGTCTACCGCCGAACATAAATATTCCGATGTTTTTGATAATGTGTCAGACGCAATCTCTCAAGCGGCTTCTTTAGCGGGCTTAATAATAGCGTTTTCCATAATAAGAGAACCTTTGTCTTATTGTATGTTGACATTTCCGGGGACTTATCAGGGGATGGTAACAATTATGTATTTTAAATCCGGCGCATTTTTCCCAATAGGCTTATTTGCGGCTTCCGCGGGATCGCTCCTGCTATTGGGCTATTTAATCTGCTTATATCAATATTGGAAAGGAAAAATAGGCAATGACTAATATTCAATATTTATTGTTATTTATTTATTCAGGATTCACAATAAACATTGTATTACATTGCGGTCTTGGATTAAAGGGAATAGTTTATTCAAAATCAATTATAAACGTACCGTCGTTTATTAAGTTAGGCATTATTTTTTCATCAATAATTCTTATATGGTTGTTTTTTTCTAAACTTCTTTTTTCCGTATTTTCCGGTATTTTTGTATATGTGCTTTTATTTCCAGTAAGCGCCATTTTGTATAACGGTTTGGAATATTTAATTTTTACTTACATATATAAAAGACAAGAAGAAACATTTATAAGTTTTCCGGATGGCATTATTGCCGTTTCCGTATTCATTTGCGTTAATATTGTTAATAATATATTTGAAGCCATAATACTTTCTTTTGGTTTTACTTTCGGGATTTTTATTGTAAATCTTATTGTCGGAGAAATCCGCAGAAGAGCGGAATTGGAAGCGGTTCCGGTTTTTCTAAGAGGGAAGCCGTTAGTTATTATCGTTATGGGGATGTTGTCCCTTGTTTTTACCGCCGCGTCATTATTATTTTTTAGGATGATTAGCGCAGGGTGAAAGAAAAAAATAAAATTTATCTTATTATTGGTTCTCATGCCCATGTTCCGTCCGGAGCGCCGGAAAGTGAGTTTGAATTTGTTTATGAAAATAAAATCCGCCCCTTTGTTACAAATTTATACCGTTATTCAAACATTCAGGCGGTTTTACATTACTCAGGCGTACTGCTTTACTGGGTAGAGCGCACGCATCCTGAATTTTTTATGATAATAGAGGATATGATAAATCGAAAACAAACCGAACTGCTTGGAGGCGGTTTTTACGAGCCGAGTTTTCCGTTGATACCCTTGCAGGACAGGATTGGACAAGTTGAGTTAATGACGACATATATCCGCAAACATTTCGGAAAACGTCCGCTTGGCTGCTGGCTTCCGCAAATGGCATGGGAACAGCATCTTGCGGCCGCGCTTTCTTCCAGCGAAATAGATTACACTTTTCTTTCACAGGAACAATTCGCGCAGGCGGGTATAAAAGGTTCCGGTCTTTTTTCTCCCTGTATCAGCGAAGATCAAGGTAAAATTTTAACTATTTTTCCGGTTTCATTAACGGTGGAAAAAGATTTAGCGGAAAAAAGTTTTTCCCTGGTTTTTGTCGAGTTGAAAAATAAGTTTGAGGAAATATGCGGAAAGTGCGAGTCCGAGAAAATAATCAGCGTTTTCCCTGAAAAAATTTTATCGTCTTCGGAAGAAGCGCCTGATACGGCATGGAATCGTTTTTTTGAGGAAATATCTCTTTCCGAAGACATTGTGGAAACTACATTGCCTTCCAAATTTTTAAGAGGTCATAAAACATATAAAAAGGGAAGTTTCCCTAATTCATCCGCGGTAGAGAATAGTTTTTCGCCGCGAAAATTTATAATAGAACATGAGGAATCAGGCGGTATTTATTCAAAAATGATATTTACCAATGTTTTAATAAATCAGTTAAAGGGAGATAAATCCCGCAAGTTAAGCGCAAGAGAAGAACTTTGGCAGGCTCAGGATTCAATCCTTTTTTCTCCCGGTAACGGATACCTTAGGAATGAGCTTCGCAAGTCGGCGTACAGTTCTCTTTTACGCGCGGAAATGATGACTCGTGAAGCGGGAAAATTTATTCCGTCGTTAATACAGTATGATTTTGATTTTGACGGCGTAAAAGAATTTATTTTTCAGGACTCGGTGATTAACTGTTACATTCAGCCGAAAGGAGCCGGTATTTTTGAACTTGAATATCTGCCCAAAGAATGGAATTACCTTGACTGCGGTTCAGGCGATTTTGGCAGACGAACGGCATTCGCCGATATTCTTGTTCCTTTTGATGTAAAAGTTGATAAACATGAAGACACTATTACAGAAGATTCAAGACTTTGTTTTAATGAGGAATATGAATCTATAGAGCAGGATAAAAAAGGGAAGATATGTTTTAAACTTCCCGCATTGGGCGATAATACGCCGTTTGGAGATATAGAAATAAATAAATGTTTTTTATTAAAAAAGGATGTTCTTACAGTTTCATATAATTTAAAAAATACGGGGAAACAGCCGTTATCGTTTAAATTTATTCCCATAATTTGTTTCTCGTTCGCGAATATAACGGACGAGTACGTTCGTTTTTATAAGATCGACGCTAACGGGAAAGATATTCATTTAGGCAGGGAATTTGATACCGATAACTTTAAAATACTCGATGTAAAAAACGAAGTGCAGATATTAATTTCGTCCGCAAAGACATTTTCGGGAAACCTTGCCCCTGTTTACAGCAATGACTATTATCAGGCGGCAAGAATAATGCCGATATTTTCAGTTTCTATTAAAGACGGCGCTTCATGGCTAAACGAGTTCACCATAAAATTTTCCCATTAAGTTATTGAATCGCGTCCTTTTTTTAGTTATCATAACTATATGAAAAGAAGATTGATTACATCGGCATTACCCTATGTCAATAACGAACCTCATCTTGGCAACCTTATTCAGGTGCTTTCCGCCGACGCCTTCGCGCGTTTTTGCAGGCTTCGCGGTTATGAGACCCTGTACGTCTGCGGCACGGACGAGTACGGAACCGCTACTGAAAACAAGGCGGCAGAAGAAGGCATAACCCCAAAAGAACTGTGCGACCGCTATCACGCGATTCACAGCGACATTTACAAATGGTTTAATATCGCCTTTGATAAATTCGGGCGCACGTCGACTCCTATCCAGACAGAAGTAACGCAGGAAATATTTTTAAAATTGGATAAAGCCGGATTTATTTGCGAGAGAACGATAGAACAGTTTTACTGCTCAAAATGCCAAAGATTTCTTGCGGACAGATATATTCGCGGCGTTTGCCCCGTCTGCGGCGGTGCTGAAGCAAGAGGAGATCAATGCGAGGCTTGCGGCAAATTATTAGACCCTACCGATTTAAAAGAGCCAAAATGTTCCGCCTGCGGCAGTTCTCCGACACTGCAAAAAACAAATCACCTTTATATTAATCTTCCCGGAATAAAAGACAAACTTGAAGACTGGATAAAAAAAGCGTCTATAGACGGATTTTGGGCGCATAATGCTATACAGATGACCCAGGCGTGGATGAGGGACGGACTTAAAGAGCGCGCGATAACAAGAGATTTAAAATGGGGAATTCCCGTTCCGAAACCCGGTTACGAAAACAAAGTATTTTATGTATGGTTTGACGCCCCAATCGGTTATATTTCCATAACCGGAACGTTAGGTGAAGAAAAAGGAAATTGGCGGGATTTTGTAAATTATTGGTGGAAAAGTCCGAACGATGTTGAGTTATTTCAGTTTATCGGAAAAGACAATATTCCGTTTCATACGGTAATTTTCCCGTCCAGTCTTTTGGGAAGCGGAGAAAAATGGACTATGTTACACCACATGTCCAGCACCGAATACCTTAACTATGAAAACGGAAAATTTTCCAAATCCAGAGGAATAGGCGTCTTTGGAACGGACGCTAAAGAGACGGGAATACCTGCCGACGTTTGGCGTTTTTATGTCTATTACAACAGACCGGAAAAATCCGACGCCATGTTTACATGGAGCGACTTTCAGGAGAAGGTAAACGGAGAGCTTATCGGCAACCTAGGCAATTTGGTAAACCGTACGCTATCATTTGTTACACGCTACTATGACGGCGTAATTCCCGAAGGAAAGAGCGACGGCGCTTTTTGGGCGGAAGTTGTAAGACTGGAAAAATCAATTACGGAAAAACTTGACAGAGCCGAATTAAGAGACGCTTTTAGGGAAATTTTTGAATTGTCCTCTTTTGCGAATAAATATTTCCAAGACAATGAGCCGTGGCGTTTACGCAACGACGATCCCGAAAAAGCGAAAGCCGTTATACGAGACCTTACCTACATTATCCGTGATTTCTCTGTATTAATAGAGCCTTATATGCCGCAGGCGGCGGGAAAAATCGCTTCGTTCTTCGCTCTTAAACACAGAGAAAATCTTGATTGGAAAGACATTGGAAAAGCGGAAGGCATCGGTAATGTGAAGATAACAAGCGAAGTATTATTTGCGAAACTTGAAGACGAGTTGGTTGAAACTCTGCGCACACGTTTTTCGGGCAGCCAGAAAGAGCGGCAGGAAAGTGAAGCGGTACAGGCGGCGGAAAGCAAACCGTTCTCTGCCGTAATGGATTTGCGTGTTGCCAAAATAGAAAAAATTGAGAGACACCCAAAAGCCGATAAACTTTACATTGAATATCTTGAAGCAGGGGAGGGCGTTACGGGAACACGCGAGGAGCGGATAATTGTTTCGGGTCTTGTGCCCTTCTACAAAGAAGAAGAACTTTTAGGCAAGAAGATAATAGTCGCTTACAATCTGAAGCCCGCAAAATTGCGAGGCGTTGAATCAAGGGGAATGCTCCTTGCCGCAAGCGACCACAAAGCGACGGGCGCTGACGGTCAACCGGCGGAGCGCGTGGAAGTTCTTGACGCGGGAGACAGTCCAACAGGAACACGGCTTTTGCCCGAAGGCGAGGACAATGTTCCCGCTCAGTCGGAAATAGACATCGACACATTTTTTTCGTATCCAATTACGGTAAAAGACAATACCGTTTTTTGCGGCGGAAAGAAACTATGTCTAAACGGGAACCCCGTGCAGACAAAAATAATTCCCGAAGGTGAAGTGCATTAATACGGAATATATTAAAGAGATAAAAGAAGCCGATCTCGCCGTCTGCGAAAACTCAGATTCTTTTTTACAATCATCAATGTGGGGTGAATTCAAATCCCGCTTTGACTCAACAGCGAAGGCGTTTTTAATCAATTGGCAAAAAAATGAAACTACGCAAGCGCTGCCTCTATTGGCTCTCTGCCGCCGCTTCGCCTTCCCCTTAGGTTTTGGTTTCTCCTTTGCATACGCTCCCTGGGGACGTCTCCCCGATTTCTTCACCGCGGACGAAAGACCAAAAGCCCTTTTGGAACTTGCCAAAAAACTAAAACAATTTCTTTCTAAAGACACAGCCTTCATCCGCTTTGAGCCCCCGTGGCGCTACAACGACAGCGATGAAAATCTTAAAAATGAATTAGTTATGTTACATTCCATCGGTTTTCAAAAAGCGGCGGCAACAGTTCAACCGCCCGATACTGTCATCATCAATCTTGCTCCTTCGCATGAAGAAATACTTACGTCCATGAAACCAAAATGGCGGTACAATGTTTCTTTGGCGGAAAAAAAAGGCGTAAAAGTCAATGTTTGCGGCGTGCAGGATATCGAAATATTTTACAACTTGTTAAAGGAAACAAGCGTAAGGGACGGTATCGCCGTACACGGAATTAATTATTACAGAACGCTTTTTGAAGTATGCGAGAGTCAAAATAAAAAAGATCAATTTATTAGGTTGTATACGGCGGAACATGAGGGCGACATTATTGCGGCTATTGTCGTACTTTTTAGAGGAAAAGACGCAACCTATCTTTACGGAGCGTCTTCCAACGAAAAACGAAATTTGATGGCTCCGTACGCCCTTCAATGGAAGGCAATGCGGGACGCAAAGGAAGCGGGCTGTATAAATTACGATCTTTTCGGTATCCCTCCGAATGAAGACCCCAATCACCCTATGGCAGGTCTTTACAGATTTAAAACAGGGTTCGGCGGGCAGATTATTCACCGTCCCGGAAGCTGGGATTATACGTATAAAAAATTGACGTACAGTCTTTTTAACAAAGCGGAAACCCTGCGAAAAAAATTGCGCGATTTAAAAAAGAAACGATAACCCTATTGCAAGACATTCGCATCATCTGTATCATAATCATAAGGAGTAAGAAATTATGGCTTTTGCATTAAACACTTATCCAATCACTTACCGCGCTAAATTTTCCGACGGAAAATGGAACGATGAGTATTTGGAAAAACCGCACAAGACGCCGAAAGAAGAAGCGGCAATGAGCGCCGAAGATCTCGCCAAGCTGGAGAATTCTCGTAACTGCTATGAGGATATGCCGCTTGTAAACTACACAAGCCAGTACGGCTTAGCGTGCTTTGAAGGATTAAAAGCTCTTCCGCAAAAAAGCGGCGGACTCGCCATTTTCAGACCGGATCAAAACGCGAAACGTTTTTACCGTTCTATGGAAGGGCTTTGTATGCCGCCTTTCCCCGTAGAGAAATTTTTAAGTTCATGTGTAGAAACAGTTAAAAGAAACGCCGCTCTGGGATTTTACCCGCCCTACAAAAGCGAATGGGAAAAAGATTCATTTATGACGGCGGACTCAGTCTATATAAGACCCTTCACCATTGCTGAAGGCGGCATCGGTGTAAACCTGTCCCATGAACCCTATGTGATGGTGATCAACACTCCCGTAAGCGCATATTTTTCCTCGGGAACTTCCGACGCCGTTATTACGGAAAGAATTCGAGCGACGCCCAAAGGCACAGGTTGGATAAAAGCCTGTTCAAACTATGTAATATCCGCTCTCGCAAAATCCGAAGCCCTAAAAGCCGGCTACATGGAATGTGTGTTCTTGGACGCTACTCACCGCAAGTACATAGAAGAAGGCTCGTCATGCAACATTTTCTTTTACTTAAAGTCCGGCGAACTTGTAACCCCCGAACTTGGCGACACAATACTGCCCGGAATAACACGAGCCAGCATAATAGAGCTTACCAAAGACAAAGGCATAAAAGTGTCGGAGCGCAAAATCTCGATAGACGAAGTCCTTGAAGAAACCAAGGAATGTTTTGTCAGCGGAACCGCCGCAGGAGCCACTCCCATTACCTCTCTTACATACCAAGGTAAAAAGGTGCAATTCAACAACGGCAAAGACGGCGAGTTTACCACCGACATCCGAGATACGCTAAAAGGTATTCAGTATGGCACTCTGCCGGATACTAAGGGGTGGATGGTTAAGGTTGCTTAAGAATTTTTTACCACGAACCGCACGAACCAACACGAACTTTTTGTACATATATAGTCGTTGTTCGTGTGGTTCGTGGTTAATTTAGTTTTGTTAAGTAATGCGGTGTTAGAAATACAAGCGTAACTATTCACCTCTTGACCAAAACCAAAATTTTAGGCTAAATAGTAGAAGTAACCGGGGATATAGCTCAGTTGGTAGAGCGATAGGTTCGCAATCTATAGGCCTGGGGTTCGAATCCCCATATCTCCATTGGAGTTAATTACATTGCCGTATTAGTAACATAACTCGGAAGGTTTTGCATAAAGCGGCAACTGTGGGGATTCGAACCGAAGCAATTCCGTAAGCCGAATCCCCATATCTCCAAGAATATGCCTTATTGACTATTTTTTACGATTTTGGCATATTAAAGCTAGGCTAGTATTTATTAGCCGCCTTAGCTCAGTTGGTAGAGCAGCAGACTGAAAATCTGCGTGTCTGGAGTTCAATTCTCCGAGGCGGCAAATTGTAAAATCCTTACTCGGTTATTAATGAATTCAGACTATTTATTACATTATTTAAGACGCTTCCCGAGAGCATTCCTAATTGTTTAATAACTATTTGTTGTTCAAGGGTGTAAATCTTATCGTAACGTATGAGTGATTTTTTGGGTAATTCGCCTGAAAGCAAATCTTTTGTTTCTATGAAAATACCATTTTGCTGCAGGTTTGATGTAATTGCGACAACTATCATATCACTATTTGTGCTATTATGAGTCGTGTTTGAAATGACAAGAACAGGTCGCCTTTTTACTGAAGATAGATCGCTGAACGGAACAGGGATTAGGACGATTTCACCGCGCTTATACATTATCCCAGACCTTGTCGTCTTCGTTATCCCAGAAGGCGAGAGAACTTTCACTTGCTTTTATTAAATCATAAGTATCATTATCGTTTTTGGGCAGTAAAATTACTCTTGGAGACAATGATATTTTTTTTCGATATTCTATCGGTATGCTTATTTTCCAATCGGCATCTATTTTTGCGTCAAATTCAATAGCATTCGTTCTCATGGTTGTCTCCTTAATAACCAATATATAATAATTAGCAAAAAAAATCAAATACATAAACTAGCCCAAAGCCGCAAAAATTCACACCCAAATCCAATTTTTCGTACTATAAAGATCATCATAAATACTTGTAAATTATCAAAAAATTAAATAGTATTTCGTCATAATGATAAAAAATTTTCTTCCGCTGGCTCCGATAGCCATGCTAGTCGCTTCAAATATTTTTATGACGTTTGCATGGTACGGGCATTTGAAATTCAGGGAAAGCCCCCTATGGATTGTAATTCCCGTCAGTTGGGGAATTGCTTTTTTTGAATACTGCCTCCAAGTTCCAGCCAATCGTTTGGGGTATAATTACTTTTCGGCGGCGCAACTTAAAGTAGCGCAGGAAGTAATAACGATTTTTGTGTTTGCGGTGTTCTCGGTTTTTTATTTGAAAGAGCAGTTAAAATGGAATTATTTAGTCGGTTTTGCTTTAATACTGCTTGCTGTTTTTTTTGTGTTTAAGAAGTGGGATTGAATTTATTAGCAAATGATTTTACTGTGAGGCAGTGGGTATTTGTTTGCTTAATAAACTCAATAAAAAGTGGAGGAATTTGAGTGCAAGTAAAAAACTTTTTAGGACGTATCCTGTTTTTTTGTGTCCGATAAGGAAAAATGCGAAGCATTTTTACGGGCGCAAAAAAAATGAGACGGAGCAAAACCACACAAAAGGGCGTAGCCCCGACTGGTGTATTGCGTAGCCTAGTCTAGTCGATTTCGCAACTCAGAAGCACTTATTCCACCACCTATATAAAATGTATGAACTTTTTCATTATTCAAATATTGTTTGTATCCTGCATTTAAATAAAAATTATTAAATGAATATAATAACCCTATCTGAAATGCAAAATGTACACTACCAATTGTATTTAATTTACACCATACTGGCTCATCATGTTCTATAACATTAAATAAACCTGAAACATTATTATTAACAAATCCAATCCCACCATCTATATAAAAGTTATTAATAGGGCGTATATATAAGCCATACAACATATCCGTAAAAGGTTCTTCTTTTGTTTTAATTGGATTTGTTGAATTATCAATAGACGGATATTCTTTTGGAAGACCCATACTAAAAGACATATATCCTCCGAATCGTTTAAAAGTTACCCCAATAAGAAAACCTCCAGGAAGATTTGGAGTATATACATACCCTAAAAAAATACGGATATCTATTGCATCTCCCTTTATCCAATTTTCAAATTCTTGTTTTCTTATTTCTGTTTCCCGTTTCCGTCTGGCTGCTTCTTCCGCAATCTCGCGTTCAGGTCTGGATGCTTCCCATTCTCGTTGGGCTATTTCTTCTCGTTCTCTTCTAGCTGCTTCCTCTACAGACCGTATTTGAGCAAGCCGTTCGTTATATGCAAATACGGATGATATTTGTATATAACCGGTTTCACCTGCCCTTTGTGCAGGTATTTCATTTATGCTCACCACTCGGACAGTTAATTGGTTGGTTAAATCATCAGCCCTTACATTACGGAAATTCAACGTGGCGTTTTCTTGCTCTTTCTCACTGGGATTAATAAATGTATGTGATGCTCTTGAAAGAACAATATTATTTTCATTGACTATTTCTATAATAATAACGATCCTTCTTGGCTCAATTTGGTTAAGATTAAAATTCCAAGTTTCGTTTTGTTGACGGGCTCTAGCTAAACCTTGTCTTACATTATTAATTGTTTTCCATGCATCAGTCGGGATTAATCGTAAATCAATAGAAAGATCCGTAGTTCTTCTTACAAAATCAATTGTACCGCGATTTATATTTGTACTATATACCAATTCATAAGGTAAATGATTTGCATAAAATGATTGTGCCGTAGTAACAACTGTACGCCATTCATCATGTACCTGTAATCTGTTCCGTACATCCTGACCTAAATTACCGCTCGACATAGTGGCGGATACTACTGAAACACGATTTATTGCATCACTAAGGGAGGGATTAAATGCGACAGCTTGAAAATAGTAGGACAACGCTTCTACCACCGTCCCCTGTCTCTGTGCGGCTATGCCCCTTGCAAGAGCGTTTTCCGCTTGTACCCTTGCGGTATCTTCCGCTCTCTTTAATTCCTGAAGGGCGTTACCCGTAAGATTTATTCCTAATAGTCGAAGCAGGTCAGCAGAAGCCTCTCTAATTGCCGATAGGTTTTCCAGAGCCAATATAGACACCTGTCTGGGAAGGTACGATGCTTTACGTTCACCAGTTTCCACATCAGTTATGGCAAGTTCAAGCGTGTAACTTGTGGTGGTTTTGGTTATCGATCCAAAGACGACAAGTCTGGCGTTGGTTAAATTCCCAATACGAATATAGTCATTGTCAGAAAAATTGCCGGACATGGATTGCCGCTGTTGCCTTAGGATATTTTCAAGGTTCAACTGATCCATAACGGTCATTGCAGAATACCTTTGAAAAGTCCCAATAATGGTACTTTGTATTAAAGGGAGCAGGGACTGTTCCTGTGCGGAAAGCCCTATTCCCTTAGGTTCGGACACGGTAACTTTTATACCCTTACCGCCGTCTCCTGTCCAGTACAAAGTTTGAGCGTAAGCAGGATATTGAAAGAATAAAAACAGAAGAAAATAGGCTATTATTACAAAATTTCTTTTAATATCCATCATTGTTTTCCTTAATTCCGTATATTATTTCATATTTTTAGTATAGTTTCAATAAGTTAAATTTTAAAAAACATAAGTCTAAGCCTGTTTTCCAATTTATTCCTGCAAACCGTGCCTGTCACCCAAAAAGCAACCTACCTCATATATGGCGCCATCATAAAATAAGTAAATATTTTTCGATTTTTTTTTTCAAATTCATTAGAGGTAAATCAAGCCGTAAAGAGCAATCCCGAAAAATTTCCATCCGGCTATATTGTTGAAGCCGACAAAGAAGAACTGGTCAAAAATTTTGACCGGTTCAAAAACTTAAAACACTCTACAGCGCAGCCAAAAACTTTTACAGAAAAAGGACTGTATATGCTTGCCACAATATTGAGAAGTCCGCAAGCAACGGCGGCGACTATTGTCATTAAAGAGTACTATGCGGTTTGTGGTTAAAATTCTTCATATAAAACGCAAAATATGATAACATATTATCATGAACAATAACGATATTAAAAAACTGATAAAACAGCTCATAAAAAAATATCACCCCGATTTATCCAAAGATACAAATACGGAAGTTATCAATACTGAAATAACAAAGAAATTGACCAATATACTTAATGATCTGAAAATTTATACAAGAAACAAAAAAGAGGTTTTCAATAAAACAACAAGCCAACCTGTAAATGGACTTATACAACTGGAAAATCAGGACTACATTTATTATAAATTGGGCATAAAATACTATAAAAATATTCACCCCAATTTTATTTATAAACGTAAAACCGATAACACTTTTACGCTCAAACCTTATAATGAATTGATGTCGTCATTAAATAACATAATATTGTCTATTTATTTATCCGAAAATTATTTTACAAAAGTTATACTGGAATACCCCAATTCTATTTGGCGCAACGACGCTATCGCCAAAGTAAAACTTTTGTTAAAACTCACAAAAAGTTACGAAAATATAAACCCCAACGAGAGAAAAATCATAGATTCTACGGATTTTGTGAATATAATGGGTATAAAACCGACTTTATAAGGGAATAAAAAAAGGCAAAAAATCGTCAAAAAAAGGTTGACAATAATTCTCAAATGCCGTATATTTTAATAGTTGAACAAGTGTTCAACTATTAAAGTGTTTTTAGACAGGAGTGTAAAAATGAAGAAAAGCCAATTTATATGCGATTGCGACGTTATCCATGAAGATGTGGTAAAGAAGGTTCGCTCTTTAATGCCGAAGGATAGGGATTTTTATGACTTGGCGCATCTTTATAAAATGTTCTCTGATAATTCCCGTTTAAAGATTTTATGGGCGCTTTTCTGCAAACAGATGTGCGTGTGCGATTTGGCATTTTTACTGGGTATGACAAAATCGGCTGTTTCTCATCAATTAAAATTACTGCGAATGTCAAACCTTGTTAAATATGAAAAACAAGGCAAGATTGTCTTTTATTCGCTTGCCGACAAACATGTAAAAGATATATTTGAAAAGGGCTTTGAGCATATTAAGGAGTAATAAAATGGCGTGTAATTGCTGTGAACATTGTGACGAAAAATCTGCCGTGAAAAAGCGGTTTGACATTGAACTTAGCGAAAAGCAAAATGTTATAAGAATGATTGTCGGCGCATTTCTTTTAATTGCCGGAATTGTTCTTGAAAAAGTTTTTCATGATAATAGTTATATTTCTTTTACTCTTATTACTGCGGCTTATCTCTTACTTGGATTTGACATAATATTGAAGGCGTTGGGTAATTTGTTAAAAGGGCAGGTGTTTGACGAAAATTTTCTTATGTGCATTGCCGCAATCGGGGCGTTTGCAATCGGCGAATATCCTGAGGCGGCAGGCGTTATGCTGTTTTATCAGATAGGCGAGTATTTTCAGGATAGGGCGGTTGATAAATCAAAAAAGTCGATTACAAGTTTGATGGATATAAGACCCGATTACGCTAATTTGTTAAAGAACGGAGAAATTATTAAAACGTCTCCCGATACTGTTTGTATCGGTGATATTATTATTGTTAAGCCGGGCGAAAAAATTCCATTGGACGGAATTGTTACGGATGGATCTTCTATGCTTGATATGTCTGCGTTAACAGGCGAGTCTGTTCCAAGAAAAGCGGAGGTAAAAAGCGAAGTGTTATCGGGCAGTGTGAATTTAAGTGGTAAATTGACAATCGAAGTTACAAAAACATTCGGCGAATCTACTGTCTCTAAAATTATTAATTTGGTAGAGAATGCGGCAAGTAAAAAAGCAAAGACTGAAAATTTTATTACAAGATTTGCCCGTTACTACACGCCTATTGTCGTCATACTGGCAGTGTTACTTGCCGTTCTGCCGCCGCTGATTTTCATGTCCGAGTGGAGGCTTTGGCTATATCGAGCCCTTGTGTTCCTTGTAATTTCATGTCCGTGTGCGTTGGTCTTGTCGGTTCCAATGGGATTTTTCGCAGGGATAGGGGCAGCCGCTAAAAACGGCATACTGGTAAAGGGCGGCAATTTTTTGGAAGCGTTTAACAAATTGGACACGGTAGTTTTTGACAAGACAGGAACGCTGACTAAAGGCGTGTTTAAGGTTACGTCAATTCAGCCGTCAAACGGATTTACAGAGAGCGAATTGCTTGAGTTGACGGCTAACGCCGAAGTTTTCTCCAATCATCCGATTGCGTTATCTGTCATGCAGGAATACGGCAGGCAGGCGGAAAAATCCGCTCTTTCCGAATATACGGAATATTCAGGGTACGGAGTAAGCGTAGTAAAAGACGGAAAAACAATTTTAGCGGGTAACCAAAAACTGATGGAAAAAATAGGGATAAAATTTACCGAGTCTCAAAATTCAGGAACAAAAGTTTATGTTGCATATAACGGAACATTTGCCGGAATTATCATTATATCGGACGAGGTTAAACCCGACAGCCGTTTCGCAATATCGGCGTTGAAAGAGAGGGGAGTGCAGAAAACAGTAATGCTTACGGGCGATAATCCGGGCATAGCGCAAAGCGTCGCCTCTGAATTGGGAATAGATGAAGTTTACGGCGGATTACTGCCGCACGAAAAAGTAGAAATACTGGAAAAATTAATAGAAAAGAAAAACCCAAAGAGCAAACTTGCCTTTACAGGAGACGGCATAAACGACGCCCCTGTTCTCTCGATAGCGGACATCGGCGTCGCTATGGGCGCATTGGGCTCAGATGCGGCGATTGAAGCCGCAGACGTGGTATTGATGACCGACGAGCCTTCAAAACTAGCGCAAGCTGTGGATATATCAAGATTTACATGTAAGATAGTAACGCAAAATATAATTTTCTCGTTAGGTGTAAAAATAGCATTTCTTGCTTTAGGCGCATTCGGCATAGCCTCAATGTGGGAAGCCGTTTTCGCCGACGTGGGAGTCTGTTTGTTGGCGATACTTAATTGTATGAGGATATTGCGGGTTAAAAGCTAAAAGAATTATAAATATTTTGGCAAATCCCATGTGGCTCTTAAAATACGGTAAATGTCTATTTACTTTTTTGCGTCATTGACTTTATAAAAGACGATATAATTGCTGACAAGCATACGGCGATATTCAGTATTTTCTAGGTATTCAGGGTATATGTAGGGGTTGTCTTTTAAGTTTTCAATATGTTCTTTCGTCTTCATTCCAAAAATCATTTTCGTCAAGCCATACAGCATTAGGTTTATTCGCTTCTTGTTCAGCTTCTGCCAGTTTTTCCGTAAAATAAGCGGACTGTGCTTTTTGGGATAAATATTCTATGTAATGTACCGCTTCTTGAAATAATGCAGGCGGTAATGTTTCTGTTTTTTTTATCAATAATTCGGTTTCAGGCATCAGTTTTTCTCCTACCTATAGTATACCGCTTTTTGGGAATTTTTGAAAGCCGTCTATATTCCTACAATCTCTACTTTGTATATTTCTTAAATCCGATTTCCATTGCTTGGATTACTTTTTGGGTAATATCTTTTGAGATGCGGTTAATATATTTTTTATTGACATTTTGAGTTACAGGTATATGGTTTGTTTTGAAAAGTTCGTAAATTTCTACATCGAGACTTTCCGCTATTTGCGATAAAATTGCCGGTTTGGGGAATTTTTTTCCTCTTTCAATATTACTTAAATAGATGATAGAAATATCCGCTTTTTCGGCTAATTCCGCTTGGGAATATATATAATATAATACTAAATGAATAACTGGTATTTTTTGAAGAATAGTGGGTTTTCTTTATTTGATAATAGAGTGTGACTGAATCCATGCGGCGCAAAATTCTTTGGAAATTGTAACTGTGGTTATTATAATTTGTTTTATAATATATATATAGTTTATACCATAAAAATTATAAAAATGAGGTGGAAAATATCTTTAGGAAAATCACGTTTTTCTCTTTATTGTTTCTAGTTTTGAGTTTTTCTGCATTTTCACAGGAAAATATTGAAGAACAATGGCTTACTATAGGGGCTGAATTTGGAAATTATTTTGAGAATGAATCCAGCAGGGGATTTACTTACTTGGGTTCTCCAGGATTTAATATAAATTTATATACTTTCCCAAAAGAAAAAAATATAGGTATGTTTTTTCACTTTTCTTTTTTATTCCCCGCAATAGAGAAAAATGAAAAAACTGATTTTGATTATTTAGTGCAATATGACATGATTGTCGGCTCCGGATTTCGATATAACATAAGCGAAAAATCAAAGTTGCATTTTGGTATAGGATTAGAATTTATGACTCCATTTGATATTAAATATAAAGAAAATTCAACAGACTATTATATATATAATACAAATTTAGGACTTGGCGGTGATGCAGGATTAAAATTTGATCTTACGGAAAATATTTATATTGATGTAGGTTTGTCATTTACTTATTCCTTTATCAATTTTTCGACATTATATTCGTTTTCAAATGATAAAAAAATAAGAACAACATTGTCCGATAACTGGACAATGAAGTATACAATGGTTGGAATTAAACCATATATAGGAATAGGATTTAATTATTATAGGGGTGAAACAATATTGGGAAAACCGAAATAATAATATATTAAAAATTAATCGTATTTTGCAAAATCAAAACAACCACTCCCAACACTCCCGTATAAATCGCAAACCCAAAAAGCGATTTCTCCCTAATAATCTTCAACATAAACTTAACAGCGAAAAACCCGACAACCGCCGAGGAAACCGTTCCTGCAATAATCGCCAAAGTTCCAAAGTGTGCGCCCTCTGTCGAGCCATGCTTAACTAAATTTTTAGTTTGCATAACAACAGCGCCAAGAATGGCAGGGATAGACATTAAAAACGAAAAACGAGCCGCAAAATTGCGATCAAGTTTGCAAAAAAGAGAGCCGCTGATCGTCGCCCCCGATCTTGAAATACCCGGAGGAATAGCAAGCGCCTGCATTACGCCGATAAATAATGCGTGCAGCCAAGTCATCTTTGCGCCGTTTTCGTCAGGCTGTGCCGCAGCGGAGTTTTTACGCCTTGAAAGCAATTCAGCGGTAACCAAGAGAGCGGCGGTAATTAAAAAACAAACGCCTAACAATTTCCCCGTAGTAAAAATTTCTTCGATAGCGTCCTTAAAAAGAAGAGCCGCAATAACAGCTGGAATTGTCGCCAAAATAAGGAAGCCCGTCAGTTTTTGGATCGGCTTTTTTAAGATTTCAAAAATGTCTTTCCATAAGACAGTTACAACAGCCAGCAATGTACCCACATGAAGCATAGTGTCAAAAAATAAAGAAGGCTCTTGTATTTTAAATATTTTTTGTAAAAGCACAAGATGGCCCGAACTGCTGACAGGCAAAAATTCCGTCAGTCCCTGAACAATACCCAGTATTATTGCGTTAATAATATTCATATAAACTCCTAACTTAAATTGTTTGGAAACTTTAGTTTCCGAACAATTTCCTTATAAAAAACATTTTTGCAGGGCTTTAGCCTGAAAAAATGCATAATTTAAGAGACAACCAAACGGGTTGTCTCTTAAATTATTATTTTGATGGTAATATCATAGCATGAACTTTAATATTTTTCTCGGTAGCGGCTTTTTCAGCCATTTCTTTTGTAATACTTCCTCTTGGTTTTGGATGAGGAGGAGCGTCCCCTATCAATATCATTATTCTGGATTGCGCCGACCAGTCAAACTTTGTCGCTCCGTCGTGTAACGCTTCGTATACGGCTTCGGGTATATCGCCGCCGCCCTGTACTTTAATGTCGTTTAAGTCCCGCTGAAAAAACGAAAAATTACTGGTAAACGGGACTATCTTTGTAAGATATAAATCATTGTAATCCTTAAATAGAACCATACCTATTCTGAATGTCGGAAAACCGCTTAATGTTTCGTTTAACATCGGGATAAGTTTAAGACGAACAGAGTCGATATATTTTTTCATACTGCTGGTTGTGTCAAGGCAGATAACAATATCGAGTGTCTTGCCTTTTTCTTTATCAAGCGTGTTTTTAATAAGTTCTACCACATCATCGGGACTGCGGGATAAAATCAATTCTCCGCTTCCTGTTTTTGCTATTTCTGAAAATGCGTCCAGAGTTTCCTTCGTGTACTTGCCCTCGACAGGACCGGGCAGAGGTTCTTGCCTTGCTTCCAAAATAAAAGGGTTGTCTCTGAAAGCGCCCCGATAATCGGCGTAGGGCAGGGTGAAAGCTCGAATATTCAGGAAAGTTCCGTCGGTTAAATAAACTTCCCCGTGCCGATTTGGTTCGTAGCCGTAATAAAGTATATAAGGAATATATATATGAAAAGCCTGTCCTAAAACAAGGTGGTTTTCGACAGTAGAAGAAATAAGAGAATAGATTTTGCTTTCCTTTGGGATAGGAACACCGTTCAGAATTCGCACCTCATCGCCGTTAATAGGGTTCCACTCCCCCGCGCGGTAGGCATAATTGTCGGCTCGCATATTCGGGTCTCTTGTAGTTTCCGTTAAAAGCACCGAGGCGATGTCGGGCTTTTTTCTGATAAAAAGATGATATCCGCCGTCAGGTCGCAACTCCAAAAGCAAATCCCTTGAAGAAATGCTTAAATCTTGCGCATACAGCCCAAAGTTCAGAATGCCGATAAAAATCCCAATAAAAATACATTTTTTCATAGAGTACTTTTATTATCGGCATATATGGATAGAGTTAAATATTGATTGGGAGTGTTTGCGCCTGTAATTCCACAAAAAAGGGTATATTTGACAGACAAGATAAATTTTCCTATACTTATATTTATGGAAACCGCTGTTACTATTGATACTGAAATCCTCGACAAAGCTATGCAAGCCGCAGTTGGGCAGACTCAGCGTCAGCTTATTGAAGATGCTCTGCGGCTCTTTGCGTTGCAAAACAGGCAGAACGAAGCAAGAAAATACCGTGGAAAATTACAATGGGAAGGCAACCTTGACGAACTGCGGACGGCAAAATGGTCGTCGTAGATACTACTGTCTGGATAGATTATATACACGGACTTGAAACCCCATATACCAATGCCCTTGACTACGAACTGCTTCATAATCAGGTAATTACAGGCGACTTGCTCATAACTGAATTTTTACAAGGCTTTCGTAATGACAGTGATTTTGAAGCTGCAAAAAAAATAATGGATAGCCTGATATATTGTGATATGTTGGGAAAAGACATAGCCTTAAAATCTGCGATGAATTTCCGTTTACTGCGAAAGAATGGTATAACAATACGAAAAACAGCGGATATTATTATTGGCACTTTTTGCATAGAGCATGAGCTTCCTCTATTACACAACGACAGAGATTTTGATTTAATGGAAAAATATTTAAGTTTGCAAGTTTATAAAACCGATGCATTTTCATAATGATATCATCCCTTGTTTTTCTCTATATAATAATATATTGTAAAACAAGAGGGATACTATGGAAATGATAATTGATAATTTAATGTTGATAACGTGGAAGCACCTTGTGATGTACGCTATCGGCATTATATTGATTTATTTGGCTATAAAAAAAGAGTATGAGCCGGCGTTGCTTTTACCGATGGGGTTTGGCGCGATACTTGTCAATCTGCCTTTAAGCGGCGCTGTAAATCAGGTTTTGTCCGTTGGAGAGGTTACGGGTCCGATTGAATGGCTGTATAGAACGGGCATTGAAGCGTCGGAAATTATGCCCTTGCTGCTTTTTATCGGAATAGGAGCGATGATCGATTTTTCTCCGCTGCTTTCCAGACCTGTTTTCTTTTTGTTCGGCGCTGCGGCGCACTTCGGCATATTTGCCGCTATAACGCTTTCCGTACTTATGGGATTTAATCTTAATGACGCTGCGGCTATCGGAATAATCGGAGCCGCCGACGGTCCTACGACAATCCTTGCCGCCCAAATATTAAAATCAAATTATGTGGGACCGATTTTAGTAACCGCATTTTCCTACATGGCGTTAGTGCCGATTATTCAGCCTGTAACAATAAATCTGTTAACCACCAAAAAAGAACGCATGATACACATGGCTCCCGTAGAGGACAGGGAAATCCCCAAAGCGCTTAAAATTATTTTCCCGATACTGGTAACGGTAATTGTTGGGATTATCGCTCCTGCGGCGGTTTCGTTAATCGGTTTTTTAATGTTCGGCAATTTAATCAGGGAATGTACGGTGTTAAACTCTCTTTCCGAGACCGCACAAAAGACGCTTGCGAATATTATCACCCTTTTATTGGGGCTGACGGTCGCCTTCACTCTGAAAGCCGAAAAATTTATTCAAGTAGAGACGATAAAAATTTTATTTTTAGGATTATTCGCCTTTGTGGTAAACACTGGCGGCGGTGTAATTTTTGCCAAGATATTAAATCTTTTCCTAAAAACAAAAATAAACCCGATGATAGGCGCTACGGGTATATCGGCGTTTCCCATGTCAGCCCGAGTTATTCAAAGAATGGCGTTAAAAGAAGACCCTGAAAATATTTTATTGATGCACGCTGTAAGCGCAAATGTTTCAGGGCAGATAGCGTCGGTAGCCGCAAGCGGTTTGGTTTTGAGTCTTGTTATGCGTCATTTGGGTCAGTGAGGTGGATATGAATGTAGTTGATTTAGTTGCGTCGTTAGATGTCATGTGGAAGGGCGTATTGGGTTTATTTGCCGTTTGCATTTTTATAATGCTGCTTGTTATGGTGATTTACAGATTGACGGCGAAAAATAATAATTTAGGCAAAAATAAAAGCGGATAGGTGCTTTAGATGATCAAGCTGTATGATTTACTGGAAAATCTATTACTTGATATTGAAAAGGATATAAAAAATAATATAAATGTGTCTGTTCTTTCCAAAAAATATGGTTTTTCCGAAGGATATTTGCGCAGACTATTCAGTTTTGCTTTTAAACAGCCCATAGCTTCTTATATACGCTCCCGCAGATTGGCGGCAAGTCTTAACGATATACTGGAAACGGATACTAATATTGTTGAAGTTGCAATTGAAAATGGTTTTGAATATGAACAATCTTATATCAGGGCTTTCAAACGTGAATTTGGTATAACTCCCGGTGATTTACGTAAATCAGGACAGATAATAAAAATAAAACCGCCGTTGAATCTTTTTGATGAAAACAAACTGGGTGACAGTATCTTCTTTGGACCCGATATTGTAATGGTTCCGCAGTTTCATGTTATTGGGAAATGTTATAAATTGTCACTTAATGATTCCAGAAAAGTCTTTGGAAGTCAATTCTGGAATAAAGAACGTATGCTTATTAAGTCAATTATAAACCCAAATGTATATATTGGTTTAACGCGAAATTTTAATAGAAAAACCGGCGAAGCTGAATATATGCCGTCAGTACAGGTAAAAAATTTTAAGAATATTCCGCAAGGATTCTGCAAGGACACATTTGATAATTCGTTATGCGCAAGATTCTGTTACATAGGACAACATCATTATTCTGATATTGATCGTAATGTAGCAAGTTCAATGTATAATTCAATAACAAAATTTACACATAATAAACAGATTAGATATGAATTATCAACAGGTAAAATTTGCTTTGAAAAAATAGATACAAAACTTTCTGATAAAAATTACTGCCAAATGGAATGGTTTGCTCCAGTCTCTGAGAAAAAATAATATTCAAAATTGTTCATTTTGCCCTTAAAATGTTTTATTTATTAATTCTAAAAAGGTACAATTTTGTTAATTTTTTACTTTATATATTTGATATATTTATTTTGTAATTTATTTACAAGGAGATAATATGTTTATTGATGGAATTAAAATTGAAAAACAAAAACGGAATAATACTTGCGGTTATGTAACAGCAGGTATGATTTTAAATTATTTTCAAGGAGCAAATATTAATGAAGACTATTTACTTGAAAATGAACCTTTTGATGAAAAAGGAATAACCTTTTCCAAGTTATTGGAAATCTACAAAAAATATCTGGAAGGATATGATGCTTCGCTTATTCGGGAAGATAAGGAGGGTACTTTGCAAATAATAAAGCAGAGCTTAAGCCAAAATATTCCTTTTCAAGTATTATATCTTACAGAAAATTTAATGGGTAATAAAGAACCAGTATTACATTACGCAGTACTAATCGGTTATGATGAAGAAAAAGAAATATTTACACTTGCAGATCCTTACGGTTTTAATAAAACAATTGATAAAGATGATTTCTTTACAGCAATATCATTCCGAAACGATTGTTTGCCGGAATTTATTAAAAAGGTAATGCCAAGTAACGCTATGATTAAATTTTCAAAGCGAATATAAAAAAATGCGCTTAAATACCGGTGTTTGACATTAAAATGTCGCTTATTTCTCGTTATATGTAATATGTCTTGACGTTTTTCTGAAAGAGATAATAAAATAAGAATGTGGAAATAATAGTAGACGAACGAATTGAATTAATGGCTGTTATTCAAACAATGGATAATTACTGGGATAATCTTGCCATAAAGTATTTCAATAAAAAACTTTTTAACTGTAAATATAAAGAAGATGTAGATAATTATTTTAATAAACACAAAAATCATAAAGCTGTTAAATTATATAGTGAACTATGCAATAACGTTCAGGATATTTCTACTTTTATTAATTTAGCTTTGTGCTATTCAAATCCGCCAAATTTAGATAATATAGCAAACATTGAAAATAATATTAACAGCTTATATAAACTAAATATTCCGTATGAAAATCTTATTAATGGAATAAAACGTTTTTATGAGGACACAAATTTTAAATATTTTTTTGAAAAGAATCGAAGTGATTATGAACAGTTAAAAAATGATTATATAAATAGAAATGATTTAAAAGAATATGTAAATATAGTTGATATTTATTTGGAAAGCAGTACAAAAAATTATACTATCGCTGTTTCCGCGCTATTAATGGGTTGTTTTGGTATAAAAATAATAACTAATGAAAATATTACACATAATTATTCAGTTATAAGCCCTTTTGATTATAAAGAAAATAAATATATTTTTGGCGCAAAATATTCTGTTTTAGAATTATTATGGCATGAAATAAGTCATTTAACTATAAATGAACTGACAAAAAAATATATTAATCAGTTTAATTTAAGAAGCAAAATAAAATCTGATGATTTCATAAATCATTTTTATACGGACATTGAAACAATAGTTAATGAATATATAATTAGAGCAATAACAATCAGATTACTTGAAATAAATTATGGAGAAAAAATAGTAGAGAATTTAATCCAGGACAATGTTCAAAAAGGATTTACGAAAATAAAAATAATAAAAGAGTATATATCAACAAACTGTGAAAAAAATAATAAATTTACAAAGGAAGAAGGGTATAAAGAATTATTGGATTTTGTAATAAATAAATTATAGACGTTCAATATATAAAGATAGTTATGTAAAATACACATTTGATTTTTATTGTAATGTATTGTATAAATAAATATGGAAATAAAAGATATTGAAAACCTGCTGAAAAATACTCGCTATGAACAATTTATTGGTTGTTTTCAGCCGATAGAATTAAAAAATTGTGTTTATAAAAATCTTTACAAGATAGGAAATGAAAAGT